>Ga0101944_10000065_pt1 | contig 356881 bp, 352 predicted proteins | sample DewCreD2012metaG_FD_75245 | JGI IMG/M metagenome (GOLD analysis project Ga0101944, IMG submission 75245) | Hot spring sediment bacterial and archeal communities from British Columbia, Canada, to study Microbial Dark Matter (Phase II) - Dewar... ... | reverse complement strand
GTATCCCAAGTGCTCAAGCCTCAGCGGAACCCCTAGCGGGGAGCTGATCGCACCTCCTTTGAGATCAATCGTGCTGGGATACCTGCCAAAGATTGCAGTAGAGCAAGCCTGGGCATTGAGGGGGGATATGTCGAACTCGTCCACAAGAGCCTGAACAGTTGCTGATCCTCCAAGCAGGGCCGCGACCGCAAAGTCCGCTGATACGTCGACTGCATTCTTTGGCACCTGGATCAGAAGACGTTTCCCTTTGTCGAAGAGCTCGACCCGAGTATCGTCGTCCCTTCTGGTTCGCACAAATGATTCCACGCGCTCCTTAATTTTCTCGGATCTCTCGACCACAGCTATGTTTGGAATCGCGTAGTGGGGCATCTTGCAAAATTCTCCGCCAAGCTCACCCGTCCGCAGAGACTTCTCGACTTTTTCCAGGTTGATTACCACAGTGCGCCTTATTTCATAAAGCATCTTTGCTATGGCCTGATTATAGAGGGGGCTTAACCCTTTGACAGGAACTTTCTCGGCGACCAACTTGCCGCAATCATTGTATATATCCACATTGTCCAAATTTTTATTCACCAGCATAACCTCCTAATGGGATGGGATGACGGCGTCTCTCTCACCCTGAGGCATAAATTCCCTCATCGCTCCCTTGATGAGCGTCTTTCTCAGATTCGCAAAGTCGAAGCCCATCAGGTTTTCCGCAAAAGCGACTTTAATGACTGGGTTGCAAGCGTAGGCGCCTCCTCTTCCTATATATGCGCCAGCTATTGCTGAAGGGAACGTTGTAAGGTTGGCGACGACGTTGTAGTCCGGGTAGCTGGCATTCCTCATTTCCATTATCTGTGCCTGGTCCGTAAGTAACGTCCAATCATTGGCATGTCCCTGGTGATGGAATTGGTCCTGCGCGAAGAAGCCCAGCCGACCTGCCCTTTCCTTCCTTATCATCTGTGAGAGGTGGCCTGCTTCGACGCCAATCATGGGGTGTCCTGAAGCAAGACCGCCTGCTATCGCGGCTGAATATGCGAGGGTTCTGGACCTCAAAGATCCTCCAAAGAGCATCTCGCACACTAGGGGCGAAGTTTCGTATATGTCCTGGCAATACTTAGACGCCTCATTTGCTATCTCTTCGATTGTGGCGAGTGTCTTTGGCGCCTTGCCGTACCCACCATATCGGTTCAATACGTATTCCGCCATGTGCTCGACTACACTATCGAATACATCATTGCTCATAAGGAAGAGGACACGGACAGGGGCTCCAAGCCCCCCTGCCAGAAATTCCTGGAGCCAACCAGCGTCGAGAAGGATTGAGGAGATTTCTGCTACGTCCAAAGTGTACCTTATCGGATCGTCGGGGTAAAGCCTGTCTGTTTGTACGATGTCGCAGATGTACCCGTAAGGTATGCCACCTGGGGAGTTCTCGCCCCTACCGTAACGTACAGCGATTGTGTCGCCCACGCCAATCACCGTTTGGTGCCTCAGCGTGTAGACGAGGGTATTGATTGCGGTCTCCCCTGAGATGCCGTAAGCATTCGCGAATGCCGAGAGGCAGGTCGTCGCCGCCCACCTTTTTGTCATGGCCGATCCATAGTTTCGTACAGCGATCGTCGGTATTCGGACTAGTGCGAACATTCGGTCCCCCAAGTCTTTTTTGATGATTGACGCTTTCTCTGGAGGGAACAGTTTATTGATGTCGACAACGATGCGCTTGTCGATGAGCTCCATTATCTTGTCGTTTCCCGAGAATATCTTTACATAGCCATCCTTAGTGAGCATGGGGTTGATCTCGAACATATGTTCCTGGACGGCCGCAGCGCCACCAATCGTATGGTTCCAGACCTCCATGACGCGATTTACGCTTTCCGGTGTCACCGACTTGCCGAGCCTCTTCTGCATGATCTCGTGGATCGGGGTCAGATCCATTATGGCAGTCCTGGCGATGTCGTCGAAGAGCTGCATTATAGCAGCGTTGTTGCATATGTGCATGTCATCGCCTTCGACAACAGCGTTCTCCTTACTTATGCTGTAGGGGGCTATTTTCCTCTGCCCTAGCGGTATGCCAAGGTCAGGGTTGTACCGCGGAATTCCCATCTCCTTTTCCAATTTCCTGGCGTAATCATAGAACTCGGTCTTCCTTTTCGATTGCCTCCAAGCACCGAACTCATAGAACCTTGTGTGCTTTTCTTTGCTTGAAGCCTGGAAAACCTTTTCTAATGATTTTAAATAAGCTGCATCTTCTTTTTTATTCTCTTTCTTTTCCTCTTTTTTATCCAAACCTCTCACCAAACCTCTTCATGTCTCGCTTAATGAAGAAGGACAAGTCCTTCATGAAAATGGCGTTCTCAACATCATTCTTCTTGTCAAAAGGCATAAAGTCATAGTCGCATTTTGGGCAGCGGACCTTTGGGCAATTTAATACAGCTTCACGGCAGCCTATGCATGCGATGCCTCTGGATTGGAACAATGAAAAGCGGTAGTGACAGCGGGGGCACACATAGAGGTCTTGAGTCGCTTTCGATACATTTCTCACCAAGTTTTCTTCCCAAGGTTCCGCCATTTTACCACCTTCAATAAATAAAAAAAAGGTTAGGCTTTTGGCCTATACTTCTTTGCGGAGATCACGAATGCATCAAGGTTCTCCAATGGTGTAGTTGGAGGTATGCAACAGTCTGCCATATGGAAGTAATGCCCGCCAGGAGAACAGACGTCCAGCAGCTTGACTGATTCTGCTTCTACCTGTGCTGGGGTCCCATAGAATAGCTCGTCTGAAGCGCGGAGTGTGCCTCCCACTGCAACAGCAGGAGCATATTCTGTAAACAGCTTCTTTTTCTGCTGCATCGTTTGTGCGTCCTTGTAATATCCCCAAACAAGTATTGGCAGATTATCAAATCCAAACTTTGGAAATTCGTCAATCACTAGGTCTGCGCTTGGGCCAGAACAGATGTGCCTTGACATGCTCAGATAGCCAAGTTTCTTTGCTTTCCGGTGATACATGCGCTCATAAGGTACACAGAATTGCCTGAAGTGTTCAATTCCCAAGACGGTCTCGCTGCCTGCTCCAGACGAGGTCCCTGTCGCTCCTGCCTCCCTAAAGCCTTCAATAATGTTCATGCAAGCCTCTGTTGCATGTTTGACCACATCGTGGGCGAACCACGGTCTCCGCATTATATCAAAGGATATGTCCCAAAGCCCCCGTATCCTAGCGCCTACAGAGAATGGCCCTACTGTCCCTGCGCCAATTGGAACTTGGCCGCTAAACTCATTTGAAACTTTCTTCACAGCGTTGTATAGACAAGGCAAATCCCCGTCCACGCGCGGGTCAGGTATTTTGGTCTTTTCGAGGTCTTCAGGCGACTTGACTGCGTAATCTATCGGAGCGGGAAGCTGATCTGCGAAGTATTTATCCTTTGTACCCATTGCCACTGCTTCAACAGTGGTATAAGTCATGACTGCGATCATGTCGGGGTGGAATCGCTCGACCATTGCCTTGATGCCTTTATATAGCTTGTAACCGCTCTTCTCCCGAACTACATCAGCTACTGTTACCTGAGGGAGACCAAAGCCAACTTCCCTTCTCCCAAGCCACCCAATCGGTACTCTATCAGTCGGCTCTCCTTTCAATGCAGCAGTAACCCTGTCAAAGGGATTCATTTCTTCTTTCTCTAGTGCCATTCAAGATCACTCCTTAAAAACAGACCTTATTTTATTTACTCCGTCATAAGCGTCCTTACAATAAATTATTCCAAGCTCGCTTGCAAGCTGCGGACTCGTAGCATATCCGCCGATAATGATTTTGGTCTTGTCGCCCCTAAGCTCCCTTACCCGCTCAACCGTCTTCCTCAGCGAAATGAGACCAGGTGAGACGAGTGTCGAGCACCCTACCAAATCGGCATCGACTTCTACTGCCTTCTTGGCAAAGGTCTCCGGCGGGACATCAACGCCCACATCATAAACTTCGAATGACGATGCTTCGAACATTGTCTTGACCAAGTTTTTCCCTATGTTGTGTATGTCTCCTTCGACGGTCCCCAAGACCACTTTTAGCTTTTTGCCTTGTGACGGCGCAGCTTTTAGTGCCGGCTCAATTATGGCTAGCCCTTTCCTGAACGCGTCAAAAGTAATTACTAGCTCTGGTAGGAAGGCCTCTTTGTTTGATAGTTGCTCGCCAACATGCAGCACGCCTTTTGCCATCGCATCGAGTATGGTTTGCGCAGCTACGCCTTTGGAAACCAGATCGTTGACATATTTTACAGATTCGTCGGACATGCCATTTATGACGCTGTTTTTAAGCGCCTCCAATAACGGCTCACTTTCTCCGCCTACACCCAAATAAACCACCGAATTTTTATTGTGGATTACATTATATAATACTTTGTATTATGACGTTATATCTTATTTTTACTTCAATTTGTACAAATTCATATTTTGTATTCCTTTGTACACAAATAATGGGAACTTTTTATTTTAAAGTAATGAGTATTTAAAAAAAAGATGAGGTTAAGACAGCATCCCCACTGAGTACAGATAAAGGCTGACTGTTTGGAAAATTCAAATCATACGAATAATGCAAAAAAAATAAAAGGTGTTTTTGTCGTCTTACGAGAAAAATAAAAAAATGGAGGTTATTTGAAAAGGAGCTTTACGATGTCTTCAGGCGCTTTGCCGAAACGGTTTCCGATCACAGTTGCGATGATGGACAGCGGGACCCCTATGAAGAATGGATCGATAGGGCATTTCGCCACATTAAAGATGGCGAACCATATGTCATTTGAGTACAAGTACCATAATTGGGACGAAAGGAACCCAACGACCATTCCTGTCAGGGCTCCAGTCTTATTTGCACCTTTTATGAAGACCGCTGCTAAGATCGGTCCCATGAATGCGCTTGCCAACACTCGCCAAGTGTATGATGCTAATTGGTAAATGAGGCCAGTCGAGAAGATGGCGGCTATAATGCACGACCCAAGGCTGAAGACGAGGGATAGCACCTTTGTTGTGTTCAGTTGATCCTTGTCTGTGATTTTTGGTTTCAATATTGGTATGATCAAATCGCGAGTAACTGTGCCAGCCATTAGATGAACCAGAGCGTCAATGGTTGAGACCGCGGCCCCTAGTATCCCTATTAGGAAGAGGGCGGCCAGCCAAGAGGGCAATGCCAGATTCACGAAAGTCGGAATTATCACATTGTCATTTGCAATTGTCATGACATCAATCCCGTATTCAGGGAGAGCCAGAATTGCCCTTGAGAGGGGACCGTAGGAATATGCCGCTAACGGGAAGATGAGAGAGCCAAAAACAGCGATCACCATTGCCTTCTTCACATCCATCTTGCTGCATATTGTAGAGTACCTGAGCACCATCTGGGGTTGGGCTAACATCCCAAACCCCATCACTGCAGTCAGCCCTATCATCGTGGTCCAAAGTGGGGAGCCGAGTGCAGGGAATGTGACTGTCGAGATGCTAATTGATGCCAAAGCCTCATGTGCTGGGAGAAAGCCACCCAAAATGCTGTAGCTCACTGCCCAAACGCAGACGACAGCAACCGTCATGATTATCCCTTGTAGAAACTCCGCCAGCGTTGCTGAAAAAAGACCTCCGGTAAAGACGTATAGGGCTATGATTATCCCCGAAGCAACGATCCCTATCCATATCGGCATATTCACCAACAGCGACAGGGCGGTTCCCATGGCAAGGAATGCCGATACAGTATAGGGGATTATGAAGATCGCAGTCAGCAACGAAGACAAGGAACCAAGCAACTGGCTTTTGAAGCGAAGTGTCAAGAATTCAGAGAACGTCATTGCGCCCAGGCTCCTAAACATTTTAGCCAAAGTTGGAGCCAAAACGGCAAACGCTATCAAGGCGGCCACTGGATGCCACATGCCTATGACTGTTGCGCTCATGCCCCATTTGCTCGCTGAGCCGGCAAAGCCAACCATCAGTACGGCGCTAAAATACGTGGCGAAGAAGGCAACCCCCATGATCACCCCTCCAATCTGGAAATTGCCCACATACCAATCTGAGCAGCTTTTCACCTTATTGCGGCTGATCCAGCCGATGAACGCCAGCATGCTCATGTAGATTATGACTATCGCTACGGATACAGGGTTTATTCCATCCATCACTCTTTCCCCCCTTTCCTCGCACGTGCCCAGATGAGTATTGCAATTATTGCAGAGGTGAAGCCTGGCACCCAGCCTCCCAAGACTATCCACCAGTCTAGACCCAAGGGGCTAAGGTTTGCGGCTGTTTCAGCGACGAGGGCAAGAAGGCCAATCACGAGAAGAGCCCCCTCATGTCGACCACTCTTTTTGCTTTGCCCTCTGCGCGAGGTATTGCCCCTTGTGGGACTATTTCTACATTCGTCCTAAGCAGGGTTGCCTCCTTGATCTCATTGAATATGGCAGCTTGGAGCCTCTTCTGCGCCTCGATATCATTGGATATGCCATTGTTAACCTCGACCTTCACTGTAATGTCGTCGATGCCTGTCAGCACGATCTGGAAGTTGCCATTACACTCCCTGTGCGATGCAACGATCCTCTCCACATTCGAGGGGTAGATGCCGATGCCCCTGACTTTGATCATGTCATCGATCCTGCCCCTTATCCAGTCAACCCTCCTGTGGGAGCGGCCGCACTCGCAGTCACCGTCCAAAAAGCGGGTTATGTCTCCTGTTCTGTACCGAATTATAGGCATGGCCTCCCTGCTGAGGGGCGTGATCACCAGCTCGCCTTCCTCCTCAACTTCAACCTGCTCGCCAGTCTTCGGATCCACAATCTCGGCCAAGAAGTGGTCTTCCCACACATGGAGGCCAGACTTGAACTTGCACTCTATCGCAACGCCAGGTCCCCCTACCTCAGCAAATCCATAATTATTGAACGCTTCGATGCCTAAGGCGCCCTCTATCTTCCTACGCATCTCCTTTGTCCAAGGCTCAGCGCCAAGGATTCCGCGCTTTATCCTTAGCGTCGAGCGGAGACCTTCCTGAGATTCCAAGATCTCTATCATCCGGAGTGCGAAAGACGGTATGGCGTGGAAGATGGTAACGCCAAAGTCCTTCATGGTTTCAATTTGCTTCTCCGGGTGGGCAGAACCAAGAGGCACGACGGTCAGCCCAAGGCGCTCAGCCCCCTGTATTAGGCCAAGGCCTCCTGTGAACATGCCTTGGGAAGTCGTGTTCTGAAATACGTCCCCCTTCTCCGCCCCAATCGCAGCGAGGCCCCGTGCCATCAGTTCAGACCAGATTTTGAGGTCAGAATGAGTGTAGAATGTAGTTATTGGCTTATTGGTGCTTCCTGAAGAAGTGTGAATTCGAACGACTTTAGATAGCGGCACAGCCAAGGCGCCAAATGGGAAGCAGCCCACGATTTCCTTCTTCGTGGTGAATGGGAGCCTTGCGAGATCATCGATTCCTCTGAATGTTTCCAATTTGCATTCTTCTATTTTTTTTCTCAAGAAAGGAACTCTTCGAGCCCTCTTGAAAGCCTTTATTAGTTTCTTGTTTTGGACTTCCCTGATCGCATCGCGGGCGATCAGCTCGGAAGACGGTTGGAAGAAATTATTATTGACAGTAAAGACCGTCACTTCTTTCAATAGTATGCACTATGCATCTACCTCCAAAATTCCTGACAATTCAAGTCTTTGGACTATAGGATTGCATGGCTGATCCTTAATAAACGCAAGTCCTCCAGCCAGTTTTCACCCTATTTGTCCTCCAGACGCTTTCAACAATTCTAAAAGCAAATATTTAAGCATTATGTCCCTGGCAAGCCGTCGCCTATCCTCATTGTGATGCCCATGAGCGGATCTACTTTTCATAATGGCAAGAGAACGCCCTATTCTTCAAAGGTAGCCGGCAAGAGAGGCGATATATTTGAGGCGCTTTAGCGCATTCCGCTTCTCCTTATCTCCCAACCTAGCATTTTTTATCGCAGAATCAAGATAGGCGATGGCTTCATCCATCTCTTCCCTCTTTACTGGAAAGGGAACCCCATCCTTACCGCCGAAAGCGAAAGAGTATTTGACCGGGTCCTGCCAGCATGGCTGCGCCCCATAGACAAGATCAGAGATGAGGGCGAGCCCCCTTATTGTGGATGGCCCGATGCCGTTGAGGGCAAGCAGCCCCTCGTAGTTCTTAGGTTGGAAATTGTAGGCGGATTCCAATGCTGGCCAATTAATGTGCCACGGCATCACGAGGACGTTGCGGCCCATCCAACGCTCCAATGGCGTCTGCCTAAGATCTGCCGATCTGAAGACCTGCTTCTTAAGCTTGGCAGGATCCGACCTCGCTATATCGAGAGAGGCTTTGCGGCATTCCTCCGAATCCCTGGCAGTCATGTTAAGAACGTTTCTCTCCCTTCTGCCCACAATCCCTTTGTGAGGCTCCACCACAAGATCGCTTGTATCATCCGAGAGCCAATGATACCTCCTGGCCATTTTATTTGCAGGGTTCATCCCCTGCTGCACAATCGCCCATTTCGCATCTTCAGTCATAATGAAGCAATGGTGATAGAGGTGGTACCCTGCCTGTATTGCAGAGTTATCAACCTTGGCAGCAATCCTGCTCGTGTATACCATGGAATCTATTGTCCCTGTCGAGAGCCCCATTGCTTCTCCAAATTTGACGATCTCCTTTGGGACGGCCCTTGAGCGAACGCCCTTCCCGCCACAAACAGCTATTCCGGTCTCAGAAGGGTCAATAGCTGCCTTGAGTACACCCGTCACTACAGTGGTTACTCCTGATGAGTGCCAGTCAAAGCCCAAAACGCACCCGAAAGCTTGGAACCAGAATGGATCAGAGATTCGCCTAAGGAACTCGCCCCTCCCGAAATCATCGAGCATGATCAAAGCGATTCCGCGAGCCATCTCCTGCATCCTCTTCAAGAGCCATCGGGGGGCGTAACCTCCATGCAGAGGGAGATGGGCAGTACCCGTATTAAGCATATGAATAGAGTGCATTGATTGCGGTATTAAAGTTCTCGCAGGTAAGTTAATCATGTGATTTTACATGATCTATTACACATTTTTTTTACATTATTTCAAAAAAATCATTCTATAAAATTTTCATTTAGCATCTATTGCGCAAACAACGTTTATTAAATAGGCGTTGAACATTTCTGATCATGGGAGAAAAGCAGAGGATAAACTCAGAGCTCAAAGGTACTACACTCAGAGTCTACTGGGTCGTCCTCAAGAAAGGGGCAGAAGGGGCGGGTCCCAGAGAAGTGATGCGGGACCTTGGATTGAGCAGCCCCAGTGTCGCCGCTTACCACCTTGATAAACTGAGCAATATGGGGCTGATAGAAAAGAATGCATCTGGAGTCTACGTAAAAAAGGAAAATGTGAAGGCCGAGGTATTCTCTGATTTTGTGTCCGTTGTAGGGATGGCTGTCCCGCGGTTCTTCTTTTACTCTGTTCTCTTCTCAAGCATGCTCCTATTCTACCTTATATTATACCCGCCATCAAACACCCCACCTTCAATTATGACTATCATATTCGGTGCGGTCGGGGCAGCGATTATGTGGGTTGAGACTTATAGGGCATGGATCAGGAGACCGTTCTAATCTGTAGAATTATTACACCGTGTGCTGAAGAATTGGTAGGAGAGGTATGATCTTGAAGGCATTGGGACTTACTTTACTCGCTGTCGCAATTGGATTTTTGATAGTTTATTCCCCAATCATCGTATCACAGATCTATCAAGTCCCATATGCCCAGACGGGTGCATACAACACCTCTGAGCGGGAGATGGATTACGGCACGAATGATCTGAACACGACGAACTCTATAAAAGGGCAATATGATAGCCTTGCCCTTTTAACCAGTGCACCTTTTGGGATGCCGTTAGGGCCTTTCGTAATATTGGCTTTTAGCTCAATAGTTGCATTCTTGTCTTACTTAATTCTGAGGAAGTTACCGTAATCAATATTCATGTGGAGTTAGTACTCGTCGATGTGCCTAATGTTCAGATCCTCCAACATCTTGGCTAATAAAGCGGATCTTTCAGACGCGTATTTGCGACCGTGGAAAATTACTCCTTTTCCGAAGCTAACTGATGAAGAAGGTGCGGCGATGACGGTGAGCGCATTGCAATACTCCTCGATCCTGAACCCCATCTCCGGATCGTTCACCATAAGAAGATCTTTCTTGTTGCACATTAGGTATACAAGGTCATACCCTAGTTTCAGAATTGAGAGGAGGCGCTCCTTCACTTTGAGCTTCAGGGATATCGCCCTCACTTCAGACTTTGAAAGGCGAGATAGCGAGAAGGCGTAGGGAACTACTATATCGTCCTCGCCGATTATTCCGTATCTTGGCGACACGACAAAGAGATCGATTTTAAGGCCTAAGGACCTACCGGCTCTGATTGAGGCGCACGCTTCCCTGAAGATGCCTCCAAAAACCTTATTCGCCTTACCAGAGTAGCCCCTGAGGGCTTCTAGGTATTTCTTTTCGAGTTCCAGGTTGTCGGTTGGAATTGGCAAAGCTATCGTTTTGAGGCGCGCCATTAACCCCCTCTGGCGGCAAAGATGCATCAGCTTTGGGGCGCTGACTAGGACAAGAATACGTTTTGGCTTCCTTTCCACTTGGAAGGCCTCCTCAATTCTCTCTCATTTTCCCTTCAGAGAGTCTATGAAGCCGCGGACGCATCCTTTTGCAGCCGTAATGAAAGTATGTTTTGTGTTTTGGATCCCTTCTTTCTCAAGTGTCCTTATCCGATAATAGAGTGGCGGGTGGGTATCCCACTTCAGCCACTCTGTTGAGTTCACTATCTCGTAAGCCCTCGACTGGTACTTCCAGAGGCCTAATTTCCTAAGCGAGGATGCCAAGGCTCTAGGCTGCCCTGTATAGACCGCTGCGTCAAGATCCGCCCTCGCCTCTAAGAATTTTGCTATGAAGAATAGGACTGTGAAGGAGAAGAACATGTATGCAAAGAGCGCTAGGAGACCGAAGTTGATGAAGTAGTTGCCGAAGATATAGACCCGCGTAAAGTATTCGATCGTTGCCAGGGTAAGTAAGACGAGCGGGTCCCTTGCTTTTACATGGCTGAACTCGTGCGCCAAAACGCCCATTATCTCGCTATCGTCCATGCTTGCGATCAAACCGCTGGTTACAAGGACTGTGGCCCTCTTAGGGGATACGCCAGTCGCTGCAGCGTTAGGCGGCAGGACGTTCAGAAGCGTGATCCGAGGCTCCTTGAAATTGAATTTTTTAGAGAGATCCTTGACGATGTTATAGACGTTGACTGTCTTTATCTTTACGAACTCTGGTGTGCAGACTGATCCGAACTCGTTCAGCGCCCTGATTATGGTCTGCTCATCAAGCTCATTCCCGAGCGCAAGTGTTGAGTCGTATATCCTTTTCTTTATCTCGCCAATTTTTGGCATGCAGCTCTTGATCACTTGGTTGAACTCGTTCCTCTTCATCCTCAGTTCTGCGATATGGATCGACGGGTTTTCGGATGTGATGTCGAATTCGCCCCTCGCAGCGATCAGCTTGTTCGCGAAGAGGACGATTATGAACATTATCGAAACAAGTATCAACGGGGTGTATTCCAAGAAGAATTGGTAGAGAACTATCCCGATGAAGAGTATCATTATGAAGAAGTAGAGCATGTTCCCAAAGACGACTGATGCCAATAATTTCTTTAACCCCTTTTCCTTGCTCGCAGGAAGGAGGTTCATCTTTGGAGAGAAGACGAGGTAAAGCGAGGCTTTGCTCTGGTCTTGGAAATAAGAGCGTATGAGCGTCTCCATTTCCATGTCGAGCGACTGATAATCTTTCTCCTTGATTGAGTCTGGAGGGTAAGGCGCATAGTAAAGGTAGACTCGGTCTTGCTGAAATTTGACGGCGACATCAAGGATCTCACCTTCCTGCGATGTAAGCCTGTACTGTAATAGAGCCCCCCCTTCAACTGAGGATTTCGATAGTTGCGAAAGGTAAGTGTTGCGCTCGAGTATATTGATTATGAAGTCGATTAAGGGGCCGATCTGATCAGGAGGAATCTTGATCTCGATGCTCGAAGTTCGGCGCCAATCGTGGGACTGGTCTGGCAAGCCTGATGAGGCAGTTCCTTCAGAGCTCAATGAGATTCCTCCGAATCAACCCATTTTTGGAAAAACCAACATAGATCAAGCTGCTTCATTTCCAAGGTCATCTTCAAGGACCTGCATAATAAATATTATCTTTTCCAGGAAAGAGGCGTGGGGCTTATTAAGGGACATGGGGAAGCATTACCATAAGTGCTGCTGCATGATATTGAAAGCCGTGAGTGGGGAGATCTGTCTTGCGCAAAACTGACGAAGTGGACCGCAAAATATTGGCAATGCTCAAAGAGAACTCCAGGACGACGTTCACAAAAATTGCCCAAGAGGTCAACTTGTCTGAGGCTGCAGTGAGGAAGCGTGTGGAAAGGATGCTGAGCGAAGGCATCATAAAAAAATTCACTCTTGAGATGGATACGGGGGATAAGCTGAAGGCAATTATTCTGATCTCTGTGCAGCCCTCAAGACCCAATCCCCAAGTTGCCCAGGAAGTCAGGAACATAGAAGGCGTTGACCTTGTTCTCGAAGTGGCTGGAGAGGTAGACATAATTGTCATAGTCTCAGGCTCATCAATGCAGGAGGTCAACAGGTACATCGACGAGATAAGGAGGATAGAAGGCCTTTCCAAAACAAATTCAATGATAGTGCTGAGAACCTGGGTTTGATTTTCGAATTTACAGGTGTTGAAAACGCATTTTTTTAAAATATTAATTAGCGAAACATTTAAATAATTTCGCAATTCGAAGCTTATTGTATTTGATAGGGGAAGGCAGAGCATGGTAATGTTAAACATACTCTTTGACCACATGCGGTGGGAAGAAAAGGCGCTCTATAACGCATGCGAAAAGAAGGGCATTGACTTTAGCCTGGTCGATGCGGAGAAGATATTCATCGATCTCACCTCTGACGCCAAGCCTAAAGAGGTCGGGGACGTGATCATACAGAGATGCGTGAGCCACTTCAGGGGGCTATATGCCACAGCTGCCCTCGAGAATGCAGGCGTCACTGTGGTGAACAGATACAGGACTTCTGAGACATGCGGAAACAAGGTTCTCGGCACATTGGCGCTCAAGAATGCGGGAATACCGACCCCTAGGACGTGTATAGCATTCACGCCTGAGGCTACCATGAATGCGCTGCAGGAACTTGGTTACCCTGCAATACTCAAGCCCATTGTCGGCAGCTGGGGCAGGCTCGTCTCGCTGGTGAAGGACAAGACATCAGCAATGGTAGCGCTCGAGCACCGCGAGATGATGTTCCCTATATACCAGATCTATTATGCCCAAGAGATGATCAAGAGGCCGCCGAGGGATTTGAGGGTATTCGTCATAGGTGATGACGTCCCTGTTGCAATATATAGGGTAAACGAGACCGAAGATTGGCGGACGAACACCGCACGCGGAGGGAAGGTGGAGAGGTGCCCAGTAACTGACACAATACGGGATCTGGCATTAAAGTCCGCAGAGGCTGTTGGTGGTGGAGTCTTCGGCGTGGACATGATGGAATCAAACGGCGGGCTTGTGGTTCATGAGATAAACAGCACCGTTGAGTTTAAGAACACGGTTCCTGCTACTGGAGTCGACATACCAGGGATGATTGTTGAGTATGCTTTAAAGGTGGCTAAAAGATGAAGACTGTTGGAATTATAGGTGCCTCGGGCTATACGGGAGGCGAACTCCTCAGGATTCTTGTCAACCATCCTGAAGCCGACCTTAAGGTGGCGACTTCAAGGGAATATGCTGGCGAGCCTGTTTTCAGGCTGCACCCACAATTAAGGAAGCTTACTGATCTGAAATTCGTCGAGCCGGATGTCGAAAAGATTGCTCAGAGCTGCGAGTACGTTTTTTTGGCATTGCCTCATGGCGCTTCGGCCTCAGTTGCGAAAAAGCTGCTGGAGCTGGGCGCAAAGGTGATTGACCTTAGCGCAGACTTCAGGCTGAAAGACAAGGAGGATTACCCCAAATGGTACGGGTGGGAGCACCCTTGCCCTGAGCTCTTGCCAGAGGCCGTCTTTGGCCTCCCTGAGCTTCACAGGGAGCAGATAAAGAATGCAAGGCTGATAGCCAACCCAGGCTGCATAGCAACGGCGAGCATCCTTAGCCTGGCGCCAGCAATGAAACTGGGAGGCATCGAGAAGAACAGGTTTGTTGTCGACGCAAAGATCGGATCTTCAGGTGCGGGAACCTCAGTCAGCATCTCGAGCCACCACCCAGAGCATTCAGGCGTTGTTAGGGCATACAAGCCAGCTATGCACAGGCACACTGCAGAAATAGAGCAGGAGCTGCGATATGTGGGTAAAACTACGGATGTGACTATTGCAATGACTCCCCATGCGGTAGACATGGTCAGGGGGATAATGGCCACGGGCCATTCTTTCCTTACAAGGGATGTAACTAACCAGGAGCTCTGGAAGGTCTACCGCGAGATGTACCACAATGAGCCCTTTGTAAGGATCGTCAGGGACCACAAGGGGTTGCACATGCTCCCTGATCCAAAGAATGTGGTAGGTTCAAACTTCTGCGACGTGGGGTTCGAGCTCGATCCCCACGCTAAAAGACTGATTACCTTTGGCGCGATAGACAACCTGCTTAAGGGAGCGGCAGGCCAGGCAATACAGAACTTCAATATAATGCTCGGCGTTGATGAGACCACTGGCATCAGGTTTGCTGGAGTAAGACCCATATGAAAATAGTAATCAAGATGGGCGGCGATCTGCTGAAGGGTGAAACAATCAACGCCCCCCTCATAAACGACATCAAGAGCCTGAGCTCTGAAAACAGGATCACGATTGTGCATGGAGGCGGGGACATCGTAACAGATCTCGCTAAGAAGCTTGGGAAGGAACAGATCTTTGTGATGTCGCCTGAAGGCTTCAAGAGCAGGTATACCGATAAGGAAACAGCCGAGATTTATGCGATGGTCATGGCAGGGTCCATAAACACGAAGATAGTGGGGACTATGCAGAGCTATGGCATAAATGCGGTTGGGCTCTCTGGTTTTGACGGGGGCCTGATAAGGGCAGAGCGCAAGAAGCGCCTCGTCATCATCGATGAGAATGGAAGGAAATTAGCGATAGAGGGAGGTTATACAGGAAAGATTAGCAGCATTAACAAGCTGCTCCTTGATCAGCTCAGTGAAGGGGGGTATGTACCCGTAATATCGCCTCTCGCGATGGGGGCAGAGTACGAGCCATTGAACATAGACGGGGACAGGACTGCTGCCAATGTTGCCGCCGCAATAAAGGCGGACTTTGTGATTTATTTGACGGATGTCGAAGGCGTCATTATTGACGGAAAGGTGATGAGGCGCATAAGCACCGTTGATGTGGGGGCGCTACTTGAAAAGATCGGTCCCGGTATGAGCACAAAGATCCATGCTGCCGTGGAAGCCATAAGGGGTGGCGCTGCCAAGGCAGTGATCACTTCGGGGCTTGTCGACCAGCCACTGTCGGTCGCATTGAGGGGCGAAGCCGGCACGGTGATAGCACCATGAGCAAACTCGAGGATACTTTTCTCGCGGACACTTTTTGGAAAAGACCGATCACCTTGGTCCGTGGCAAAGGGGCGAGGGTTTGGGACGACTCAGGCAAAGAGTACATTGATTGCAGCTGCGGTTACGGTGTAGCCCTCCTTGGGCACTGTCACCCAGCAGTCGTCGGAGCCATCAAGGAGCAGATTGAGCGTTTGTTGACTTGTCACGGCTCGTTCTACAACGACGCCAGGGAGAGGTGCCTATCAAGGCTCGCCAAGATAAAACCAGACGGGACAGACAAGGTCTTCCTGTCGAATACGGGTGCTGAATCGGTCGAAACAGCGATCAAGCTAGTCCGAAAGTTCACCAAGAAGAAAGGACTCATTGCGATGGTCAACGGGTACCATGGCAAGACCATGGGGGCGCTCTCGATCACATGGGCCTCGAAGTACAGGGAACCTTTCATGCCACTTCTTGAGGGGATGAAGTTTGCCCCCTATGGCAAGACAGAAAAGCTCAGGGGCCTGATCGACGATCAGACAGGCGCCATCTTTGTTGAGCCAGTCCAAGGGGAAGGCGGGATAAACATTCCTCCGCCTTCATATCTGAAGGAGTTGCGGGAGATTTGCGATGAAAAAGGGCTCCTGCTCGTGATGGACGAAGTCCAGAGTGGCTTCGGGAGGACAGGGAAAGTCTGGGCGCACCAGCACTTTGGCGTTCAACCAGACATCCTCTGCTCGAGCAAGGCCCTTGGCGGCGGAATCCCAATCGGTGCAACCTTCGCTAAGGCTGAAATCATGGATTCCCTGAAGAGGGGAGAGCATTCAAACACCTTTGGAGGGAATCCTGTTGCGTGCGCTGCTTGCGCCGGGGCTATTGACGCCATGCTCCAGGAAGGGCTTGTTGAAAATGCAAAAGTCGTTGGCGAGTACATAAAAGACGAGTTCGCGAGGATGGACAGCAAGCTCATCAGAGAAGTGCGGGGGCTCGGATTCATGGTAGGTTTGGATATGCGTTTCGAGGTTGGCTCGATGATATTGAGATCCCTTGATCTTGGTGCCATTGTGCTCGAGGCAGGGAAGACTGTCCTAAGGCTGCTCCCGCCGCTTGTGCTTTCGAAGGCCGATGCTGAAAAAGTAATCCAGATTGTCGGGACAGCGATAAGAGAAGAAGAGCAGAAAAAAGGCGCCGGTGCCTGAGAGATGGATGAGGACTATCCTGTCACGCTCTTGAGTAGGATGCTCGAGATATACAGCCCAAGCGGAAATGAGAAGGAGATGTCCGAATTTCTGGCGGGCGAGATGAAAAGGCTAGGCTATGATGTTGAGGTTGATGAGGTGGGCAATGTCCTGGGGCGCATCGGCGCCGGTCTACCAAAGGTGCTCCTCTGCGGCCACATGGATACCGTCGAGGGTTTCATCGAAGTCAAGAGGAGGGGCAAAGTTATTTTTGGCAGGGGAGCAGTAGACGCCAAATCATCCTTGGCGGCTTTCATTTGTGGCGCGAGAAGGTTCGTTGATTTGGGAGGCAAAGGTACAATATCAGTCCTCGCAGTTGTCGATGAAGAGGGGAAAAGCGAAGGGATGAAGCATTACCTCTCAAGGACTTCTGAGACATTCGATTTTGCAGTCTTCGGCGAGCCTAGCGGGGCTTATTCGGTGACGATTGGGTATAAGGGAAGAATAGTCTTCTCGGTGGAGTGCACCACTGCACCTGGCCATGCGAGCGCACCTCAGCTTTTTGAAAACGCCATCTATGTGGCGATCAGGCTGATAGACAAGCTCAGATCGATGGAAGCCGAATGGGAGAAAGTGGGGGAAATATTCGATATGCCGACGATGTGCGTCACGCTGATCAATGGTGGAAGCCAGGACAACACGATCCCAGGCAGGTGCGAATTCTCTGTGGACGTGAGAGTGCCACCCTCTCGAGGGGTACATGATTTGAAGGGGAGGGTCGCTGGAGTCATTGAAGACTTCAAGGGAGGCGAAAGGAGGGCAAAGATAAGGTATGATTTTAAGGATGAGAACATGCCTTTCGTCGAGAGTGAAGACTCAGTGATGGTAAGGGCATTCAGGGATTCGATAATGGCAGTCAAGGGGAGGGAGTGCAAGCTCATCAAGAAGACTGGCACGAGCGACGTCAATGAGTTCGTGAAAAAGTTCAGGATCCCCACGGTGGTCTATGGGCCAGGCAACTCCCGCTTGGACCATACGCCAAACGAAAACATCTCAATTGAAGAGTATAGCGATAGCATCGAAGTAATAACGAGAGCCCTGATGAACCTCAGCCAGGGATGACTGGCGCTATTCGATCTTCACTTTAAAGACTCTTTCTTTCTTTGGCAGACGTAGCTCCAATATGTTTTTTATGAACCTTGCCTTGGATTTGTCAGGATCGATCTTAGCGGGCAGCTCGAATACCTTTGAGAAGCGGCAGAACCGGGCTGTCCTCTGGAAGGTGCCCCACCTCTCGTACTGGACTGTCTTCTGGATCTTTGCCTCTATTGTCGCTGAATCCTCGGTGAGTCTTATCTCAATATCCTCCTTGTCTCTAACACAAGGCATATCGACCTGCAAGATTATCTCGTCGTCGGTCTCTTTGATTTCCGAAAGTGGCTCGAGGCAGCCATCAAGATGATCCCACATAAGATCGCATGTGAAGAAGTCTAAAGGTTCCCTTTGCATCTTCCTTCGCGACAAGACTCTCAGACCTCCTTCACACGTACATAAGAGGCAACTCGTATTCCTGGGATTTTCCCATCTTCTGCATATTCTCGGTCGTCTTCCGCATCAGCTCGCGTGCATTCAGCCTTATCTCTTCGGACCGCTCCAACAGAGTTTTTGTCTCGACGGGGATGTTGAAGAAGTTCTTCAGCTTCTCGATTACGGTTGCTGCGGCGCCCGGGTCTGGATATTGAGGGTAGGCTTCTGCGAGTAATAGTAGGTTCGTCACATTCGCTGTCTTAGAGAGCTTGGCAATGAGGGCGTAGGGGCCAACAAGGAACCCCTCCTCCATTATGGGTATCCCAAATTTTTTTACGTTCTCCCTCATCGCTTCGGAGGTTGATGCGCCGTATATCTTCGGGACATCCAGGTCTATCCTGTTAGGAACCCCGATCCCTCCGATCGAGACCAAAGTCGATTGACCCTTATCCTTAGACCACTTGACGATCACCTTTGAGAGCGGGTAGAGAGATTCTGGTGGCAGGGCCGTCTCAGAAAAGATTGCGAAAAGATCATCTTTCTGGTATATGCGTATTGGGTATTTAGGTTCCCCCTGGTGGAACACGACCAGAGGCGGGAAGAGATCAGAATCGATATAGCCGACCTCTTTCATGTTCAGCTCTTTTATTATGTGCGATACGGCGATGATGCCTACAAGGCCGACGTCAGGCATGCCGCATATTATCACTGGGGCATTAGGCTTGATTTCCTGCAACTCCACCAGCTCAACGCCACCCACTGAAAGCGTCAAAAATATCCCCTCAACTGTAGATTGTCTGGCGAATTTCTTAAAGCTATCCTATAGGGGATTGTTGACGAGGGCCAGTAGCTTCCTAAGGTCATCGATCATGAGATCGGAGTTATACCTTGAGAGCTCTTCGATCCCATAAAAGCCTCCCGTATAGGCGATTGTGAGCATCCCTGCTGCCTTTCCTGCCAGAATGTCCTCAGGGGAATCGCCAATCACGACGCATTCCTCCGGGCCCCTATTGAGCTTTTCAGCAGCAAGGAGGAATGGCTCTGGCGACGGCTTTGTTGAAGCGACATCCTGCGACGTGACTATAATATCGATATGCTTGCCGACCCCCATCTGGTTCAGCGCAGGAACAATGTAATCTGCGAACGAATATCTTGACGTGACTATGCCAATTTTCTGGGAATTGGACTTGAGAGCGACTATGACCTCCTTCGCAAATGGCGAGAGGGAGGTGTGAGATTCGTAGACTTCGCCATAGGCTTCCCTCAGGTCCTCTGTGAAAGCCTCGACAAACCGCTGGTCGAGCGCCTTCTTTTCGTCGATAAGATCCATTATTATCTTGTCAGCGGGCTGGCGCAGTATGCGTATGGCACTCGATTCATCTGCAGGCAAAGGTGGCAGACCGTTCTTCGCTAATGCCCTGTTGTAAGCGATTATGAAAGGCTTCTTTGAGTCGAGCAGCGTGCCGTCCAAATCGAACAAGAAAGTTGAGAGCATTTAGGTTTCACCATGCTATCTTTGCGAGCGATTATAAAATCATTTCTCGACGTCTTCGAGGATAAGGACAGGTCCCTCTTTTCTGACTATGCGGTATTTTCTCCCTGATTTGATGCCCACTTCACATTTTGCTGACCATTGCTCGCCATTGTACAGGACGTAGATAGTTTCGTTTGGCGCAGCGTTCTTCGTAGGGATGACGAAATCGCCTAGCATTGTACCTATAACTGGCTTGCGGCGCCTTACTTGGAGGACTTTGTAGATGATGAAGACTGCAATGGCGGCTATGCTGATAGCTATTGCCAATATGATGCTGGTGAAGGCAGAATACCACTCACCCGTGACCGACCATTTTTCAGGCGAGAACGGAACTATGAATAGGGCGCCTATCGTCAAAACGATTATGCCTGAGATTCCCAAAATGCCAAAGCCGGGCGTTGCCAGCTCATAGACAAGCATCACTGCCCCGGCTATGAGCATAACTATCGACAGAACGTTTACGTCAAACCCCATGCCTATGAGTGCCAGAAGTATTGCGATGCCGCCGATTATTTCCCCTCCATATCCTGGAGCGGAGAAGCCATAGATTAGAGCAAAGATCCCTACAATAAAGAGGATGCTTGAGATCATAGGATCGCTCAGTGAATTCAGTATCGATTCGCGGAGTCTGAAGTTATACTGGAGCGTTTCTGCACCAGCGGTCGCAAGAGTGACTTGCCCGACGGCAGTATTAACTGTGACTCCGTCAAGCTGGCTAAGGAGATTTGCTATCCCATTTGCGCGGACTTCAATGACGCCGTTTTGCAAAGCGCCAAGATCATCCACATTCAAGTTCTCGGTTATGAATAGCGTGGCAAGCGTAGCATTCCGGTTGCGGGCGTTTGCATGCGTTTCCATCACGGAAACAAGGGCATTTATTATCTTGCTGTCGTCAATTGGCGTGCTGCCAAGCGGAGAGTAAGAAACGGGCTGGCATGAACCTATCACGGTCTGTGGGGCCATGGCAGCGATGTGCGATGCCATAAGAATGTACGTCCCAGCTGACCATGCTGTTGATCCTGTTGGGAACACATAGGCTATCACAGGGATGGCAGAGTTGTCAATCGAGGATATGATCCTAAGCATCGCATCAACACTCCCTCCAGGGGTGGATATCGTCATCACAACTGCAGAACAGCCTTCTAAGTTGGCAGTGACCAAGGCATCAGCAAATGCCTCAGCATGCGCTACGGTTATCGTGCCTTCAAGTCTGAAAATGAGGATTTTGCCATTCGACGACTCGACTGCAGGAACGTTCGAAAGGGAAACCAATAAGACAAAAAAGAAAAAGAAAATGAGAGGCTTCTTTAAGACTGACTTAATATCGGTCCCCTCATGCTTTCTTTTTATCATCTAAACCTTTGGCTACTCCAATCCAGTCGGCCAAGTTCGTAGTGCCTGTTCCCGAAGAAACCACTATTAGGTTCTTCTCCCTTGCTACCTCCGTTATCATCTGGAATTCCCTGAGCCTCAGCGAAAGCGGGTTTTTAGTGTACATCTCAGCTGCCTCGCTCATCTTCTGTGCGGCCTGCAGTTCTCCTTCAGCTATGATGATCCTTGATCGCCTTTCACGCTCTGCTTCAGCTTGTTTCGCAAGAGCACGCTGCAGAGTCTCGGGTATAGAGACGTCTTTGATCACAACCGCCGTAACCTTGATTCCCCATGCATCTGTCGGCACGTCAAGAGAGGCCTGTAGTTGCTGGTTCAACATCTCCCTTTTCGTGAGTATGTCGTCGAGCTCCACCTGCCCTAGTATGTCGCGGAGCGTCGTTTGTGACAACAGGTTGGTCGAGAGGACGTAGTTCTCGACTTTTGTGATGGCAGCATTCGGATCGAAGACACGGTAGTACACGACTGCGTCTACATTGACGGTAATGTTGTCTTTTGTTATGATCATCTGCTTCGGCACGTCGAAAGTGACTACCCTAAGATCTACACGCCTGAAATTGTCAATAAAAGGTATAACGAAGAAAATACCTGGGCCTTTCGCTCCTATCAGTCGACCCAAGCGGAATATCACGGCACGCTCGTATTCTTTGACTATCTTAATGGCCGAAGAGAGGAACCATATCGCTATGACCAGTACGATTACCAGTACAACAATATTATTCAGAGAACTTAATAGATCAGAAATGATGTCCCCCACTACCAATGGAATAATGCCCAAATCGATACCTCCACATAAACAAATGAGAACGCTCTAATTATCTTTACTCTTGTGGGTCCCAATCAACGAGGGAACTATCCCACAATCGCTCTGCCCGCTCCTTCACTGGCTTTTCCCTTTTGACTTTGGGCACAACTCTTTTAACCAGTTTGAGGGACATGGCAATCGCCAATTAATAGATAGATGTCGAGGTATATAATGCTATTTGTCGGCTATAAGCGTTGAAAAAATCGACAATTGACTATATCATAAAATGGAGAACTTTCTGAGAGCCTCTGCTGCGATCTGGTAAGTCCTGTCCTCTTTGCCCATGAAACGCGACCCTGCAGAGTAGACGTCAAATTCCATAATGTCAAGTCCGATTAACCTGGAATTTGATTTTGCAAGCGCAGCGCACATCGAATAGAGGTCGTGGTGGTCAAGACCATTGTAATCTTGGAACCTCGCCCCTTTCAGGGAGGTGTTAGCGCAGACGTCAATGTCTATCGAAACATAAGTGAGTGGCAACTTTGCTGAAGAGAGCAATTCCTTAATCTCGCTGATCCCCGATTCAACCGCTTCTCTCCTGATTACATGAACGCCTTTCTCCTCAATGCCTTTATAAAATTGGACATAATCCTTGACCCGCCCGTCATCAATTTCCTCGGCCACTTTGGGAGGGTAATCAGAAACCCCTATGACATATATATTTTCAGGAGGGAGGGATTCCATCAGGTAATAAAGGAAAGAATCAGCGTTGTAGCTATCTGGCCTGCTGAAAATGTAAGGATCTCCTTTGGAAAACTTGGATTCTGGGTTTGTCTCTACATCGTATTGGATGAGGCCGCACCTAATTGTTGGCAATATGAAGTCAAAGTGGCTGTCGAAGAGGACCAGGCGGATGTTTTCGCCACCGTATTCCCTGCATGCAGCGCGTATTGATCCGCCGCTGAGCGAGTGATCAACCCCAATCATCACAGGTAAGGCAGGTAACCCTTTTTTGACCATCTCCTCGATCTTCTTCGAATACTCAAGGCACCCATTCGAATCTATAAATGTGACAAAATTTTCAACGGTCAGCATAAACTGCATCTGAGGGGGCGGCGTTGGCAGCAGCCACTCCTCAACTTCAAGGCGATTGGGATTAAATTCGCCCACAAAATTCGAAAGAACCCCGTGGAAAGGGTCTCTAAAACGGACTTGAGAATACCCGTTCCTCACGCCTTCAATCTTCTGCCTGATTTTGGATTCCCGCTCATCAGGATCAAGGAGCCCATTGAACAATTGCAGGGATGCCATGCTTCTCGAAGAATGGCTACTAGTGTAATAAAACTTATGGGCGGTAAGATAAAAAAAGAAAAAAGAGGTAGGCTTACTTCCTCTTCACGATCGGCTCAAGAATCTCTACGATGTCTTCCATCTTGAGCGGCGACTTGTTCATCTCGATTGCATCGTGCAGGTTTGTGTAGCAGAATGGGCAAGCGCTGGTCAACAACTCAGCACCTGTGCTTTCTGCTTCCTTGACGCGCTTGTATGCTGTCTCGAGGGAATAGTCGGCGAAGCCACCCCTGACGCCACCGCCTGCTCCGCAGCAGAACGAGAACTTCCTGTTCTTGTACATCTCGACCAGGTTGATTCCTGGAATTGCCTTGAGGACGTTCCTAGGAGTCTCGTATACCTCTGCATGCCTGCCTAAGTGGCATGGGTCATGGTAAGTGACCTTCTTGTCGAATTTGCCCGTGAACTCTATCTCGCCCTTGTTGAGCATCTCCTCAAGCAGATGGGTCGTGTGTAGCACCTTTGTGTTCTGCAACAGCTTGCCATATTTGTCGGTGTAGCCTTCTGGCGGGTCCATCTTGTAGTCCCTTGAGAGGGTCCTGAAGCATCCAGAGCAGGTCGTAATGAAAGCGCCTGCCTTGTATTTGTCTGGCAATGCTGCATTGTGTTCTACAAAGGCTTTCGCAAGGTCATACTGACCAGTTCTCAGCACTGGGGATGCGCAGCACCATTCGTCATCGACAACGGTCCAGTCGACTTTCAGTTTGTCAAGCAATTTTACTGTTGCTCTTGCAATTTCTTTGCGCCTGTAAGAAGCTGTGCAGCCTGCAAAGTAGATGTATTCGGCCTTCTTGTTCACTTTGGATTTGAATTCTGGCGGCAGCCAGTCCAGTCTCTTCTCATGCTTCTCTTTGTATGGGTTATAGTTGTTTCCGATAGTTGAGCTCCAAGCCTTGATGTTGGCCGGGACAGCAATGTTCTGCTTCCATGCCTCAGATCTCAAAGCCTCGAACATCCTGAGGATGTAAGGCTTGATATCGGTCTCGCACATCTGTTGGCAAGCGCCGCATTCGGTGCAAGTGAATAGGATATGAGCTATTGTGTCATCCCATCCGATTCTTCCGTGCAGCAAAGATCTTGCAAGTGAAACCTTGCCTCTACTGCCGCGATAAGAATCGAAATTGTACTTAGAACCTTGGACGCAGAGCATGTCGGCGAAGTTCGTTGCTGCTCCCCATTCATATCCATATTTGCAGTTGCCGCAGTGCGTGCACATTGAAACATAGTCGTAGATTGCGCTAATTTCTTTATACTCTTTATGGTTATTCAAATGGGACATTTGTGTTTCCTCCTTTAGCGGATGCCCAGCTTGCCTGGGTTCAGTATGTTGTTTGGATCAAGCATGTCCTTTATCTTGGCTTCCAAGTAGAGGTATCCCGCATCAGCAACGGCGTTAAGCTCGTTCTGGTACTCGACTGGTGGCTTGTATGGAAGCATGCCATATGAGAGGCCTGCTCTAACACACTCGACCATTGCATCCCTCGCTGCTTGGACAGAATTCGGATCGCGCTTGTTAAATGGAGTCATGCAGCGGAGCATACCATAGTGCGCACCCTGGTAGTCTGTGAACCTTGTTGCTGGCGATAGGCCGTGCCTGATGTATATCTCCTTCCACTTCTCGTACAGAACAGGCCAGCTCTTGCATGGTGCAAAGGTACCTGGCCACGCTATTCCTCCTCCGCACGACTTGGAATAGTTCTTTGTGGATCCCACGATCCTGCTCGGGAGTTCGGTCCTGCCCCTCTTTGCCTCTGGCGGGTATTCAAAGTCGATCAGCTTTGTACCCTTTGCCTTTTCCTTGGCAACCACTTCTTTCCACATCTTCCGCTTGTAGTTGAGCTCCTCCTCAGACCACCCTGAGATAACCGTGTAGCTGAAGAACTCTGGAGCGTCGCTTGGCTTGTCGTGGTACGGGAAGACGATGGGTATCTGCGCGAGCCACCAACTTACGGCTGTGACTTCATCACACAGCGAGTAGTGGCGCCAGTGGACCATGTAGCGTGTCATGTCTGCAGCGCTTCCAGCCGCTATAGTCAATACGTCCCTATATGGCCTGATTGGGAATATCCAAACACCTAGCTTTGTCACGATGCCGCTTGTGCCAAGCCAACCGGTGAACAGTCCGTCCATCCTTGGCAGTGGCATGAACGAGTGCCATGAGTCAGAATAGGCGCACGAGCCTATCTTGCAGACTTCAGCGGTCGGTAGCACTACTTCCATGCTTGACATTAGCTGGCTGTTTATCCCTAACCTACCATTTAGGTGCCCAATGCCATGATTTATTGCCATGGCTAGGACTGATGCTGATGGAGGATGAACTCCCCAGCCGAACTCGAAACCCTGGCTGAATACGTCGCCTTCCCATTGAGGGTTAGCTTCTTTGAGGGCCCTGGAGAACTGGGCGTGGCTGACGCCTGGCTCTATGACAGCATAACAGGTCTCTGGATCGATCTTTATGATCTGATCCATCCTTTTAAGATCCATTATGATTCCGCCCTCTTCGGGTACGCAAAGGCCTCCAATGTTAGTTCCGTTGGTGTATGGTATTACTGGGACTTTCTTGTGATTGGCAAGCCTCAAAACTCTCTGGACTTCAGTAACTGTCTTTGGCATGACTACGTAGTCAGGCATTCTTGGCTCAGCCCATGTCATGTCCCATGTATATGGTTGAAGGTTCGCTTCCTCATTGGTTGCATATTCAGCGCCGACGATTTGTTCGAGATTTGCAAGTATTTCCTTGTTTCCTCTAGTCAAATTCTCACCTTCAGAATTGTTTAAAATAGACTTGTGGTTCTATATAAAATTTAACTTAATTTTTGTAAATAAAACTGACTTGCAAATTAAAAATAAAGCGGAGAAATCCAGATTGCAATCATTTATTTTTGAAACAATTATATTTTTCTTCAGATGGATTTCTTTTGTATTCGAATGCATACAACAGGTTATAGCAAATCTTCCAGACCATCGCGCAACATCTCTAGGCGAATGAGAGCAATATCCCCGCAACTATTGCAGAGCCGATAACGCCTGCGACATTTGGACCCATTGCATGCATCAACAGGAAGTTCTCGGGATCCTCTTTTGTTGCCATTTTTTGGACAACACGAGCGGACATGGGCACTGCCGAGACGCCGGCTGCACCTATCATTGGGTTGAATTTCCCTTTCGTAAGAACGTAAAATAATTTGCCAAGCAGAACCCCACCAGCAGTGGCAGTAGCAAACGAGAAAGCGCCTAAGCCAAGGATTGTTAATGTGCTGACGGTGAGGAACTTCTCCGCTACCATAGTGCCGCCGACACCCAATCCCAGCAAGATGGTTGATATATTGATTAGTTCATTTTGCGCTGCCTTGGATAGCCTTTCGGTGACCCCGGATTCCCTGAGGAGGTTACCAACCATGAGAGATCCTATCAACGGTGAGGCGGAAGGTACAAGTAGGCAGGCGACCAATGTTGTTATGAGGGGGAAGAGAAGCTTTTCCCTCTTCGAGACCTCCCTCAAGGCGGGGGGCATCCTTACCATCCGCTCTTTTTTGGTTGTGAGCGCTTTTATGACGGGGGGCTGGATTATCGGTACGAGGGACATGTACGAGTACGCCGCTACTGCTACAGGTCCGAGCAGCCAAGGCGCCAGCTTTGATGCCGTGTAGACAGTAGTCGGCCCATCGGCGCTGCCAATGATTCCAATCGCGCCAGCTTCGTTGATGCTGAAGCCGAACAACACTGCCAATATGATCGCCATGAAGATGCCCAATTGGGCAGCTGCCCCCAGAAGGAAAGACTTCGGGCTAGATATCAGCGCCCCGAAATCCGTCATGGCACCGATCCCAATAAAGATCAAGAGGGGGATTATGCCAGTCTCCAATAGGTATTTGTAGATATAAAAAAGGAAGCCGCCGACCTCTGTAATGCCGCTTAAAGGCAAGTTGGCCAAGAGCGCACCGAAGCCGATAGGGAGGAGGAGGAGCGGCTCGTACTCCTTCTTTATGGCGAGGTACATTAGGACTGCCGAGACGCCAATCATTATGACATTCCCAAATGTGATTTTAAAGAAGCCACTATTAAGGAGGAATTCTAATATCTGGCTCCCCAACTCTTCGAACAAGTCACTCACCAGGGACGTCCAATACCATAAGCACTTCGCCTATGTCGACCTTGTCGTTTGCACGCTTCCTTACCGAGCGAACCCGACCACTCTGAGGCGCCACAATGTCGTTCAGCATCTTCATGGATTCTAAATAGACCAACACATCGCCTTTCTTGACTTCTGAGCCCTCCTCAACTTCGATTGAAGATATTATGCCAGGCAGGGGAGACTTGATCTCGATTTGAGCATATTGGATCTCACGGGGCGCGGTGCGCCTAGCTGGCTCCGCCTTGGCTTCCTCTTGTGCAGCACCCGAATATTCAATTGATTCAACGACGTACGCAGTCTCGTCGTCCATTTGAGGCGTGACACTTAGGGGGACGGCGCTTCCTGGCTCCAGCTCGACCTCATATGCCTTGCCGTCGACCAAGACCTTTAAAAGGTTTGAACCGGTAAGCAGTACTTCAACGCTTTTCTTTTTCTTGTTGATTGTTATGTTGAATTTCAAAAGGATCACCTCAAGTAGTTCAAGTCGTTTCATCACCCTTACGTCTTTTTTTAGACGACTCCTTCAAATAGAGGTATGCTGCCACAGCGATGTATGGCGAGTCGTCGTCTAGCCCAGCTTGTGAAGGAATAACGAGCGGTGGTGCAGCGCTTTTCCGCTTCGCCATCAACTCATATTTGCCTATGAGGTGGAATATCGCCGCAAGGGCCCCAAGAAGGGTGAGGGTAACCACCATGCCAACCAATGATTCTATGAGTGCCACTGTAAGGTCGCTCATCTACGTTTCCACTTAATTGCAATTATTTGGCGTGCTTTAAATTCATTATGTTAAACAAATCAAAAAAATGAAAAATGGAGGCAAAAACCTACAAGCAAATCGGGCGTTGGTAAGAAATTAATTTTGCTGATATTTACAAAAGTAAAACAATATGTTTTTAAATGATAATGCAAATTTTACCTATATATTTTGGTGGATGGCTTTGCTGAAAGTGATCGATACGACAATCCGAGATGCCCAGCAATCGCTATTCGCCACTAGGTTGAAGACTAATGATATGCTGCCCATCCTCGAGAAGATGGATGACATAGGTTTTTATGGGATGGAATCTTGGGGAGGGGCAACTTTTGACGCATGCATAAGATATTTGAACGAGGATCCATGGGAGAGGCTCAGGAAGATAAAGAGGAATCTAAAAAAGACGAGGGTGGTCATGCTTCTGAGGGGGAAGAACCTCGTCGGATACAGGCACTATTCCGATTCAGTGGTAGAGAATTTTGTCAAGAGGTCCTACGAGAATGGAGTAGACATGTTCAGGATATTTGATGCTCTGAACGACGTAGAGAACCTCAAGGTAGCCGTTAAAACAGCCAGGGCAATAGGCGCAGAAGTACATGGAGACGTCGTCTATACGTTAAGCCCGATACACACGGTTGATCATTTCATTGACGTTGCAAAAAGGGTTGCAGAGATGGATGTCGATGCGATCAGGATTAAGGACATGGCAGGCTTGCTCGCCCCGAGGGTAGCTTACGACATAGTAAGGGGGATAAAGAAGGAAACTGGACTCCCCGTTGCCCTGCACTGCCACTATACGTGTGGCTTGGCCTCCCTTTCTTACATCAAGGGGATTGATGCGGGAGCAGAATTCATAGATACAGCGCTTTTCCCCTTTGCGTTTGGCGCCTCACAGCCTGCAATTGAGACCATCTACGAGGCGCTTCGAGGGACTGGTCTGCTTTCGCACCTTAACTTGGAATTGATAAATGACGCTGCAGACTATTTCGAGGGCATAAGGGACAGGTATAAAGGGTACTCATCCGAGGCTACGGAAAGGATCGATCCTCGCGCGTTGAGGCACCAGATACCCGGAGGGATGCTGTCAAACCTTGTTGTGCAATTGAAAGAGTACAACGCTTTATCGAAAATGGCCAGCGTGCTCGCCGAGGTCCCCATAGTCCGCAGAGACCTCGGTTACCCCCCTCTCGTCACCCCGATGAGCCAGATAGTGGGGACACAGGCGGTAATGAACATTCTGACTGGAAACAGATATAGCGTGTTGATAAAAGAGCTGGAAAACTACGTAAGGGGACATTACGGGAAGTCGCCAGGTCAGATTAGCCGCGAACTACTTGAGAAGGTCCAACCAGGGCCTCCACCTAAACTCCCTTCCATGGAGGACATACCCAAAGCGGCATGGGAACATTTCAAGAAAGATGAAGATGCTTTGACATACCTGCTCTTCCCACAACTCGCGCTGCAGTTCTTCAAGGGAGAGATCAAGCTGACTCAGATCGAGGAGACCGAAAACCGAAGAAAGGAAGTGAAGTGGTTCAGGATAAAGGTAAATGACGAGGAGATAGAGGTCAGAATAGAAGGAGAGGAATAGCTCTAGAAACGGGCTCGATATTACGCAGAAAAAGCTTTAATGTTTAAAAGGATTATCGGAAGTCAGCCCAGAGTAGTTCAACATGATCACTGACGGCAGACTCCATGCAGAGATGGTCCATGAATACCATGAGAAAGGGAAGATAGACGACGCCATCTTAAAGAAGTTCTACGAGAAGTTGCCGATCCTGGGAAAAGCGATTAGAGAGGTCGAGGATGCTTCAAAGCTCTCATACCCGAAGATCATATTTGATCCGGTATTGAGTATAATGAGATTCAATGCATCCACATCGGGGACGGTGATTTATGCGTCTACGAAAATCCACCGCCTCGATAGCACTTATCAGCTTTGTGTTTCGATCTCGCTGCCATTTCTGCTCTATTCGACTGAGGAGGTCTTGAAGGCTTGCTTAGTCCATGAGCTGCTACACCATATATATACAACAATAGTACTGAGCAGGAAGTCTTTCATGAGCCTTGCCTCTCAGAGGCTCGATGCCCCCGAGGTCTTTCTTGCTTTCGATGAGACGCACACTGTAGATCCGAATGAATGGATTTATGACCAGGGCCTGATAGACCTAATGAATAAGGTTTTCAGACCTATGATAGAAGACAGAGATTTGATATCGGAAATCAAGGAGTGCTGGATGGGGAAAGGCTTCCCTGTGAGGTACCTTACGAGTGATGAGAGTAAGGTGAGGGTCCCTGTTACTGAAGTGTCTAAGATAGCTCTAGACCCAGAAATAATCGCAAGGGCGAAGAACAAGAGGCTTGGATGAAGCCTTACGATAATGCATTATGGAAAAATATAGTGGAAAGGGTGAAGTGAAATGGAATATAGGGTTAAGGACATTCGGTTGGCGGAGCAGGGGAAAGGCCAATTGGAGTGGGTAATGGAACACATGCCTGTACTGATGAAGATTAGGAAGCGCTTTTCTGAAGAGAAGCCACTGGAAGGACTGAAGATCTCTGCATGCCTTCATGTTACCAAGGAGACGGGGTTATTGGCTAAGACCCTTAAGGAAGGCGGGGCGAAGATCACACTTGTCGCATCGAATCCGCTCTCCACACAGGACGATGTTGCAGCCGCTTTGGCGAGCGATGGGATAAGGGTCTTCGCATGGAAAGGGCAGTCAAAAGAGGAATACTATGACTGCATAGAAACAGCGTTAGGGGCAATGCCGGACATCACCATGGATGACGGCGCCGATCTAGTCACAGCGCTGCATTCCAAAGAGAAGAGCTTTTTGAAAGCGATGGGCGGGACTGAAGAGACGACTACGGGGGTCGTTAGGCTCAGGGCAATGGAGAAGAAAGGCGTGCTAAGATACCCGATAATTGCGGTCAACGATGCGGAGACAAAATGGGATTTCGACAATGTCTACGGAACTGGGCAGAGCACTCTTGATGGCGTGATCAGGGCAACCAATATCTTGATAGCAGGCAAGACATTCGTTGTTGCGGGATATGGTCATTGCGGGCGCGGCTTGGCGAATAGGGCGCGCGGGATGGGGGCGAGGGTCGTAGTCACAGAAGTCGAGCCTGTGAAGGCCCTGAAAGCAGTGATGGACGGCTTCCAGGTGCAAAGGATGGAAGATGCGGCGGAGACAGGGGACATATTTGTCACTGCTACAGGCAACAAGAATGTCATCAGAAAGGAACATTTCTTGAAGATGAAGAACGGTGCGATTGTGGCTAATACGGGGCACTTCAACGTGGAGATCAACATAAATGACCTTGAGGAAGCGTCGGAAAGCAAGTCCAGGATCAAACAGTTCGTTGACCAATATACGTTGAAAGGGGGGAGAAAGATATACCTGCTAGCCGAGGGCAGGCTCGTAAATCTTGTAGCCGCTGATGGCCACCCTAGCGAGGTCATGGATATGAGCTTCGCTAACCAAGCATTGAGCGTAGAATACATTGCATGCCACGCAAGGGAACTTGAGCCCCGTGTTTATGAGGTTCCAAAATGGATAGATCAAAGCGTGGCCAAACTGAAATTGGAAAGCCTTGGCATCGCCATTGATGTGATGACTGATGAGCAGAATGAGTATATCAAGACCTGGCTCGAGGGAACTTTATAAAGAAGGAGGCGGGGGCCTAAGATGAAGCCCCCCTAAAAAATTGGCTCATTTTGAAACGTATCTCTCTACAAGCTCTAACCTTTTACTGCTTTTACCATCGCTTTCAAGTTCTTTGTTGGAGTCCTAGGAGCTATCCCGCAGCTTGGCGCCAAGACATCGACGCCTGCAGCCAAAGCATTCCTCGATTCCCGCAGTACATCTTCCTCAGTTCCATTCAAAAGGGCACCAGCAGACGGGACATTGCCGACAATCGCAATTTTTCGGTCGCCAATCACTTTCTTTGTGGCAGCAATATCAACTTTCTCTTCAATGCTCAGACCTCCAAATCCGCATTCTGCCATGTGGGCTATGATGGGTGTTGCATTACCACAAATGTGAAGTATCGATTGTTTAGTAATGCTGGCTATCTGTTTTAGAGGCTCCTTTGCGAATTTTTCGAACATCCGTGGGCTCAGCACTGAAGGGGAGGAGGTCGGATCTGCGGGGGCAATCACATCGACCCCTTCTTGAAGCAGGGCTCTAGCGTATATCAGGCAGGCCTCCTCGGCTTTCCTGATGTATTCTTGTGCTTGGTCTGGCTTGCGTATCATCATGAGGCAGAGGCGTTCCACCCCTACCATGTGACCGGCGAGCGTCAACGGACCTTCGAACCCAACAATTATTGGCACGCCCAGATTCATCCCTTTCAGGGTCCTAATCGCCTCGAAGATCGTTTGTGCACGCGATGATTCTGTCAATTTGTCAGTTTTCGGAGCGATTCCCTTGTCAACAAGCGTTTTCGCTATAGAGGGCTGCCTATCGCATCTACCAGGATCGATATCGCAACCGACAGACTCAGCTAGGACCGTCAAGCAAAAGGGAAGTCTGACGGCTTCAAGGCCTGCAACGGTATGTCCTGCCAGCGCTAGCTTCGCCATGAGGCTACTGCTGAAGTTCGCGTCCGGCCAATACGCATTTGCATCTGCCATTAGTTCTACTGTACCTGTCTGGGTAGCAGACAAGACTGGAGGGCGATCGACTGTCTCGCCACTGAGCACTTTAAAGAGGCGTTCTTTCGCTTCCAAAAAAGTCACCAAAAAAAAGAGGGAAGAGGTCCTATTAGAACTCTTCGAATTTGAGGAACTTTTCTTTCTCTTCCTTCGTGTATCCGCGTCTGCGCCTTCTCAACCATTCTTCGACATAGATCAGGGTTATTACGGCAGCGCTGAGCGAGACTATTGCGGGTACGACAGCCCCAGAGTTTAGGTTCCACCATGCGCCATATATCGATGCTGGAAGAGCGATTCCAAAGAGCGTCACGAATGTAGCCAGCCACCAGATCTTCGGGCTTTTATCATGCAGTACGCACCATTCGCCGACAATGCTGAAGGAGAAGACTGCAAGCGCTGTTGAGAGTATTGGGAAGAGGGCCCAGATTTGGAGGTACCCGCCGCTTATGGCAAGACCAACCACAATCACGCCCGTAATTATGGCAGCAAGCCAGCGCGATGCGGTTACATATTTTGTGATCTTCCGCTTCGTTACCAATTGCACGAATTCTATGCCCAAGACGCGCATGTTCCTGAAGCCCGAATAGAATGTGCTCATGATGAAAACAAGCACTATCCACATTCCGAAGAGAGTGAGAGTCTCCGCACTTATGAACGGCATTATTGTACCGACTATTTTTGCAAAGCCTATACCATAAGCCTTTGTCCAGCCAACTTTCAGGGCAGGAAGATAGGTTGTGAGCGGAAGCACAAGCATAGCCAAGTATGCGGTCCAGAGGCCGACGCTCTCGAGGACCTCTCCGCCATAGCCAATGATCCTCACCCACTTCTCATCGGGTATCCGTTTGCACGTGTAAGCACCGATCCAGAAGACGTGCATACCAGTCAAGGCGCCACATGACACCATCATCGTGATGCCAGGGTAGAACCACCCTGATGGAGTGAGAACATATTGTGAGGTGCCAACTGTGATTTTTGATGCATCGTAGAAGACGAGTGCTGGAAAGTCAGTAATAGGCAGGTTCGCAACGAGCGCCCCGACGAATAGCAGCACGACGCCTGTTACCATGTAAAGGAACATCATGAAGTTCGAAGGTTCCGAATAAAGCCAGTTTGGAAGACATGCTGCAAGGACGCCTACGATTACAAGGAAGACGTACCACCCCTCTGCCGGTATGCTGTATGGGAAGAAAGTGCCAACGTAAAGTGCGATCAAGAATATGACGTATTGAATTACCCCCACAAGCCAAACAGGCCAGCCTTTCCTGTATAGGAGGTACCCGAATGGGGGACCGATCACCGCGAGCAGCAACAGAGGTATGAACAGGGCAGGCGTCGATGTCGCACCTGCAATCACTAGTTTCGCGAATGCTGCGCAGAACGCTACAATAGCTACGTATCCAATTGCTGTGAATAGAACGCCCGAAAGTGGGGTTATCCACCTGTAGGCTACTTCGCTCGCAGTTTGACCTCTTTGGCGCATCATAACGAATCCTGTCGCATAGTCATGGACTGATCCCAAGAATATGTTCACGGGAAGAACATACAATATGCCTGAAGCCCATCCCCATTGAGCGATTGTTGCACCGCCCGAGAGTGGCGCACCTCCTGCAGTCGCTGCCCAATGGTCGCCGAACAGCGAGTAGGGGTTTGCAGGGTAGAAGTCAAAGTCGTCTCTGAGAGCACAGGCAGGAGTTTTCCTGTTTGGATCTGGAACGAAGTATGACTTTTCCAAGCGCTTCGACACAAAGAATATGCCGAATAAGTAGAAGGCCAACGCAATAATTACTAGATAGGTAGTTGTCATTTCCATTGTCAAAACACTTCCATTTAATTGCTAGTCTATTTTCGAATAATGGAGATATATAACAGTTTGTAGAAAGTTTATATAGGAAAAACTAAGAGCATTTATTCTTCATTATTGTCTAAACACAATACATTACATATTAACAAATAAAATATTTTGTACACTTTATATTACATAATGATGAATTTGAAAATGAAGATGACGAACCAGAGGAGCATTATCAACAATGGAAGGAGCTCATTAATAATTTTGTTTCTTATAGCTTGGAGATAAATTTCAAATATCTTTCCCCCGTCCATCAGAGGGGCCGGTATCGAATTCAAGACTGCGAACCATAGATTTACAGCAGCAGGGATCCACAGAATAGGGAAAACTATGCTGATCAAACCAAGAATTAGGAAAAGTAGCAAATTCGATCCTAAGCCACATGAGAAGAAGGGCCGAATTAATCTTCCGTATGTTTCTTCATCAACGTCTGCCTCAACATACCCTCCAACAATGCCTTTGAGCGACAATCCTGCTGACCTCGCTCGAACCGAACGATTCGCCAATATCACTATGTGCGATAGCTCATGGACAGATATGGCCATGGCTATTGAGATTATCAGCAGGAGAAATTCCAGTAAGCCATTTATTGAAGGCAGAAAAAAGCCAAGAAACGAATCAAAAGTAATTATCAAAGTGATGAATGTGAGTGAAAAAAAGACAGAGAGGAAGCCTAGGAAAGTCACCACTTTTTCATAAAAAAAGAAGAAGGTTTTTTTGGAATTGACAAAGCAATATGTCTTGCTTAACAACTTTGAAAGCGAAGGATCTTTTGTCTTTTCCATAGCATTTATCTTCATGTTGGCTTCTTATATTCTTCGAACGCCTGAAGCCCAGCTTTGGTGAGCGTCAGCTTTGAGCTGAGCATGCCTTTCTTTTCGCGTAGATATCCCATCTGAACAAGGTCCTTTACAGACAACCTGAACATGTCAGCCCATCCTTTTGTGCCAGCTACGCCACCCTTTGTCCCGCTGTCCTTTCGTTTGGTCATCTCCTTTGAGATGTACCCTAGCACATCGCCGCTCCCAACCTCTACTTCTTCGACTTTACTTTTGTCAGGCACTTTTGCCAAAATCCCTTCAAATATTAACTCTTGTATCACAGTAAACTTCTTTTTTTCCATTTTCAAAACCCGAATTATTATATAGATGACGCATATTAAAAATTTTAGTTCACTTTAATTGGAGAGGGTAGATATCAATCAACTTTCGTTGATTAAGGCAGCACTTTTGCTTTCATTCCCGTCAGCCATTGTATGCCATTATTTGTTATCGATCATACTTTGGTTCAGGACTTTTGACTTGCTCCTTGTGGCAGCATCGCTGACGTTATATTTCGGTGGTTTCGCTGGCGGCTCTTATTTTGCAAATTATTCTAGGTCGTCATTGTCTCGAATTGCGGGCATAATCCTCTCGGGGCATGTCTTGGCATCAATAATTTTCGCAGGTTTCGGATCTGGTTATTTAGCATTGCCAATTTCAGTTTTGTTGGGTACAACGACTGGGGGGCTTTTGTCTCTCCCGCTCACCAAAGTGATGACTCCAATAAGGGCTCTTGTGTTGGCTATGACCCCACTCTTTGGGGCATACCTGCTAGAATCGTATGGGACCGATGCGCCATTGCTCTTATCGGCAGTTCTGGCGCTGTTGGCATCTTTCCTATTATTTGCGTCTCTGAAAGTGATCGTTCCAAAGCCAGAGTTGGGCATTAATCTCAAGCTTTCCCTCCCTAGGAATATAATGATTATTGCGATAACTACAGCCATCGGAGGATCATTAGGAATCGTGCTGACGCCAATAATAGCATTATTGCCTTTCGGCATTGGCATCACAATGATTGGCGCAGTAATGTCCGCATCTCTCATTGCATCACAATTCATAGGTAGTGCGCTGACTTCACAGAAGGTCATCCAGAGGACCATGGTAACGACGTCTGGATTCTCTTTTTTCTTGGCGTTAATATTGCTCGGTATTGCAGATAGTCAAATAGTGTTCCTAATACTTTGGTTTATTGTCCTTGTTGATTTCAGCCTGTATAATTCATTCATAACAGCAGCCATCAGCTCCGTGAAGTGCGATATAAGGGCTTTCAACATTATAACATCAATAGCGTCTATCCTTGGACCAATAATCGCAGTACTTCTGTGGGCTACTGGATCCTTCCAGATATTGTTTATAATGGCAGCCTTATTGATATTGGTGAGCGTTTTGTTAACGAGGAAAATTTTGAAAAGTGATAAGTGATGTCTTTATTCTCCGATTTCCTTGACCCGAAAACAACGATTATCCTGCAGCTTGCATTTAGCAAGGCAAAGCAGAGGCTGCCACTCAGCACCTCCATTGTGATAAGTACAGCATTGTTCACATATGTAACAAACTTTAATTATGAAATGGGTTTTACTGGGATTTCGTTCAGTCTCTTCGTTTTTTTAGTGGCCATAGTCATTACCGTGTTCTCGTTCGCTCTTGAGTACGATACTGTCGACGAACTCAAGATGTTTATTAATATCGGAGTTTCGCCATCAGACATTTTTACATTGGGCATATCAAGGGTCTTATTGCTTTCAATGACCGGTTATTTTATTGGCATATTATTCATGGTCGCATACCCAATTACCGTTATTGAGAATTACAAGGTCTTTTACACGTTCCTTTTCTGTTTGGCATTTGGCATCCTGCCACCTATGTATTCGTCCCTTAAATCTCTGCGGATTAGCCTACTCGGAAAGCAATCATTCAAGCCGATAATAGAGAAAGAAATACCTTCCATCCTCTCCATTGAGGAGATGGACGAGTTAAAAGAGTTTATTGAATGGAAGATCATAGAAGTGCCAGAATTGCTTCCCATAGGGATTACCGTTAGCAAGGAAAATAGACCAGAGATGGAGGTGGTTTGTAGGTATATCGGTGACGCCGGAAGGGAAGCGACAGTAATGCTGAGCACTGTAGGCCTCAGTGCGACTGAGGCACTAAAGAACGATGAGACATTGCCATTGGCAATCGTGAAGTTAACCTTAAGACCTAAGGGCTATCCTCTAATGGAGTGCATGGAGGTCAAGAAAGGAAAGAAAATGACGAACACTTACATCGCCAATTCTCTCGGCGCATGGATAAGGCAGCAAGTAATCGAGTATAAAGTCTACAAGGGCAAGAGGCGGGCTCTTCATTAAAGGATGCTCATTTCATTCAATCGTTTCAAGCCTGCCTGAAACTAGACAGACCTTCTTCTCTGCTTCTTCTATTAGGGTCGGTTCGAGAGTCGTCACGATGTACATTGAGCCAGTTTCCTTTTGTTTTTTCTTAATAATCTCAGCAATTCTTTTAGAGCTCTCAGAATCCAGATGGGCGGTTGGTTCGTCTAAGATCACTATCGGAGGCGATCCGATTATCGTCTGTGCAAAACTGGCCCGCTCGTACTCGCCACCACTGATCTCATCAGGCCTGTGATCCATTCGGCTGCCAAGGCCGACTTCCTTCAATATTCTTTCCGCTTCATGGAGAGCCTTCTCCTTGTTGACGTAGTTGAATAGCAGGGGCAGTGCCACATTTTCGACTAATGTCAGATGCGGGATCAAGACCGGATCTTGAGGCTTGAAACCTATTTTCTTCCTCCTAAACCATGCCAGCTCATATGCCCCAAGGCGCGTTATATCTATACCATCAATATATACAGAGCCTGATGAAGGCGATTGGAGCCCTGCTATGATTCGGATAAGAGTGCTCTTCCCTGCTCCTGACAGACCAGATATAACGACTATGCCAGTCTCAGGAAATGCAGCGTTTATCCCATCCAACACCAATATCTCTTTGTTATCTAGGCGATAACTTTTCGTTAGCTTTTCTAAGATAATTTCAGGAATGAAGGGAACCCCAAAAAAAAGGTTATTTTGCGGTTAGCTCTTTTACAATGCTAACCGATGACGAGGCGTCCTTTCCCCAGCGGTCTGCGCCTATCGATTCTGCATAGTCAGGGGAAGTCGGCGCTCCGCCAATCATCACTTTCACCTTGTCGCGCAAACCTGCAGCGGTGAGTTGCTCGATCACTTTCTTCATGCTCGGCATTGTGGTAGTCATCAGCGCAGACATGCCAACAACTTGGGCTTCGTTCTCCTTGATTGCCTTCACGACTTCGGTGGTTGGCACGTCCTTTCCGAGGTCTATGACTTGGAAGCCAGCACTGTCAAGCATTATCTTTACCAAGTTCTTGCCTATGTCGTGTATGTCGCCTTCAGCAACCGCCAGCACTACTTTCACAGGTTTCGCAGTCTTGTCAAGTTTAATGTGAGGCTTCAGTATGTCGACAGCAACGTTCATCGCGCACGCAGACAGGAGCACTTCGGGGACGTAGTATTCCCCCTGTTCGTATTTGGCGCTCACAATCTTCATGCCTTCAGCGAGCCCGAACATTATGGCTTCGTAAGCATCGACGTTGCTCCTGATGGCTTCTTCCGCCCAGCGCTTTGCGCCGTCCTCATCGCCATCAACTACGCATTTACTAAGGTTTTGTAGGATTTCATTTTTTTCTGGAATATCCATCACACTCCTCAATATACACCATATTTCTGTGCAGCAGACACCATTGCGGCAATATTCTCGGGAGGAACTGCAGCTGGTACGATGCATCCTGGAGCTAGGACGAACCCACCTCCAGCCATGGCTTTTTCGATCGCCACTCTGCTTTCCTCTTCGACTTCCTTTGGCGTCTTTGAGAGCAGGGTAACGCCTGGACTGACATTCCCCATTAGGCAGACTTTGCCACCCACGAGCGACTTTGCCTTAGCGAGGTCGACCTTCTCGTCTACGCTTATTGCATCGCAGCCTGTGCTCGCCATTGCTTCCAGCCTGTCATTTACGTTGCCACAGATATGCAAGAATACCTTGGTGCCCATTCTCTTGTAAGACTTGATTTGTCTCGTCAGGAAGGGCAATACGAACTCCTCGAAGGCTTTTTTCGAGATCATGTCGCCTGAAGATGTAGGGTCGGATACCCAAATAAGGTCAGCGCCGGCCTCTACCACAGCCTCGCCATAAACGATGCAGCTGTCGGTAGCAATATCAAGAAGCTCCTTGATTTGCTCAGGGTTCTTCTTCATGTCCAAGAGGGCGCGCTCTGTCCCGCGCATCATGCATGTGTGGCGCCAACAAGCCTGGACGTACCCCATGACGGGAATTACGCCGCCGACGGCCTCTTTGAGCCTTCTGGTTCCTTCCAGTATTATTGGGAGGCGGCCGTCCTTTCTTGGGTGAGGTACCCTAAGCTTTGGTAGGTCTGTTGCAAAATCACGTACCGCAGGAACGTCTACAGAGGGAGGCGAATCCAAAGGTATCTTCAATTTGCTGCCCATTGCCTCCGACTCGGCATGGACTGCAAGTAGGTCTAAGACCATGTCATATCCGAATTTGCGGATAGAATAGAGCTGCGAGTAGACGTACTTCTCAGTGTTTGTCATTACTTCGGAAAATTTGTATCCTGCTTGCCTTACGCACCATTCTCTCACGAATGGAGTGACGGGAACTCTGTCCGGCTTTCTCCGCTCAAAAGCCGCCATCAGTCTTTCATAGGGCGTCATCTCTGGTTTCTGAGACATGTATACCCCCGGAATATTATCTTTTGATGACTTTTTAAATGTTTCCAAGCTTAATTATTTTCAAAAGTGTACAAATGAAGAGTTTATTCAGCATTTATTGAGATAATATACCTTTTTTCCTTAAATTATTTTATTATGATCTTCACCCCTTTTTGTTGAATGGAGACAAAGACTTTTATGCGGATTGCTCGATATTATGAGAGATACCAGGGGGATAGCATTGGCTGAACAGATGATATATATTGATGGGAAGCTTCTGCCCAAGTCAGAGGCGCATGTTTCGGTCTTCGATCATGGCTTCCTTTATGGCGACGGCGTATTTGAGGGCATAAGGGCCTACAACAGCGTGGTTTTCAAGCTTGATGAGCACCTTGAGAGGCTCTATGCATCAGCTAAAACCCTGATGCTTGAGGTGCCCCTCACGAGGGATCAGATGAGGGAAGCCGTCATAAGTACTCTGAAGGCGAACGGCCTGAGGGATGCTTACATCAGGCTGATAGTGACGAGAGGTGTCGGAGATCTGGGTCTCGACCCCCGCAAATGCCCCAAATCGAGCGTCATAATAATTGCAGGGACCATATCTTTGATGGCAAAAGAGACGGTGGAGAGGGGAATAAAGACCCTGATCACTTGGGTCAGGAGAGACCCTATTGACGGTACTTCACATGAAGTAAAATCGATGAACTATCTAAACAGCATACTCGCGAAAATCGAGGCGAATAACTTTGGCGTTGACGAAGCGATATTCTTGAACCACCAGGGATATGTCTGCGAAGGAACCGCCGAGAATGTCTTCATCGTTAAGCGAGGCAGGTTGATAACGCCACCAACATACACTGGTGCTTTGGCAGGGATAACGCAGCAAGCCGTGATTGAGGTGGCAGGCAGAGCGGGAATTCAGGTGGAGGTCAGGCCCATGTCAGCGTCCGAGGTTTTCAACGCGGATGAGGTGTTCTTCACTGGTACAGCAGCAGAGATAATACCTGTCACGATTGTGAATGGAAGGACGATAGGTGACGGGAAACCCGGTAAAACTACGCTAAAGTTGAGGGGCATGTTCATGGAATATGCATTAGACCCCTCCAACGGGACCAGATACTGAAGTAAACGAGCTAAGCTTTCCACCACATGAACATGTAATAAATTACCTTTTTTTCAGATTCATCAAACGTAGCCAGTACGAATTTCTTCCTGACTGTATGGGACAGGCGACCGGCCCTCACAATCTCGATAGGGTCAACCTCTGCAGAATTTGGGAGTACGTGTATTATGAAAGGGGCATGGTCGATGCCTGGCCCATACTGGTAAACGGCAAAATCAGCCCCAAATTTCATTGCAGGACGGACGATGTAGCCTTTTCCCCTCAAGTCCTTGTAGACCAAATATAATTCATTGAAAAGCCTGAAAGATTCTCTAGCCACCTCAAGGAAGGCCGCCCTATCCAACTCGTTGCTATCTTGCTTTATCTTGAGCCTCCCCAAGTCCAAGAGATAGAGCGCTTCGAAGAGGGAGAGTTCAAGATAAGCATCGATCTCTGAAGAGTCCTTCGGCTTGTGGACGTTTACGGGTTTGCCATAGAAGCCCGACTGATAGAGCGTGGCGCCTTTTTGCTTCGAGAGTACTAGCACCCTTGAGCCCACAAGAACGGCTTCTATTAAGATTTGCTCCATCAGAAAGCCCCAAATTATAAAAGGTGACTTTTTATTAAGAAAATAAAAACTGCCCATATTGAAAAGCTTATTGGAACGTGTGAGATGACTTGAGCTCCAGATACCCCATTAACCTAACGAACCTCATGCTGGCATTAGGAGCGGTTATTTTTGTACTGTACCTATACTTCGTCGGCTTTTGGCAGATCTTGGATGTCATAGCCTCACTCGATTGGAGGCTTGCGACAGCTGCTGTCTTGATCGATCTGGTTTGCATAGGCCTTTTCGCATTGAGCTGGCAATTTTTATTGGAGAAGCCTGGCTTGGATTTCAAGAATTGCGTGAAGATCGTCCTCGTGAGCATATTTGGCGACTTGATGATACCGACAGCTTCGATCTCCGGGGAGCTGCTTAGGATCAATTTGACCATGAAAAAGACAAACCTCAATGCGGGTCAGGTCACAGCAAGCGTGCTGTTGCATAGGCTGCTTCTTGGGATCACATTCGGCGGGGTTTTGGGGTTCAGTCTAATATTGCTTATTGCAACGCAGTCGATGCAGATCTCGGCGCTCTACCTCTTTGTAGCGATCGGTGGCGTTGACATTGGCCTTGGCGTTTTGGGGGTTTATGCTATATACAACGTCAAGCGCTTCAAGGGCATATTGAGGGGTTTTGTTTTCCGGACTGCAGGTTTCGTGAGGATCTTCAGGCGTTCTTATGAGCCCGAGAAGATGTACGGGAGGGTTGAGGCCGGGTTTGATTCTTTCCATAGCGCAATTATTGGCATTAGCAGAGTACGGCTGATGGTCTCATCAACTATATTGACCCTGAGATGGTTTATAATCGCCCTTATTCCATACCTCATGTTCTATTCCCTCAATTACGAAGTGTCATACTGGCTCGTGCTGACGGTTTCAATATTTGTGAGCATGATTCAGATGATGCCCATAGGAATACCGGGTTTGATGGGCGTCATGGAGGTTTCTATGACCGCCTTCTTCCTCAGCTTCGGCATCCCGGCCAATATCGCCGCTTCTGCGACGATCCTAACGAGACTTGTACTTTTTTGGTTCGAGCTTATCCTCAGCGCCTTGGCAGCGTCGTACCAAGGCGTAAGCTCACTGGTGAGGGATGGAAAAAGATGAGGACGACGAAAAAGTTTAAGCTGCCCTATTAAACCCGATGCAAGGCTAATATTCTTACATCATTTGATGCATCTTCCATAATATCAGTCATGTACTCCAATAGCGACAGCAGATCCCTGAAGACCAAGAGCCGCTCGAACTGCTTGACTTCCATGAGGACCATGAAGTCCAGATCCTGGTATGTTATGTCGACCACCGCTTCAGCTGCATGGACTTCAACAACGAGCTGAATGGCCCTCTTGGGGTTGAGGAGCAGCGAGATTACGGCGTCCCTCAGCTTCTCAAAAGTCGTTAGCACCTCTGAGCTCATCTGCCTCATTTTTTGAGCTATTGATCCGTCCGGGATCCATTGGTTTTCGGCCAACCTGTCCAAGAGGCGCGCAGTGGACTGTGCAAGTTCTGCGATTTCGTCGACGTTTACTGTCAGTCTGAGGAAATCCTCCCTGTAGAGCATGCCAGGCGCGGCCTTGGTCAACTGATCGATCAGCTCCATCTTCAGGAGGTCGGCTTCTTCCTCGAGACGAGAGATGCGCTCATATTTGCCCTTTAGATTCTTGGTGTTCCCTGACAAGTAATCGTCAAAAGAGATGACAAGTTCCCTCACGGTATCCTGCACTTTCCTAACGTGGTCTGAGAGGAGGTCCATTGATTTTCTGTAAGCCTTATTCTCAATCTCGCTTGTTTCGTCTCTTGCCAGATCCACTTTTTTGCACCCTCAAAACTCGCGCTTAAAAGAACAGAGGTCTTTTATAAAGATTTGGCAATCATGAACAGCCATACATTGAAAGCATAGTTTCATGGACATCACCGCGGATCGCATTTCTGGCAAGCATATTTTCACATTTCTTATCGGTACCCCTATTGTTTTGAAAACAATTTAAGCGAGTAGGTGATAGAGAAATCGATGGTGGCATCAAAGATGGAAAGATGCGATGTTGCGATTATTGGAGCTGGACCAGCCGGATTAGCAGCAGCAATATACACCTCCAGGAGAGGGCTGAAGACCATAGTGTTTGAAGAGGGCGTTGTCGGCGGCAGGGCTTCCTATGCACACCTCATTGAGAACTATCCTGGCTTCCCAGAGGGGATAACTGGCATTGGCTTGATAGATAGGTTTTCAAAGCAAGTCGAGAAGTTTGGGGGCGTGATAAAGGCTGGCGAGGGGGTCAAGGAAATTCGGCTGGACGCCAATTCGATGAGGATAACAACACCGCAGGGCACATACGAATGCAGCGCAATGATCATCACAGTTGGGCTTAAAATGAAAAAATTGAGAGTGCCAGGCGAAGAGAGGCTTTTCGGAAGGGGAGTCTCATACTGCGCATCTTGCGATGGTTTCTTTTTCAAGAACAGGCGCGTAGCAGTTTTAGGAGGGGGGAATGAGGCAGCGAGCGATGTCCTTTACCTCTCGAATTTGACGAAAGACGTGATCTGGCTCCCGAATACCGAGAACATTACTGTCGATGAAGCCTACATAAAAAAGATAATCGAAAACGGGATAACCCCGATGAGGGGCATCACAGTTCTTGAAATATTGGGTGAGAACAAGGTCGAGGGTGTCCGGGTAAAAAGGATGGATGGAGGAATAGAAGATATCAAGATTGATGGCGTATTCGTTGTAATTGGATCCGTCCCGACGATAGATCTATTGAAGAAGGCAGGGATCCAGATCGATCCGAGAGACTATGTGGTGGTAAATGAGAACATGGAGACGAATGTGAAAGGGGTGTATGCTGCAGGGGATTGCACCGGTAAGAGTCACCAAGTCGTTGTGGCAGTAGGGCAAGGAGCTGTTGCCGGAATAAATGCGGCAGACTACATCAAAATGAAAAAATGAAAATCCACCCAATAATTCCATTATTACCTTACTTAAAGACGCGCCTCACAGTTGCAATCGAGTTGTCTGAAAGCCCTAATGCCTTCATCTCGTCGGCATTTATCCAAACCTCATTCTCAGGGATTTCTGGCATTGAGAGGGCGTTCAATTCCATTTTTTTCTTTCCGGCAACAACTATCTCTATCCGGTCATTTATGGCAAGGAATTTCATCGTGGAGGCATTAAGCTTACCGACCCCCTTGTCGGTATCTTCCTTCCTCCGCAATCTGAGCCTTTTTTCGGGAGGTCGTTGTGACACGTTACCACCAACTATGAATTGATATCCTCTTTTTTTAAGGCTAACGGATTTTGTAATAATCAGACAAGAATGAAACGATGGAATCAACAGAGATCCTTGATTGTTCCCACGTATCCCTATCCCTGACAGTCACGGTATTTTCCCTGAGGGTCTCATAATCGACGGTGATCGCGATCGGCGCTCCGATCTCGTCTGATCTGGCATAGCGCCTCCCTATTGACCCGGAATCATCGAAGTCAGCAATGAATCCATGGCGCCTCACTAATCCATATATATCCTCGGCCTTCTCCCTTAGGCCGTCCTTGTTGACCAGCGGAAAGACCGAGACTTTTATGGGGGCAATCGATCTGGGGATCCTCAAGATCGTCCTTCCTTCCCTTTCGCAAAACGCGCACTCTAAAGAAAGGTAAGTCAGGCGGTCAGCCCCAAAGGACGGTTCAGCCACATGTGGGGTGAAGCGCTCGCCTGAGATCGTTTCCTCCTTTTCGACGAATTCTACGTGTTCTTTTCGAATCTCGTATTTGTCGATTATTGTTGAATTGTTATCGAGCATCGATTTGAGCTTCGTAGCGTCGATTGATTTCAGGAGGGCCAATACCTTGCCAGTCTCATTCTTGAAGTCCCTGCTGATAGCGTCTATCCTCGGCCTCGCTATAAGGCGGAGTATTTTTTGTGGAGCGGCATATTTCCTGAAGGCACCAAGGTCGTTGCCACTGAATTCCTGGTGTCTGGAGAGGTCGTAATCGGTGCGGTAAGCATGGCCTGACACCTCGACCCACCCCCACCTCTCGAGGTTCACCATCTGATCGAACGTCTGCGCCGAGTAATGAGCCCTCTCATTCTCCAGTTTTGCCACAAACATCTGCGACTGGGGAGGCGCCCCCAATTCCGATATGAAATCGCTGGATAGTGCCATGAAATAGCCGAGCCACTCGGATTTGATGAGGCGATCTTCAAGGGCAGACCCCAAGGTGACCTCTACGGGAGTGGTCGAATCGGCCCGGATCAGGTCTTCTGTCAGAAGCCTCAGTTTCTTTTCCTTGACAGATTCCAAGGCATTGCATTCTGGATTTTTAGGGTCGAAGAAGAACTCGATCTCCATTATCGTGAACTCCCTCAGCCTTATCGGGCCCTGCCTTGGAGAGATCTCGTTCCTTGCAACCTTGCCAATTTGTGCCAGCCCGATAGGGAGGCGCTCCCTCATCATGGTAAATATGTTTTTGAAGTTTATGAACATCCCCTGCGCAGCCTCTGGCCTGAGGTATGCTACATTTTCCGAGTATGGCCCTATGTTTGTCCTGAATAGGAGGTTGAAGGAGGTGACTTTACCTAAAAGCCCGCCGCATTCGGTGCACCGTATCCCTTTCTCCGATATCAGCTTATCAAGCCCTTCAGGGGTCATGCCTTCTATTCCTTGGACTTCGCCTATCTGCTCAATGATTACGTGATCTGCCCTGAATTTTTTATTGCAGGATGTGCAGCCAACAACATAGTCTGTAAAATGATCAACGTGACCGGATGCCTCAAATACCTTTGATGGCATGATGACGGGGGTTTCAATCTCGTAAACTAGACCATGATTTTTATGTATGAAGACTTCGCGCCATCGAGCCTCAATGTTTCGCTTGAGGAGCGTGCCCATAGGGCCAAAGTCGAGGAAGCCTGCGACTCCCCCGTATATTTCTGAAGAGGGCCAGAAGAAGCCACGCCTTTTACAGAGATCGATAACCTTATCATACTTATCCATGATATTACACCCGTAAGGCAGGTTTAACTAAAAGATAATTGCCCAAATATAAGCTATTAGGGTGTACGCTTATGAAGGCTGAACCATTCTATGTTGACGGGTCCACGAAAATGTTTGGCGGTTTCAATAGGGATTTTTCTGGGTCAGAATTCGTCCTTATAGGGGTGCCATTTGACGGGACTTCAAGCTACAGACCTGGATCCAGGTTTGCCCCAAACGCGATCCGAGAGGCATCGTCCAATATCGAGACGTGGTCTTGGAGGACTGGGATAGATCTTGAAGAGGTCAAGATCCACGATTTGGGGGACTTGGCGGTCGTCCACGGGGACGCTTCTGAGACGATAAGACGCGTCGGAGAGACCGTCGAGGACATTGTCTCGGCGAAGAAGCTCCCCATCGTCGTGGGTGGCGAGCACCTGATATCGCTGGGCGTGTCAAAGGCGATAAAGGACGCAACGATCATATCTTTCGATGCCCATTTCGATCTCAGGGAAGAATACCTTTCCAACAAGCTTTCGCATGCGTGTGTGATGAGGAGGATATCCGAACAAGGCGGCCAAGGGAAGATAATATTCTGCGGAGTCCGGGCAACATACAGGGATGAGGTGAATTTTGTGAAGGAGAAGAAGATACCTTACCTGAGCGCTCTCGACGTGCTTAGGAATGACGTTCATCAGACATCATCCTGGTTGAGGAAGAACCTTGAGGGCGCTAGAAGGGTATACATTTCAATTGATGCGGATGTCCTGGATCCAGCTTATGCACCAGGGATTGGGAACCCTGAGCCAGAAGGGATTTCGCCGACCCATCTCCTTGATCTATTAAATAATGTCATCGATGACCGGGTGGTTGGTTTTGACCTTGTGGAGGTTTCCCCGCCTTATGACAATGGGAATACCGCAGCTTTAGCCAGTAAAATAATCTTTGAAGTGAGCTCGATGATAAAGAGGGCGAGAGGCTAGCGTGCCTTAACCTCTCTGACTATAGGGGATCTCGCTTTATAGAGGATGCGATGGCCGCATGCAGGGCACCTTATTCCTGGCAGCCCGCTCAACTCGGCGCTGTCAATAACCTTTCCACACTTCTCACAAAGATAATGTGCCAATGGCGACACCGAAGCAATACACATTGAAGTGGTTTAAAAGGATTTGGGATCAGACGATCTAAGTGCCTTTGTTACGAGGTCGCTCCATGGTGCGCATTCCATTTAAATATGTTTAAACATTGCTGCATGTTGAAATTTAAATATAGATGCAAACGCTTAGATGCTTAGGGGCATAGCGGGCGGTGTTGCTTTTGAAGATGGTTCAATTGATTGATGATAAGGACGTTGCGGAGGTGCTCATTGATCCCATACGTCGAACGATACTGACTGTCTTGGCGGATGAGGAGATGACCGAGAGCATGCTGGCTAGGCACCTTGGCTTCACTGAGAGCGCTATTGGCCACCACTTGAGGGTCCTTGAAAGGGAGAAGCTGATAAGGATAAGCAAGCAAGTCCCCGAAAATCACGGGATCATCCAAAAATTTTATGCTGCGGAGGCGAAGGCTTACATAATTGATACGAGGAAGCTGCCAATCAAAATATCCAAATATTTCCAGCCCGTAAATATCGAGAGGGTTCGAAGTCTGCTCAGCATCATGAGGGTCGAGAGAAAGACCCTCCTGACAGATCAAACGATAGAAGAGCTCGCATTGAATCTTACGAACCTGATTGCAGAATCTGCCGAGGCGTATAATGATCAAGATTTTGATGGGGACAGAGAAGAAGCATACATGCGGATCTATAGCAAAGCATTCGAAACATTCGTGCTCAAATATGGACGACGTCTGGATATGGGCGGAGAGATCGAAAGTGGCTCTAAAACAGAATCGATTAAGATGAAAGTGAGGGAGGGCTAGACGAATGCAAGTAATGAGCTTCGCTTTCATCAAGGATGAGGACGGGGCGATAAAAACGCTTCCGCCAGAATCTGCAGATGTTCTTGCCCTTCTAGAAGCTCACGGCATTCTTGGCAGGAAATGGAGGAGCCTCGTCAGATTCATTCGGGAAGAGAAGAAAAAGATTGACTTCGTGGTCAAACTCTATTATCCAATTTTTCTTATTAGTGAGGGCAATAGCGTTGCGTTCTTAGATGGGCTCGCCCTTAATACAATGAGGGTCTGCGATTACTTTGAAGTCCAAGAGGATCGCGATTGCTGCGACATGAGAACGACGGATTTCCCGATCATTGACATCAAAAAATACCCAAATCTGTCACAGGCGAGGTTCATTTCGTGCGAGAGAGAGATTAATGACGGCTATGCAGTGCCCCCGTCTTTTGAAAAAAAGGCAGTCGCTTCAATAGCCGAGAGCTTCTTTAGCACATATAGAAATTCTCAGAAGCATATAGCTGAGATCAAAGAAGAACTGGAAAGGATCGAGAGTCGTTTCAAGGAAGAGGCCATTGCACTCGATCTTTGGTTAAAAGAACAGCAGAAGGCACTCGATGAAAAGATCGCAGAGAAGAATACAGAAATAGAAAGAATAGGAAAAAAGGCGAACGAAGAAGCATTAATGATCCTCAGGAAAGAATTCCAACTAAAGAATCTCGAGTTAAAGAAGAAGAAGGAAGCGCTGCAGAATTCCCTAAGCGAGATGAGATCCAAGCTCTATGCGACCAGAGCAAAAGTGATTGATTTGCAGAGTAAAATGGGAGCGAAAGAAAGAGAGCTGTCGAAGGTTAAGGTAGTGCTCAGCAAACTTGTCGATAAGAAGGAAGCGCTCAGCGGCGATAACCTGAGAGCGATGGAGTTGAAAGACATACTAATGAAGATTGAGGAGCTCAAAGAATCGATCGACCGAAATGAAAGAGAAGTTTCCGAATATTTGAAGGCACTTTCTGGCCTGAAAGAGGAGGAGAGGCTGAAGGAAACTGCTGTTTCAGAGCTTGAGAAGGAAATGGACAAGGCAACCCAGGAAGAGAGGCTTTTGCCAACCAAGGAAGACATAGAAAGGAAGAAGATCCAGGATCGCTTCGAAAAGGAAAGAAGTGTCATCATTGGTGAGCTTTATTCGCTAATCTCGAAGAAAGAGAAGCTGCAGCATGAGAAGAAGGTGAAAGAAGCCAAACTGGTAAGGGAAAGAGAGAGAATAAAGACGAGGTATCTCGAGATCCTAAAAAAGGTTCAAAATCAGGTTGCAGAAATCGAGAGGGCTATCATAAAGAAGAATGGTTTTGAAGCCAAGGAAGCTGAGATGCTTTACATACCATTTTACCTATATTCGAAGGACAAAGAGATAAGGGTATTCAAGCCTCCGATAACGATAAAAAAAGGTGGAAATGTTGAAGCCGAGGAGAAGATGGATTTTATGGAGGGCTTTATTGATTACCTCCAGACAAGCTGGGAAATCGTTTCGCTGATCATTTACGAATCGGGGGGGTTGTTTGATCTCCTGCACATCTCAAACAGGGAAAGGGTGAAGAAGGGGATCGAATCTTTGAGGGGCCATAAGGCAATAAATAAGATACAGATCTCCATCTTAATGAGCGGGGGTATCTTTTGAAGATACTTTACGTAAGCCAATCATTTTTCCCGAGCACGGGGGGAGTTTCCTACTATTTGCTGTGGCTTGGGAGGAGGCTTGCCGAGAAAGGGCACTCCCCTATTTTTGTCAACTTAAAGCCTTCGAAGAGGCAGTCGGAAGAGGTCATTGAAGGGATGAAGGTATACCGTACCCCAAAGGAGGGGCGCCTCCCTCAAGATGTTGTTTCCGGATATGCCAGGTTCAAGGAGCTAATCTTGAAAGTATTCCACGGCAAGGAGGATTCTGTAGACCGCCTATTCAATAAGCATTTGTTTGGGTTTGAGGATTACGTCAGTGTCAACAAGGCTTTCGAGATCAGGATTAGAGAGCTCGTCCAGACAGAAAAGCCAGATCTTATACACATACATGATTTCCAATTACTGCTTCTCGGCCAGATGCTCGATGACCTCGGGATCCCATTATATTTTACGTGGCACATACCTTTCACCGAAGAGGTCCACCGGGCATGGAGAGAGTTCATTATTAAATACATGCAGTTTTACAAAAAGAACGTATTTTCGACGAAACCATACATCAATGCTGCACTTAAATCAGGTTTGGCATGGAACAGGGTGGCGTGCATACCTCCATTTATTGACGTCGAGAAGCCCAAATCGGAATTCAGGAAAAAATATGGAATCCCCAAAGATGAAAAGCTCATAATTTGCGTAGCGAGGATGGACAAGCTCAAAGGCCAGCACGTACTCATCGAGGCTGCCAGTAGGCTGGATCTCAACTACAGAATCGCCTTTATAGGCAATGGATCCTTCAGCAAAGAGGTGTTGAAGGTCAATGAAAAAGAAGAGTACCATAAAGAGCTCAAATCCAAATGCGATTCTCTTGGGATATCGAATAAGGTCATATTCACAGGAGCCATTAGCAGGGATATGCTCATGGCTGCCTATAGCGAATGTGATGTTGTGGTTCTACCATCAATACAAGAAGGCTTCGGCCTAGCGATCACGGAGGGGATGGCTTTTGGCAAGCCGGTGATAGGGACTGCAACAGGAGGGATCCCGACCCAAATATGGCCTGGTTCAAACGGATATTTGGTCGAGCCAAACAACCCTGCATCACTTGGTGAGGCGATAAGGTACATCTTGAGTAACGAAGAGGTTGCGAAAAAGATGGGCGAATGGGGCAGAAGGGCATACCAGTCTGGATTCTCCTCAGAGAGGGGCCTGAACGACCATTTGGCATTATATGGCCTTTTATGACCAGTAAATCTAGTTTACAAGACAACTAAATGTGGTAGTTGAAATGAGAATAAGGGCAGACATGGTAGTAATGGATTACGACAGGACCGTGGCGGATGAAAATTTAGGGTTCATGATAAGCCCAGAAGTTAAAGGAGAGCTGATGAGGGAGAGGGGGTTCAAGCTTGTCCTCGCCACAGGGAGGAAGTACGACGAAATACCTGACCGCGACATAATGGAGATCTTTGATTTTGTGCTGTCAGAGAACGGCACCATACTCCACACCAAGGGTGGTGCAGAAAAGGAAGTTTTGGTCAAGGGAAGCTGGGCGGAGATCAGAAACAAACTGGCAAAATCGTTGGACGAGCTCGGAGTGTACTACTTCAGGGGCGAGGTCATTCTGGCTGGTTTAATAACAGACATAAAGGGGTTCAATGATGCGGCTTTCAAGAGCGGAGTTAGGGACGCGATCTCATACGAGTATAACAAAGAAGGATTATTGATAATGCCAAAAGGCTGGAATAAAGGGAGGGGACTATTGGCTGTCAAAGGGCTAATCGGCAGCAAACGGGTTTGCGCCATTGGCGATGACTTGAACGATATATCGCTTTTTGAGGCAGCGGATATAAAAGTCGCTGTGAAGAACGCAGTTTCCAGAATAATAGAGGAGGCCGATATAGTCTGTGAAAACGACGATGGAAAAGGGGTTCTCGAGATAATAAGAGCGATCGAATGGTGGTGAAAAGATGCCCGATTCAAGGCTTCACAATTTCCACAGGCTTGGTCTGGATGAGAGAGTCGCTCTGCTAAAAGAGATTGGCGTGCTGGATGAGGGGGATGTCGATTTGCTGTGCAAGGGGCTTCCACTCAGCGTTGCAGAGCGGATGGCTGAGAACGTGATCTCTGAGCAACACCTCCCATTGGGGGTAGCGACCAATTTCAAGATAAACGGAAGAGGATACTTAATCCCTATGGCGACCGAAGAGCCTTCTGTTATAGCTGCTGCCAGTCATGCAGCGAAGCTTGCCCTTCCAGAGGGTTTTGTCGCTTCCGCCTCGAGACCAGTCATGAGGGGGCAGATCCAGCTCGCAAACGTCCTGTCCCCCGATGATGCAATTCGTAAGATAATGAGTTCGAGGGATGAGCTCATTAGAAAAGCGAATGGTTTTGCAGGCTCTTTGCCTTCGCTTGGAGGCGGGGTCATCGATCTTGGGGCAAGGATCATTGGTAAGGAAGAAGGCATGCTCGTGGTCGAGTTCTATGTCGACACACGGGATGCGATGGGGGCAAATGCCATAAACACAATAGTGGAGAGGATGTCCAGCGAAGTGGAAAGGATTGCCGGCGGGGAGGCGATATTGAGGATACTCTCCAACCTGGCAACAGAGAGGCTTGCAAAGGCTAAGGTCACATATAAAAGAGAATCAATTGGCGGGGAGGGAGTGGTAGATCGGGTAATTGGTGCTTACCGATTTGCTTGTTATGACATCTACAGGGCAGCAACGCATAACAAGGGAATAATGAATGGGGTCACAGCGGTTGCCCTTGCCACATCGAATGACACGAGGGCAGTCGAGGCGGGTGCCCATGCTTATGCATCCATCTCTGGCAAATACCTCCCATTATCAAAGTGGGTAAAAGATGCAAAAGGGGACCTCGTCGGGGAGATCGAGATGCCACTTGCAGTTGGGATATTGGGTGGCGCCATCAAAGTTAATCCTATTGCGCAAATTTCGTTGAAGATTTTGGGGGTCAGAAGTGCGACTGAGCTGGCAGAGGTGATCTGTGCAGTCGGGCTAGCCCAAAATTTTGCTGCGCTGTACGCATTGGTGACGGAAGGCATACAGAAAGGGCACATGAAATTGCATGCGAGGGGCATGGCGATAGCGGCGGGCGCATCAGGCGATGACGTTGATAGAGTTGTGGATGAGCTCCTGAGGGGAGGGGACATTAGACTCTCGAAGGCCAAAGAAGTGATAGAGAGGCTTCAGCTACGCTCTACTAGGTAAATCGCACTCACAGGGCACGATTCAACGACATACTGGAGATCGCACGGTCCTTCTTCTTTTATGACGTGCGACTTCCCTTCTGGGAGGAGCTCGAACATCTCGGGGCAAATCGAAGCGCATGTTCCGCATCCTATACAGAGATCCCGATCGATCTTTGGAACGAGCATGGCATATTTGAATGCCGAAGGATTATTTAGCTCTTTATGTAATGTAAAGGCGTTGGGATGGTTGGATACATGGAATTTGCATTCTTATTAGAAAGGGCCGAGGTCTTAAAGAACTTTCCCAGGACGGGGTGGCTTCAACGGGGAATCCCTATCTCGGAGTGTGAGACTGTGGCGGAGCACACTTATGAGGTGATGAGCATTATAATCGCCATTGCGATGGTAATGCGCACTCGTCTCTCGAATGAGAAGATGCTGCTGATGGGGGCCATTCACGATTGGCCCGAAGGGATAACGAGCGACATACCGAGGAATTATGCCGATAAGATAGGTAGAGGTCTTAAGGGAAAAATAGAACTTGATATAATGAGCGACCTCTCATCGAAGGCAGAGGTCCAGTATCTGGGCAAGTTATTTGAGGAGTATTTGGCGAGGGAGACGCAGGAATCAATAGTTGTTAAGGCGGCGGACGTCCTTGCCACATTGAGGGTTGCGCGCCAATATTCTAAACGCGGATATGATGTTGCAGATCTGATCGACGGATGCGAGAGAGAGCTGGAGGAGGCCATCCCAAGAATAAATGATAAGGCGCTCCAGCTCCTATTGCGGAGCCTAGGCGGGGTGGAGAAGCGCCAAGCCCCATAAATATAAATCACCCAATAAAATAGCTTTGAGCATGCAAAAAAGGGAAAGGCGGAAAGGCGAAAAAGGAGAATATTATTTCCCCATCCCAGCAGGGACGCCTTATTCTGTAATCGCTGAGGCCACGCACAAATACAATGTACAATTGACCGAGAGGGAGATGCAGACTCCCGAAGGGGCAGGCAATGTAGTTTTACCAAAGATATGGGTGCTGACGGGCGAGAAGAAGTCGCTTGTTTCAGCCAAGGCCTTTATCGTAAAAAGGATGCAAGAGATGCTCCAGAAGTTTGAATGATTGCACCTTTACTGGCCTTTATCTCCTGAAGCCTTGCAGAGGCGCTGGTCCTCAGCCATTATCTCGTGCCCGTATTGTTCCATTATTTTTGAAAAGGCGGCCAGGAGCAGCTGCTCAACTTCTCGACCCAGTGATGCGCCTGACTTGGCGCACCCGCTAGTGATCTCTTCCGCATGCTCTTCGAGAAAATTGTAAATTACTCCGCTTATCTCTTCCGAGAGCGCCCCCACAATCTTTGCGTCTTGGTGCTTGCTCAGCCTACCCATAGAGAATTCCAGAGCGTATATTTCTCGATCCGAATTTGGCTGACGTACGCGCCTAATTAGACCGAGCGCAATAAGTGTGTTCACTTCAGTTTCCACATCTTCGGGGCTTTTTCTCAAGAGGGTTGCCATCTGCGATTTGTCCAATGGGCCACTAATGAGGGACAAGATTGCTCTCTGCATGTTTTCGTCTGACATGGCTATGCAGAAGTTGGCCAATTTTGCATCAGGCAGCACAATGCTAACCATTCTTTTCACCTATTGACTTCAGGAAGGATCGTATCTTGGAGACCATTATTCTGGCATCGTCTTCGCTTTTCGGGTATGGCACAATTACGCTCGGGAGGTTCCTCCTCTTTATCAAGTATTTTATGAACTCGTTGGTCCTCCCGCAGCTAGCGCAGCCGAAGAGAGCGTCTGCGTCTTCAACGACGATAGCGGCGTCTGCCTCTTCCACAAGCGGGCCAATCAGAGCCAACCTGCCCCTTACGCCAGAAGGCACCTCTATTGCAGCATATTTCAGCCCTTTCCTGGGGAATTCAGGCGTTATGTTCATGGGGGGGGAGTCGATCTCGGGTTTGCTAAGGTTCTTGGCCACCTCTTCCCCGAGACCGAGAGGCTGATGACCTTCGCGCGCGACCAGATCAAAAAGTATGAGGCTATTCGGCGGGAATATGAATATCTTTGCCAATTGCTCCACCCCTCACCTTGAGCTCTCCGCTGTCTATCTTACTGAGCCAGAATTTTACCTTTATTATTATCTCATTGAGCTTGTCTCTAGGGCAACTCACGCCCCTGACCACGCCTGTGACCAGATCAACGATCTCTCCAACGCATTCGACCCTTCCAGGGGGGGGCCTAACGAGCCGGGTAATGATCCCTGCCTTTGCGAAGTCTTCGTAGTCGACTGGAGCCTCGCAGACTATTATGGTCGGGATGTCTGCATACCGTAAAAATGCCTTGGCTTTGTATACAACGTGGCCAGTTATGCCGCCGAGATGGAACAATGCGATCTTGAACCGGTTTACTTGGAAGATCTCTTTCTCGTTAATCCCGGCCATTGAGCCGCCAGGCGCGCCGCCATAAGGAGAATCTGGAGGCACCCCTGAGCCAGATTCGAGCACAAGCACGCTCGTCCTAATTCCCTGTTCCCTGAGTCCATAGGTTATCTCGCAAACCGGCTTTGTGATATGTCTTTTAGAGGGGGACATTGCTACAGCGACTACTTCAAATCTCTCGGATTCCGAGATTGTGCCGCGCTGCGCGAGGCCGCCTCCCTCACCTATGCCCATAGATTCGCGGCAATCAACGATCTGGCAATCCCTGCCTATGGAATCCTGCAATTGGTCACCCTCTCATCTTCCCAGTCACATAGTCTTTTACGGTTGGTCTTGTCTTGGTAAATTGACCCATCCTGAGGTCGAAACCGAATTGCATGTATTGCTCGCAGATCGGTTTGATCTTCTCAGTCGTCTCTGAAATGACCACACCCGGGTGGACGCGGACTATGATGCTCCCGACTATGTGCCCCCCTCCTTTATATGATGGTCCATGAATGAAGACTTCCTCGACTTCTGGCATCTCCTTCAATAGAGCTACAAAGTCATCAGCCTTTTTGCTGTCCATGAGCCTTCTGGGGAATATCTGGAGTTCGCGCACTTCAGTCTTGTCAGGCATACCAGCACCTACACTATAAAAAATGAGGGCAACTAATAAAAAACGTGGTCGGAAATATTCCGATTATTATGGCTGAAAGGCGCTACAAAGCAGCACAAATTAATAAATGATGATAGCTATCTTAAGCTAGACTGGAGTTGTCCCTTTTGGAGCTTGAGGTTGATGGGATCAAGACAGAGGCGAGGGCAGGCGAGGGTATAAAGGACGTCCTAGCTGGAGCAGGGATCCGATTGCCTGACGGATGCATATTGGCTGTAAAGCACCGGATTAAGGAGGAGGGCATCGAAACAGATCTCTTCGACATAGAGACCACAATAGGGAGGATCACCATAAAGCTGGAGTGCAAAGCACTTCTTGAAGGGTGGCGGAGGCATATGAAGAAGCTGGAGGGGGCCGCTGCCAGGTGGTCAACGAGGGACGCGATCGCTTTCGGTCCTTTTATAACCGACTTCGAGCCTTCGAAGGATGTTGTCGAGCTGATGGAGAGCGAGTTTACACTGAGCTTATCTGGCTACAGTGGCGAGAATACCCATCTGATATTGAGCAAGAAGAGCCATTCTGGTCATTATTCTTCCCCCAAAGGATGCCGCGCAATGGGGAAGGTGGTCTATGGGAAGCACCTCCTCAAGATTATGGGCATGGGCGATCGCATACTGAAGGTATCGCCTGTGCTTGAAAAAAAGGCAGAGGCTGAAGCTGTATCAAAGGCGAGCCTTGATTCAAAGTTGAACGACGGGGATAGCGTCTTCACAAAAATGGCAATTGAACTGGATGGCGATTCTCCCCTCTGCGGAGAGCACCTTTACAATGCACTCTCAGGAGACAGGTTCATGGTTTCTGACAAGACTAGTAAGTACATCGCGTTCAAGAAGATGGTCGTCACATCACTAAAGGCAGAAAAATTGGCCGAAAGGAAGAGGGGAATGGTGACTGTTAGAAATGACGGAACTGACGCGGGAGCGATCTTTGTTTACATCTCTGAGGCGCCATTGACTGAGAGCCATACTCTTGTTGCCAGGATAAAGAGGGGGATTGAGCTCGCGGACGCTGCTGAAGTTGGCGATATGATAGCAGTTGAGGTAAATCCTAAGAGGTTGGAGATAACAGGAATGACGCAGAAGGCGGCGGAGGACGAACTGGAGAAGATCGGGATAAAGATGGTTAGAGACGGGGATGCTAGCGATAGCGCGATAATAGTGGAGCATGAGCCTGCGAATACCCTGGAGATCTATCATATAGGCGAGGTCACGTGCAGGGGCATTAAGCCCGACAGGGTCATAAAGATCAGACTCTTCCACGAGATGGCCCCTGCTTCAGTCAGATACTTCAAGAGGGTAACTGGTCTTGAGATAAGGCGCTTCGGAAAATTGAAAGTGTATTTTTCTACTGCGAAGATGGGAGTGGCCCTCTTCAAGGGCGATGATGCTGTGGCAAAGGGACTCATGCCCGAGAACACCCCGGCAGGTCGGGTAAGGCCAGGCACCCTGGGCGTCACCAATTCCGTTAAGAAGTTCACTGGTATGATAGGCGTCAGGTTCAGCGAGAGCGACAAGTTTGGCCCGACGGCTGAAGGCTTTGACGGGACGAACATAATCGGCGAGGTGGTCTCGGGCATCGAGATCCTCGAGGGGCTGAAGGAAGGGGATGTGGTCTATTTGCTGGAGGCGGCCGAATGATAAAGACTTACGTCGTGGTGCTATCCTCAGATTCTAACCTGACGCCTTCAATGCTCACCGAGAAGGTGACCCTGATGGGAGGGGTGGAAGCCAAGGAAACTTGTTATGGCATCTTGGTTGAGGGGGAGGAGGGGAGGGTGAAGGAAGTTCTTGAGGAGCTGAGGAAGCTCGACCCTAACCGCGTATTCTTCAAAATTAGAGGGTACAGGATTGGAGACGAGAGGATCTGTAGGGCAAAAAGGGGCGGAGGCCCGAGGCCAGGCTATCACATGCTGAGCGTCGAGAGGGAGGCGCTTAAAAATGTGGCAAGGGCGCTTGATTCTCCCGATTCCAAGCCCATTGAGAGGCCCTTAAGAGAAAAGATCAGTGCAGAGAAGATCAAAAGGATAATTGAGGAGGGCGGCAGCAATTAACATTATAGTCGACAGCTCAGACAAGGTCGGAGGCGATCAGTACAAGTACATCGCTGAGAAGAGCGTTGAGGATCTCGGGATAGGGGGCAGCGTGGAGACGATTGCCCTTTACATCAGACCAGAGATCCCCCTCTTCATAATAAGCATAAGGTACCGGGACTTTCGCGGGAAAAACACCATAGGGGAGCTTGCTTCGATTGACGCTAGGACCGGTTCAGTCAGGATAAGGCTGGACAGCGAGATCGACTTGGGTGACGCGTTGAAGGTACTTTGGTCGGAATATGGCAGGGAAAGGGTGGAGCAGGCAGGCAGGATGGAGATAGTCGTCCAAGGCGTTGAGCCAGAAGAGGTGCAGCGGATCAAGATAAGGGAGAAGGCCGTCGACATCTCCAGCAGAATCAGCGAGCTCTCCTCGAGGATCATACCAGAGGGTTTTAGGGTAAGATCCGTAAAAACGGGTGAAAACATACTTACGGTCATTGCAGCAGAGGATCCCATCAAGGAAGAATGGAAGGCAGAAGCATTGAAGACCGAGGCGATGGGCAATGCTTAAGTTCCTGCTGTTTGAGGGGGGGCTCTACAAGCATGAGCTCATAATAGAGTTCCTTGAGGATGTCGGGGGTTTCATAGTCCAAAAGACAGTGGCTGGGCTCGACCTCATAATGAACTTAGCTGTCCCAGAGGAGGAGTTGGGGAGGCTGGAGAGGATAGTGGCTGAACTCAAGGGGAAAATCACGATTGCGCCATTGATAGGGGTTGAGGTCGCGGTTGTTGCACCTACGCTTTCAAGACACCATCTGCCCCACCCCGCGTGCGACATAGCCGAGAACCTCCGCAGGCACGGGGCTAAGACGAACATCCTTGGCCTCGCGAGGGGCGTTGGGCAGAAGATAGTGCATAGCTCCCCTAAAGAGAGGGAGCTCATTGAAGAGCACGACATCGCCGTGTTTACGCTTGGCAACTTTGAGCGGTGCATAAAGGGCTTCAAGATACCGCTTTTCAAGGATCTTAAAATACCCGTCATAGTCACAGGCGGTCCTTATTTGGATTCCTTGCCGGAGTGCCAAGGCTACGTGGGGGGGATTGGCAGGTATCCGGAGAGGGCCAGAACAGGGGAAATGATCGACAAGCTGAAGTCGGTCTCTGAGCTCGCAGGGAAGGTCGCCGAGGAGAGGAGGAGGGAGTTGGACTTGGATCCCCTTGTTGTTGAGCCGACCGTCGTCAAGGAAGAGGTGGAGCGGCAAGTCCCCGAGGCAAAGGAGGCGCTCTCGCCAAACCCAGTTACACTAAAGATTGACGGCGTTAGGATCAAGCTGCCGTATCCAGAGTACAAGGACAGAATCTCAGATGTGGAAGTCCAAGGGAAGAGGCTTGGGGATGTAGCATTGATCAAGAGATCGCTGATGAGGGATTATGTGCTCGTGAAGATCTATCCTCAGTCAATGCTCCAGAAGGTGAAATAGATGCTGCTGAGCGTCGAGGGACTTGTTAAGGATTACAGGGAATCCGGTATCCGCGCACTTGATTCAGTGACCTTCTCCATAGAGGAGGGGGAAATTGTTGGGATAATAGGGGAGAGCGGGGCTGGCAAGAGCACACTGCTCCGTGTGCTGCGTGGCGTGGAGGAGTTCGATGGGGGCGTCGTGAGGTTCCAGGACTTGACTGTAATGCCAACCTCCCCAAAGGACGATTTTTTGAGGCTCCAGAAGCAGACGGCCATACAGCTTCAGCGGAGCTTCGGAATCTGGCCAGAAACAGCAGCAGACAACATCATCAGGGCAATCAGATACAGCGAGTTTGGCGAGGAGAGCATACCCGAAGATGAAGGGGAGTACAACGAGTACAAGGAGCGGGCGATCGAGATCTTGAAGGCAGTCGGACTCGACGAGAGGGCCGACCTTTGGGCCGAGATAATGAGCGGGGGCGAGAAGCAGAGGCTCATTGTGGCAAGGCAGGTCGCCAGGAAACCCAAGCTCCTACTCTTGGACGAGCCAGGGACAATGTCCTGCCCCTCGACAAGGGAGGCCCTAATCGATGCGTTGAAGATGGCAAACAAGAGATTCAACATGTCAATACTCTTTGCATCACATAATCCAGAGATCCACCGAAGCCTCGCAAAAAGGACGTTGCTTCTGTCGAGGGGGAGGATAATTAATGATGGCCACACCGAGGATGTGCTGCGGGCTTTCCTTTCAAGGATGGAGGATCCCATCATGAAGGTTTCGATTGGTGGCCCCGTAGTCCTCAAGCTCGAGGGCGTGACGAAGGATTACACTCTCATACCTTATGGGAAAGTCTTCGAGCTGAAGGGGACCGACCTGAAGTTCAGGAGGGGCGAGATCACTGCCATAGTGGGACCGTCTGGGGCTGGCAAGACAATAATCCTCAGGATGCTCGCCGGCCTGGAATTGCCTGACAGCGGAGAGGTCAAGATGATCCACAGAGGCGAATGGGTGACGCTTGGAAAGCTGGGTAGGAGGAGCCTCCACGCGAGGAGGCATATAGGGATGCTACATCAAGAATTCGATCTGCCTCATTGGGCTAAAATAATCGATCTTTTCGCTGCCAGGATAGGAATCAAGGATTACTCAATCGTCGAGGAGGCGCTGAGGCGGGCGAAGAGGTCAGGAATAAGCGAGGAGACGGTGGATGCGCTCCACAGGGTCGCCGAGCTTCCGGATGGCGAGATGCAAGCAAAGCTTGAACAGATAGGGCTGAACAGGGAGATATTGAACGAATTGTTCAGGAAAAAAGATCCTGTGCTAGCTCAGCGCGTTGCAACTACCGCCCTGGAGGCTGTCGGACTCAGCACGGATTTCCTGGAGAGGCATGTCTACGAACTTTCTGGCGGGGAGAAGATCAGGGTTGCTCTTGCCCTTGCGCTTATATCGAGCCCCAAGCTCATCGTGCTGGATGAACCGTTTGGGGATCTTGATCCATTGACATTGCGGCTTGTCGCCAACTCGCTAAAGATGGTCAAATCAAAGTTGAAGCCGTCAATCGTGCTGGTTAGTCACCAGCTTGATTTCGTCGAAGAAGTAGCAGACAGGGCAATATTGATCGTTGAAGGAAGGGTTATAACGGATGGCGACCCATCAGAAGTCATCAGACGATTCTGCGAGGTTGAATGAAATGACGTTTGAGGTCAGGTTTTTGCCAGAGGGCAAGAGGGCATCAATCGCTGAAGGCAGCACGCTCATGACGGCAGCGATGAATGCCGATGTCGATCTCGCTAACATATGCGGAGGCAAAGGGTACTGCGGCAAGTGCCAGGTTGAGCTGATCGAAGGGAAGCTTTCCGACTTGACCGTGATGGAGCAGAAACGGATAAGCCCAGAAAAGATCGCGAAAGGGTTCAGGCTAGCTTGCCAGGCAAAGGTTCTTGGCAACGTGACTGTCAAGGTCCCTGATCAGAGCAGGGTCGGGAGGCAGAGGCTTGTCATAATGGGGAAGGAGCCACGCGTGGAGATCAAAAGTAACGTCCAGAAGCTATTCCTCGAGATCCCGCCGCCAACGCTCCACGATCTGGTGGCAGACGACGAGAGGCTGATGCAAGCCATCGCCGCAAAGACTGGGAAGAAGCCAAAGCTAGACTACCTTCTATCCAGGGTCGCCCCGAGGATATTGAGGGAGGGCGAATTCAAGGTAACTGCCACCCTGCTGGCAAATGAGACAGTAGTTGGCATCCAGAAAGGAGACACCACAAGGAGCTCATACGGAGTCGCCGTGGACATCGGGACGACTAAGTTGGCTGTCTTTTTGGTCGATCTGAACGACGGCTCGATCATATTTGCGGATGGAATAATGAACCCGCAGATCAGATTCGGCGAGGACGTGATCTCGCGAATTAACTATGCGTCGCAAGGGCCGAGAGAGCTTGAGGAAGTGCAGAAGACAATAGTCGCTGGGATAAACGAGCTAATCCAAAAGGGGCTCGACGAAACAGGGGTTATCCGGGAGGACGTCAATGAAATGGCAGTAGTCGGCAACACGGCGATGCACCACCTCTTTGTTGGCATTGACGTGAAAAGCCTCGGCCTAGCGCCGTACGCTGCAGGCATGGGGAACGCAAACGACTTGTTAGCAAGGGATTTGGGCATAGGCATCAATCCGTCTGGAAACGTCCACGTGCTTCCCAACGTAGCGGGTTTCGTTGGCGCTGACGCGATAGCCGATATTTTGGCTTCCAGGTTGCACGAGAAGGAAAAGATGACGCTGTTGATGGATGTTGGCACGAACACCGAGGTGATGCTCGGCAACAAGGAGGGCATTTGGTCCTGCTCGACTGCATCTGGCCCAGCTTTTGAGGGGGCGCACATAAGGAACGGCATGCGTGCAGCCACCGGGGCGATCGAGAAGGTCAAGATCACCGAGAGCGGAGAGGTCGTCTGCAAGACCATCGAGGACGAAAAGGCAAGGGGCATTTGCGGTTCGGGGATAATAGATTCTGTTGCCGAGATGTTGAGGAGCGGCATAATGGACACTTCTGGGAGGATACTGATTGGCGTAAGCGACAGGGTAAGGGATGGACCGAACGGGAGGGAGTTCCTCCTTGTGCCGAAAGAGGAGACGTCGAGCGGCAAGGAGGACATCGTCGTTACGCAGGATGACGTCAGGGAGATCCAGAAGGCAAAAGCGGCAATGTATGCAGGCTACATGACACTTCTCAAGAAGAGCGGCATGCGGAAGGATCAGCTCTCTGAGATAATAATTGCGGGCGCTTTCGGAAATTACATAGATCCTGCAAGCGCCAGAATAATAGGCATGATACCCGAAATGCCCCTCGAAAAGATATCGTTCACTGGAAACACAGCAGGATCAGGGGCAAGGATGTGCCTAAAGTCCCTTAATGCGAGGGGGGAGGCGAAAGAGGTTGCAAGGAAGATGAAGTATGTTGAGCTTGCAGCTGAGCCGATATTTGTTGAGGAGTACATAAATGCCATGTACCTCCCCAACAGCAGCTTGGAGGACTTCCCAGAGACCACCTCTTTGATTAAAGCGCCAAAGGTTGTGAAGAAGTATGTCAGAAGATGAGCTTGTCAAGGCAATGAGTGGCATGAAAGGGATACTCAAAGTCATCCCCCTCACGGAATCGGACGTGAAAGAGATCGAGAGGCTCGAAGCGGAGGCCGAAAACAACGTTTTGATGGGGTTCTGCAAGGGGATAAACGTTGGAGTGCGGGAGGCCCTGGCAAAGAAGAGAGTCTATGCTTGCTTAACGGACATGAACCTCAAATGGCCAGAGTGCTCGCTCATCAAAATCGTATGCGGAAGCGAGGTCATTGGTGAACAGGTAGTGGACAAGGAGAGGCTCGAGGGGCTTAAGGCTTGCGGCAACATTGTGACGGGGGACGTAGTGTTCTACAAAGAAAAGATGAGGCTGATAAGAGAGAGGCAGGGCGAGATGCGAGTGTTGATACTTCCCCTCGAGATGCCGGAGATCCTTGGGATCAAAGCCAAGGTAGGTAGCCCTTCACCGCCAGCAGATTCCTACCTTAAGAGAAGGCTGGATGCGAATTTGGAGGACCCAAAGCTCGGGACGGTCTTGGTCGGATTCGATGCGTAGCAAACCTCGAAGGATTTGCCCGCAAAGACAGGACCAATCATTTAATAGCACCAGTGTACAATAATGTACATGACGAAAGATGTGGAGAGAGATCGTGGATTTCCTAAAGGGATCGCCTGCCAAGTTGAAGGTCGCAAAATTGATGGTAGAGCTTGGATTCAGCATCGACGAGGGGGGGAGGATCGTCTGTGGAGGGGTCGAAATCGGGGATTCGGCCATAGCCAGGGTTGCTAAGGTCGATAGGAGGGTGGTGCGTGAAGCTGTCAGCGATATCTTGGCTAACCCTCGGATGAGGAAGATCTTCTCTGGAATTAGGCCAGCAGGCAGCTTTCTCAGAGACATCGCGCCGGCCCTTGGTTACGGAGTTGTCGAGATCAGGGCAAGGCCTGACGCAGTCGGCGTGATTTCGAGCGCAACTGCTTGCATTTCCGAAGCAGGGGTGGGCATCAGGCAGATATTGGCTGAAGACCCGGATTTCAATCCTGACCCCAAGCTGCTCATCATCACCGAGAGGCAGGTCCCTGGCGAAGTGGTAACTAAGCTGCTCAAGATACCAACAGTTAAGAAGGTCTCTCTGAGCTGAAGTCATGGCAAGGCGGTCTCTTCTTTCGAAGGAACAGATCCCTTGGATAGGCAGGATATTCTTTTATTATCCCATAACGAAATGGATCTCTAGGTTATTGAAGATGGCTTTGATATTTCCCATAATCTTGCTGAATTTCAAAACATATTTGGAATCGCAAGGAGAGAGGGCTGTCGCCTTAGCTAAAGTGGCTGAAAGGGTTGGCAAGGAATATGGAGTCACGATCGCAGTAGCCCCACAGATAGTGGATCTGAAGCTCGTGGCTTCATCTGCAGAGATACCGGTGTTCTCCCAGCATGCCGATCCCTACAAGCCTGGCTCGTTCACGGGGCACATCTCGTGCGAGGCGATAAAGCAGGCTGGCGCAGTCGGATCCATCCTGAACCACTCAGAGCACAGGCTTCGCATTGACGTGGTTGAGGAGACGATCGAGAGGTGCAGATCTCTAGAGCTGATGACGTGCGTTTGCGCCAATACATCAACGGTCGGAAAGGCCCTTGCCGCGCTCTCTCCTGAGATGGTAGCAGTTGAGCCCCCTGAGCTCATCGGCAGCGGAGTCTCGGTATCGAAGGCGAAGCCCGAGGTGATATCGGATTCTGTAAGGATGATAAGGGAAGTGAACGAAGACGTCCATGTGCTATGCGGGGCGGGCGTGACTACTGGAGAAGATGTCAAGACCGCTTTACGCCTGGGAGCCGAAGGGATCTTAGTTGCCTCAGGGGTAGTCAAGTCAAAGGATCCAGAAAAGGTCCTCCGCGAATTCGCCGAGGCGTGCCAAAGACGATAATTTTTTTAAATGCACATTTTTATGCATAAATGTTTAAATATGTCTAATTGGCTCTACGTTGCCTTATGGTGTAAAAAAATGGGTGACTGTCTTTGGTAAAATAAGGATCGACCTCCCGGTCGACGATATCCCAAAATCCTGGTATAACATAACACCCGATCTGCCTGAACCATGCCCTCCGCCATTGAATTCAAGGACAAAGGCTCCGGCAGGGCTCGAAGATCTATGGTTCTTCCCTAAGAACCTGATAGCTCAGGAAATATCTACTGAGCGTTTCATACCGATACCTGAGGAGGTTCGGGAAGCCATGGCTAAGATGTCGCGCCCGACCCCCATATTCCGAGCCACGAGGCTTGAGAGATACCTGAATACGCCTGCAGAGATATACTTCAAGTATGAGGGCATCTCACCTTTAGGGAGCCACAAGGGGAACACGGCCATAGCCCAAGCGTATTTCAATAAGAAGGAAGGGACGGAGAGATTGATTACTGAGACAGGGGCAGGGCAGTGGGGAACGGCACTGTCCTTGGCTTGCATGTTCTTCGATCTGAAGTGCACCGTATTCATGACGAGGGCGTCACACGATCAGAAGCCGTACCGCCGAACTTTGATGGAGCTTTACGGAGCGGAGGTCCACGCTTCGCCAAGCAATATGACCGAGTTTGGCAAGAAGCTCTTGTCGGAGAAGCCTAATCATCCTGGAAGCCTTGGTGTTGCAATAAGTGAGGCCATTGAGACCGTCAGAAAGGACCCAACTTCAAAATATTCTCTTGGTTCGGTAACGAATTTTGTCCTCCTTCACCAGACAGTGATAGGCCAAGAGGCTCGGATGCAGATGGAGGCGGTTGACAAGAAGCCCGACTTTGTGATAGGGTGTGTCGGAGGCGGCAGCAACTATGCTGGGCTCTGCTACCCCTTCATCTACGACCAGATGAATGGAAAGCTCAATGCAGAGTTCATAGCTGTCGAGCCAAAGGCTGTGCCATCATTCACAAGGGGCACCTACACTTATGACTTTGGCGATACCGCGGGGATGACGCCACTCTTCCCGATGTATACTGTAGGGCACAACTTCGTGACGCCCCCAATACATGCAGGCGGGCTCAGATACCATGGAAAAGCGCCATCCATGAGCGTCCTTGTGAAGAACAAAGTGATCAAGGCTGTTGCTGTGGGGCAATATGAGATATTCGAGGCGGGCAAGATCATGGCGAGGTATGAAGGTATAGTGCCAGCGCCTGAGAGCGCACATGCTGTCTGCACAGCCATAGACATAGCGAGGAGATGCAAAGAGACAAATGAGAAGAAAGTCATCCTATTCAACTTGAGCGGCCACGGTCTCCTAGACTTGGGAGGGTATGGCGAATTCCTTGACGGGAGGCTGGTTAACAACTGCGAGCCAAAAGAACTGGCGCTGGGTGACCTGCCCAATATTTTAAGAACCTAACCTTTTTTCCTTTTTTTTAAAGTACAAAAGGATGTTCTAAGTGCCATGACCCTTTCATGATAGGTTCCCAAAAAATAGGGAGATTATTTTGTTTCGTTTATTGGCTTTGGTTCTTCTGCGCCTTCCTTCTTCTCAGCAGCCTCAGAGAGCTCAGGTATCTCCTCCAGGGGTTTTGGTGGCGGAGTGGTCGCCATGGTATAACCGATCCAAGCAACTATGGCAAGGACAGCGATCACCAAGATCAGGACCGGCAGCAGGATCGCCCAGAACCTGAAATTGTAACCCAATGGGTAAGAATTGTCAAGCCACTCAGGTATAGGTCCGAAGAGCCACCAGAGATAGACCACTATGAGCAGAAGAGAGACGGCGAGAATTATAGCGCCTATAGTCTGATCCTTTGAAGCCGTGGCATTTGCCTCCTTTACGTGAATACAGGGGCTGATCTTAAGATTTAAGCTTTTATATTCTATGGCACCACTTATTCGACGGGGAAAGACTTGAAGAGCTCAGGACCTCCTGCCTTGGATTATGAAAGAGTCGCCGCAATGATATCTGATTTCATCTCAGTGCAAGTCAGAGGCAGGGGAGCTGTGCTAGGCCTAAGCGGGGGGGTCGATTCAGCGGTGGTGGCATCGCTCTCAGAAAAAGCGCTTGGCAAAGATCGGGTAAAGGCGCTCATTTTGCCTGACGATGAATGCACCCCCGAAGGAGACACGGAAGATGCGATCAGCTTAGCCAAAGAGCTGGGCATCCAACATGAAGTCATAAACATAACAGGGGTCACGAGGGCATTTTTTGGTGCGATGCGAAAGGCGGGAAGCCATGTTTCAGAGGGGAACGTGAGGGCCAGGATTAGGATGACAGCCCTATATTATGTGGCGAACGAGGAGGGGAGGATCGTAATCGGCAGCGGGGATCGCAGCGAGCTCCTACTCGGGTATTTCACAAAATACGGCGATGGTGGAGCCGACATCTTACCAATAGGTGGGCTTTTCAAGAGCCAGGTAATAGGGATGGCCAAGTGGCTTGGAGTGCCGCCGAAGATAATGAATAAGAGGAGCAGCCCACGCTTATGGCGAGATCAATTGGCCGAGGAGGAGCTTGGGATGCCGTATAGCAGGATAGACGCGATACTGTATGCGCTCTACGACCTCAGGTTATCGGTTGATGAGGTTGTGAAGGCGTTAGGCGAAGGGAGCCAGAAAGACGTAATTAGTTTGGTTGAAAGGATCGAGCGGAACCGCCACAAACTGAGCACCCCTCCAATAGCCAAGATCACTGATTGATTAGCGTGGGCCACACATGGATGATGCGCTTGAGAACGTGTTGGCGCTGCTAAGGAGGGGGGTTTCCCTGGAAGACGCTGCGAAAGGGCTCGAGTGGAGGGCTTTCGAGGGTGTCTCTTCACAGATCTTCTCGGAAAATGGCTATAGGGAATTCAGGAATTTTAGGTTCTCCTCAAAGAAGAAAAGATATGAAGTCGACATCGTCGCCATATCAATGCCAAGGATAATACTGGCAGACTGCAAACATTGGAGCCTTAGGGCAGGCAAAGGATCGGCACTAAAAAAGGCTGCTGAGGCGCAGATGAGGCGGGCTCTGGAATTCGGCTCGAAGCTGCAGGAGTTCAAAATCTTGGGGATAGCTGATCACGATAAGGCAATACTGATCCCCATTATAATAACCCTCCATGAAGAGGGCATAGCTTTCAGCAACGGCGTGACGGTAGTCCCTTTGAGCAGGCTGAATTCGTTCATTGATGGCGTGAGCGCAGGGCTGCTTGACGGAATTAAGGTGGGCATACCAAGGCTTTATTGAGTTGGCTTGTTAGCCTTGGAATCGAGGACCAGCCCTATCCTAATAGCTTTTGCAACTACCTCGACAGCATCCTTGCCCAATATGTTTATCATCGGTTCCTTCCCGATATCCCCCTCGTGGTAGATTATGTCGGGGACTTTCCCGAAAGAGAGGATGGCTTCCCTAACGCCCCACGGAATCGATTCGCCTTCCTTCGATTTCACGTTTGGGGGTTCTAACCGCCGGTCATAGGACGAGGTGGTGAGACCAGCTTCCCTGCATGCCTCCAATATCTCATTCGAGAACTTAATGTTCATGCAAGATCGTACACTTTCGTCAAAAGCCATCGCTGATAGTATTACCTTTGCGACATGCTTGGAGGCACCGAAAGCAGGGCAGGCTGCTACTTTTAGCTTCCCTGCAACATTGAATATCCTGCCCGGTATTGCGCATACGTCATCGATATCTCTTACAAAGTGGGCGGGGAGCGCCATCCCCAAGTTAATTTGACATTCAGGCGACATGGAATGGAGGGAATCTGTTCGCTCCAAGAGGTATATGGCGTCGTTCATCCTCTCTATCACTGATAAGCGAGCCGCGTCGATCTGCAAAGTACCAAGCGGGTTCACTGGGCCGACGCCCTTCCCAATATCATAGCCATAAAGAATGGCAGCCTCTACGAAAGCTTTGGATAAGGACACTGATTTCTCAATCGGATAGCCCTTTGCGAGGTGTGCTGCAATCGCTGCTGAGAACGTGCACCCCGTCCCGTGGGTCGCCTTGCAAGGGAGCCTTTTCCCCCCATATTTTTTTGGAGGCTTCCCTTTTTGGCAGAGGACGTCTATAGGATCCCCCTCTAGGTGCCCGCCCTTGACGACTACGTTCTGCGCGCCCATCTCGAGCATTCGGTTGCCTGCAGCGATTGAGCTCTCCAGATCATTTACTTTGATTCCGGTGATTGCGAACGCCTCGTCCAAGTTTGGAGTGAGGACCTCTGCCAATGGAATGATTAGTGACTTGAAGGTTTCGACCGCATCAGGTTGGAGGAGAGGCGATCCTGCTTTCGATACCATCACGGGGTCGACGACTAGCCTCAGCTTGTTCTTCTCTGCGCTCTTTGCGACCTCCTCTATTATCCGGGATGAATACAGCATCCCTGTCTTCGCAACGTCCACGCCGATGTCTGAGACGACTGCTTCGATCTGGCTGGATACCATCTCAGGCGGGATAGGATGTGTCGCAGCGACGCCCATGGTATTCTGGGCAGTGACCGCAGTCAGTGCCACAAGCCCATGGACGCCAAGAGCCGAAAATGTCTTCAGGTCAGCCTCGATGCCGGCGCCTCCACCCGAATCGGAACCGGCTATCGTGAGAGCTTTCGGGATACGGGATCCATGTGAAAACACGACAGTTCCCTCACCCTTTTTATATAAGACAGGTTTTATAAATAACTAATATAATATTTATAATAAGCGTGTTATGGAGGATTTCGAGTGAATCCGCCTTGCGAAATTACGGTCAGGGCACTATTGCCGGCATTGCGCACTCTTGTGGCGAAGGATTTGGCTGAGAACTACGGATGGACCCAGACTAAGATCGCGAAGAGGCTTGGCGTTACGCAGGCTGCGGTAAGTGGCTATTTAACCCAAGACGTGGAATCGACAGCCCTCCCCCCTTTCAATATAGAGGAGCTGAGGGGTATAGCCAAGGGTCTGACTAATGAGATAGCGATGAAGAGGCTGACCCATGTTGATTTGATAAACAACATTTGCGAGATATGCCTCAGCCTGAGGAGGGGAGGGACAATATGCCACGTCCACAAGATCAAAGTGGCTGAGCTTGAGGAGGAGCGATGCACTATCTGCATGCAGCTCCATATGAGCCTTGCAGACATCTCAGACGTCAGGAGGGTGATTCTTGGGGATCTCAGGGCTGCCGTCTCCTTGCTTGAGAGCACGCCCGAGTTCACCGACCTCGTGCCAGAGGTCTTTTCCAACATCGTAATGGCACTCAAGGACGCCAAGGGGATAGCTGATGTCGCAGGCATCCCAGGCAGGCTGGTTAGGGTAAGGGGAAAGGTGAGGGCTCTGATGGATCCCGAGTTTGGGGTTTCAAGCCATCTCGCCAAGCTTCTTCTTGCGGTCATGAAGATAAACCCGAATATGAGATCTGCCATCAACGTGAAGCACAATAATTCGCTGTTGAGCGTAATCAAGAAACTGAATCTGCGATACGAGATGCTCACGAGAGATCCGAAGTATGAAGGCGAGAAAGACGAGCTCATTAAGTTTGCGGAGGGGGCATTAAAGAAAGATGGCGGCTGGCTGGACGTGGTCATAGACTCTGGCGGTTTTGGCATAGAGCCGAATGCTTATTTCTTTGATGAGAGCGCGACCAAGCTTGCTGACCGCATCGTCAGGATCTCCCGAATGGTAAGCAACCTGGAAGGGAAATGAAAGAAGATGCTTTTTTATGAGAGCTTGTGAGAATGACTTCTGAAGCATTGGTGTAGCACTTGCCAGCTAACCTCCCTCCACAAGCTCGGGCTGCCGAGAGGCGATACATAGAGGCAAAGAATCTTCCCGACAAGATCAAGTACCTACAGGAGTTTATTTCTACAATCCCCGAGCACAAAGGGAATGAAAAGATGAGGGGCTACCTCAGGAGGAGGCTCGCTCAACTCAAGGAAGAGCTCGAGCTGCAGAAAAAGAGGAGGACAACTAGTAGCGGGGGCGGTGGCTTTTCGATCAAAAAAGAGGGGGCCGCTCAGATCGTCATATTGGGCATGACTGGCTCTGGCAAGAGCGCTTTGCTCTCCGCCCTCACTAAAGCCAAGACAGAAATAGGAAACCATCCTTTTACAACCAAGGATCCGGTTCCAGGGATGATGGCTTACGAGGACATTCAGTTCCAATTGGTCGATACGCCAGCCGTCTATGAGGGGGCCTATTGCGGATCGTCATGGGGGACCCAGCTCCTCAGCATGGCCAGGAATGCGGACGGGATTTTGATATTGCTTGATGGGGCGGATCCTGTCAACCAGTTCAATGTGATCACTTCTGAACTCAGCCTGGCTGGCATAACGATCGAGAAGAAGGAAAACAAGATAGAGATCGAGAAGACCAACGGCGGAGGGATCCAGATAGCGTGCACTGGGAGAATAACGTGCAAAGTAGAGGAGGTCGATAAAATCCTGAAAGGCGCGGGCATCAGGAATGCCATAGTCAGGATCTGGGGCGACGCTGGCTCCGAAGACATAATCGAGGCGCTCGACCAGACGAAGATGTATAAGCCTTGCTTGACTGTCATCAACAAAGTGGACCGCTACCCAGAGGGGCCAAGCCTCTTTAACGCGGTCTTCCATGGGGACGCTATTGGTGTTTCTGCGACTTCCAGGATTGGACTAGAAGCAGTTGGATCACGCATATTCGATTCTCTGGGAATAGTTAGGGTTTACACAAAAGAGGTTGGCGGCGAGCCTGCTGTGAGGCCAATAATAATGAAGAGGGGGGCAAAGGTCATCGATGTAGCCAAAATTGTCCACTCGCACCTTTACAAAAATTTCAAGTATGCAAGGGTTTGGGGATCCTCGGTCAATTTCAAGGGCGAGAGGGTCGGCGCAGACCACGAGATCGCCGACAAAGACATCGTTGAGATAAGAATCAGATAGAAGCTTCAGCTGAGCAAGAATTATTTAAACAAGTCTTTTGATAGAGTGAGGGAGAACTGGACAACCCTTCACATGGTGGCGCTCAATGGTCAGAATAGCACAAATCTCATGCGGCACAGAATATAGCGGCATCCAGCAGGAGATAGAGAAGGCTGCCAAGATCGTGGGCGGTCAGATATTCGTCCCCGAGGTCGAGGCTTCCGAAATAAAGGTTGTCGAGGATGAGCTTGGCTTCCATGTCGCGAGCGCTGGCCTGAGGGTAATGATGGCAAGGGCTAAAGCTATAGTCGAGGGGAGGGTGGATGCGGACGGCGTATTCATAGCATCTTGCTTCAGGTGCGCCGAGGGTGCGCTCGTCAGGAGCGTGATTAGGAGGTATCTGCAGAGCCAGACAAAGATCCCTGTCGTAACGTATTCATTCACAGAGAGGATGAAGGCAGGAGCGCTTCTTCTTAGAATGGAGGCTCTTGTGAACATTATCGGCAAGAAACCGCTTTTCGCCCGAATGAAGCAGGAGGGCGTGACCGCGGGGATAGATTCTGGTTCCACGACCACGAAGGCAGTGATAATGAAGGACAACGAAATCATAGGGACTGGCTGGCTTCCCACTACCAGCGTCCTCGAGACAGGCGTCGCTGCCCTTAACATGGCGCTAAAGGAGGCAAATATCAGCCAGGATGCGATTGAAGGGATAGGCGTCACAGGGTACGGTCGGATGATACTCAAGGAGAAGTATGGAGCGCAACTGTCTATGGAGGAGGTTTCTACCTGCTCAAAGGGGGCACTATTCCTTTCGGATAAGCAGAAGGGGGATGCCACCGTCATAGACATAGGTGGCATGGATAACAAGGCGATTACCCTTTACGACAGCATCCCCGACAGCTTCACGGTGGGCGGCGCTTGCGCTGGCGCTTCTGGCAGGTTCCTCGAAACGACCGCGAAGAGGCTTGGGGTTCCGATTGACGAATTTGGAGAGATGGCGATGCGCGGCGACCACAAGACGGTCCCAATGAACGCCTATTGCATCGTCTTTGGTCTCCAAGATCTTGTTGCAGGGCTCGCTGGCGGAGCGAAACCCGAGGACGCTGCTGCAGCCGCTTGCCGCAGCGTCGCTGAGCAGGTCTTTGAGCAGCAGCTCCAAGAGATAGACATCAGGTATCCGATTATACAGGTCGGATCAACTGCGCTCATAAAAGGGCTCGTGAAGGCGATGTCAGATATTTTGAGCGTGGAGATGGTAGTCCCTAAGAGGCCAAATCTGATCGGATGCGTCGGTGCGGCGGTAATGGTCTCTGGCATGAAAGATCTTGTAGAAGGTAAATGAGAACTAAGAAGGCTATGGTTCTCCATGAAGCTTTCAAAATCACCAAAGAGGTATATAGCGGGAACGCACAGGGCAATCCCCCCAGATGAGACCCTGAAAATAGCAAACGCTATGCGCAGCGGAGCTGGAATAACAAGGGTCGCAGACATCACAGGCCTCGACAGGATAGGAATCCCGATCTTCACATCGATTAGACCAGCTGCAGCAACGGGCGCTGTCACGGTCTACACAGGCAAGGGGTTCACCGAGGAGGAGGCGCAAGTCTCAGCCATAATGGAAGGAATCGAGAGGTTCTCGGCAGAGCCCGATTGTAAGAAGATCATAACAGCGAGCTTTAGCGAACTGAAAAAGAAAGAGAGGGCACTTGACCCAATGGACTTGATTATACCGCCTATGAGGGCATTTATCAGAGACGAGACCATTGAGTGGGTTGAAGGTTTCTCAATAGTGAATTTCAAGGACATATATGTCCCAGCGGAGGCTGTCTTCCACCCCTATTCACGCAAAAATCAACTTTTCAGGACAAATACGAACGGTTTGGCGGTTGGCAATAGCAAAGAGGAGGCGATATTCCATGCGATGATGGAAGTGATCGAGAGGGACGCATGGTCATTGTTCGAGGCAGGCAAGATTAGAGGGAGGGATTTAGACCTTTCTCCTGAAGCCTTGGGCGGATTTCAGATGGTGAAAACACTCGTTACCAAGATGGAAACGTCCGGAATCAAAGTGTGCTCGAAAGACATCACCTCTGACACAGGCATACCAACTGTAGCTGTGGCAATTGACGATGAGCTCACGAGGGATCCAGCACTGCTCGCGCTTGGTGTTGGCACCCACCTTATGCCAGAAGTCGCCGCTGTAAGGGCGCTCACTGAGGCTGCCCAGAGCAGGCTGACGACAATCCACGGGACAAGAGAGGATACGCTGAAGGCAGAGTTCGCTCGGCGGATAGGTTACGAGAGGATGAAGCGCATCAATAAGAAATGGTTTGAGCCATCTGGGGACAGCGTCCCCTTGAGCCAGTTGAATTCCTACGTCAGCTCCGATTTCACCGATGACATCAGATACACGCTGAAGAAGCTGAAGGGGGCTGCCTTAAACGAGGTTATCGTTGTTGACTTGACAAGAGAAGGGATCGGCGTCCCTGCAGTAAGAGTCATTATCCCTGGCATGGAAGTTTATGCGTTGGACAAGGAGAGGGCGGGGAAGCGTTTAATGAATTACAGGGAAAGGGCCTGATCCATGGCGAAGGGTGAGAGGGTGATTATATTCTTAGGGCTCAGCCTCACTTCAGAAGAGGCTAGCTCTGTGCTGCCTGATGCGGATTATAGGCCACCAGCAGCTAGGGGCGATTTGCTGTCCGCTGCAGACGAAGGAGCAGATATCCTTGGCCTGATAGACGGAGTCTTCTATCAGCAAGCTGCCGTAGCCCCACGGGAGATATTGTATGCCCTCAAGAAAGGGATAGCCGTCATAGGCGGTTCGAGTATGGGTGCCTTGAGGGCTGCAGAGTTGGAGGGGATGGGGATGATTGGCGTTGGAGAAATCTACAAGTGGTACAAGGAGGGCATACTGAATTCCGATGACGCAGTGGCGGTTGCCTTCAACCCTGATACACTGAAGCCAATATCTGAGCCTTTTGTAAATTTTTTTTCGACGGTGAAGGTGCTCACGTCTCGCGGGCTGATATCCAGAGGAGAGGGGGAGGAGATCTTGGAATCGGCCCGCCAGTTACCCTTCCAATTGAGGAATGCCTCGAGAGTTATACAAAAAGGAATCCAGAACGGCTTAATTGTCGAGAGAGGCAAAGAGTTGCTCCAGCTCCTTCGGCAATATTGGGTCGATCAAAAAAGGTTAGACGCTTTGGAGGTCGTTAAGAGGGCTGCATCATTGAAGCACAAGGAAATCAACGGCGTCCATGAATAGTTTGATTTCTTTACAATCAACCTCAATTTGTTTATATATCACGATTTTTTAGTTATTTTGTTCTGCCGGTGGCAATGATGGGCGAACCTTTCATAATAATAGAGGGCGTTTCCAAGAAGTTCGGTGAGAACGAAGTTCTTCATAACATATCAATGACGATCAATGAAGGTGAGAGGGTCGGTTTCATTGGGAGGAGCGGATCTGGTAAAACAGTTTTGCTCTCGATGTTGAAAGGCTTAAGCGATTATGCCCCTACATCGGGCAGGATAATTTTCAGGGTGGCCGTCTGCGTTGAATGTGAGTATGTCGATGGTCCCAGTAAGGCAGGCAAGGTTTGCCCGCGGTGCTTCAGCAAAATGAAGCTCCATGAGATCGACATTTGGAACGAGGATGGCTTATCGAAAAATGTGACTGCGAGAATAGCCATAATGTTCCAGCGGACTTTCGCCCTCTTCGGAAGCCTTACAGTTTATGAGAATCTGATTGAGGCCATTGGCAAGACGTCATGCGAGGACGTTAATAAAAGAGCGATAGCGATCGCCAAGAGCGTAGGCCTCGAACACCGACTCATCCACACGGCGAGGGATCTCAGCGGAGGGGAGAAGCAAAGGGTGGTCCTCGGAAGGCAGCTGGCAACAAACCCGATCCTGCTATTAGCTGACGAGCCCACAGGGACGCTAGATCCAATCAATGCAGAGATGATTTATAGGATATTGAAGAATGAGGCAAAAGACGGGGGGATGACGCTCCTCGTTACTTCACACCTTCCTGAAGCAGTAGAGGAGCTTTGTGAGAAAGCGGTTTTGCTTGAAGGCGGGAAAGTGGAGCTGACGGGTGATCCAAAGACCGTTATCGAGAAGTTCCTTTCTAGGGCAAGGGTTGAAGAAAAAACAGAAGAAGCGAAGGCTGGGAATACGGTATTGAAAGTTAAGGATCTCAAGAAGCATTACTTCTCTATTGACAAAGGAGTCGTGAAAGCGCTGGACGGCGTCGATTTTGAGGTAAAGGAAAGGCAGATATTCGGAATCATAGGTCTGAGCGGTGCTGGGAAGACCACGCTCTCTAGGATCATATGCGGCGTAACGCCGCCAACCGCAGGGACAGTCGATTTGAAATTGGGCGATGAGTGGATAAATATGCTCGAGCCTGGACCTCTCGGCAGAGGCCGAGCGACCCCTTACATTGGGCTTTTGCACCAGGAGTATACGCTTTATCCGCATAGGACCATATTGGAAAATTTGACTGACGCCATCGGACTGGAGCTGCCGGATGAGTTCGCAAAGTTCAAGGCCCACAGCTCGCTCTCTGCAGCGGGTTTTGATGAAGCCAAGATAGAACAGATACTGAAGGCTTATCCGGATGAGCTGAGTGAAGGCGAAAGGCACAGAGTTGCGTTGGCACAGGTGTTAATCAAAGAGCCGATAATAGTGATACTTGATGAGCCGTCCGGAACAATGGATCCCATAACGCAGCAGGACGTAGCGCGGTCAATCAAGAACGCTAGGAATGAGATCGGCCAGACGTTTATTATAGTGTCTCATGACCTCAATTTCGTGTTGGCGACTTGCGAAGAAGTCATACTCATGAGAGATGGCAAGATAGTAGAGAGAGGCGATCCTGCTGAGATCGTCAAGCGATTGAAACCAGAAGAGGAAAAAGGGCTAATTAACTCCAAAAACTGATGTTTTTGAGAGGTCGAGGAAGACCTCGTTTTCACCCTTCAACGAAGCACTTATCACCCTTTTTTTTGTAAACGCACCAACAACCTCAGCGCTGAATCCTGCGTCCCTGAAGAGCTTAAGCGATCGGTCGTTATTTGAGGCAAAAATGAAGCCCATCGCAGGATATGAGATGAGCCATTCTGAGAGGGGCATGTCTTTTGGCTTCGGTATGCGAGTTAAATCGATTTCTGCGCCTACGCGGCTTGCCTCGCAAAGCATCGCCAGGCTTCCTAAGATGCCTGGGGCGCTTATGTCGCGCGAGGCGGTAACGAGGCCATCGTTTATAGACGTTACTATTGTATCGATCATATGTTTCAGCGCATCTTTTGACTTTTTGAGTGTGCTATCGAAGCACTTGACCCACCCTTTAATCCCGAATGCGCCATTAAGATCAATGACCATTATGAGCTTGTCGCCAGGTTTGGCGTCGGTTCCTTTCGCTATGCGCTTTGCGATTCCTACGACCGCTGCGTCTATGGCCTCATACGTAGTATCAGGGTGAGTGTGGCCTTTGAGGAGCTTAAGATCATATTTGTCGAGGGCAGTTTTAATGCCCTCAGCGATCTTCTTCCTTGTATCCGCCCCTCCTGAAACAACATTCACGTATCCTAATGGCTTCGCGCCCTTTACGACAACATCATTCACATTTACAAGCACGGAATAATACCCAGCAAACCATGGGTCAGCCTTTACAAGATCCTCCGTTATACCATCGGTCGACACTACTATATGGAAGTCTTCTTTGATGTCAAGTATTCCAGCATCATCATAGTCAGTTTCACCCAATATCTTGAGAACTTCCCCGATCTCGCCTTTTCTTTTAAGGCCCTTGTAATCCCTCGCAATCTGGAGGATGGTACTTAGGTTTTCCAAGGCTATTCACTCAACCCGACAGAAAGGAAAAAGAGCGAGGATATAATAAACTTTTATGGGTGTCTATTGTGGAGCTCAAAAAAGGAGCCGTTGTTACATATTTAAAGACTGGGACAACTGGAAAGATAGTCGACATCCATAGGATCGATGGGAAGCTGTGGGCTGAGCTGGACACAACCGGCCTTCTTTATGAGGAGCATGTCCTGGAACCGATTAAAGGCATTAAGGCAAATAATGAGAAAATGGAAGATAAGACTGGTGCTCAAAAAGAAGAGATCCCTAGAGACAAAAAGTCAGAGATCTCTCGTAAAGATATGAAGGATGAAGGCAAAATTGATACAAGTGGAGAAATCTGCGGGGCAGGATAGCAACTTCTACATGAGAGTTGCAGTCGTATTGGACAAATCTGGGACAATAATAGATCCCTGCAGGGTAATATACGACTTCAAGACCAAGGAGTGCCTCTTTCACATAAACACCCTCAGCTACGTTCTGGAGAGAGGGGCAGCTTTGGTGAACCTAAGGGGATCTCTGGAGGACCTTGCTAGCGGAAAATTGGACGGTATAAGTTTTAAAATCAGCTGTTGTGCCTTCTCCCCACCTCCTAAACTAGTCCCTGAGAGCACCATCACCAAGGAGATAATTGAAGGTGTGAGGATAGCCATTGAGAATGCCATATCCCATTGCGTATCGGATCTTGGGGCTTGTGCGGCACTGATAGTCTCCAAGTCAGGCGAGGTAACGCATGCGGTTGGACTTGGGGGAAGACTTTACCCCGATGTTCGCGGGGCAGTTGCAGCGATGTGTGACAAGGGGGCTGAAATTTTCTTGGCTACGGGCAATTGCCGCGAAATGACTTTGGAATGCGCCAAATGCCTAAACATCCCCGAGGGAAATGCAATTTTTGACGCGTCTCCTTACGATAAAATGAGTCTGGTTAGGAAGCTGAAGGGGCATTACGATTTAGTGATCATGGTTGGGAATGACATAAACGACCTCACTGCAATGAGGGAGGCGGATATATCCGTTCTTGTGAAGAGGGATGGCAAGAATGGTAAAGAAACGATGGACTCATTCAAGGATATCGATTATGTCGTGCGATCAATGCATGAAGTCGAAAGCATAGTCGGCAAGTTCAGATCCGCTTGATCTCGTAATAATGATTCTGGTATTCAGGATGAAAATGGGGCAAAGCCATCGAGAGTTCGCCCTCTAAGGATTTCAGGTTTTCTTCTTCGCTCCGATTCAGGATGGCTACCAGCCCCCTCGTGCGCGCTTTTTTGCAGAGGGCGCTGCACGGTATGAAGCCGGCTGTTGCCACGAATATCTTTTCGCCCTTCTGGCGCGGAAGCTTCATTAGTTCTTCGACATGGGATTCATCGATGCCATAGCGGGTCTTCTCGGAGAATGACTTTATGCAGCAGTCAGGGTAATCGAGAAAATGCCCTATCTCTGCATCTGGATCGATCTTTGAGAATATCCCAATCTGGCTTGATGTGTAAGGGTCTAGCGCTGGCCTTACGCCAGGAGCATATTTTCTTACGATCTCCAGCTGCGTCTCAAGGCGCGGGAGTATGTCGAAGAGGCGATCCTCGGCAAACATGATAGAGATTCGGAGTGCGAACGTGCTGAAGTGGCGGTATTTTTTGTTAATGCTTTCTGTGCTTGGGTTCATTGAGAGATCCTTGAGAATACGATATATTCTGTTGAGGGAAAGTGGCCCTTTGGCTTCTTGCATTTTAAATCACAAAAAAAGAAAAAAGGAATGTTTAGTGGGGGATGATAAGGCTTCTCTCGCCAGCAGGCATGAATTCTCTCAACGCGCCCTTGCCGAAGCAGAGCCTCGGGTGCGTGAAGTCGAATTTCAAGTCCTTGTCAGCGAAAGCGATCTTGATCAATGGGTTTGTCGTCCACGCATCAGCCCTGCCACTGTGAGCGGCTTGGACGATGCCTGTGTGTGCCGATTGGTGACCTACGTTGAGGGCATAGTTGGGGTAGTTGACGCCTCTCAAGTTGAATGGAAGGCCTTCATCAGACCTGAAAGAGAAGCTGTTCGCTGATCCGCATTGGTCTTGCTGGTCGTATCCATAGAAGCCTAGCCTGCCCATCTCTTCCTTGTGGAGCAATTGGCTGAGGTACCATCCGTTGATGCCTGCTGTTGCGTTGCCTGTTGCCAGCGACACTGTCACTCCTGCGCCTGCTGAGACGACTGCTGCCCGCTGTGAGCCACCGAAGTGAGATTCCATCGCAGCCGGGTATTTCTCATACTGCTCAAGACCATACAGAGTGACTTCTGTGGCCAGGTCTTTTATGACGTCCCAGCTTGGCTTTGTCTTGGCAAATCCGCCATATTTCTTCTTGACATAGTCTGCTCCGTAGTAGCAGTAGTCGTCAAGAATGTCGTCAGTGTATGTACATGTGGCATATTGTGTGAACCCCACACCGCCTGACATGTAGCTGCCAAACCAGAACTGGTCGTATAGCACTGCACCCATCGATATCGCTTCAAGCGATACCCAGCACGGGTCGTCTGGCTTCACTCTCGAGGCTTGGCACATGTCCGCAGTGTAGCCGAGCGGTATACCACCTGGCTCGTTGGGGCCTCTTGCTCTCCTCCAAGGCATCAATGTGCCCATCTCGATGACTTCGGCGTGCTTCGCTGCGAAGGCAAATTCGCCTATTGCGGCCTCACCTGCCATCAGCTTGTAAGCATTGACCATTGACATGGAGATCTGCATGGCTGCCCATCGAGACATGGTTCCGCCGTCGCAGGTCATTGCGACTATGGTCGGCATGCGGCAGACTTGGTAGAGCTTCTTGCCCACTGCTGCCTTGAGCTGCTTGGCCTGGTCGGCCGGGAATTGCTTGTTTATGTCGATCCTGAATCGCTCGTCGATCTCATCTGCAAGCTCATCGTCTCCTGTGAACACCTTGACATAGCTGTCTGACACTAACCCTGGATGCGTCTCGACCATGTGCTCCTGGATGACTGCTGCGCCAGGCAGGGCGTGGTTGAGAACTTCCAAGTAGTGGTTCACTGTCTCTGGCGTTACTTCCTTGCCAAGGCGCTTCTGGAGAACCGTATGGGCAGCGTCCAAGCCGCTGATGACTGTCCTCCGGATATCGTGCCACATCTGCTGCATCGCTGCGTTATTGATGAAGTGGAGGTCGTCTCCTTCGCAGTATATGTCAGTGCCTGAGAGGCGGTAAGGCATAAGGACCCTCTGACCTAGGGGTATTCCGCCCAGGTGCATGTCAGGGTTGTAGAATGGAACGCCCCTTTCCTTTGCTAGCTTCTTGCCCCACTCGACGAATTCCCTCTTTCGTTTTGACTGCTTCCAGCCGTCATATATGTAGTATTTTGTATACTTCTCTTCTGGAGATTCTTTAAACTTCTTCCTCAATGCTTCAAGGAACATTCTTTTCTCTGTGCTCATTGCATTTTCCTCCTTAGATGCCCTTCACCTTGCTAGAGTCAAAGCCTGCCTCAGTCCTTAGCATATGTAGCCTCTGGATGAAGCCCACCAGTTCTGTGTCCTTCCTGAAAGGATCGCCGTCGACCCTGAACTCGCTTGTCCTCTTCCTCAGCTCCTCTTCCTTTACTGGTTTGCCAACTGAGATTGGTGTATCTAGCGGTACGCCTATCTGATCCTTGACGTAGACAACGTTTCCACTCTTCTTGTCATAGACATATCTCTTGAGCATGTCGAACATCAGGCCATTCTCGTCAAGCCTGAGAGAGTGACCGTGGACTGTTGCACCCCTTACTGCGCTCCTCGCTGGATCAAAGATCTCAGTCTCGACCAACTCTTTGGCTACTTTCTCGAGGTCGCGCTCCCTTGCTTCCAAAGGCACACGCCCTGAAAGAACACCGATGTCAACGCCCCGGTACCTTGTGTGACCTAGCCACGCCCTCATGTACGGCGTGAGTGGTGCGAAGTAGACGGAGTCGGTGAACTGTATGTACCTGATCCTGTCGCCTGCCTTAGCCCCTGGGGTTGGCTCAACCATTTCCCTAATTGGGCATGCGGGCTCTCCCATCTCAGCGAGCGGGGGATGCGTTGTCTTGTATGCTTCTCCGGGCACCCTGTGGCCCATTATTTTCACAAGTTCGTCGTCGCTGATCGTGCGGAGTTTCTCCAATTTGTACGATGGATCGATATACTTCTTCCTATTTGCTGCTACCTTGGACTTTCCAGGGTAGAATTGTGGTTTAAATCCTGCCATTGTTTAGACGCCTCCTTTAATGCTGACGGCTGCCTCATTAACGTATTTCAATGGCTCCCTCAGCTCTGGAACCTCGCTTAGCACCTCACCGACAACGCCACTAATCTTCTCAGGCGTGTAGATTACAGTGCCTGCATCCAGTGCGACAGCTGCTGAAACGCACGGGATTGTGAAGCCTTTGCTGTGCCTTGTGACGATGTGGTTTCCGTGGAACACGGCGGGGTTGCCTCCACCATAGATCGAGTGGCTGAAGAACGCCATTTCGACACCGGTACCTGCTACCCTTCCAAAGTCTACGCCAGGCAGACCGGTCTCCCTCTCAATGAGGTCGTTGAAGTATATGAACACTGATGGAGTGTGCTGCATTGCCCTTGCTGAACCGCAGGTCACCATAGTTCCTGCGAGCATGCCTGCTGCGGCGTAGGCATTCCAGAGGTTGAGGTCATCCGTGGTATATGGGACGTAACCTGACGATAGTTTGTCCATTGGTTTTATGACCTTGTCGGCAATGGCTCTCTTAACCGTGGATACGACCACGTCACCGAGGGTTCCTGATTTGGCATTCTCTTTCACTATGTCGTACACCATGTTGTTGCCGTTCAGGCCTTGGAATGCAAGACCTAAGAGGTGAAGCCTTTCAAAGTTGCCAATAGCATCGCCCATTTCGAACATCGCAGCTTGCTCAAGTATCGAAGAAAGGGCTGCAGCATTCATTGCATTCTTCTTGGTAATTAAGGCAATATGTGCACACGGAACATTCCGTAGTGCGTAACCCATGCCTTCATTCTGTTGAGGCACGGAAAGTAGCGATGAAACGTTTCCACCCAACATCTCCATTGTCTGTGGGTATCTGCCCCACACAGCTGAATGTATAAGATCAGCGTTCCAGATGCTTACCTTGAAGTTCTCCACAATCGAGCAACAGAGGGCGGCAGCAGTTGAAGTGACACCGGTTGTGTACTCGACACCAGCGTTTAGCCTCTTGGCGGGCACCTTCACCAGAAGGTGCTTTCCTCCCTTGAGGACCTTCACATCTGTGTCGTCATCCTTTGAGACCTGCAAAGTCTTCTTCAGCGAGTCGGCGATGCTGTCTGCATTCTTCACCAGGTCAAGCTTAAGACTCCTTCCCTGGATGATGCACCACTTACCTCCCAATTCGCCTGTCGCTAAAGCTTTCTCAATGCCCTCTAGATTCACTGTAACGCACTGTTTCACGAAAGAGACGATCTTTTGTATAGCTGGGTTCTGCAATGGACTCAATGCCTCCAAAGGAACTTTGGAAGCGAAGAGGCGGCCACGATCATCGTATAGCTCTATTTTATCGGTATATTTCGCCATAGGACTCCTCTCTAGAGTTTTGTTGCGGTCTATTTTAAGACCTGCGAATATTAAAAGATTGCCTAATCGCATTAAGTCGAAATTACAGTTCTGCTCAAAAAATCAGTTAATGTGCTGAAAAATGAGCGATCATGGCTTCGAGATGATCTTTTCTGCCAGAAGTGAAATCGAATCGGTGATTGATGACTCATCGACCTTTATCGTCATTATCGGGACGCGCACGAACTTCTCGATTATGCTAGCCACGATGTACGCGCAGACGATGCCATGGACCCTGTCGCGCTCAGCCTTTATAGCGCTGATTATCGCGTCTTCAATGCTGTTCGCAGGGTATTCTTTTATCACAATGTTCTTGCCCTTGATGGAAATCTTGTTCTTTGCGAAGATGTCCAATGATGCCCGGGCCGCGATTATCCCTATCACAAGGTCTCCCTCTGGCGATCTCTCCTTTGACTGGAGGAAGCGGAAGATATCTCTCAAGGTCGATAGGCGAAGGTCGCGACCTTCGTAAATGATCTTGTTGATGGTGCTAATCGGTATACCGGAGCCTTCGCTGAGGTCGCGCGCAGAGATCCCGATCTTCTTCATCGTCGATCTCAGCGCTATTCCGAACTTCTCGTTTGATTCCAATGCTGCGTTTAAAAGGTCCTCTGATGGTCGATTATCCTCTGGCATGGTCATAACACCTATAGCGATGATATCTCCTCCTGGAGCGCGTTGAGGATCTTCTCCCTGTACGATATGAAGGGGGGGCTGAGCCTCGATCGTGGGTACGGGAGGTCGATCCTGATCGCTACTTTCAGCTTTGTTGGGCGCCTGGTCAAAACAAACACGTCCTGGCCCAGGAATACAGCCTCATCGACATTGTGTGTTATGAAGACGACCGTCTTTTGGAGTTTAGACCAAATGCTGAGCAGCTCCTTCTGCAATATCGATCTTGTTTGTGCATCTAGGTCGGCAAAAGGCTCATCCATCAAGATTATCTCAGGATCGACTGCGAGCGCCCTTGCAAGGGCGACCCTCTTCTTCATTCCACCAGATATTTGGTGTGGGAAGTATTGCTCGAAGCCCTCAAGCCCTACGAGATCCAAGTATCTTTTTGCTGTGGCGTCAAGATCGCCTTTCTTGTGGTTGATTTCCAATCCGAACTTGACATTGTCTACGACGCTCTTCCAGGGGAGTAGCGAGTCCTCTTGGAAGATCACACCGAATTTTTGCTTCCTTGGGTCAGGTTGGATCCCCTTCAAGAGTATCTTGCCTGACGTGGGCTGATCGAGCCCGCAGAGAAGCTTGAGCAAGGTTGTCTTGCCGCACCCTGAAGGGCCGACGATGCATGCGAATTTGCCATCGTCCACTTCCATCGATAAATTTTCAATAACGTCTATGCGCTCTTTGCCTGCAATAAATGACTTGTATACCGATTCAACAGAGATCAAGGGAGCCATAATATGCCTCCTTTCAAGCCCTTACCTCGACCCTCCACCTGAACATCCGCCTTTCTAGCAGGAGGAGGAGATAGTTCATTACAAGGCCCACTATCCCAATAGTAATCATGCCGACAATAACGACATCGATCTGGAGGAGGTTCGCATATTTCAGTATGAGCCTGCCGAGCCCCAATGGCTCCCCTCCGATCATCTCGGCAGCGACTATGCACATCCACCCGATCCCGAGCCCCACCCTTAGCCCATTCATTACCTCTGGCAGGGCGCTGGGGAATATTATCCTCCGAATAATCGAGTTGTTGCTTGCCCCAAAAGTCTTTGCCATGTTCACCATGGTAATTGATGTACGTTTCACCCCGGCGATTGTGTCTAGGAGCACTGGGAAGAAGATTCCGATCCATATTATGAACACGTACCTGTTTATGCCAGTCAGCAAGATGATTGAGAGGGGGATCCATGCTATCGGAGGGATGAACCTTATCGGCTCGATAACAGGAGTGGCGAAACTCCTGACGAGGGGCTTGACCCCCATCAGCAGGCCAAGAGGTATTGCAGTAATTGACGCGACGCCGAAACCCAAGAGTACACGATACAGGCTCACTAAGGCGTGGTATTCCAATGTATAACCGTCGATGTCGCCAACAGTCGCCATCTTGATCATCGCCAAGAAAACCTGGTACGGCCCCGGGAGGAATGGCGAGGCCATCATCCTAGTCACAGCTTCCCAGACGATCAGGAAGGCGGCAATGGCAATGCACCCGACGAGCACATTGCCAATTTTTCTGAGTATCTGCATAGTGCTGGCTCCGTTATCCCTGTCAGGTTATGAATCTCGTGTCAACGAAGGCGCTTACGAAATCATCAACCTGGCTCTGGTTCAGGTTCGTGATTACGCCCAAGTCTATCATGGCGCTTAGGAAGATCTTGATGCTCAGAGAGTTGATGGTTTTCGAGTATACTACGTCATTGAAGGCGACGTCAATGACCTGCGCGGAGAGGAGGGTATAATTTTGGGCTACTGACTTGGCAATCGACGGGTTTGAGTTGATGAAGTCCATCGCAGCGTTATGGACTTTAACCATCCTTGAGACCACATCAGGGTTTGACGTGAGGTACTTGTTTGAGACGACCAGGACGCAGCATTGGTGATCGTCAAGTATTTCGCCAGATCTGAGGAATACAGAAGCGTTAGATTGGACTATCGATATCGATGGTGCGGGCTCCCAACCTATGAAGCCGTCGATCTGGTTAGTGCTGAAGAATATGGGCAGCTCGGAAATGCGACCAGTGTATTTTGTGATGGTAAGGTTGTTCTGCTTCGCGAACATGGATATCAATATGTCCTGGATCGTGCCTGTGCCAGGGGTGCCGATGCGGGTATTGTTGAGGTCGGCCAAGGTTTGAATCTCCGGTTTTGTCACGAGCGCCGAGCCTTCCAAGTTCACTGAAGCGATGGCAACAGGCAGGTGAGCGTTCTGGTCGGACATCGCCTTTGCCCTTGCGTTAATGGCTGGAGGGACACCAACATACGCAAAATCGAGGTCGCCTATGACAAAGCTCTGCATTAGAGTTGGGCCATTGGGGAATTCTACCAATGAATAGTTGATGCCGTTCTGTATGAAGTATCCTTGGGAAATTGCGACATGGAGGGCGAGCTGGTGTAGATCGCCCTGCAAATACCCTATCCTGACGGTGACGGGTGGCGGAGAGAAGGCACCCCCAAAATAAAGCCCCGCAACCCCCACCACTACAATAAGGGCAATACTAATCACAATAAGGGAATTCTTCATATGACACCATTCCTTTGAAGCCCTCTCAATTAACCAAAATATATATTTAGTGTATACAATTAGGCAAAAACAGGCATCCTCAGGAAGAGAACAGGTAGATCGCTGCACCGAGGGCGCCTATCTCAGCATTCACCGCCCTCTCAGCAAAACCCACAAGGACAGTGTCTCCTTCTCTCAATTCGAATCGGGCGCTTATCTGATAAGCTATTTCAGGGTATGTAGCAGAGGCATCATCAGTCATCATGGGGAAGGTTAGCGTGCCCCCCTTGTACTGGAAGATCACCATCCCCTCAGCGCCTGATTTCACGGCAATGTCCCTCAACTTGGTTAGAGAGGTATTGGATATCGCAGCGCGGACCTGAAGCGCATGCGATGGCATTTCTATCCCGAGTGATCTTAGATCCAAAGATGACGAGGAGACGATAAAGCCGTTTAACTCTGCTGCCAAGGACCTTCCCCGCTCTGTTAGCGTGCAGCCCCCTATGGAATCGACCTCGATGATTCCGCTCTCAACGAGCTTTTTCACCATTGTCCTGACCGTCCCCTCGCCTACCTCGAGGGCCTTTGAAAGGGCGATCCTGCCCATTGACTCCCTTTTGTCCAACAGCATGATCAGCTTCAGGATATGGGGCGATGCGTAAGCTGCCGAGGGTCCTTTCGGGGGGGAAGATTTGGCGATAGAGGCGATGAACGACCGAAGTCCGTTGGCCATGGCTTTGTCCTCAAACCATAATATGGGCGCATTGATATTTTCAGCCTTTTGGTTTGTGTATCGGATCTGGGTGATTAGGCGCCTTTCAATCGCAAATCGGGGCAGGGTTTAACTGCTGAAAATGCGATATATGATTCTCGCGAAGCGTGTAACAAAACAGGCAATGGTGATGGGAATGGGAGCGGTTGAGAAGGCGGCTGAAAAAGGTCTTGTTGGTTTAAGCAGGTGTTTCCGGGGCGCAGTCTCCGGTTATAAGGGGAGTGGCAAGCTTCTATTTGTGGGTTCGCCATATACTTGCTTGCCCTTCGCTGAATTCCTCTCTTATGCAATCCGCGACCTCAACATGAAGACATATTTTATGCCAGGTTTAGAGGTCGAGAAGATAAGGGAGATAGTCCCGCTCGAGGGATATGGATTCCAGCTTGGTAAGGTTGAAGGCAGCGGCAACTTTGAAGTGGTCGTCCTCCTGGGCGGCCTCGCGCTGCCAAAGACCTATGTTGATCCTGCATCGCTAAGGAAGGCGCTTTTGAGGGTAAGCAAGCTTGATTATGTCGTTGCCTTGTTCTTCCAGGGAGTGATGAGGAAGGAGGAGTGGCTTAATGAGTTCAAGTTCAGTTTCATCGTCGATGCGGACATAAGCAAAGTGGTTTTGGAGGGGCTCAATTGATATCCGCCATGGGAGGGAAAAGGCCAAAGATCCATGACGGTGCATTCGTTCATGAGGCTGCTGTTGTGATAGGCGATGTAGTGATAGAGGAGGGGGCCAACATATGGCCCAATGCCGTGATAAGGGGGGATATAGAGCAGATCCACATCGGCAAAGGATGCAGCATACAGGACGGGGCGATCATACACACGGATCCCAGCGCCCCCGTTACCATTGGTGAGGGTACAACTGTAGCGCATGGATGCATAATTCACGGATGCAAGGTGGGGAGCAGAACGCTGATCGGAATGGGGGCGATTGTATTGACTGGTGCGGAAATTGGTGACGAGTGCATAATTGGAGCTGGGGCGGTTGTGCCAGAGGGCAAGAAAATACCCTGCCGCTCGATTGCCATGGGCATACCAGCAAAAGTCATAAGGGATGCCAATGACTCCGATATAATGCGGATTCAGATTACGACTGCCGCGTACTTGGAGCTTGCTAAAAAGTACAGATGATCACTATCACGGTTTTTTGATGCGCAGGGCCACCAGCAATATCACGCCAACGATGAATGGGACGACACTCAGGACTTGGATCATGAAAGTGTCAGCGATGACGTTGTATCGCGTGAGTGCAATATAATTAAAAGCGGGCGAGATCACGAGCAGAAGAGAGATCACATAAGCGGCTATGGACATTCGCGTCATATTCTACACCATTAAGATAGCAACTTAATATTGCTGATGCTTCCCAGGAGGGTTTTTATCCAGAGTATTGGCTTTTCGTTTAGGTCTTTAAAGCCGACGATCACGCATTTATCAGGGTACATATGGACGTAATGATCGAGGTCAAATCTGAGGGTGAACTCCTTTGGTCCGAAGGTCACCTTGAATGGAACGTTTGCGGAGAGCAGCATCTCGGCAGCGCTCCCTAAAAACTGCTTCTGTTCTTTGGGCACTTTCCTGCCTGCCTTCTTCTTCCCGATTTTGAGACCTTTGGTATCATCCTTAGACAATGCGACCTTCGATATCCCCTTCGCCTCCTCAACTATGGCGCCACCAGCACCATACTTTACTTCAAAGGCACGGCCTTGCTCGAGGTATTCCTTGATCTTGTTCATGGTGCCCTCGTCCATAAGATCCCCGGTTTGGATATGTCAAAGATCAGTATTTAATGATAACGCATCTTCTGTCATTTTGGTAATTGGAGAAGAGTTAAACATTTAAAAGTGTCAGAATATTAAGCGATACTATCGCAGGTGTTTTTCTGATGCTTGAGATCAGGTGGCATGGTCGAGGGGGGCAAGGTGCAGTCACGGCAGCCGAGATTTTGGCAACCGCCGTAATAAATGAGGGGAAGTACGCGCAGGCGTTTGCGGCGTTTGGCCCAGAGAGAAGGGGGGCGCCAGTCCTTGCTTTCACGCGGATTGACGATTCTACGATATTGATCAGGTCCCAAATCTATGAACCCGATATCATAGTGGTCCTCGATCATAACCTCTGCACGATGGAGGGGGTCGAGGAAGGATTGAAGGCCAATGGGACGGTTGTGCTCAACACGGGCTTAAAGCCACAGGAATACAAAGAGACGTTCGCGAACGCAAGTGCAATAGCATCGGTGGATGCGACCGAGGTTGCCATTAAGGAGCTTGGCACCCCGATAACCAACACCGCAATATTGGGGGCGCTCATAAAAGCCACCGGCATCATCAAGATAGAGACGCTCTCGAGTATATTTCACGAGAGGTTCAAGGGCAACGCTGAGAAGAACATGAACGCTGTGAGAAGGGCATATGAAGAGGCGGAGGTCTGGGTCAGGGGAGGCGGAATCAGATGAAGTGCGTACGACCAAAACTGAAAGGATGGAAAGAGATACCTGAAGGGGGCACCATAGTCGAGCCAGGAAGCTCGATCCAATTCGATGTGAGTGCTTGGAGGGTGTCGAGGCCTGTTATCGATCAGTCGAAGTGCACAAAGTGCGGCCTCTGCTGGATATATTGCCCGGATTCGGCGATCGAGTTCAAAGACGGGAAGTATGAGCCAAACATGCTTTACTGCAAGGGGTGCGGCATATGCCAGAAGGCTTGTGCACCGAAGGCCATAATCATGTTCAAGGAGGGCAAGAAATGAGCACGACCAGGCGAAGCATGAGCGGGAACTATGCCATAGCCTACGCCGTAAAGATGGCAGACGTCGACGTCATTGCAGCATACCCGATCACGCCACAAACTACAATAGTTGAAAAGCTCTCGGAGTATGTGGCAAACGGCGAGCTGGATGCGGACTATATAAATGTCGAGTCTGAGCATTCTGCCATGAGCGCTTGTGTCGGCGCCTCGTTGACCGGCGCAAGAGTCTTCACAGCGACTGCATCCCAAGGGCTCGCATTCATGCACGAGGTGTTATTCATGGCTTCAGCCCTGAGGACGCCGATGGTGATGGCGAACGTGAATAGGGCACTATCAGCGCCACTCAACATCTGGAATGATCATTCAGACGCCATGGCAGAGAGGGATTCTGGTTGGATCCAACTTTGGGCATCATCAGCCCAGGATGCACTGGATCTGACCATCATGGCTTTCAAGATAGGCGAAAGTGAGCGCCTCCCAGTTATGGTCAACTTGGACGGATTCATATTGAGTCACACATACGAGCCAATCGACCTGCCTGATACTGAGAAGGTCAGGAAGTACATCCCTTCGAGGCCATTGACAAACAGGCTTTCCCCCAAGACGGCCTTCAGCATAGGCGTAGTCGGCCCTCCGGAGTACTATTATGAGATGAAGTACCAGGCCGTGGACGCGATCGAGAAGAGCCGCTCCAAGATCAAGGACGTTTATGCCGAATATGAGAAGACCTTTGGTAGGAGGTACAAGGACATTGAGACTTACGGGATCGAAGATGCGGAGATAGTACTGGTCACGATGGGCGCCATGACGGGGAGCGCACGGATAGTCTCGGAGGAGATGAAGGCTGCGGGGATAAAGGCAGGAGTCATATCGATTAGGACTTTCAGGCCATTCCCGTCTGAGGAGCTCCTTGATCTGGCAAGTGGGTTGAAGGGGATCGGCATAATGGACAGGGCCACCACCCCCGGTGGACCATCCAATCCCCTCTTCGCGGATGTCGCGTCATGCCTCTACAGCAGCAGCCGGGTGCCACTTCAAGGGTTCGTGGCAGGTCTGGGCGGGAGGGACATTACGCTCGACGACTTTAGGATGATGTTCAGAGAAACGGATCGGGCATCCAAGGAAGGCCGCGGAAGATCGCCGATTTATGTGGGGTTGAGGGAATGAGCGCAACATTCAGGACCATTAAAGATGTACCAAAGGAAGAGTATTTGGCCCCTGGGCACAGGCTCTGCGCCGGATGTACTGTCGGGACAGCCATGAGGCAGATCCTCAAGGCATCAGGGAAGGACGTTGCAGTAATAACGGCGACAAGCTGTTTAGAGGTTTCAACTTCATATTTCCCCCAGAGCGCTTGGAGGGTCCCATGGACGCATGTAGCTTTCGAGAACACAGCTGCAGTGGCATCAGGAGTGTCGCATGCAATGAGGGCCTTAAACCGCAAAGGGAAGTCAGATGAAAAGATAAGCGTGATAGCTGTAGGCGGAGATGGCGGCACGTTCGACATAGGCCTTCAGGCCCTCAGCGGAGCGCTGGAGCGGGGAGATGATTTGCTCTACATTTGCTATGACAATGAGGCATACATGAATACGGGGATCCAGAGGAGCTCGGCTACGCCTTATGGTGCAGCAACCACAACCTCGCCACCTGGGAAGCTATCCATCGGGCAGAGCACGCAAAAGAAGGACCTCATAGGGATAGCGATTGCCCATGGGGTACCTTATGCTGCCACTGCCAACCCAGCCTATCCATTCGATCTCATGAACAAGGTCAGGAAGGGGCTTGATATTGAGGGACCCGCTCTCCTGCACGTGCTTACACCTTGCCCTACAGGTTGGAGGTTCGACGTAAGCGAGGGGATCGAACTGAGCAAGATGGCGGTCTTGACAGGGCTTTGGCCATTATATGAGGTTGTCAACGGCGAGATCAAGCTCACCGTCCAAGTTCCAAGGCGGGAACCTGTGACGAAATACCTACAGATCCAGGGGCGCTTTAGGCATTTGGACGAAAAGACGATAGGGTTGATCCAGAAGAGGGCAGATCAGATAGCAGCCAAGTTCAATCTTGGTCCTTTGAGGTCGCAGTGATCGTGATGCGGTTAAAAGAAGACTATAAAAAGTTTGCATTGACTACCCTGATTATAGTTGCGGTGATCATCGGCTTCGCAGTTGCCTTGAGGGGAATCTCAGGGACGAACCTCCCTATTGCCGCAGTCCAGTCAGGGAGCATGGAGCCGAACATACCTACAGGGTCTCTTCTGTTCATTCAGAAGGTGAACCCCGAGGATATCGTGGCAGGTCCTGCCCCCGAAGGGGACGTGCTGATCTTCATGATATACCCTCCTTCGAGTCAGAAGATCTACGACTACTTCTTCTTTTCATCCTATGATCCTCTCCCGTGGTCGCACAGGGCGATAAACAAGGCTGAGATAAACGGGACTTATTATTTTCTTACGAAAGGTGATGCGAATGCCTTCCCTGACCAGAACCCTAACCTGCCGACAACATGGGTAAGCGAAGACAGGGTGATTGGGAGGGTTGTTTACTCGGTACCGTACTTGGGGTATCCCTTCCTCTGGTTCAAAAACATCTACATCGTCTTCGCAGCGATAATAATCCTGCTGATACTAATACTCATACCTGGCAGCCCGGATAAGAAAGTTACGAAAAGCGAAGAAAGCACTGTATAAAACAAAAAAGCTTTATAAAGCTCCTTAAAACTTTTAAACTATAAGCCAATTTCTGGAGCGTAAAATAATGATTAAGCCTTCAGTTCGAATCGAGAATGTTGTTGCTTCAGTCACGATGAACCAGAGCATAGATCTTGACGCTATATCGGGCAATGTGCCAGGCGTCGAGTATAACCCTGAGCAGTTCCCGGGTCTTGTCTACAGGCTCTCCAAGCCACGCACTGCCACTCTGATATTCTCGTCTGGGAAGATGGTGTGTACGGGCGCGAAATCCGAGAAGGAAGTGCACAACGCCGTCAAGAAGATAATCAACAACCTAAAGGACAGGAACATAGTGATAATCGGGGCTCCTGAGATCCAGATCCAGAACATCGTTGCATCTGCCAACCTAAATGCAGAGGTCAACCTGGAGAAGGCAGCTTTCCTGCTGGAGAACGTCATGTACGAGCCGGAGCAGTTCCCAGGCCTTATATACAGGATGGACCAGCCAAAAGTGGTCTTGCTGATATTCTCGTCTGGGAAGATGGTGTGTACGGGCGCTAAGCACGAGGACGAGGTAAAGGTCGCAGTTGAAAAGATTTACCAGAAGCTCAAGGACCTTGGCGTCCTTTACGAAGAGTGATCGGTGATTCTGGAAAAAAGGAGCTTTTGAGCTCCTCTAATGTTTTTATTGGTCAGCGCTTGCCGCATCCTGCTTTGTCGAAGGACTTTTCTTTCAGCATGACCAGGGCATCCTTGCAGGCCGTTATCGCTGGAGCGCCCCCGGCGACAGCAATTGCCCTGACAGCTTCGAGTATCTCTTCCTCTGTAGCCCCCTTGTTATACGCTCCGCGCATCGCAGAGACGACGCATTCCTTGCAGTGCCGTTGGGCGCCCATCGCCATTATCAACAAGAGCTTGAATTTTGATGGGAGAGCGCCATCGTTCTGGACCACTTTGTCGCAGAAATCATAAAATTGGGTGAGCTTTGGATCGATCTCTGCCGCAATATGCATGATCTCAGGGGCGAAACCCATTTTCTTGACAAACTTGCCAGTTAAGGCTTTTGTTTCTTCAGGCATAGAAATCACCTGAAAGATCATCTCTTGCAGCGCCCTTAAATCTTTAACACCCTTCGATTGGAGGCTTCACCCGCTTCCAGATCAGCGGAAAAGGTGGGTGCCCATGCTTGCGAGAGAAAAGAGATAATAGGATTTGAAGCACAAACTATCTAGCTCATTGGTGTTTTGCAATGGAGGGCGTCTTCGTTAGCGACTTTATTGAGCCCGTTAGGCAGAGGGCCAATTTCCCACCCAGGATCGATATCCTTGACACTACGCTGAGGGACGGCGAGCAGACCCCAGGGGTCTGCTTCACCCTCGAGGAAAAGCTTGAGATCGCAAGAAAGCTGAGCGAGCTGGGAGTGGATGTGATCGAGGCGGGCTTCCCCGTCAACTCGGACGAGGAGATGGAGACCGTAAGGACAATCAAGGGACTGGGGCTAAAGTCAAAAGTCTGCGGTCTGGCGCGCTGCATCACTGGCGACATCGACGCGTGCATGAAGGCAGATGTCGACAGGGTGCACATATTCATTGCAACCTCAGACATACACCTCAAGTACAAGCTCAGGATAGACGAGGAGAAGGCGTTCGAGCAGGCCGTTGCAGCCACAGAGTACGTTAAGAGGCACGGGCTTGAGTGCGAGTTTTCGTGCGAGGACGCCACAAGAACGCCCCTTGGGAGGCTGGTCAGGTTCTACAATGGGGTTGAGAAGGCGGGGGCGGACATACACAACGTTCCTGACACGGTTGGCGTGATGGAACCCCAGGCCATGTACGAGCTCGTGAGTGCGCTGACGGGGAAGCTCTCCAAGCCGATATCCATGCATTGCCACAACGACTTCGGCATGGCGACCGCCAACACTCTTGCCGGGATCAAGGCAGGCGCATCGCAAGCCCACGTCACAGTCAATGGGTTGGGAGAGAGGGGCGGTAACGCAAGCCTTGAGCAGGTCGTGACCGCAGCCACTGCTATGTACCATATAGAGCACGGGGTCAAGCTATCGCTCCTCAAGGAAGCCTCAAAGCTCGTCGAGAGGTGCAGCATGATAAAGCTGATGCCGAATTTCCCGATCGTCGGCGACAACGCATTCGCGCACGAGGCAGGGATACATGTTCACGGCGTGCTTGCAAGGGCAGAGAGCTACGAGCCCCTGTCTCCCGAAATGGTTGGCCAGAAGAGGCGCATCGTGATGGGGAAGCACACAGGCAAGCACGCTGTGGCCAACTTCGTTAAGGAAAGGTACAATCTCGATGATCAGCAGATCAAGGCGATAGTAGAGAAGGTCCGGTGCCTCACCATAAACAAGAAGAAGATAACCGAAGGGGACGTTAACGCCATCGTCGACAGCGTGATGGGCAGCCTCCCTGACACGGAGAAGGCCGTGAATCTGGATGAGATACTTGTAGTCACTGGCAACAAGATTACCCCAACAGCATCAGTTCAATTGAGCCTTAACGGCAGCAGGAGGGTCTCTGCGGGCGTCGGCACCGGCCCTGTTGATGCCCTTTCAAAAGCGATTCAGACAGCGCTTGGCGAGGAGATAAAGCTGCTCAACTACAAGCTGGAGGCGATCTCAGGCGGAACCGATTCGCTTTGCAGCGTCGAGGTGGTCGTTGAGGACATGGATGGCAGGAACGCCGTAGGCGTTGCCGTGGGCGGGGACATAGTTATGGTCTCTGCAAATGCGCTGCTGGAGAGCCTGAATAGGATATATGCGATGAGAAAGAGCAAATAAAAAAAGGGGTTTTTAGAGCCCCCTTTCTATTCAGCTAACCATCTTGCCTATCGATCTCTTCATGTCGTCGTACTTCCTGATGTCTTGCGCCGATATGCTGACTGGTACTGACCGAAGAGCAGCCTCGAAGTGCTTCATCTCGACGTCCCTTGGCTTCATCTCTTCCCTCAGAGCGTTCAGTGCGGCTTCCCTGCAGATGGCTTCGATATCAGCCCCCGTGTAGCCTTCAGTCTTCTCCGCAAGGGTCTCGAAGTTCACCTGGCTTGAGATAGGCATCCTCTTCGTGTGGACGCGGAATATCTCCAGGCGGGCTTTCTTGTCTGGCAGCGGGATGTATACGTTTCTGTCGAACCTTCCCGGCCTCAGCAGAGCGCCATCGATAATGTCGGGCCTATTGGTCGCACCGATCACTACTACGTTCTTTAGCGAAACAAGGCCATCCATCTCCGATAGGAGCTGGTTCACCAGCCTCTCAGTGACGCCGGAGTCGCTCCTGACGCCGCGCTGAGGCGCGATGGAATCGAGCTCATCGAAGAAGACGATGCACGGGGATGCTTGGCGCGCCTTCTTGAATATCTCGCGTATTGCCTTCTCGGACTCGCCGACCCATTTGCTGAGCACTTCAGGCCCCTTCACGCTTATGAAGTTCGCTGAGGTCTCCGTCGCGACGGCTTTTGCGAGGAGCGTCTTGCCTGTGCCTGGCGGTCCATATAGCAGTATGCCTTTCGGCGGTGAGATACCCATGGCCTCAAAAAGCTCTGGGTGCTTTAGGGGCCACTCGACCATCTCCCTTAGCTGCTTTTTGACGTCCTCAAGCCCACCTACGTCGCTCCAATGCACCTCCGGAACCTCCACGAATACCTCCCTGAGTGCTGATGGAGTGATGTCCTTCATTGCCTCATAGAAGTCGTCCTTTGTCACTTTGAGCGACTTCAGTATTTCTGCCGGTATCACCTGCTTCTGGAGGTCTAGTTTCGGCGTGAACCTACGCAGAGCCCTCATGGCGGCCTCCCTGCTGAGGGCAGAGAGGTCAGCCCCGCTGTAGCCGTGCGTCACGCTTGCGAGCTCATCTATCTTGACGTCTTCATGCAGCGGCATGCCCCTAAGATGGACCTGGAGGATCTCCTGTCGGCTTTTCTTGTCTGGCATGGAGATAGAGATCTCCCTGTCGAACCGCCCCGGCCGCCTGAGCGCAGGGTCTACTGCATCGGGCCTGTTTGTGGCAGCGATCACGATCACCTGGCCCCTCGACTTGAGACCGTCCATCAGTGTCAAGAGCTGCGCAACCACGCGCCTCTCGACCTCGCCAGATACCTCTTCCCTCTTGGGCGCTATCGAGTCTATCTCATCTATGAATATTATGCTGGGCGCGTTCTTCTCCGCTTGGTCAAAGATCTCCCTGATCTTGCTCTCGGATTCGCCGTAATACTTGCTCATTATTTCGGGACCGTTTATCGAGATGAAGTTGGCGCCTGATTCGTTTGCCACAGCTTTCGCCAGTAGCGTCTTGCCGCAGCCAGGCGGTCCGTGGAGGAGGACGCCCTTCGGGGGCTCTATCCCAAGATGCTTGAAGAGCTCAGGATGCTTCATCGGGAGCTCTATCATCTCGCGAATCTTCTCCTTTGCATCGTCGAGCCCGCCTATATCCTCGTACGAAACGCCTGGCGCTGACGTCTCCATCTCCTTCACCGGCTCTTCCTTGACCTCGATCTCCGTCTCCTCGGTTATGTAACCTGGCGAGCTCGGCTGGATCGAGGTGACTATGAGCTTGAGCGCCTCGCCCAATACCGGTATTAGCGCCATGTCACCTTTGCTGATTGGTTTGTCCTCGAGTATTTGCCTCACATAGTCCCCAAAGTCGGAGCTGAATCTTATTGACTGTATAGGGGCTAGGACTACTTTTGATGCTGGTCTAATCTCGGTCTTCGATACCAGCACAACGTCGCCTATTGAGGTCCCTGTGTTGTGCCTAACTATGCCATCTATGCGCAGGATATCGAGGTTCTCATCCTCGGAGTACGCTGGCCATGCGATCGCCACTGTGTGGCGTTTACCTTCTATGGCAATGAAGTCGCCAGGGCGGAGACCCAGCTGCTCCATAATCGAGCGGTTGAGGCGGGCGAAACCCCTGCCTACGTCCCTGGATCTTGCCTCGGCAACTTTCAATTCTATTTTTTGCTTGTTGGTCATCTTGATACACCTTGCAGGATTATTGTTATTGATAGATATATATTTTACTGCGATATATTAAAGATTTATGGGCTGGACGGACCAGGGAGCAAAGCAGGAGCATATCGAACATTTTATTAAAAGCTCGCGCAATATACAGAGGGGGGTCCATGATGGAGCGCCTCAAGATCGTCTCAAAGGAGAGGACTGAAAGGCTCGCTTGGCTGGCGAAGATAGAGCTGACTGAAGAGGAGAAAGTGAAGTTCACAGAGCAGCTGAACAAGATCTTGGACTCAGCGAAGCTCCTTGAAGAAGTGGATGTGGGGGGCATAGATCCCACTTTCCATGCAATAGAGGTCACCAATGACCTGAGGGACGATGTTGAGGAGGATTCCATGGATCGAAAGGACGCCCTTGCGAACGCCGCGAAGACAAAAGACGGCTACTTTGTAGCACCGAAGATCGTCTAGAAGTTGATAGCGATGGGACTGCTCGATCTGACATTGTTCGAATTGGCTGATGCCATAAAGAACGGCGATATTGGGAGGGAAGACGCCCTCCAATCATATATGGACCAAATAGAACGGCATGATGGGATTCTCAAGGCATACATCACGGTTTGCGGCGCCAACGTTACTGGAAGGGGGGGCGATGGGTTGATCGAAGGCGCCCCCATAGCGATCAAAGACAACATTTGCACCAAAGGCATTAGGACAACCTGCGCTTCGAAGATAATCTCAAATTACATCCCTCCCTATGATGCGACAGTTGTAACGAGGATCAAAAAAGCAGGCGGCTTTACGATAGGCAAGGCAAATATGGATGAGTTCGCGATGGGGTCATCGACTGAAAACAGCGCCTTCTTTCCTACCAGGAACCCATGGGACAAGTCGAGGGTCCCAGGAGGGTCCTCCGGCGGCAGCGCTGTTGCGGTCTCAGCGAGGGAGGCGGTGGCGGCCCTTGGGTCGGACACAGGGGGTTCGGTCAGATGCCCGGCGAGTTTCTGCGGGGTCGTGGGCTTGAAGACGACTTACGGGCTGATCAGCCGCTATGGGCTCGTAGCATTCTCTAATAGCCTTGAGCAGATCGGGCCCCTTACAAGGGACGTCAGGGACTGCGCGCTCCTAATGAACGTGATAGCGGGCCGCGACGAAAGGGATAGGACTTCCCTGAAGGTCCCTGCGATCGATTACCTCTCGTTCCTGGAGAAGGATGTCAATGGGATGAAAGTCGGCGTCCCCCGCGAGTTCATGGGGAGCGGTACCGACGACGGAGTGGCCAAAGAGGTATGGAAGTGCGTCGACATTCTAGAGAAGGCGGGATGCGCATGGAAAGAGGTCGATCTCCCCTCTGTGAAGTATGCCCTGCCAGCATACTACATGATCGCAATGTCAGAGGCAAGCTCGAACCTCGCCCGCTACGACGGGATAAGATATGGCGTAAGGCAGGAGGACGAGGGGCTGGATTGGTCAAGATCATACTCAAAGACGAGGGGGAGGGGGTTCGGCGAGGAGGTCAAGAGGAGAGTGATCCTCGGGACGTTTGCCCTCTCATCTGGGTACTACGAGGACTACTACCTAAGGGCACAGAAAGTCCGGACCGTGATCAAGAGGGAATACGACAGGCAGTTCAAGGAGTTTGACGCGCTCATAGGGCCCACGATGCCAACCCCCGCTTTCAAGCTTGGCGAGAAGGTCGACGATCCCCTAGCGATGTACATGAGCGACGTGGATACCGTTTCGGTAAACCTGGCAGGCATCCCAGCAATATCGATACCTTGTGGGTTCGTCGGCGGGCTCCCTGTCGGGGCCCAAATCATTGGCCCTCCCCTTTCGGAGGGGAGGCTTCTCACCGTTGCCAAGAGGCTCGAGGAGGAACTGAGGCTGGACCTCAGGCCCCCTCTGTGAGGTGTTTGCAATGGACAGCAGGAAGGCGGTCATCGGAATCGAGGTCCACTGCCAGCTGACTAAGCTGAAGACGAAGCTCTTCTGTGGCTGCAGTTCGAACTACAGGGGCAAGGAGCCGAACACGAATGTATGCGAGGTGTGCTTGGGGCAACCCGGCTCGATGCCAAAGCCTAACCGCAGGGCCGTTGAGCTGGCGGTCATGGCAGGTCTGGCGCTCAACAGCAGGATAAGCGAGAAGACTTCATTCTACAGGAAGAACTATTTCTACGTGGACATGAGCAAGAACTTCCAGATATCGATGTACGAGGCAGGCGGGATCAGCACGATTTGCGAAGGCGGTTACCTTGACATCAATGTGGGTCCGAAGCCTAAGAGGATAAGGATCACGAGGATACAGCTGGAGGAGGACCCTGCGCGGCTTGTCCACATTGGGCCGATCGACCTGTCTCCATACACGCTCGTCGATTACAATAGGGCAGGAATGGCGCTACTCGAGGTGGTGACTGAGCCGGACATGTCGTCGCCGAGGGAGGCGAGGCTCTTCCTCCAGAAGCTTAGGTCCATAATGGAGCACATAGGCGCCTTCGACGGTAGCCTTGAGGGTGCAATGAGGTGCGACGCCAACATCTCGATCGAGGGGGGGACTAGGGTCGAGATCAAGAACATCTCTTCTTTCAAGGAAGTGGAAAAGGCATTGAATTTCGAGATATCCCGACAGCAGAGCATGATGGAAAAGGGCGAGCGGGTTGTGAGGGAGACCAGGCATTGGGATGAGATCCGGAAGGTCACGATATCGCTGAGGGAAAAGGAAGAGGAGCACGATTACAGGTATTTCCCAGAGCCCGACATCGTGCCCCTCTCAATAGATGGCGAACTTGTTTCAAGGCTGAGGCGCGGATTGCCCGAGCTGCCAGATGCGAGGGCAGAGAGGTTCATCAAGGATTATGGGCTGCCGCGTTATGACGCACAGGTACTCACCTCTGACAAGGCTCTGGCAGATTTCTTCGAGGAAAGCGCAAGGATTTTTGGAGACCCAAAGACGGTTAGCAATTGGGTGATGGGCGATCTCCTCGGGCAGCTCAACGAGAGGGGGATCGGGATTGGCGAGACCGGGCTGCAGCCAAAGGCGTTTGCAGAGATGCTTTCCATGGTCAAGAGCGGCGAGATAAGCGGCAAGATCGGGAAGATCATCCTCCCCGAGCTCGTTGCCACCGGCAGAGGGCCAAGGGCAATCGTGCAGGAGAGAGGGCTATCGAAGATAGGCGACAGGGACGAGATAGCGAGGGTTGTCGACGAGGTCTTCAAAGAGCAGCCTAAGGCTGTTGAGGACGCGATGAGGGACGAAAAAGCAGCACACTTCCTTGTCGGTCAAGTCATGAAGAAGACAAGGGGGAAGGGCGATCCCCAGCTGGTCAACAATGTTGTGAGAGACCGTCTCCAGAGGGAAAGGCAGCAGAATGGCTGACCCACTAGGCGCCCTTCGAGCCTATGGACATGCCAGCGTCGAACGCCTTCAGGTTTGCCTCGATCGAACGAGGTATGACTTCCCTGATCGATTCCTTCAATAGATCGGGCGGGAATGGAAGTGCCGATGTCCCTGCCAGGACGCCAAGCATTACGATGTTGGCAGCTATCGGTATCCCGAAGCCTTCGGCGACCTTTGTGGCGTCGAGCACAATTACCTTCGATGCAACCTCCCTGATCATACGGAGCATCTCCCCCATCTTGGGGTACTCCATCTTGCCAGTGTTAACCTCGACGGGGTAGATCGGCCGCTCGCTCATTATTGCTAAGCCTCCTGGCTTGAGGAATTTTGATACGGCCCTGAGGCATTCCATCGGTTCAAGTCCCAAGACGATGTCCGCGCCATGCTCCTTGACCATGCTCCCGTATATCTCGGTCCCTATCCTGATGTGGCTAAGCACGGGGCCTCCCCGCTGCGCTATCCCGAAGACGTCCGAGACGCGCGCCCTGAAGCCGGCCTTCACAGCTGCTGATCCCAGTATTTGGGCGCTCCTGACGTTTCCCTGCCCCCCGACTCCAGCAATTATTACATCAAGTTCTCTGGCATGCATCCCACGGTCACCCCTGCCTCTCCGACTTTTTGATTGCGGCGCTCGGGCAGACGTCGGCGCACACTCCGCAGCCCATGCATGAAAGGGGATCGATGAAAGACTTCTTTTTCTCCTTGTTGAAGCCGATGGCAGAGCAGCCAAAGGCTGCGACACAGGTCCTGCACCCAATGCAGGCATCCTCGTCGACCGCGTAAAGATCGAGCTTTTCGCCTTTAAGCCTTGCCTGCCTCAAGTACTCCTGGGTGCAGAGCCTCCTGAAGATCACCACAGCCGGGCCATTGAAACGGATGGCCCTTTCCATTGCCCTGACGCTTGCATTGAGGTCATAAGGGTCGACTATCTCTATCGATTCAATTCCGCACGCCCTGCAGATGTCCTCAATCCGAATCTTCTTGGTCGGCTTTAATGTCGCGGTCTCCCCGCAGCCGGGGTGCGGCTGGTAGCCTGTCATCGCAGTGACCTCGTTATCCAGAACCATCACCTTGATGTTCGCCTGGTTGAAGGTGGCGTTGATGAGGGCAGGTATGCCGGCGTGGTAGAAGGTCGAATCGCCGATCGTTGCCAGTATCGGGTCGCTGATGCCTGATTTGGCAGCGCCATTTGCAACGCCGATGCTCCCGCCCATGCAGAATACGTCTTGCATGAATTTAAGAGGCGGATACATGCCGAGGGTGTAGCAGCCTATGTCCCCGATCGCCAGGTACCGCCCGTTAGCTGCTGTCCTGGTGGCTTTCTTTGCGGCATAGTACGCACCGCGATGGGGACACCCCGCACACATCGTCAATACTCGGGGGGTGAGGATCTTCTCGGCTTCCTCAGCGATCCTGAGTTTCTCCTCTGGCACGGTTTCCCGCGGCAAGTCCAGCAGCCTGGCGAGGGCGGCCTCGACAATAGAGTAGTTCAGCTCCCCTTCCCTCGGGAGGTGCCCAGAGAGCTTGCCATACACATTGAGGGAGGGCTTTTTGTCTTTGGCGAGCATTGCAATGTGCCGCTCGATGAAGGGCTCGCCTTCTTCGACCACGAGGATCCCGTCGTAGTCCTCAATGAACGAGGACACGGTCTTGACTGGGAAAGGGTTCGTGAGGCCAAGCTTCAGCAGCCCCTGCTTCCCCCTCAGCCCTTTGGTTTTCAGGAAGTCGAATACATAGTTGGCCGGAACCGAGGCGACAACGATCCCAATCCTTGCCTTGCCCTTTCCATAATCTTCAGGATTCTCTACCTGGAAGAGGCCCATTTTTTCTGCCAGCGCCTCAACCGACTCAAGCTTCCTGTGAAGGATACGATGGAGCTTGGGGATCACCTTTGGGCCAACTATCCCTTCGCCGAGCACGAAATCAGAATAGTAGTCGTCGTGGAACTTTGGCTGGGAAGGCCTCCTCGATATATCCCCCAGTGCGCAGTCTCCCCTTGAATGGCAGATCCTTGTCACGAGGCGGTACATGACGGGCAGCCTCAGCTCTTCGGAGAGCTCGAGGGCCTTGCCCACGTAGTCCTTGGCCTCCTGCACGTCTGACGGCTCTACGACAGGAATCTCAGCTAGCAGACCCATATATCGGTTGTCCTGCTCGTTGGATGAGCTGTGCCCAGAGGCGTCGTCAGCGGAAATAAGTAGGAGGCCGGCGTTGAAGCCATGATAAGTCACGTGCATAAGCGGATCGACTACCCAGTTGGCGCCGATGTGCTTCATCGAAGCTACGCTTCTTTTGCCGCACATCGCGCCGCCAATGGCAACCTCGAGGGCTACCATCTCGTTGGTGGACCACTGGACGTGCATCCCCACGGCGTCTGCGACGAGCGCTAGTGTGCCGACTATCTCGGATGCGGGCGTCCCTGGGTACGAAGCTGCGATCTCTACGTTGGACTCGACTATACCCCTCGCAACGGCTTCGTTTCCAAGAAGCAGCACTCGCTTCCCTGCTTCATTATTTGCAATAATATGGCTCATACGGCATCACAGTTTTACGTATTAGGAAAACGTTATGTTATTAAAACTTGTTGGGGAGGGGCATCCGCCTTTGTTTCATCATTGCGACAGAGAAGCGTTTTTTACTGCTTCCCCCATATCATTATGCGATGGTGACAATGCACGATGATATTTTGATGATGGGGCGGTCAAGGGGATGGCTCCTTGAGCCTGAGGCGAAAGAGATCTGCAGGAGGTACGGGATCCCTATCGGAGAATGGAGGCTGGCAAAAAGCAAGGCAGATGCCATAAGGGCTTCGAAGGAGCTCAGTTATCCAGTCGCGATCAAGCTAGTCTCGCCAGACGTGGTTCACAAATCGGATGTGGGCGGGGTCAAGCTCGACATTGAGGATGACGATGGGGCCGGGCTGGCTTTTGAAGAGCTTGATAATGTCTGTAAGACGAGGGGATACAGGTTCGAAGGAGTTTTAATAGAGAGGATGGCTCAGAGAGGCATCGAGACAATTGTCGGCGCCAAGAGGGACATCCAGTTCGGGCCGGTTATGATGTTCGGGCTTGGAGGGATATTCGTGGAGGTGTTCAAGGACGTCTCTTTCAGGGTCTCGCCGATCTCAGATGAAGACGCCAAGGAGATGATCACGGAGCTCAAGGCGTACCCAATATTGAAAGGTATAAGGGGAAGGCCACCTTCAGACATCGATTCAATAGCAGGCCTGCTGGTCAAGGTCTCGAAAATCATGAATGAGCTCGAACTGGTAAATGAGATCGACCTCAACCCGGTGATCGTTTACGAGAGGGGATTCGCGATAGTTGATGCTAGGATCATATTGAGGCAGTGAGTGAAGTTGCCGAGGGCTCTTGACGTACTCGCAATCGGCAACATAAATGCAGACATTTCTTTTTTCGTAGAGAAGGCGCCAGCTGAAGATTCGGAGGTGATCGCTTCAGATTACGAGGTCTTCTCTGGCGGATCTGCTGCCAATTTCGCCGTCGGCGTCTCCAGGCTGGGCCTCAAAGCGGGCATCATAGCTTGCGTAGGCGGTGACGATCTTGGGAGGCGGGCAGTCACCGAGTTGGATAAAGAGGGGGTTGCGACCGATCTCGTAAAGATCGAATCGGCCGAGAAGACAGGCGTCGTCTGCGTGATTGTAGAGGGAGGGGGAGGGAGGCGGATGGTCGCATACAGGGGTGCCAACTCCCTTTTAGCGGCAGCAGCTGCTGAGGGGCTGCGCAAGGCGGAAACCAAGTTTATCCAGCTCTGCAACGTCAAGAAGGATGTGTTGAAGGAAGCCCTCAGGTTGAAGGGGAGCGCAACTGTGTCCTTTGATCCTGGAGGGGCGAGCGGCGAGCTCCTGCCAGATGATCTATGGGGGGTCGACATCCTCATGGTCAACGAGCTCGAGTGCGCTGCGATCACTGGAAAGAGATGGGATTTGGGCGCTGATGCAATTTCCAGGGTAGTGGGCAAGGTGGTCGTGAAGAGGGGGGCGAGGGGGTCGCTTCTGATCGAGGGCGGTAAGAAATACTGGCAGGAGGCATACGACGCCAAGGTGATTGACACCACTGGCGCTGGCGATGCCTTCGATGCGGGATTCGTATCGGCGCTTGTAAAGGGCTTTTCGCCTAGCGTGTGCATGAAATGGGGGGCGGCGGCAGCTGCCCTCAAGATCCAGAGAAGGGGGGCCAGGGTTGCCCTCCCTACAGAGGTTGAGCTGACCTCCTTCCTTTACAAATGAATCTGTGACGCTTCTTTCACAGCTGGATTAGTGCCAGTTCATTCTGGAAGCTCAGTAAATAACGTGCCTTCTGTAAAGATAGGAACGGGAAGACGATTGATCTACTACTTTCACTATGTATACAAAAATTTCATTTGACGGATTAAAAAAAAGAAAAGAGTTTGCGGCTTAAGCCGCTATCTTGCTTCTGATGGATATCACTGCGTAGATCGCTGCTATGGCTGCGATCAGTGCAACAATCAGGGTTATCCAAACCGGGGTCATGTCGACCGGCAAATAGCCCTTGATTGTGTTCACATTGGTCTTGACCGCAGATACATCAGCCTTGACCGTCCCGACGTCAGTCGAGATTGTCGCGACTGTGCCTTCCATTGCAGTAACCTTGCCCTTGATCACGCCGACGTCAGTGAGTATGGTCGCAACATCGCCCTGTATCGCTACGACCTTGGTGTTGATGGCATTGACTGTTGTGGTCAGGGTGCCCAATGTAGTCCAGATTGTGACTACGTTCCCGTCGATGCGGGTAATCATTGCGTCAAGGTCTGCAAGCGCAGAGTTGACAATACCGAACTGTGTTAGTATGGTCGCGGTCTGGTTGTTCACGTTGTTGGATATCTGAAGGAGCATGCCGTATATAGGGTCGCCGTCAGTGCATACATTGAAGCAGATGTATGCCAATGTCTCGTAGTTGCCAATGTAAGTAAGAGACAGGTTGTATGGGTCTATCGGGTAGAGGTACATCGATATCACGTGCGAGCCTGGCCTGAAACCTGACGCGATCATCTGGACCGTCAGTTGGCCGTCCAAACCTGCCATTACGAACGGCGGGTTGAATGCCTGGTTGTCGACATTTATCGTGTATGGCGTGAACGGTATCAAGCCGCATCCATACAGGTAGAATGGCGTACAGGTGTTGCATATCTCGGTGCTGTCAAGCCAGAAGCTCGGCGTCACGGTGAACTCGGTCTCTGCAAAGTAGTATGATGGATAGCTCGGTCCTGGGTAAGTCGATCCGTCGTATCCGTACACACCTGCGACAATCGGGTGCGGGCCACCGTACTGTGGCGGGACCACCATTGTCACTGGCGCGACGAACTTGCCATCATCACCAGTTGTGCCGTTGACTACGTTGTACCATGTAAAGTCGAAGAGCGATAGCTCGTACCAGTAGATGTAGACATCCTCATTTGCTGGGAAGCCGTAGACCTTGAACTCGACTTGCGAGTTGCATGGTCCCTCTTCAGGGACTACAATCAGAGTCGGATTTACGCACATGCAGAACATCATAAGGACGCCGTTGTTCTCGACGCATACATTGTAGCAGCCTTGAGCGAGCTCTGGGACCTCAACTATATAGTACCATTTGCCGTTGACTTCGCTCGGGTATACGCCAGTGGCGATGTACAATTCTTCACCAGATTCCTCATCACCAGGGCACGGCCCGGTAACGCCCCAACAGCCTATCCTGATTATGATCTGGTCGTCTGGGCAGAAGCCGGAGGCGTTTATCCAAAGATGATCAAAGACATAGACGGGGACTGACCAGCTCTCCTGATTACATGTGGTGTTGCCGAACGGTCCGTACCACCATTCGCCCATGTACTCGCTGTAGAAGGCGTCGAATTGCCTGAGAGATTCGTTAAAGTAAACTATCCCAAAGCCATAAGGTATGGCAGTGATGTTCTTGTAGACTTCCATCGTGATTGTTACTGGCGATGAATAGTCATCGTAGACGTAGCCATACTTGCCCAAGTCGACCATGCTCCATGAGAGCTCAAGGCGCCCGTATTCGTCAGCATAGCCTGAAACGGCGGTGAAATTGACTGGGTCAGTGTAGTTCACCTTGTACCAAGCATTTGGCTCGAGCGCAACGCCGTATAGTGTGACGTCAGTGCATGGAGGCCCATAGTCGGGGACCAACTTGAATGAAGGCAGCAGGTTGATCTGCTGTGTCGCAACTGCGACCAAGGTGACGTCTCCGTCGTACACCTTCACGAAGTGGTGCGCAGCGGTCACTGGCGTGTCAGCGCCAGGGACTGGACCAAGCTGGCCTTTCACTGTAACGTCTGTGCTGTCATCCCAATCGTTTAGAGTCCATGTTCCGAGCGTGTAATCCCCTCTGACTACTCCGCCAGGGGTATTAAGGTCAGAGACCAAGAAGTTGGTTGCGTACTCGAAGTCGCCGTCTGTGGCATTAAGTATTGAGAAGCCTTGTTTTGCAAACCACAGGTTGAACTGGGCGCCCGAGAACCAAGTTGTTGGCGAGCCGTTTATGTCATAAACTATCATTAGATACCAACCGCTAAATGTGGTGTCGCCATCAACGGAATAAACGACGTCGCTGCCGGCCTGCATCTCGACATAATATTGGGCAAAGACAATGTTTGTGCCATCAGTCGCCGCAAGCACAGGGTGACCTGTGGATGCGCGGACTGGGACTGCCATAGAGAACGCTGGAAGTAATAGAAGTGCTAATACAAATATTGCAATACTCTTTTTCATTTCCTTTTTCACCTAAATTACGATTTCGTGATTATCGGTTGGTTCTGGAACATATATATAATTATTGTATGCGTCAGCAGGTATATACCTGCTACAATATGTATATTTTATTACAGCATTAAGGAAATGTATACACAACGTTGGGCCCTATATCGGGATCACGCACTGAAGTGGATCCTTATGAAGCCCCTCATGAGGTCCTTTTCCTTTATCTCAAATGTCAGCCCGCTCAGGACGCCTTCAATGAAGCGCCCTAAGATGTTCGTCTCGAGATCCGAAAGCGACGTCGAGATGCACCTGAGGCTGTAGCCATTCTCCACGCTCTTGATGCCTACCTCGTTCAGGTCCCACCGTGTAGTCCTCAAGAGGATAGTCAAGGCTTTCACGGGATCGTCGAATCTTTCCTTGAGGTAGCGGCCGTACTTCTTTCCGCTATCGAACCACTTCTGGAGCAGGATCTCATCCCCATTGTGCCTTTCATTGAAGAAGAGATTCATTATCTCTATGGGCAACATCGTGCCCCCTAGCACCCTCTGGACGTGGACCATTTCTATTATGTCTGCGACTTCCTCAGGGGAGTAGCCCATCTGGTCCGTCCTCACAGACTGGCGAAGGGTGTCCTCGACGTATTTGCTGATCGATTCGCCTTTCCTTTTCGCGATCTCTGCAACAGCGTCGAGCAAGTCCTCCGGCACGTAAACCAATTTCTTTCCTTTGGGCCTGTACATGCACATCTTCACTCTCTGGAGGACTTACTGATAGACAATTAAGGGGAGCCAATACTTAATTATTTGCCGTTGCCCTCATTCGGAGGTGCCCGCGGCTTATCTCCTGGTCCTTTAGCCTGTAGCCAAGGACCTCGAGCGCGCCAGTCAAGAACGAGAGGAGGAGCCAGAGATACGCCTCGGTGAGCTTAGGGCCTAGCACATCCACGAATACCTCGTCTCCTTTCTTTATCACATTAAGCTCAGAGACGCTCCAAGTCAGGACTTCCATGTCCCTCCTGAACTCCTCGAAGGGGTCGCTTGTGCCGCTCGTGAGGTACCCTTTTGCAAGCCAGCTCCCCGCCTCCTTCCAGGATTGCTGGGCCTCTTCAGGCGCGCTGGCGAAGGCGATCTCTGCCATGTCGAACCAGAGGTTCTCTAGTCCGAAGATGAGACCCCTGTCCTTCGCCCTCTTTAGGGTCCCCTGCTCCTCGATCGCATTCCTGAAGCTGATGCCCTGGGAGCACGCTAGGGAGAAGAGCTCCAAGATCTCGTTGACGGTCTCGTAGAGGCTCCTTCCGTTCTCCTTCGCTATCTCGCTGACTTTGTTGATTACATCCTCGCGCGCGACAAGCGTCTTCCTCTTATCCCCGCCCAAATCAACACACCCTGCTTTTGTTCCTTGCCATAATCCTGAGGCGTATTTAAATGAATGGGGGTCCTTTAAGATAAATGCTGCGCCGCTTTACCGTATATCTCACCCTTGCAGATTAGGATGTCAGGCTCGGCATCCCTCTCAGACCTTGGGGACGAGGTAGCTTATGCCGCCCTTCTGGACCGACTCAACCTCTATGCCGTAGTTCATTTCGATGTTCTCTTTGGTCACCACGCTCTTTGCCTCGCCAAACGCTGCTATCCTCCCTCCGTTCATTATGGCGACCTTGTCCGAAAAAAGCAATGCCAAGTTCGGCTCGTGCAGGCTCATAAGGACGGCAAGGTTTCTCTCTCTGCCGAGCTTGCGGATCACCTTGAGTACAGATACCTGGTTCCTGAAATCCAAGTGCGCAGTCGGCTCGTCCAGTAAGAGCGCCTCTGGCTCCTGTGCGAGCGCGCGGGCTATCAATACAAGCTGCTTCTCCCCGCCGCTGATCTGCGTATAGACCCGGTCCTTGAGGTGGTATATCCCCACCATCTTGAGGGAAAGCTCAGCGACGTCCTCGTCGTGCCTTGACGGGAGCTGGAATATGCTTAGGTGCGAGGCCCTGCCCATCAGTACGGCGTCGAAGACGGTGAAAGGGAAAGAAGGGTTGTGGGACTGGGGGACGTAACCGATCTTCTTCGCCAATTCGTTCTGCGGGTACGTCAGTATGTCCTTCGATTTCACGAATACGGTGGCAGGCGGGGGAATCACGAGCGAGTTCATGCACCGGAGGAGCGTGGTCTTCCCGGAGCCGTTTGGGCCAAGGAGCGCGACGACTTCACCCTCCCCAACAGATAAGCTGATCTCGGAGAGGCTGAAGTCCGAGCCGTAGCTGAACGAGAGGCGGTGGGCGCGGATTATTTCCAAACCACACCACCCCTCCTCTTGAGGAGGTAGAGGAAGAAAGGAGCGCCGATAACTGTCGTGATGACGCCGACAGGCAGCTCGAATGATGCTATGGACCTCGCCAGGTCGTCGGCTAAAAGCATGAATACAGCGCCGAGGCTTGCGGATATCGGGATCACCACCCTGTTGTCCGGCGTTCGCAGAAGCATCCTGACCGTGTGTGGGACAACAAGGCCGATCCAGCCTATCACTCCAGCGACCGAGACGAATGCAGAGACCATCAGCGTACTCGCCGCCAGGACGATGAAGCGGTCCCTTTCGATCTTTACCCCGAGTGCTTTTGCTTCCTCTTCACCCAACGAAAGGACATTTATCCGCCACCTCATCATGAAGAGGACGATGAACGCCACGGTTATTAGTGGGAGGACCTGGAGCACCTCCTCCCAGCCCGAGACTGCGAGGCTGCCCATCAGCCAGTAGACGACGCCCGCTAGCCTGTTCACGTCGGTGAAGAACTTGATTATCGAGAGGGCGGCAGAGAACAACGCGGTCACAATTATCCCGGCCAGGACGAGTGAGACGACCGGCGTCTCTCCTCGGTTCTTCGCTACGAAGTATGTCGTCAGGAACGCGGCGAAGCCTAAAGCGAAGGATAGGATCTGGGCTGATCCAGGCAGGTCTGGCAGGAAAGCGATGGCCAAAGCCGCGCCTAGTCCCGCTCCTGCAGAGACGCCCAATATGTACGAGTCTACAAGAGGGTTCCTGAAGAGGCCTTGGAGCGATGCCCCCGAGACAGATAGCGCTATCCCGCCCGCTATTGCCAATATTATCCGCGGCAGGCGTATGTCAAATATGATTGTCTCGTATATTTGTGGCGTTGTAGGCTGCCCTAGGAATGGGAAGATCTTGAGGACGAGGACGCTGACCGCAGCGTCTGGCGGTATTGGATAGGTCCCCACGAAGAGCGAGATTATGAAAAAAGGGATTGGCAGGAGGAGTGTTGCCACATACCTCCAACTCGCCCTTCTCCATGCCATGATCCTATCCCTGTTCCTTCTTGGAATCAGCTGTTGAGGTATCCATAATAGTTTTGCATCAGGAAAGCAGCCAAAGCTGTGGCGTTAATTCCGCTGTACAAATCGGGGTGTATGATCTTCGCCACCTGGTAGAGGCCAACGATCATCCTGGGGGTCCAGTCGTAGTATGAGGCCCTGTCCTTGGCACCATTCAGGAGCGTATAGACCTTCCCTTCCTGGTAGGCCTTCAGCTGGGTCCACGCCGTGCCTTCCATCAGGTTCAGCTGGTTTGACAACGAAGAGTTCTCCCTTCCGGTGACTATGATTATGTCAGGGTTCCACGCGAGTATCTTCTCGAGGTTGACTTTCGGCGACGACTGGTCAGGGAACTCAGAGTAAGCCACATTTATGCCGCCGGCATCTACGACTGCCCTGCCATAGGAGCTGTTCGAGTACGCATAGATCAGCCCCTGCCCCCAAACATCGAGGTTGCAGATCAGGACTCTGGGTTTCGAGGAGTCGGGGATCTTCGAGGAGACCGAGATGAGGGCTGAGTATTGGTTCTCGAGGTAGTTTACGAGTGCTTCTGCCTTGAGGTCGGCTTTCAATACCTTTCCGATTATCGTTATCGCGCTCAGGTGGTCTTTGAAACTTGAGGCTGTGAGTGCGACGACGGTTATGTTGAGCGACTCGAGGGCTTGTATCGTTTCTGCGGCTTTGCCGTAGCCAAAGTCCGTAATCACGACGTCCGGGTTCAGTGCCACTATTGTCTCTATGTTGATGCCGCTGAATAGGCTCCCGACGTTCGTCTTGTTGGTCACATACTGTGGCAGGAAGACCGATGTCGCCACGTCCTTGCCAATGCCAACTATCTTTTCAGCTGCCCCCAATGTGCAGGAGATCTCTGCCCAGTAGGACTGGAGGACGACGATCCTGTTCACGCTCTGCGGTATTGTGACAGTCCTCCCCGCGAGGTCTACCAGCGTGTTCTGGCTAGAAGGGGAGGCCAAGGTCGGCTTCAGTGTAAAAGAAGCCCCAATAGCTGCTATCATTATGATTGCCAAGACGGCAACTGCCTTGATTGTTGCGATTCCCTCATTGTTTCTCATAAGCATCAATAGGGCGAAGAGGGTTTGCTGCATTTAAATTAAGCGTTTCATATGAAAAACAGGGAGAAGGCGCGCTGGGGGGTCAGCCCCTCACAGTCGAGAGTAGGGCTTTCCCGAGGTCCATGACCGCCTCGGCGCCCCTGATGGTCGAGGACTCGGCGTATACGCGAATCGCGCTTTCCGTCCCGGACACCCGGTAGAGGAGCCACGACCCATCATCGAAGAGTATTTTGAATCCATCGAGCTTGTCGGTCTTTGCCACCCTCTTCCCCCATCTGTAAGAGGATGCGGCCCGCGCTATCGATTCGAGGAGGCCGTCCGTCGATCCCTCGATGCTGATATCCGATCTCAATGAGACGAACTCGCCGAACGAGGACTTCAGGCGGTCCATTATCCCGGAGATCGTCCCACCTGACGTGGATATTGATTCAAGGACCAGGATGGCCGATGCCATGCCGTCCTTCTCTGGTATATGCATCGAGAAGCTGATCCCTCCGCTCTCCTCTCCCCCGACGACCACCTTCCTGTTTCTCAGGAGCTCCCCAATGTACTTGAAGCCAACCGGGGTTACGATGACATCCTTACCTTTAGAATTGGCAACAGCGTCAATGAGGTGGCTCGTTGCCACAGTCCTCGCGGCATCGCCAACGATGCCCCTCCCCTCCAACATGTGCAAGTATATCACGGGGAGGAGCTTGTTCGCAGGGAGGAATTCGCCCTTCTCGGTCACTGCAGTTATCCTGTCGCCATCCCCGTCCATGGCAAAGGCGACCTCGGAGCCGTTCTTCAGAACACGCTCCTTGAGGGCGCCCAGGTTCGATGGGACTGGATCCGGGGTGATGCCGCCGAAATTCGGGTCGATAGTCCCCCTGATCACCTCCACCTCGAGCCCCAGATCGCTTAGCAGCTTATCAATTATGCCCGATGTTGCACCATGCATCGGGTCGATTGTCACCTTGATCTTCCTCATGGGGGATTCGATGTACCCCTCTACCCTCTTGAGGTAATCATCGATGGGATCCAATTCCGCTATCATGCCCTGCGAAGAGAGCCTGTTGAAGTCTGGCGCATCCTTCGTGGAAAGGGGTATGAGGCGCTCTATCGCCGCCGTTATGTCCTCGGTCGCGGGGCCGCCATAGTGCGGTATGTACTTGATACCGTTGTAGGCTGGGGGGTTGTGCGAGGCGGTTATCATCACCGCTCCGGCAAGAGAATAGCTCGCCGCAGCGAATGCGGCTATAGGCGTGGGTACGGGCCTCGGGGGGAGGAAGCACATGGTGCCCCCGTCGGCCAGAATGCCCGCGCACTCCCTCGCGAATGTCGCTGAGCCGAGCCTGCCGTCGTATCCTATGAAGATGCCCCTCTCCGACTGATTTGTTTCGTGGAGGTATTCTGAGACAGCCTCCGCAACTCTCCTAACATTTGGGGCTGTGAAGTCGGCGTCGACCCTAGAACGCCACCCGTCTGTCCCGAACTTTATGGCTGGCAAAGGGAAGACCCCTATCAGACCAAAGGGCAGCTCACCGGACTATTATCGTCGTGCATGGAAGGCTTATCGCAGCTGAGACGGCGACGCTCCCCATGAGGATCCCCATCTCGCCGGAGTACCCCCTCGAGCCCAAGATGACGCAGTCGTAGTGCCCGTCGATGGCCTCCCTGACGATCTCGTTGGCAGTCGAGGTCCTGTTGCTCTCGGCGATCTTAAGGAGCTTCCTCGACGTCAGGCCTGCACACTCGCACTTTGCGCACGCCATGTCCAGCACAGATCGGCCTACCTTGGACATCTCCTCGATGAACTCCTTGACGTTGCAGAAAGGGGGCGGGGCAACCACGTAGATGAGGGTCAGCTTGGAGCCGTCTTTCATAGAGAATTCTATAGCCATGTCCAATGCCCTGAGCGAAGCTGGCGAGCCGTCAAGAGGGACGAGGATGTTCTTAAACAACTGCTTACCTCCCTATGCCCATCGATTCATTTGTGATCCGGATTGATTCCTCGGCACTCGGGTTCAGCTTCGCCATTGATCTGATTGCGTCAATGTTCTCTGGGACGACGATCGACTCCTGGTGGACTGCCTGGGTCATGTAAACCTCTGTACCAAACGACTTTATCGATTCCTTCCAGATCACGAGTTCAGGTATGTCGTACCTTATCCTCCCTATGTCCCTCGCGTACTCGATTATGCCAGCAGTGGAATCGATCCCCATTGAGGACGAGAGCACCTTTATGCGCGGATAATTGCTCAGGGCCGAGATTATCTGTTTCTCATCGGCAGCCTCCTTGAGCTCGATGTTCAGGAGGTGGACGTGCATCAGGGTTGTCGGGACGGCGAAGGCGGCGGTTGTGATGTCTATCGCTGGAAGAACCTTCTGGACGTCGGGGCCATGGTGCGAGGGCACGCTCACAGGATCCGGTACGATGCTGTTGATCGGTCCCTTCCCCGTCTCTGACGGATCGGCACCCCTCCTTATCAGCACGACGCGGGCCTTCTTTATCCCGAAAGCCTTGTCCATCGCATAGAGGGATCGGCAGAGGCCAGTGGTGTTGCAAGAGACCACCCTCACAAGGTCCCTGCCGTAGGCTGCGGAATAGTTGCATACTGCATTGAAGGAGAAGCCCGCTAAGTCGTGCTTCTCTCCCCCCTGCCAGATTGCCTTCAGCCCGTGCTTCTCGTAGAGCGGTTTGTACGTTGCCCCCACTTTGCCTGGTGTACAGTCGACCACAAGATCGGCTTCTTTGAGGAGATCCTCCAAGGTCCCTGAGACCTTCATCCCCGCATCGTCGAAGAGCTTTAGTCTCTGGGGGTCCGAGGCATACACCCTTATCCCCCTCTGCGCAGCCAATTCAGCCTCATAGTTGGGCTTAGTCTTTGTGATTCCTGCCAGCTCCATGTCTTTTTGCCTCAGGATGGCGTCAGCGACCCTTTTCCCTATGGTTCCATACCCATTAATCGCAACTCTAACGCTCAAATCATGCCCCTCCAAAAATCACCTGTCTGACTTAAACTTCTGCGCGGAGGTAATTAAGACTTCTAATGCCGGCATGCGCTCCCCAGAGAGGAACGTTATGAATGCTCCTCCGCCTGTGCTGAAGTAACCTATCTTGTCGGCGATACTCATCCGCTCGGAGATCGATCTCAAGTGCCCGCCGCCAAGTAACGACCTCACGTTGCTTTCCACGAGGCACCTCAGTAGCTCTTCAGAGCCCTTGCAGAACTTTGGATCCTCGATGTACCCGGCAGGGCCCCTCATTATCACCGTCTTTGCAGACCTGATGATTTCGCAATAGGCGTCGATAGTCCTCTGGCCAATGTCGTAAAGTGGCATCTCGTCGCCAACTGACTGAAAGTCGACCTCCTTCCTCTCGCCCCCAGCAAGTACAGCTGCGTCCATGGGTGTGACTATCCTCTCCCTGTAGGTGCTAAGTAGAGCCTTAGCTCGGGGGAGGAGCGAGTTCAGGCCCTTACCCTCCATTATCTTGAGGGTTGCCTTTCCAACACGCTTTCCTTCCGCCACAAGGAACAAGTGGGAGATCATGCCAGTCAAGAGCACCTTGTCCGCGAGGCCCTTAGGTAGCAGAGTCTCCATGAGCTGGACCGAATCTGCAACTTTCCCGCCCCCAAGCATGAAGATGCATGGCTTCGCGTCCTCGGTGAAGACGCTGCTCAGGAACTCGACCTCGGACTCAAGGAGCCTCCCGCCGCATGAAGGCATCACGACTGGGAAGCCCACGAGCGAAGGGTGGCCCCTGTGGGCTGTAGCGAACGCATCATTCACATAGACCGAGAAGAGGGGCGAGAGCGTCTTGACGAGGAAGGTCTTCGCCTGAGCCTCCGGCACCTTCTCTATGTTCTCCTCCGAATAGAACCTCACATTTTCGAGCAGCAATGCCTCTCCTGGCTTAATCGCCTGAATCATCGATTTTGCTGCAGGACCGAATATATCCTCGACGTAGTTTAGGCCGCCCTTCAGGAACTTTGAGAGCTTTGCAGCGTGCGGCGCCAGCGTCGTGAAGTCGCTGTCGCCTGGCCTCCCCTGGTGGGCCAGTATTGCCACCGCCGCCCCCTTGTCCAAGAGCTCTTGGATCGTCTGGGCGTGGCTCCTTATTCGGGTATCGTCGGTTATAACCCCAGTCTTTGGGTCTATTGGGGAGTTTATGTCAACACGTATCAGGACTTTCCTGCCGTTAAAGTTGAAGTCGTCCATGTTGTAGAAAGCGAGCTTGTCATTTGACACACAGACATCCTCCGTGCCTGCGGAAAACTAGGAGAGATTATTTAAAAAAGCTTTTCCGGAAGCGGTCGCAATTATTGCAGACTCAGATCAGAAAACGATCTGCGATTGCTGAAGGATCATTGAGGAAGCTGAAGCACCGGGGGCACGAGATGAAGTCGGAATAGAGATCCTTCGAGATGGGGTAACGGGTGCCTGAGCGCTTTGGCGGAGGGGGCTGCACGTATTCGGGGTTGGGGATCACCCTCTTCCCCTTTAGGACATAATAGGCTGCCCCACGCTTTGAGATGTAGTCGCCATAGATGGATTCGAAAGAAGACGAGACGAGGTTCGATAGGACCAGAAGATCATCCCCTGGGTTGACTGTGACGTGCCCGAAGTTCGGGGGGATAAGGACGGCGTCGCCTGCGTTGGCCTCCATTATCCTGAATTCTGTTATGCGCCCGCCCTCCTGCCTCTGGAGCAAAAAGATGGCCTGCCCGCTCAGGACCTGATAGAGCTCAGGATACGTAAGCCCCTTGGCTGCCTCGGGATGGTAATGACCAAGCGTCTTGTTGTATTCGTCCCCCAGGGCAATGGGTGAGATGACGGTTATGTCGAATCTCACAGCGTGCTTCCTGAAGGCTGGGGCGTCCTTCTCGTGTACCGCGTCCCTGCACATCTTGTACAGGACTGTACTGCCCCCGATCATGTCGAGAACCTGAGGAGCCATAAGCACCTTGGCCAAGTCCTTCAGGAGCCTTGGCTTCGAAGGCAGCCTTCTCCCGTCGAGTGATACCTCCATGTCGTCTCCAATCGTGATCTTTCCAAAATGCAGACGGAGCTCTAGCATCCTGAGGCACCGCTTTAACATTTTGTTAGAAGCACTATTCGTGCTTTGCTGTTTGCTTGTCATGTCCCCAATAGTCACGAAATGATAAAAAAAGGGTTATCGGGTTGCCTATGGCTAACGCCGATTACTGTATGACTTCGCCTGTTGCGAAACGGTTGGATACCTTCGTTATCTTTATCTTGACGTGATCGCCAGCCTTAGTGTTCGGGACGAAGACCACAAAGCCCTCGATCCGGGCTATGCCCTCGCCGCGCCTGCTGATCTCCTTAATGTCGACTTCGTACTCCTTGCCCTCTTCGACCGGTTTAGGTCCGAAGCTGGCTGGACCACGCCTTGGGCCACCGAACTTGCGTCCACCGCCTTCGCGGTAATATCCCATTTACTTCCCTCCTTCTTGCCTTTTAGGTCCCCGCAAAAAGAGCTGATCTGGAGTCAGTTCCTTCACGTTACCCAAACTCACTTCTCATGAATACAAATATATTAACTTATTCCATGAGGCCTAGTCTTGGATCTTCTTTAGCTGATTCCTGTACATTTCCACGATCTCTCCGACGGTCGTTGCGTCTTTGGGCCCCTTATCCGGCCGCCAGTTGCCTGTGAAGCGCGGGAACCTTATCGCGAGCCCCGCGCCCTTCCTTATCGCCCCTATACCGCACGTATGGATTGGGGAGAGCGTTATCTCGGATCCCAAGATCTCTGCTACTTTGGAAGGCGCAACCCAGATGTCGGCATCGATCTTCGAATCGACGCTTGGGTGGCGGTGGGGCATTATGTCCTTCTCCAGGAGGCGCCGCATGTTCTTGATGTCCTCATCGGTGAAGCCTGTGCTGCACTTGCAGACTGTCCGGAAGGCGTCCTCTTCGTCGTCATAAGCAGCAAGGAGGAGCGAGCCTATCCTCCCGGAGCGCTTACCAGTCCCCATGAAAGCCCCGACCACGACAAGGTCTACCGTGTCCATCATCTCGCTTTTGTAGTCCCTCTTGTATTTTATCCAGAGCCACCCCCTTGCCCCTGCTTTGTAGATCGATTTGTCTGACAACGACTTGGCTACGAGTCCCTCGCACCCGTTCGAGATCGCCTCTTCGAAGAAGGACTCGAGCGCATCGGGCGAATCGACGACCTTCTGCTCTGCAAGCCTAAGGAGGCTGCTCTCATTCACTACCTTTGAGAGCGAAGCGCGCCGCTGTGGGTAAGGCTTGTCAGTGTAGTCCTCCCCTTCCAAGAACATCACGTCGAAGAGTCTCAGGGCAGCCGGATAAGCCGACATTGCATCGGCTACCCCATATTTCCGCCTCCTGTGCATCAGCTCCTGGAAAGGCAGGAGGTCGCCTGAATCTGGGTCTATAACCACTATCTCGCCCTCCACAATATACGAGGAGGCGCCAATGCCAGCGGCTGCCAGTCGCATTATGTCAGGGTAATGTGAATTGATCAATTCAAGCCGCCTTGAGAATAGCATGAGGCCGCCGCCTGCTGGGGAGTGCACCTGGACCCGCTCCCCATCATATTTGTACTCAACAGCGCACTTGCCCCCCATCTTCTCGATTATCTCCTCGGCTGATGAGAGGCGCTCCGCGAGCATCGACCGGATCGGTTGCCCAGGAGAGGGGCGCAGAGCCTTTAGTGCGCCTATGCCTTCGGTGGAGAGCTTCTTTGCGATCGAGCCGAGATCGCTGGTCAAGTTGTATGCCCTCTCGATGGGAGCCCTGCATTCCTTCGATCCGCAGAACGCCAGAGAGAGGGCGTCCAGTATGGTCATGTCGGCAACCCCCAGCCTAAGCGCTCCAGAGACCGTCCTTACGACATAAAGCGCTTCGCGGGGCGACGCGTTGCTCAATATCTCAGAGAGGAGGCGTATCTTGGTCTCTTGGGATCCTTCTCCCTGCGCCCGCGCCATCTTGTCGAGTGCGTCATATACCCTCTCGACGGTGACGCCTTCATGGCGACTCCTCTTCGAGAAGGCGTCCAGCGTAGACTGCTTCTGTCCCGTTTTCAGGAGCTCCTCAGCAACACTGCCTAAATCGCCCATCTCCTTGTAAAGGGCATGGACCCTCGATTCTGGCAAGGCACAGGCATGCGCGATGGATCTCTCGATCAGCCTATCGGCCACCCCCAACTCTAAGGGGACGAATTCGGGGTAAATTCGACCCTGCGAAAGGTACACGACCTTGTCCAAGATCTCCCTCGGGCACCTCTTGAAAAAATCGACCAGGATGTCGGTGATCTCCAGCCTTTTCGTTGTCTGGCTTACCTTGTCATAAACTTCGGCAAGTTCCCTGTAGAGCAAGGCTATGATCCCCCCCATCCAGCGCATGTTCCCATTGAAGGATATCTGTATCGTGAGGTAAATAAAATAGCTTGGTATAGATATCACCCTGTAATTTGATTCCGCGGGAGTGCCATGGATGCTGCGCGCCATTATATTCGATCTCGATGGGGTGCTGGTCAAGTTCAGCTTAGACAGTAGGAAGATAAAAGAAGAGGTCGTCGAATTCTTGGAGAGTAATGGAGTGCCCCATGGCGTTCTGGGTGTCACGATGCCCTTCTCGAAGATAAGGGAAACGGCCGCCGAACAACTACGAACGGCCGGGAGGGATGAGGCTGAGATCAAGGGGATCATGGCCGAAGCTGAGGAGATCCTCATAAGGCACGAGATAGATGCGGCATTAAAAGCAGACCTCCTTCCTAATGTGAAAGAGGCGCTTGAGAAGATTGCTTCCCACGGCATCCGGCTTGGGCTTTTCACTTACAACAACAGCAGGGCCGCCAATCTTGCGCTCAGTAAGAACGGGATCGAGAAATTTTTCAGCGCTGTCATTGCAAGGGACTCTGTGGAGAGGGCGAAGCCCAACCCGATCCACCTGAGGACGGTGATCGATAGGCTTGGGGTCGCAAGAGAAGAGGCAATAGTGGTTGGGGACAGCGAAATGGACATCAAGCCATCAAAGGAGTTGGGAGTCAGGGTCATTGGGATAACCACGGGGATAAAAACGGCAGAAGAACTGGAGTCCTATGGACCAGACTTCATTGTCGATGATATCCGTCAGGTGCTCGAGATAGCGGGCATACGTTAAGGGCGGGATGCTTTCTCCAGCATCCGCTCAAAAGTCCACCTTATAGAGCTCCTCAACTCCCTGATCCTAGAATCCTCGTCGATGTTGTTGATCCTTATCTCTTTTATCACTTCGCCGTCCAAAAGCACCTGGTGCTCGACGATGGACATCGGATCCTTTGATCCTGCGTCAACGGCCATCTCGTCTTTCCGCTTCATCTCGCCAATGACGCGGTCTATGAAGAACGACTGGAATGGGGGTGTCCTTGGGCTCAGGGCTAGATCTGGCCTCGGCAGTATGCGGACGCTTGATTCCCCTACTATGAAGGTGCCCAAGTCCTCCCCTGACTTGGACTTGATCGGGAATCCTTGCTCCTGCGGTTCGGTCGTCTTCGATTCTGCTGGCTGTGCCGATTGGCGGAGCTCAGCAGCTGCGGGGCGATCATAAACTGACCTCTCGGGAACAATCGGAGCGGCAACGGGTGCGCTGGGGCGCACCACCTGATCTGCCTCAGCAATCGCCACAGCCTTTTGAGGCTGCTCTACCAGCTTGCTGGCAGGCTTGAAGCTGACCTTCGTAAGGGCTTCGTTTATTAGCTTCAATGAGAGCTTCGTCAGGTTGAGCTCGTTCTCCAGCTTTGCTGCCTTCTCCTCAAGGTATTTCTTTAATTCCGCTATATCGCGCGTTTCATTATCCGACAAGTGCATTCACCAAACAGGGGGCAAGTGTTCGACGCTGCACCCCTCGCTTTCGTAGGCGATCACCTGATTTATCCCCCTCACTCTAATTTAAGCTTTAGATTGTGGAAGCGTACAACTATAGTTCCCCCAAGAGCAGCGAGTTACCAGATTTAGGTCGCCTTTGCTGTAGAGCGCTAGAGGTCTAAATGCCTTCACTGAAAAAAATCTTAAAAGTAAATTCAGTAAAAAAAAAGAAAAAAGAGGTATACTTGCTTTACCACATTATTCCTTGAAGTATCTGCCCAGCAGGACCTGGAATATGAAGGAAGCGACTATAGCAGAATACCAAGTTACTCCGCCAGGGAATGGTATTGGGCCTATGAAGGCAATCTGTCCAGTTGGATAGGCAATGATGTAGCAGACAATCCAAGTCAGTATCAGCGAGATGTAAGCGGACCTGCTCACACCTCCTGCGTGCCAGTAGCCGTTGGGGCCGTAAGTGTAAAGCTTCTGGAGATCCAAGGTCCTCTTCCTGTTGACCCAGAAGCTGCCTATCATGATGCCCGCAATCGGCCCTAGGAGTATTCCGTAGTTCGAGGCCCAATTTGTCATATAGTTGGTGTAATCGGCTGCCTGTCCAACAGCCCACCATGGTGCAACGAAGAATGCGATCACTGATGCCACTACAACTGCAGTCTTCCACCTTAGCTTGACTGTCGCCATCAATATGTCAATCAAAGGTGGCGCATTAGCGGTGATATCGGTGGACCAGGGGGCTACGAAGGCGAATATGAGCCCTATCAGGATTGCGATTGCGCCAGGCGCGAACTTGAGGATAATTTCCTGAGGCAGGATCACTCCTGTCATGGCGACTGCGGCATAGCCGAGCGCAGTCCCAACGACTTGCCCGATAACTATACCAATGAGCAGCCCCCAGAACAAGGTGTTCTTTTTCTCAGGGTTGATGCCCCTCGAGAGGTCTGAGATGTTGAGGGCGACTGTGGCCCACCAGTTGGTCTGGACTGCTAAGTATGCAAGGAACGGGAGGCTGAAGTAGCTTACTGTGCTCACTCCCCAAGGCGACGGGAAGGACGGGTTTGTTGAAAGGAACCAGACTAGCCAGATGAAGTAGAGCAGCATCAATGGACCCGCAAAATCAGCCATCCTGCCGATCCCCTTGAGCCCCTTCCGCATCACTATAGCGAATGAGCCGACGTAGAAGAGCACCGCCACGACGACGTAAGAGAATGCCATGGTTGCGGCCGTCGCTGCAGGAATGCCGAGGGCAAAGAGGGCGATCAGGGTCAGCGCATATGATCCGGCCCATACTTCGATCCCGAACCACATGGTGCCTGCCGCACCCCTCAGGAGCACCGGTATGTGCATCCCCTTGAAGCCAAAGGACTCCCTGAGCTGGACAGGGTATGGGATGCCGTATTTGACACCAGCGATGCCGTTCAAGTACATTGCGATTACCGCAGCGAGGTTCCCAATGAATGCGCCGACAAGGGCTTGACCCATATCAAGCCCCAAGCCAGCGCCTATGGGCCCGAGGAAGAACATCGGAATGCATGTGTTCATGCTGAACATCATGAACGTGAAGGTCAGTACATTGTATCCCTTCTTCCTTTCAGCCATTGGCACTGGAAGCAGATCTGGGTTCTCTTTGTATCCTTGTGGTACAATTTCTTTTTCCTCTGCCATAAAGATGGTCTCCCAAATGATTAGTTTCCATGTATTTATCATGCCGTAACGATATTTAAATATTCCCGATAAGTTTTTATATAGGAGTGATAGTTTTTAAAAAAATTAAAAAACTATCAAAATAGATAAATCAATTTCATAATTTTTATTCATTTCGCATATTCATTTTACATATAATTGTCAGCTCCCAAGTGAAGCAGGGGGTAATTGCCCCTCCAGACTTGGTCGAAACCGGCCGCGTATGCTGACACAACATTCCCGAATATAACGGCGTGGTCACCTACTTCTATCATCCGGTTTAATGTGCACTCGATGACACCTATTGATTCAGATATGACCGGAGATTTCGTCTTGATCGCCGGCGCGTACTTGAAAAGCGAAGATTTGTCGTGGTTCCATCCTGACTTAGAACCAGCCTCTTTAACCCTGTCGAGCAGCTCGCGCCCCGGTATGTTGAGCGTAAAGTCCCCGTTTTCCTCGATCAATCTGTGGGTCATCCTCTTCTGCATTATGCAAACGGACAATATCGGGGGGTTCATCGAGACTGGCGTGTGCCAGGCGCAAGCCATCACGTTCGGGCGGTTGTCGTTCCGGTTAGAGACCACCAGCACAGGTATTCTTGGCGAAAGAAGCCTGTGGTACATCCCCGTGAGATCTTCATTTCTCTGCATGCTTCGATCTTATCCGGCGGTGACTAAAAAGGTTCCCAACTGATTAATGGGAGGTTGCTGCACAACTGTGGAATTTGAGAGGTGTTTCTTTCTCGACAGAGCGATTAGTGCGATCATGATCACCAATGCCAGGAGGAGAGCAGTCCCCCCAGCATGACCAATGTTGAAAGACGTGGATGCGGGGACCATAAGGTGCTCTTCTATCCACTGGCAGTCAGAGCCTAAGATGTTCTGCTTCATGGTCCTCGAATCGCTCACGTAGTCGTAGGAGATTATGTCCAAGTACACAACGGTGTCCTTGAATGCAAGGGCCGATCCGTTTATGTGGTCCCACAGGTTAGTGCTGGTTATGCGGTTGTCCCTCAATGTCGCGTGGTTGAAGTACGTCAGGTCTACCGGGATCCAGGTACCTCCCCCCTCAAGGGGCACATACACCATCGCCCACCCGTGCCATCCCACGTTTGTGAGGTTAAACACAAGGTTTCCCTCGGTTTCCATATCGTGCCCAGCCCTGAAAATTGGCCCTATTGACGTGTACGCCGGGATCCCGAGCGACCTGCACATGAAGACGAAGAGGTTGGCTTGGTCGTCGCAGTCGCCCCTGAGCGTCGAGAAGGTCTGTCCTATATCCTGTGGTTCAGAGATGTCTGACCCATACTTCATATTGTCCTCGAACCATTGCAGCATCCTGAAGAGTGTTGCCACGACGTCGCCGCTGCTGTCCTTGAATGATTCCGCAAGAGAGATTATCGCTGCGGAATTGTTGATTGTCGTGGGGGACCAGACCCCGCTCATGCCGTAAGCCGCGCGAAGGCCCTCTGGGATGTCAGATATGGTCTTCGGGCCGTATAGCTTCATCTCTATCTTCTGGATGGTTATCTTGAAATGGATCTCGAGTGAAACGTTCTCGTGCGGCGCGAGCGCTCCGCTTGATTTTACGCTCACCATGGGATTGCCGTCAGCATCGGCCACAAGCCCCCATGAGGTCTCCTGCCCGTTGAGCTTGACTGATTCCACCAACACTGTTTGGAAGCTGTTGTTCTTGAATGTGTTCTGGTTCAGCATGTAGTAATAGGGTGACGAGTCGTTCGATGGGTCCATGTATTGCTGGCCGTTTGCGATCGTGACACTCATTGAGTACAAATAGGCAGGAGCTTCTGGGGGGGCGTTCCAGATTGAGGCCGCTGCCAATGAGCTGAGCAGGACAGCCAGAACCAGGATTGAGTAAGAGATCAACCTCATAGAAGCACCGTCGGCGAGCAGACGGGATCAAATGCTGTACGCCATTCTTAAAAGAGTTGCCCTAGGGGGCGAATAAACGAGTTTTATAACTATACGATGAAAAAGATTATTAATGGAGATGGCAGAAAGAGCTATTGAATTTTGGGTGATCTTGTGTGACCTTTTCAGCATATATACTTGGAGTGAGCCAAATCGGAAAAGAGAAAGAAGTCCTTGACAAGTGCCTTTTGGTGAAAGATGTTAAAGAAGGGACAGTTGTCTTCGGGGAGTACGATGTCGTGGTGAAGATAGTCACCGATGACGTGAAGGAGCTGAGCCGGCGAGTCGAAGAGATCCGCAGGATAGAGGGTCTCCTCAGGACAACGACCCTGATATCGATGCAGTGATGGGCTGGGAGAATAAGTCTGATACCAGCCTCCCCCTATTTCTCAATAAGTTTTGTAGGGGATCTTCAGGATCTCGCTGACGATGTCATAAATGGTCTCAACGGCATTGAATCGCCCGCTGAATTGCTGTGCCCGCTTAACGTTGTAGAAGTAGTAAGAAGAGTCTATTATTGACCTGACGGCGTCCAAGAGAACCTCTTTTGAAAGTTCTTCTTGCTGGATCTTGGAACCGAGGCGCATCTTGACGACCGCATCTGCTATGCCCTGGTGCTCGGAATGGGCTATGGTGGGTATCACGATCATGGGTTTCCCGTAGTACATCGCCTCTGAGACCGTGTTGTGCCCTCCCCTCGTGATCAGGAGGTCGCAGGCTTTAAGGTATTTATAGCGGTCATCGACCCAGTTGAATACCTTCAGCCTCTTGTTTTGGTAGTTGTTGTTGCAGCCGGCGGAGACGCCAGATAGACCCCTTGTGACGACGACGTTGTAGCTGTCAGGGAACTCCTTGAAGATCTCGACGAGCTTGCTCACGATCATCCTCTTCTCAGCCAACGTGCCGCTTATGGCAGCGAATATGAGGGGGCGGTCGTCGATGCCCAGCGATTTCCGTATCTCGTCAGTAGGCGGCAGGTCACGCGGGTACTTCGGTATTATAGGGCCGACGAGCCTCAACTTGTTGATGTATTGGTAAGAAGGGACGACATTCTCCTTTGCTATGGTGTATGGTGGAGGGAAGTCAGGGACGATTATAACCTTGCTAAGCTTCCAGAGCCTCCCCAATACCTCCATCCCTAGCCTTTCAACGTGACTTTTGACCTCCTTCCGTACCTGATCGGTGATCGGCTTCTTGTGCGGGATCATGATCCTGAGCTGGTGGAGGATCAGGACGGGGATTATCCTTCGCATTCTCGATGCCAGGATCGTGGACAGGCGGCTATCCGAGATCACGAGGTCTGGCTTGAAGTGCTCTATGAGGTCCAGCTCTGCACCTACTTGAAGGGTAAAGTTGTAGAGCGATCTAGGGCCCCGTGAGAGCGTCCTCCGCAAGTCAAAAGATCCGTCCTCTCTCTCGAAGAGCTTGATTGGAGGGGCTTCGCCCACCTGGAAACCCGTTTTCTTGACGAACTGGACGGCCTCGCCGTAAGTTGAAAAGTACACTTCGTGGCCTCTCTCCCTGAAGGTTTTGGCCACAGGTATGCATCTGCCTGCGTGCCCGAGGGCAATCCCGCAGGGGGCGAAGTATATCCGCATCCACTATCCCCGGCTCACTCAAGCGCTTTCTTTACTACCCTGCCATCGGGCTCTTCTGAGAAGACCTCGGCTGTGAAAGAGTAGATCTTTGTCGACTTGGAGAGCCATGCGTCCGGCGGCAGGCCGGCCTTCATGCAGCACTCGGCGAGGAATGTTTCGGCATCCCACCCATATTCTACTGGGACTTGGGGGAGCAGCAGCCCTTTGTAGTAGCCCTTCTCGACGACAAGGCCGTCCCTCCCTACCTTGATCATCTTAGGGTAATCCTTTGTTTCCCTAACAGAGATCAGCTCCGGTGCAGAGAGTATGCTGACTTCGAACAATACTTCATTGAGCTCCCTCTCCTTCATGGGGGGGAAGCGCGGATCGTTGACCGCAGCGCTGACTGCGGAATCGACCGTTGCCTCGATGAGCGGGAGGTAAGGTAGGGGGTAGCCTATGCACCCCCTCAGGGTACGCTCGCCATTAACGAGCTTTGTTATTGTAACGAAGACGCCTGATTTTTCCACCATTCTCCTTGATGGGGGCGCGGGAGGGGAGGGCTTCTTGCCTTCTTTAAGGTAGTATGAGACGCTGTCTCTTGCAAGCTTTACTAGGAATTCCCCCTCTTCAATGGAGTACAAAACATTCACCTTCTCTCTATCTTCTCGAGGGTCTCAACTATCCTCTTCCAATGGGTGCCATGCCAATAAACCTTTCCGCAATTCGGGCAAAGCCACAGAGGCTCTATTGGGGGGACCTCATTGGAGCTTATCGTTTCCCTCTTCGCCTCTTCGAGAATGGAGTTGCAGATCGGGCACCTTGTGCAGGGCGGCTTCTCAGAGATCAGCGGCGCCAGCTCGGCGAGCTCCCCTTCGATGTCATCTGATCTGACAAGGCGACACTCCGCGCCAGCCTTCTGCGCCTTCATGAGTAAAGTGCGGTCTTTGGTGAGCAGCACTCTCCTCTCCGAGATGGACTTCGCCAAGATTTCGTCGTCAAGCATTGACTTGGCATAAAGGGTGTCGAAGCCCATTATCCTGAGCCATCTTGCCAGCTTGCCCAGCATTGCGTCAACTGTGAACTGCACGATCTACTGCTCCTCTGCAAAGCTCCCGATTATGTATTCCAAGACTTCGTCTGGCGTCAGCATCCCCACGAGCTTTGCGGATTCGGCCACAAGGATCGCGTTCGCTTTTTCCTTAAGCATTAGCTGCGCTGCCTCGCTCAATTGCATTGATGGCTCGACGGTCTTGCAGCCAACTTTCATGGCTGAGGAGACATTGAGCTGCCGGATCCTTGCCTTCTGGTGCTTCTCGGGGACGTACCTTTGGAATTCGACCAGGGCGTTGAGCGCGTCGCCTTGGCCAAGCATGCCGACCAGTCTGCCGTCCTCGTTTATTACCGGCAGTGCGGGCATGCCCGTCTCGAGTATTAGCTTCCTAGCATGAATGATGCGGTCGTTTGGCCTCACGATCGGGTAATTCTTCCTCATCACCGAGGAGATCGGTATTGCCTTGTCCTGTACGAGCTTCAGCATGTTCCGCTTGTATATCAGCCCCAGGTATGTCTCGCCGTAGAACATTGGGAGGCAGCTAGAACGTAGCTCGAGCATGAGCTTTGCTGCCTTTCGGATCGAGGTGTCGTTTGAGACCGTGGTCGGGAACTCGTGCATCACGCCCGATATGTAGATCGATTCAGGGGCGACTGCCCGGAGCCGCTGCGCCCCTATCCGGAAGAGCATGTCCCGGTAGGTGACTGAGCCGATTACCTTTCCGTTCTCTCCTACGCAAACGCCTTCTAGATCCTGCTTGTTCATTATCTCCAATGCGTCAAGAAGCGGCCTGTTCTTGCTCAGGACAGGCACTTCTTTCAAAATCACATCTGTCAGTTTCATTTTTTTCATTCACCCTTTGCCAAAGCCTTAACAAAATCCGACTTCACTATTATGCCGGCGAGGCTGCCTGTTGGGGAGACAACTGGCATGCCGCCGATCCCGTTCTCGACTATTGCTGCTGCAGCAAGAGCTGCGTCTTGGTCAGCGCTGACCGAGAGGGGGTCTCTGGACATTACCTCTTCGACGGTGGGCAAGGCATATATTCGTGTGCGGACGAGCTCCTCTTCTTCGTAAACGTTCCCCTTCAGGAACGGTTCAGATCCGCGGTATGGCCTAACGAAGGAGAGGTCGGTCTCGGTGATTATGCCTATAGGCGTCTCCCCTTCGACGACCACGACGCGATCGATGTTCTTCTCATCCATCAGGTCCATGGCATGGAAAACAGAGTGGCTCCTGTGTAGGACCGGTGTCTGATCCAGCCCCCGCGCAAGATCCTTCACTGCGTAGGTGCCCTTGTAGGCTTCAGCGAAGTGCTTCGTCATGTCTGTCTTCGTCAATATGCCGACAAGGTTCCCGCCCTCGTCCACAATTGCCAGGCTGCTTATGTTGTTCGACGCCATGGCGATCGCTGCATCCCTTACGGAAGCCCCTTCTACGAGAGACCTGACGGGGGCACTCATCACTTCAGAGGCTGTGATCGCGCTGAGCTCTCTCCTCCTGAATTTGTAGTCGCTGAGTGCCCTAATGATGTCCCTCTTAGTGAGTATGCCAATCGGCTTCTCACCTTCTGCAACGATGACCCTCGAAATCCTCTCCCTCAGCATCACTTTCCTAGCATATGCGATATTGTCGCTTGGCCCGATTACAATAACCGGGCTCTGCATGAAGTTCTTCACGTTGATCGACATCTCAATCACCACTCCTGCTCCTGCGGATCATTCCCCAAGATAGAGGTTAGGGAATGCATCCTTGTTGTTAACTTTTTCGCCTTTCAAGACTCTTGCTCCAGCCTGCACTCCTCGCAAAGGAATTGCCCATTGACCTCGCTTAGCGTATCCGACCACTCTTCACAGCTGTCGCAGTAGCCAGCGAGTAGCTCGCCTTTCCTAGAGGGTAGCAATCGATTCCTCGTAGCCTCCGTTAGGACCTCGATCAGTTCTGGCGCCGTGGACAGTATGTCCCGGGAGGTTATTATCCCGACCATCTCGCCTTTTGAGACCACCACGAGCCTGCGAACCCTGAGCTTTGCCATCTTCCGGGCAGCCTCCATCACCTCTGTCTGCGGGTCTGTGACGGAGACGGGCGAGGACATGATCTCCCTTGCTAACACCTTCTCGGGGTTAAGCCCCCTCGCGATGACGCGCTCTACGAGGTCCATTTCCGTTATTATGCCGACTGGATGGTTTTCGCGCGTGATGATCACCGATCCTATGAGGTGCCCGCTCATCGCTTTGGCGACTTCCCTAGCGGTTGCGTCCTCAGGAAGAGTGATGAGTTTCTTGGTCATTAGATCTGCAACAAGAACCCTAGCGCGTATGCCAACCATTTGGAGCCCCGTGTTAATATGGTGATTTCCTGTATTTATATTGAAAGGTTAATCAACGGAGCAGCCCCCAGTCGGGAGGATCGCCATAATCTCGGCATCCGAGATGGCTTTCACGATGCGCGCGCTATCCTCAGGGAGGCTTCTGGACAATGCTTCCTTGATCCTCTTGCACAGCGCCGCACCTTCGATCTCGCCAGGGCGGATTCTGACATATGCTGATGCACTTGACTTGACGAACGCCTCTGAGCCTATTATAAGCCTGAAGCCCCCCTCCTCGATCTGGATCCCCAGGCAAACCGAGAGCGGGACGCCGCGGAGGTAGTTCCTCTCGCCGTAAATCATGAATGCCCCTTTCCCGAGATACTCGCCTGAAGGGGGGGTCTTTGTTACCTGTTCGGATCGCACCCAATAGGCATCGGCGGCAGTGATCCCTGATTTCCATGCTCTTGAGTATGCTACGGCTAAAGAGGCGGCGGAGGCAAGGGCCTCATCTGTGGGGGGTCTGCCTTCAGTCTTTATTATCACTGTCGAGCCCCCAGGCACGTCTGCGTGAACGAAGACGTCGTCTGGGCCCATGTGCTTCTTCACGAGGACCTCATTCTGAGTCGAGTCCTTGCCCCCGAGTATGAGCGTCCCATCCGTCGTCCTGCTCCACCTGAACCGCTCGTACCACTCCTTCTTCAGTGCCCTGACGAAGATCGGGGGTTTGACATCCATGAGACCAGCCCGTGCCTTTTCTAATTTGCCCTCCGTCTCCTTCAGTGCCGCCTTTAATCCCTCGAGCTTTTTCGCAGCTTCTTTTGACTTCTCGAAGTAGGCTTCGGCGTTCTTTGCAGCGGAGATCTTGAAGTCTAGAAGGACCTCTTTCTCGCCAATCGATGCCTTTGCTGTGCCTTTGGAGGGATCGATCGAGGCTATCCTCGCTGCGAAGCTCTCCTTCATGATATCCCCCCAGCTCACCCCCCTCTTCCTTGCTTCGAGGATCCCCTCTACTATCTCCTGGACTGCCGCCATGTTTGACTTGAGGGTGAGCCCTGTCTCCAAATGGGCCCTTCTGTCGTCCTCAAGCTGCTTTATGTGCGAAGCCTGCATCTCTCGCACTGCTTCGAGCTTCGCTATCTCTTCCTCAATTGGGGATCTCCTTTTCGCCCCGATGAGGTCCGATTTCACCTTCGAGAAGTACTCGTCGACGGCCTCGTTGAAGCTTTCGAAACGCTTACTTGACGAGGGCATGGACAGGAATTCAATCGGGAGGACCGAGATCGGGGCGCCTCCCTTCTCAACTATGTTAGGCTGCAGCCTCCCGTCCGATACCTCGCTAATTATGCCCTTGGCGTTTCCTTCGAACCGAGCTAGGTCCTCTTTGGTAAGGGCCGAGGCAGGGGCAGACGGGCTAATTGAAGACCTGTATAGCGACTCCTCGACAACCTCTGGTGGCAAGTTGTAGACCTTGACAAGCGACCTCACCGTGTCGGCCTTCATTGATGTAATCATGCCCAGCTCAGCGGATCCCTTCATTGGGTCTATCCCCCTCTGGGGCGGAGGCGAATAGGGGACGTTGAGTTTGATCACCCTGTCCTTCATTGAACGGCTCTCGAGGGCCCATTTGGTCCTCCCTCCCTCGACCACCACCAAATTGCCGTTTCCGAAGATCTCGAAGTAGACCGTGATCGTCGTTCCCCCCCTCGAGAGGCTCATAAATAGGATCCTGTCAAAGTCTACCTGCCCGATATCCTCGACCTTTGCTGACAGAATGAGACGCCTGAGATATGTTGCGGCTGGCGATGGCTTCTCTGGAGGGCGGTACTTGAAACGGGTAATGTTCAGCCTCCTCGACGGTTCGACAATCAGGCTCTCTGCACCCGAGGTTGTGCGGAGTTTCAGGAGGAAGCTGCCGTCTTCGAGCTGGTAAACATTCTCTATGCGAGCACTTATAAGGGCGGACTTCAGTTCTTTTACGATAGCGAGGATGTCTAAGGATGTCAAAACAGTCTTCAACACAGGCACCAGCCAAACCAAAGGTTACGCTCTACAGGATGATGTATTACATAAGGGTCATATTTGCCGTTATCGGAGGGGTATTGACGGGTGCCTTGAATATTAGGGGCGAACTTGGGCTGGTTGTTGGCGTCGCCATATTCCTAGGGACATATGCGCTCTTCAAGTACGGGCTGAAGATTTTCAGCACCGTGCCGGACAAGAAGAAGCTCTACATGACGGGGATATTCTCGTTCTTCCTGATCTGGTTCGTATTCTGGGTAATCTCGATCAACCTGATCTATCCCGCTCCTTTGCCTTAGGCTTCTTGCGCGGTTGTACATCGAAGTCTGACTGTTCCTCAGCCTTCTCCACTTTTGACTGTTGGGGTTCGTCTTTCATGGGATAGTCAGGGTATTCTCTCTTGAGGTCAGAAAGCGTCTTCATCGCGATCTCCCATGCTATGAGGTACCCCCTCTCGTACTCGTCGGTTGTGGACCTGTAAGCATCCTGCTTGAAGCGGTCGCTTAATGAGGAGATCTGGTCTGGATCGCCGTGCCTATAGAGCTTCATGAAGTACGAGCTCAGGTCCCGGTCTTTAGCTGCAGTGTATATACCCCGCAGGGCGTCGTAGAATCCGCGACCGACATCCCCTAGCCCGCTCAGTTTGTTCTTCATAGGGGGGAGCTCCTGCTCAGCCCTTGGCAGGCTCCTGAAATAGACGAACCGGACTATCTGTGAAGCCTCTTTGCTGTATTTGTGGAGCATATCGTATGTGGACAAGGAAAGCACACGTCATTTTTATTTGACACCTACAGCTTATGAAATCTTCGATGTGTTGACTTTGGACCCCGCAGAGATAGCGAAGGTGATAAGGCTCCTCGAGTCAGAGCTGCCGCTGGATGTCGAGTGCCTCTTGAGGGATGCGGCAGCTCGGGAGGTGGGGCTGAGCAGGACTGTCATGGAAACAATAATAAAAAATGTCGAGTATGCGAGGCAAAATCGCATACCGATGTGCCAGGACACTGGGACGCTCATCTTCTTCCTCGAGGGGGGGTTCGACATAAGGGAGGCCAAGGAGGAGATCGGGGAGGCGGTGGCCATTGCGACTGATGAGGCGCCTCTCCGCCCGAACACAGTAAACCCATTCACAAGGGAAAATGATGGGAGAAACCTGGGGAGGGGGAACCCTCTGATCCATTTTGACGCGGGCAGCCAGTCCGACGGTGTTCCCCGGATCCATATCATCGCAAAGGGGGCTGGGTCCGAGAACGCAAGCAGGACTTGCATGCTCGACCCAGACCAGGGATTGGAGGGCGTAAAGAGGATCGTCGTCGATGCTGTGAGGGGAGCCGGATCGAAACCGTGCCCGCCCATATTCGTGGGCGTCGGCATAGGCGGGAGCCATGACCACTCGGCGCTCCTGGCGAAGAAGGCGCTGCTGATGGACATGAGGGAGAGGAGCCGAGATCCTATGGTCGCCTCGCTGGAGGCTGATCTCCTCGAGGAGATAAACCGCCTTGGCATAGGGCCGATGGGTTTTGGCGGCAAGACGACCGCGCTGGGAGTGAGGGCGGAGTGGGCGCACTGCCACACAGCGAGCCTGCCGGTAAGCGTCTGCATCCAGTGCTGGGCGCTGAGGAGGGTCTCGTGTACAGTGAAGAATGGGAGGCTGATCCTCGATGGGCATTCCTAGAGAGCTCAAGACCCTGCTCGACGAGCCCACTGTAAGGTCTCTCAGGGTGGGAGACGTCGTCTGTTTCACCGGCGAGATCTTCACAATGAGGGACCAGGCTCACCTCAGGGCGCTCAAGTTGCTGGAGGGGAGAGGGCTACCCTTCGACCTAGAAGGGAGGGTCATATACCACTGCGGACCGCTTGTGAAAGGAGGCAGGGTGGTCTCGGCGGGCCCAACGACCAGTATGAGGATGGAGAGGATGGAAAGTGACCTAATAAGGCGGTCCGGTGTGAGGGCAGTGATCGGGAAGGGCGGGATGGGAGAGAGAACGCTCTCAGCCCTTCAGGAGTGCGGTTGCGTCTATCTCGAGTACACTGGCGGCGCCGGCGCGCTCGCCGCAAAGTCAGCCAAAGGCATAAAGCAGGTATTCTGGCAGGACCTCGGGGAGCCCGAGGCTGTCTGGGTCATCGAGGTTGAGAAGTTCGGGCCATGCTTCGTGACCATGGACTCCCATGGGAGGGAACTGAGAAAAGGGGCTTTTCGCCCCTGAAACTGCAGCCTATGCGTTCGTCGAGGCCTGGCTCATTGGCTGCGAGACTTCCACGTTGACCTTATGAGATCGACGAAGCGGTGCGTCGCTTCCTCGGGGTTCGCGGACTTGGTTATTGCGCCTCCTACTACTAGGACGCCTGCCCCTGCGTTAACCATCTGCGGCACAACCTCGAGCTTGATCCCGCCGGCGACGGACACGGGGATCTTGAGCGACTTCACCAGGTTCTGGACGAGGGCGATCTTCTGGTCAACTTCCCTCTCCCTTGTCTGAGAGCTTATTCCGACGTGCATGCAGACAAGGTCCACTCCGAGCTTCTCGACCTCCAGAGCGCGTGCCAACGGGTCTTTCAAGTTCATCAGATCGACCATCACCTTGACGTGGTACTTGCGTGCGGCCCCGACGGCGTCTTTGATTGTGTAGTCATCTGTGGCGCCCATTACGGTCACTATGTCTGCCCCTGCCTCCACTGCCAGCTCGGTCTCTAGCCATCCAGTGTCGAATGTCTTCAGGTCGGCAAGTATTGTTGCGTTCGGGCAGACCTTTCTGAGCTGCCTGACAGCGTTCAAGCCCTCAGACTTGATGAGGGGGGTGCCTGCCTCGATTATATCGGCGCCTCCCTTGTACGACTTCTCTGCGATTGGGACGGCGTCCTTGAGGTAGCGCTCGTCGATCGCGACCTGCAGCTGCGGACCCTCGTAGAGCGGTTTCAGACCCAATTGCGTCACCTTCTTGTTTGAGGGGATCCCGTTGTAATCCCAACCTCTCACTGCATAATACTCGTTTAATAACCTATCCATGTCGACAACCTCCCCCTTCGCGGGACCTTCTGGCATCGGGACCTCGAGGAACCTCCTCGGCAAGTAGTCGTCTTTTCTCGTGAAGCCCTCCCTCGAATTGAAGAGGCGCTCGACGTTGTAGATCCTTTCCCCAATCTTGTAGAACTCTTCGCGGTCCACGTAGAAGCCAGTGGCAGTTGTCAGGAGCCTAGCGTAAGAGTCCGGCTCGAAAGCGAGGGTGTCGAAGAGCGCCATGGTGGTGTATTTGCATAGGACCAAGGAATCCAAGACGGCAAAGACGTCCTGCATGACCTTTACGAGCGTGGCCTTGTCATCGTATGAATTGGGGTTCAAGTAGCGGGGCATGCTCAGAACTTCAGGCACTATCATGAAAGCCCTGAGGTGGCACCCGCCGCGGTTAGAGGTGGCGTATGACAGGGCCATACCCTTCACCCCGCGGGGGTCGTAGGCGGGGAGCTCGAGCCCCTTCATGTGGATGGCGCAGTCCTCGGCGTTGATCTCCTTGGCTGCGGTCCTGCTCCCTTCGGCCAGGAGATTTCCGACGCCCTCCCTGAACGCAGTCATTTTGATGAGCTTCAGGAGAGCCTCAGTGTCCCCGAACTTCGCATTGATCCCGATGTCTTCCGGCTTGACGTGGCCCTTCTCGACAGCCGCCATGAGCATACCAACAACCTGACCCATCGAGATCGTATCGACGCCGTACTTGTTGCAGAGGTCGTTAGCAATTGTTATTCCATTGATGTCGCTAATGCCACAGTTCGGGCCGAGCGACCACACGCTCTCGTATTCTGGGCCCTCGGTTTCGAGGACTGCCCCCTCAGGCAGCGGGACGCGCGTTGCACGCCCGCACATAATTGGGCACGCGTAGCACCCCTTCTTACCCCTCAGTATGGTCTTCGTGATGTTCTCGCCGCTGACCTTCTCTGCGTCCTCAAATACGCCAGTGCTGTAGTTCCTTACAGGGAATATGCCCGCCTTGTTTATGATGTGGACAAGGACGGCTGTCCCGTACCGCGCAAGACCGTCCCCCGTAATGGGGTGCCCTTTGAGTACGCTTAAGGTTTGCTTTACCTCTTTCATGAACGCGTGCGGGTTTGCGAGCGGTATCTCGCCCCTCCCGCGCACGACGATCGCCTTGAGCCGCTTGGATCCCATCACCGCACCGACGCCCCCCCTGGCTGCCGTGCGGTGCTTCTCGTTCATTATGGCAGCTATCTTGACGAGCCTCTCGCCAGCGGGCCCGATGCAAGCGACCCGTGCCATCGGATCGCCCACAATCTCCTTTAGCCTATCTTCAGTCGCAAAGGCATCGAGCCCCCAGAGCTGGGACGCGTCGTGGAGGGAGGCGGCGCCATTAATTATCTTTAGGTAAACAGGAGAATTGCTCGCCCCTTCGAAGATTATCCCGTCAAAGCCTGCCCTCTTCAGCTCCACGCCGAAGAAGCCACCGCTGTTGGCGTCGAATATACCCCCGGTAGCTGGCGACTTCGTGGACACCGAGAACCTGCCTGATGTTGGGGCAGGCGTCCCCGTCAGAGGACCCGTCATGAATATCAGCTTGTTCTCAGGCCCCAACGGGTCGATCCCGACCTTGAGATCGTCATAGAGAACCTTTGCTCCATAGCCCCTGCCGCCTATGAAGGAGGCAGCGATCTCCCAGTCCAATTCCTCCTGAGAGATCTCGCCTGACGAAAGGTTGACCCTTAGGATCTTGTTGATATAACCGCCCAAATAGCCCATCTCCAGACAATCATGCTAGAAAATGAATGATACTTATATCTTTCCTAAGGATCAGATCTGTTGGTATGAAGCTCAAGGCAGAGTTCTACGCGGACCTGAGAGAAGTGGCGGGCGGGGCTGCGCTCGAAATAGAGTTCGCAGGCGAGACTGTCATGGATCTAGTGATGAGGATCGACGATCTCTGCGGCGGCGGATTCAAGGAGAGGGTGGTGGAGGGCGATCAGCTAAAGCCCATGGTGAAGGTATTCGTGAACGGGAGGGACGCTAGGGGACTGAAGGGCCTTGAGACCTCGCTTAAGGATGGGGACAATGTAGCTTTTTTCCCTCCGGTAGCCGGAGGATAAGCCTGTCAAGAGATATCCTGGAACGTTGGATCTCCATCTCTGAAAAGTAAAAAATGGTTGGGGGTTGGTCCCTATTTTGCTTTTACCACTGTAATTCTACTGCGATTTAGCTGCTTTCCCAGAGATCTTTATCTCGATCGTGGAGACGTTCTTTGGTGGCTCTCCTAGAACCTCTGTGCCTATGCTGACGGTCTTCGTGACGTTCGCTCCACTGAGGAACCTCTTGGAGACGACCTCGGCAACGTCAACTGCGCGTGAGATAGCCCTGCCTCTCGCCTTGACGGTTATCTCTCCGCTCTCAGTGAGCTGCATCAGAGCTGCCATTGCATAGCTCATGATTGGTTTCTTGCCAACCAGTATAACGTCTCTAGGCATAGCCTTGTCAAGCTGTGTTTCGCCTTCAGCCACAATGGTTCACCTCCGGAGGCAAAGTTTCGGCAACCAATAACTTATGAGGCAGTTCCTTTTAAGGTTTCCACGTCAGGATGGTCGGGAAGGCTTGGAGAAGCGCAGGCTCATGAAGGAGTACGATGCGACCGCCCCCGCATACGATATGCGCTACAGGGAGGAGCAGGAGCTGAAGATAGGGTTCATCCTCTCGAGGGTGCGACCTCGGGGTGGCGTTGTCCTGGATGCTGGCTGTGGGACTGGCATGTTGCTCAGGAAGATCATGCAGTCTAGCTTTGCCATTGGGATTGATATGTCCATCAAGATGCTGGAGGAGGCGAAGAGGAAGGGATGTTCGGACCTGATCCTCGCGGACCTCGAGGCCCTCCCGCTTGTCGAAGGGTGCTGCAAGACAGTCTATTCGATAAGCGTGTTGCAGCTATTGGGCGACCCAACGGAGGCGATCGGCGAGCTGATGAGGGTGCTGGAGCCCGGCGGTGAGTTCGCGATATCTTTGCTGGGGAAGGCCGAATTCGCAAGGGGGATACAGATCAGCGGGGCGGCCTACAGAGAGGACCAATCCGAGAGCCTGAAAGACACGTTCTACACGGGGCACAAAAAGACGGCAGAAGGGCAGGGGCGCGGGCACATTACGACAACTTTTTATAATAAACTGAACCACCGTAGAAGTGGTGTTTGATTTGCCAAGCGAACCAATAAGGCTCCTAAACAAGTCTTTGCACAACCAGATACTAGTGAAGCTCAAAGACGGCCACGAATACATAGGGAACCTTCAGAAGTATGACATGACGATGAACCTAATACTCACGGACGCGATCGAGGCCGCGGACGACGTGAACCGACCAGTAGCCAAATATGGGAAGATACTTGTCAGGGGAAACAACATCCTCTACATAAAGACGGTAGCGCCATGATGGTTGCGTCGACTGAATTTATGGGGAAAATTATTGGCAGTAATATTGCCTTTAGAAAATAATATTAATTAGCAATCATTGGTTAGCACAGTCAAATTAGTTGAGGTCATGGTTATGGGCTCAAGGAGCATTGTCGTAGAGAAGCTCAATCAGGATCCCGTTGGATCCCACGCTGTAGAGTTCGTCGAGAGGAAGGGGCTCGGCCACCCGGACTACATAGCGGACAGCCTGTCCGAGGAGCTGAGTCTTGAGCTCTGCAAGGAGTACAAGAAGAGGTTTGGGACGATCCTCCACCACAATGTCGATAAGGTCCTCCTTGTTGGGGGGCAGTCGATGCCTCGCTTCGGGGGCGGGGAGGTGATAACCCCGATATATGTGGTGATGTCTGGGAGGGCAACGACCGAGGTAAACGTGGACGGGGAATGGGAGATAGTGCCGGTGGGGAGGCTCGCCGTGGAGGCGGGAAAGGCATGGATAAAGAGGAACCTAAGGTTCCTCGATCCTGAGAGCCACGTCATAATCGACCACCGCATCGGTAAGGGATCGATGGACCTGGTCTGCAATTTCGAAGGCAGGAACGGCAAGACTTGCGCGAACGACACCTCTTTCGGAGTCGGCTACGCCCCGTGGGACGCCTTGGAGAGGCTCGTCTATGACGCTGAGAAGTTCGTTAACTCGGAATACATAAGGAAGAAGCTCCCGGAGGTCGGGGAAGACGTGAAGGTCATGGGCCTCAGGACTGGCAAGGAGATAAAGCTCACCATTGCAGCAGCCATGATATCATCGAAGGTGCATGACCTATCGCATTATCTCTCGGTTAAGGACGAGCTGAAGAGGGCCATAGAGGACTATGTTACGAAGAAATGCGAGCTCCCTGTCGAGGTCTGCCTTAACAATGCTGACCTGCCCCAGAGGGAGATAGTTTACATCACGGTCACAGGGACATCCGCCGAGATGGGAGACGATGGCGAGACCGGTAGGGGCAACAGGGCCAACGGCCTAATAACGCCGCAGAGGCCTATGTCGCTCGAGGCGACTGCAGGCAAGAACCCCGTGAGCCACGTCGGCAAGATATACAACGTGGTTGCGGACTCGATAGCGAGGAAGGTCGCAGGCCTCAAGGGCGTCGAGGAGGCGTACGTAAAGATCGTCAGCCAGATCGGGAGGGCGATTGATGATCCGCACATGGCCAATGTGCAAGTCGTTCTCCAGGGAGGAATGGGGCTGACGGATGAGCTCAGGGGCGAGATCGAAGGGATCTCGAATGAGGAGTTCTCCAGGATAGATGACGTCACAGACGCGATACTTGCGAGGAGGGTCACTCTCTTCTGAGCGACTCTTTCATCCTCTCCTTTTTGTACTCCTCAATAAGGTCTTTCATGCTGACGGGTTTGCTGTGCCTGTACCTCTGCATCCTCTTGCGGGCTTCGCTTAAGGCACAGTCTAGCTTTTCTTGTGAGACGAATACCCATTCCCCCGCTTCCTGGAACTCCAGCGAACCGGGCAGTATGACGGGCACCCCCCTGTCGAGAAGCTGGGTTTCTGCGAATTTATTGACTGAGGCCAATGCAATAATGGCTTTTGGAGGCGCCCCAATCAATTTGCCCATCAGATCGCTGTTCAAAGGTTCGACCCTTTCGATTGCGATCAGACCGCGGGGATCCGCGGTCCAGACTGGCGCGCAGTCTTTATCCAGGGTTCTCCTTCTTGGGAGCGCAACGACGGAGCCTGCTGCTAGGCCCTCCAGCGTCTTGCGCAGCCGTATCGACTCGGAGCGCTCTGCCTCGAGCTGGTTCCTGATAAGGGATAGCTCGTTGAGCAGGGAGGAGATCCGCCTCTCCAACTCGTAGCTATCGAGCGACCTTTTGGGCATTGCGCCAATTCTTGCGAGGCGGAGCGCATTTTTCAGCTCATCTATCTCCTCCTCGAATGCCTTGTTCTTCTCGAGGAGCGCGTCCCTCTCCAGCTCGAAGAGCTCCAGCTTGGATTCGAGCGCCTTTATTCGCCCGGCCTCTGAAGGCACCCTCTTCTTGGGCGGCTGGGGCGGCTCGGCGGCAGGCTTCGACGCAGCTTCGATGGCGTCGCTGATGCTGAAGCCCTTCAGGACCAACGCACGGACGGCGTCGAGATCTGCCCCCTTGCCCTCGCTCCTGACATGCGCCTCGCATTGATCGAGCTTGTTCTTGTGTAGGGAGTATGCCTTCAGGGCGGCCGAGAGTGCGTCTCGCTGGTGCGTGTCGGAGACTTTTATCCCCTGCTCGGCGGATGCCTTCTCGACGATCTCAGACTTCTCAAAGGTCTTGAGGGACTTCTGCGGAAAGAATAGATCGGCCTTGTGGAGGGCGGCGAGCTTGGAGATCATCCCTGGGGGAGGGCTTACGTCGGAGGCGAAGAGGATCGGTTTTCCATACTCCGTCAGAACCCTGGTTATCTGTCCTCTCGTAAATCCCCTTCCGCTCGAGAGGTGCAGCACCCTTCCGTTCAGGTCGAGGACCGCCAGCCCCGTCACCATCCCTGGATCTACGCCGACTATCAGATGCCTCTTCTGGGCTTTCCCGCCCTCAGACCCCAAGGCCGAATATTCAAAAGTCTTTGCGGGTGTAGGCACGACCCTTACATTGATGCTGGATGTGCGCAGAGGGCGGGCGACGCCAAAGAGGGATCGCCTGTCAGCGTAGACGACGAAGGAGGCGCCATCGACGCCGTGCGCCCCCCGCTTGATTGAGAGGTCGTAGTCGAGCTTGCGAGCGTCCAGCGCCTCCTTGATCCGCGTGGTGAGGCTCAAGACAGCCCCCTCGACGCTCCTCCTAAACCTGCCGGCGCTCATGCCGCCTGTGCCGAACTTCCTCCTCTTAGAGATGATTATCCGGGTCTCAGGGTAGAAGACCTTCACCACGTGGCCCACGCCGGCCATGGCAGCCCGAGCGCAAAGCTCAGCCGATCGCATGGGCGAGAGCTTCTCTCCGGATGTGAGGGCGAGCTCCTTGCCTATAGAGGCGAGCGTCTTCATCCCCTCTGAAGGGGATCCGGTGACTTGGATCAAGGACGCCCCCTTAAGTTTCGTTGCGAATTGCCTGACCTCAGAAGGCGCCCCGATCTCGAAGATGTTGTCTATCGCAACAGCGCCCGCATTGTGATCCTCTGCAGCCCTCATGACGTCGGTGAGGGTCGCGATCTCCTTCCGAAATACGACGTTTCCCTCTGAAACAACAGCCAAGGCGAATGCATCATATGACGGCAGCCTGTCGATTCCTACAACAGTTTTATAAATGTACATAGGAAATCAACTAAAAATTTATATATGCCTCAAGCTTACCAATTAGTCCTTATTATTATGTCCTTTTTAAGATTAGCTTTTTCAAAAATTTAAAAGTTTAAAAAATGAAGGTAAAATTGTAACGAAACATTTAAATGTATAAATATTGTTAATTCTTTCGCTATTATTTAGGAGGTTAAAAAATGAGTGAATCAGGATTGCCTGTCAATAATGAAGGCATTTTGGTGGTGGAAGGAGAGAACGTGGCAAAGGTAGCAATGGCTCTGTCGTCGCCCACGAGGATTCAGATATTGAACTTTATAAAGTCCAAGGAAGTCGACATGCAAGAGGTAGCAGAGCTGATAAAGCAGAGCAAGGCGAACGCGAGCGCCCAGATGAGGATACTTGAGGAGGCTGGCTTGGTCAGGACTTCTTACAAGCCAGGAGTGAGGGGAGTAAAGAAGGTCTGTAGCACGGGCGTCAAAGAGGTCAGGCTCAAGCTGCAATGAGAGCTCATGCGCCCCAAAAGGGGCGAAGCGTTCTTTTTTTAGTCTTTTTGATTTATCGCTAGCCCAACAGAGACCGATCTGCGCCTCATTTTGCCGTACGCTAATTCCAACAGAGCGAATTGGCGGTGGTAAGCGGGTCCGCCTCAATTCTTTTTTTGTACCTTAGCGCTTGCGTCAATGAAGCCATAATACGGCGGAGACGGGTTACCCGGTCGGGACCTGAACTCGGGGTGAGACTGTGTCCCGAGGAAGAAAGGGTGAGACGGCAGCTCGAGGAACTCCACCCTCCTCATGTCTTCAGAATGCCCGCTGAATACCAGCCCGGCCTTCTGGAAGGATTCCCAGTACTTGGGGTTCACTTCGTACCTGTGCCGGTGGCGCTCGATGACCTCCTTGACACCGTAGAGCTTGTTTGCTAGTGAACCTTCCTTGAGGATGACCTTGTAGCCGCCAAGCCTCATTGTGCCTCCCATCATTCCGATGGATTTTTGCTCTGGAAGGAGATCTATTACGGGGTGCTGCGTCCTCGGATCGACCTCTGTTGTGTTCGCGCCGGAAAGACCAAGGACGTTCCTTGCGAATTCAACGACAGCCAGCTGGAAGCCGAAACATATGCCGAGGAAAGGCCTATTCTTTGTCCTCGCGTAGTTTATAGCCATTATCTTTCCCTCTGTGCCCCTTGCGCCGAAGCCAGGCAGTACCATTATTCCGTCGTAGTCGTCTAAAACCTTGACTTCTGAGGGATCTCGCTCGAACCTTGTCGCCTCGATCCAGTCCAATTCAGTCTTAACGCCGACCTGGGCAGCTGCATGGTGGAGGGCCTCAGTGATGCTCACATAGGAGTCTTCAAGCTTCGTGTATTTCCCGCACATCGCTATCCTGACGACGCGCCGCGACCCTGTGAACTTTTCGACGATCCCCTTCCAACCAGCCCAATCAGCCTTTTCGCTGCAGATCCCGAGCCTCTTCGAGACGTAATCGCCCATTCCTTGCATGTCCAGATTTAGAGGGACCTGGTAAATGTTCTCGGCATCGTATGAGGTGAAGACCGCCTCGATCGGGACGCTGCCAAAGAGAGAGATCTTCCTCTTGACGTCTTCCTCGAGGGGATACCGGCACCTTGCGACGATTATGTCCGGCTGGATGCCTATCCTCCGCATCTCTTGGACGCTATGCTGGCATGGCTTACTCTTCTGCTCCTTTGTGGCGTTGAGTATGGGCACGAGCGCGACATGTACGAATAGCGCGTCGCCAGGCGCCTCCTCCAGCTTCAGCTGCCTCGCCGCCTCGAGGAATGGCAAGCCTTCGATGTCTCCAACCGTGCCTCCGATCTCCACGAGCAGGACATCGCACCCGGCCATCTTGGCAGCAGTCCTGATCCGCCGCTTGACCTCGTCGGTCACATGCGGGATTATCTGGACGCACTGTCCGAGGTACTCTCCTTTCCTCTCCTTCTCGATCACAGATGCATAGACCTGCCCTGTAGTGATGTTGTTGAATTTAGGCAGGTTGATGTTGAGGAACCGCTCATAGTGACCTAGATCGAGGTCGGTCTCGCCCCCATCCTCGGTTACGAAGACCTCCCCGTGCATGTATGGATTCATCGTCCCTGCGTCTACGTTGACATACGGGTCGATCTTCACCGTTGAAACTCTGCAGCCCCTCACTTGGAGCATCTTACCTATCGAAGAGGTCATTATCCCCTTACCGACGCTGCTCAAGACGCCGCCAGTTATGAAGACATACTTGACCATTCAAGGGCACCGGCTAATCGAGTTAAGCTATTTTGCGAATGTGGATAAAAAGATATCCAGAGGAGGGCATGGCAGCTAGGCGTCAGCCTTTTTTGACGATCTCGTAACCGCTGATCTCCCACACCCCCCAGTTCCTGCTCCATGAGGGGGAGGCTGCAGTGATCCTGATCTTCCTCCTGAAGAGCGGGGAATCTGCAACGAACGTCTCATATTCCCCCCCTTCTCCGGAGATGTTTATCTTGTAGCGGTCTTTGATGGACAAAAGGGAGGCGAGGGCGCCCTGATCAAGCCGTCTCCCGAGCCATTCGCGCGTGAGCCCCTCAGCAGAAACGGAGGCGAAGTAGACCTCGAAGTTCAATCCGATTAGCTCGCGCAAGAGAGATTCCTCGTCCTCCCCCCAGAGCGGCGAGGCGCATTCCAGGCCGAGCCTTGAGCAGACCTCGGCGATCCTGCTCCGCTGGTACCTGCTTGCAATCGCCCCAGTGCCAAGCGCCTCGATCTCCCTCCTCCTTTTAATCGCCTCAATGCCTCTTTCCAGTTCTTCGACCTCGATCCCCTCTTCCCCCGATACGCGGATCGACTCCCACGGGATGCCGAGGCACTCAGCCTGGGCGGATGCTAAATGGGCGTTCGGGTAGTGGAACATCCAAGAGTCGCTGCGCGACGGGAGCGCGGTCACGAGCGCGGCCACCTCATGGCCAGATTTTACGAGGCGATAGAGCGCGAGGTTGCTGTCCTTTCCTCCGGAAAAGAGCATTGCGATCTTCATCGCCACCGACCTCAAAATGCAAGCAATGCAGCCAAGAGGCCAGTCAGGAAGATCCCGTCGAACGTCCCTGCGCCGCCGATGCTCAAGTTGACTGCGCCCATATCGTCAAGAGACCCAAGGTGGAGGAGATCGGCCCCGACGATGCAGCCGATCGTTCCCGCAACATAGGCGACCACTGGGGAATGGGATCCGCCCAGAATTATACCAACTATCGCTGCCACTATGGGGGGAATGAACAGCGGCGTGACGATACCGACCCCCTTCACTGGCTTTGCGGCGAAGTAAAGGATTGCCGAGACGATCGGTATGGCTGCCAAGGAGGGGACGGCCGCTTGAGGATTCATAAGCAGGAGGTATACGGAGAGCAGGACTGGCATGATAGCCCCTCCGAAGTTGATCGAGATCACGCTCTCCATGAACCTCGTCCGGGTTGTGGGGACGGGGTACCGCATCCCGAAGAAGTAGACGTACTCCACCGTCTGAACTGCCGATGCGACCTTGGACCGCCATACCGGCAAGTTGATTGTGCTCCCGATGAGGCTGACGAATAGGAAGATGATGAATGATCCCCAGCTCAGCCCAAAATTGCTGAGCGCTCGCCCAATGAGGCCTATGATCATGAAAGGGAGGAAGATCACTAACATGAAGAAGAAGAGGACCAATAGCGCCCCGAAGGTAGGCAGAGCGAAATTCCTGTAGCTCATTGGCGTTACCATGGATGTGGTATGGGCAAAAAGATATAACGTTTTGGATGCTGTCTAATACAGTTGTGATCTTGATGGAAAGGGTAATGATCACGCTGACGGCATCAGAGGGGAAGCGCATAATCGCGAAGGCGGTCGCAAGAGAGGAGTGCGTCATCAGGGCCATGGAAAAGGGCACGGTGGTCGTATGCCCAGGCACAACTAACGCTTACGTCCTCGAGAGCCTGACGGGGAAGAGGCTTGAGGCTAAGGGTAAGTTCGCCATAGGCATAGTCACGCCAAGCGGCACCTGCGTCACGAAGGCGGGGGTGCGGATGCGCGAGGCGGTGCTCCGCTGCGGGGAACTTTCTGAGATGGGCATTAAGGAAGTGATTGGTGATCTCGACCCAGAAGACGTGTTCATAAAGGGGGCAAATGCGATCGACCCGATGGGCAACGCAGGCGTCTACCTTGGGTCCGAGACAGGCGGGACGATAGGGATGAGCATCGGCACCCTCCTGGCGAGGGGGGTTAACGTCGTAGTGCCGGCAAGCCTCGAAAAGCTGGTGCCTTTCCCGATTGCCGAGATAGTGCCGCGAATCGGAAATAGGAGGTTCCGGGCGTCGATGGGGTTGCCTGTCGGCATGATGCAGCTTCCAGGAAAGGTCATCACGGAGATCGACGCGATCAGCTCGCTTTTCATGTGCGATTGCATCCCTCTCGGCGGAAGCGAAGGGAACAGGTGCTACTCGATCGAGGGGGACGAGGGAGCGGTAAAGGAGGCATGGGATTTCATAAGCAGCATAAAGGGCGAGCCTGCCATCTCCTTCGAGAAGGAGGATTGCTCCAGTTGCAGGTTCAAGTGCAGGAAGGTGTGGTGAGTTGCTGCTGAAGGTAGAGGACCTGCACGTTAGCGTGGGTGGCAAGGAGCTGCTGAAGGGCATAAACATCGAACTCGATCGCAGGCAGGTCATCGCGATAATGGGCCATAATGCCTCAGGGAAGAGCACTTTGGCGCTGACATTGGCGGGCTTCCCTCAGTATACTGTCACTTCGGGGAGGATATTGTTCGAAGGGGAAGACGTCACGAACAAGTCGATAGACGAGAGGGCCAGGGCAGGCATAGCCCTCGCCTTCCAGTCGCCTCCCTCCATCCGGGGGATAAAGCTCGGGCACGCGATCTCGCTCGCAGGCGGAGTCAACCCTTGGCGGCCTAAAAAAGGGGACGACACCGATCTCCCCATCAAGATGCTCGCAAAGGTGAACCTAGATCCCGTGAGCTACCTGGACAGGGAGCTGAACGTCGGCTTCTCTGGTGGCGAGAGGAAGAGGTCCGAGCTGGCCCAGATTTTCGCTATGAAACCAAAGATGATGATCCTGGACGAGCCGGACAGCGGCGTCGACATCGATTCATTGAAGGTACTTGGGAACAGCCTTAAGGATTACTTCAATGAAGTCGATTGTTCGATCATGATAATCACTCACCATAGGCACATCCTACAGTACATCCGACCCCAAGAGGTCCTGATAATGGCGGGCGGGAAGATAGCCCTCACTGGGTCGTACGAGGATCTCATGCCGAAGATCGAGAGCATCGGATACGAGAAGCTCATCAGGGAGGCGAAGGGAAGTGTCTGAGGCATGGAGAGAGAGGCTCAGGATGCAGGCAATGCAGGCCATAACGAAGAGGTCGCCTTTTGGCAATGACATTGATCTGAGCGAGTTCAGCACCATCAGCCCCGAGGAGGCCGCGATATCAGAGGAAGTGAGGAGGAGGAGTCTCGAGGTCGGGGTTGACGTTAGCGAGATCAAGAGCGGAACCTACCTCCAGGTGAACCATTCGGTGCTGTTGAGCAAGCTGGCGTCCCAGATCGAGGGCCTGGAGCTCATCCCGACAGAAGAGGCACTGAAGAGATACGAATGGCTGAAGGACTATTATTGGAAGGCCCTCTCGGTGGTGCAGGACAAGTACACTGCGATGGCCGAGCTCAGGCAGACAAGGGGCTATTTCATAAGGTCCGCCCCCCACAAGAAGATCGAGCGGCCTGTCCAGGCGTGCCTTTACATAGGGTCGGAGGGGCTGATACAGGCCCCCCACAACATCGTGATAGCCGAAGAGGGGTCTGAGCTGAACATAATAACAGGGTGCACTGTGGACAACAGGGCGAGGAGGGCGGCGCACCTAGGGATAAGCGAGTTCTATGTCAAAAAAGGGGCCACGATCGTCTTCACCATGATCCACAACTGGTCGGACAAGACCTACGTGAGACCAAGGACGGGCGTCATAGTCGAGGAGGGTGGGACGTTCATCTCCAACTACATAATGATAAAGCCAGTGATGGACATCCAGAGCTACCCCACTGCCTACCTCACAGGAAAGGGGGCAACAGCGAAGTTCAACACAATCGTATACGCCAGCCAGAACTCGATAATAGACCTCGGTAACCGCATAATATTGATGGCAGAAGGATCGACGGGAGAATCAGTCTTCAAGGTCGTGGCCACAGGGCACGCCAAGGTCTACAACAGGGGGCAGATATTCGGGCAGAACAAGTTCACAAAGGGACACCTTGAGTGCAGGGGCATGATCCTTTGCCCAAGCGCCTCGATAACTGCCATACCGGAGCTCGTCGCAGAACACTCGGACACCGAGCTCTCGCACGAGGCTGCAATCGGCAAGCTTCAGGAGGAGCAGCTCCACTACCTGATGTCGAGGGGGATACCTCCTGACCAGGCAATCGGGATCCTCGTCAAGGGCTTCTTGGACCCTGGCCTACCCGGCCTCCCGGAGGGCTTACAGAAAGAGATACGTAGCAAGCTCTCGCTCTTGGACAAGAGCAGCGGCGAAAAAGGGGAGCCGTGCTGAGGTAGCGGCTGATTAACGGTCAGCAGAGACGTCGCCCGAGTAGATCCTCTCCTCGCCCTCGGGCGTCTTTATGACGAGGGATCCGTCCTCGTCTATCCTGGCTGCGATCCCTTCAACTTCCTTCCCGCCATACGAGGCTCTCACGGGCTTTCCCATCATGGATGAGTTCGCCTTCCACTCCTCGATTATGGCACCGAAACCATGCCGAGAAGCAAGATCGTAAAGCTCCTCTGATTCGACGAGGATTGAGGAGAGGAGTGATGCCCTGTCGATCTTCTCCCCAAGGATGGCGAGGATCGATGTGGATTTTTGGTCAATCGGGGATGGAAGGACGCGTGGTATGAAGTTTGCGTTCACTCCTATGCCGACCAAGACATATTCGACCCTGTCCGGCTCGGCCGAGGCCTCTAGGAGTATGCCGCAGATCTTCTTCCCTCCAACGAGTACGTCGTTCGGCCACTTCAGCGAGGGCCTAACGCCGAGCTTGATGAGTGCCCTCGCGACCGCCACGCCGAAAAGGAGGGAGAGCTTGCAGAGGTCCCTGAACGGGATCTTCGGCCGTAGGAGGAGGCTGAACCAGAGGCCGCCCAACGGAGATGACCATAGGCGACCTCCGCGCCCCTTGCCGGATGACTGCTGGAGCGCGAGGACCACAGTCCCCTCGGGCGCTCCCTTCGACGCGACCCCCCTGAGCTCGTCCTGAGTCGATCCTGCCTGGTCCAGGACTAGTATACTCTTCCCGAAAGCCCTGCAGCGGACCTTGCTGATGACCTCGAGTGGGAGGAGACCGTCGAACCTCGGCTCTAGCTTATAGCCCTTCCCCGGGACTGAAAGTATCGAGTAGCCTTGCCTCCTCAGGGCCTGGATGTGCTTGAAGACGGCTGCCCTCGTTATCCCCAGCTCTGACGCCAATGATTCGCCGGATACGAACGAGCATCCTGCCAGGCGCTCACCGATCGCATCGAGGGATTTCAAAAATCATCACAAAAAAAGATATGGAGGGGGATCCTCCGCAGCGCTCTAGATTACCCCTTCCTTCTGGAGAGCGTCCACCTGATCCTTAGTATAGCCAAGGATGGACGAAAGTACTTCGACGTTGTGCTGCCCCAGCAATGGCGCTGGAGTGAACTTCTTTATGGGCGTGTCGGAGAACTTTATCGGGCAGCCCGCAACCCTCACCTTGCCGTACTGCGGCTGATCCAGCTCCACGATCATCTCGCGTGCATTGACGTGCGGATCCTCCACTGCCTCGCCGACGTTGTAGACTGGGCCGGACGGCACGTCGTTCTGTAGGAGGAGTTTTGCGACCTCCCACCTCGTCCTCGACTGGGTGTATTCCTCGATCAGCGGCTTGAGGATTGCTTCGTTGGCGGTCCTCTTCGGGTTTGTGTCAAACCGCGGGTCGGTTATCCATTCAGGCTTGCCGATCGCCATGCAGAACCTCTTGAAGATGCCATCGTTTCCAGCAGCTATCACGACGTAGCCGTCTTTGCATTTGAAGATGTCGAATGGCGTTATCGTGGGGTGCTTTGCGCCGATCCTTGTAGGTATCTTCTTCTCTAGCGTATACCTCACTACCGCGTTCTCTAGTACAGCCACCATCGAATCTACCTGGGCGACGTCCACCTTCTGCCCTTTGCCCGTGAACTCCCTTAGGCGGAGCGCGGCGAGTATGCCGATGCATAGGAACATCCCCGAGATTATGTCGCCTATTGATGAGCCTGCCCTGCACGGCGGCTTGTCTGGCCAGCCGTTCATGTCCATGAAGCCCCCCATAGCCTGGCCTATGATGTCATAGCTTGGCCAGAGGCTGTAGGGACCAGTGTGACCGAAGCCGGACCCGCAGGCGTATATTATCCTCGGGTTCACTTTCTTCAGATCCTCGTATCCGATCCCCCATTCGTCAAGCGTCCCTGGTTTGAAGTTCTCCAAGATTACATCGCTCTTCTTGACCAATTCTTTGAGGATCTCCTTTGCCTTCGGGTTCTTCAAGTTTAGCGTGATTCCTTTGTGGTTCCTGTGTATGCTGACGTAGTACGCGCTCTTGTCAGGCCCTTTGACGCCAGGGAAGAACGGCCCCCACTCCCTGTTCATATCGCCCGCGATAGGTCTCTCAACCTTGATTACTTCAGCGCCCAGATCCGCCAGGACCATGCCGCAGAATGGCCCAAAGAGGGCGCCTGTCAGACTAAGTACTCTTATTCCTTCAAGTGGTCTTTCCATTGAACTTCCTCCTATATATTTAGCCGAAAGTCGCATCTTGTAAATAAGAATTACGTAGTTTTATTCTGCTACTCTGTCGAAAAAAGCACGGGTGATGTAAATAAAAAGTGCAAATTTTTGTAATACAGATAAAATAAAAAAAGAAAAGAAAATAGATGGCTGTGATCGGCTACGCTGGAAGGTTGCCGTGCTTCTTCGGGATCCTGCTGCTGAGCTCCCTCTTTGTTATGAGGGCCTCGAGTGCCTTGGTTAGCGCAGATCGCGTCTCCTTAGGCAGGATGACGGCGTCGACATAGCCCAGTTGGGATGCCACGTATGGGTTGGCGAATTTGTTCTTGTAGTCAGCGACGAGCCTGCTTATGATCTCTTTTGCTTCCTCTGGCGTCTTGGCTTTCATCAGCTCGTTCCTGTGGATGATCTCTATGGCCTCCTGCGGACCCATGACGGCGATCTCTGCTGTCGGGTAGGCGAAGACAACGTCAGCCCCCAGGTGCCTGCTGCACATGGCGATGTAGCCGCCTCCGTAGGACTTCCTCATTATGACCGTCAGCTTCGGGACGGTGGCCTCCGAGTAGGCATAGATGACCTTCGCGCCGTGCCTGATCACTCCGCCGTGCTCCTGCTTTGTCCCCGGGAGGTACCCTGGGACGTCGACGAAGGTCACGAGCGGGATGTTGAATGCGTCGCACGTCCTCACGAACCTCGCTATCTTGTCAGAAGAGTCGATGTCGAGGCACCCGGCGTAAATCATAGGCTGGTTCGCCACGACACCCACGCTCCTCCCGTTGAGCCTCGCAAATCCGACGACAGCGTTCATGGCAAAGTTCGGCTGGACCTCGTAGAACGATCCCTTGTCGAAGACATGGTTGATCACGTCGTGGACGTCGTATGGCTTCTTCGGGTCAGCCGGCACGACCTCGTTCAGCTCCTCGTCTGCGCGGTCAGGCGGGTCTGCGCACTCGATTATCGGGGCGTCGTCCATGTTGTTCGACGGGAGATAGCTCAGCAAAGTCTTGATCTGCTTTATGCAATCCTCATCGTTTTCGCACGCGAAATGGGCGACCCCGCTCAGCTTGGTGTGGGAGTCCGCTCCGCCGAGCACCTCGAACGAGACGTCTTCGCCGATTGCAGCCTTTACCACTTTGGGGCCAGTGATGAACATGTAGCTCGTCTTGCGGACCATGAAAATGAAGTCTGCAAGGGCTGGAGAGTAGACTGCGCCTCCGGCGCAGGGGCCCATGATGGCGATTATCTGCGGGATCACGCCAGAAGCCTGGACGTTCCTGTAGAAGATCTCGCCGTATCCTGCCAGCGAGTTGATGCCTTCCTGGATCCTTGCGCCTCCTGAGTCGTTGAGCCCGATCACCGGGGCGCCTGCCTTGAGCGCCATGTCCTGTATCTTCGTGATCTTCTTGGCGTGCATCTCGCTCAACGAGCCGCCTACGAATGTAAAGTCCTGCGAGTAGATGAAGACCGGCCTGCCATCTACGGTGGCGTAGCCCGTAACCACGGCGTCGCCAAGCGCCTTCTTCTTCTCCATGTCGAAGTCGTAGCACCTGTGCACTACGAACTGGTCGACCTCGACGAAGCTGCCCTTGTCGACGAGCTTCTCTATCCTCTCGCGCGCCGTCAGCTTTCCACCCTTATGCTGCTTCTCGATGGCTTCCGTTCCGCCCCCGAGCTTTGCCTTCTCCCTAAGATCTAGTACTTCTTTGAATTTTTCAGAAAGTTGTTCAGACATTTGTCAAATTCCTCCATAAGCTCACTCGATCACTACGAGGGTGTCGCCTACGTTGACGAACTTCCCTGGAGCGACCTTGACTTCCTTGACTTTGCCTGCCTTAGTCGACTTGATCGGGTTCTCCATCTTCATTGTCTCCAGAGTGAGGACGACGTCGCCCACCTTCACCGTGTCGCCTGCCTTGACCTTGACTGTCATAACTGTTCCTGGCATGGCAGCGTTGATGTTGCCACCGCCAGCGGCAGCTGCACCTCCAGCTGCGCCTCCAGGGCCTGCTGCCGCGCTCTTTAGCGACGGCGACATCAGGTCGGCGATGCTGATCTTGAAGACCTCGTCGTTCACCTTGACGTCGTAGAGCCCATAAGCCCTCTCGCTGACGTCAACGCTGTACTGGACATTCCCGATATTCATCTGGAACTTGTTGGATCTGGACATTTGTTACACCTTTACCTGGCTGATTTGACCCTTCCGGAGACGACCCAGCCACTGCTCACTGGCTGCCTCTGGGGCTTGCTCTGTATGTAGGAGGCGATCGCTGCAGCAAGCGCTACAGTCTTCTTGTCTGTTACGGTTGCCCCTGCCTGTGCTGCCTCAGCCGGCTTGGCTTCGAGCTTTGCGAGGACGTTCTCCTTGCTCTTCCTCCAAGCCGCATCAGCCTCGGCCTGGACCTTTACGCCGTCGAGTATATTCCTCTCTGTGATGAGCTCGGTGTGGAGGTGCCCGGCGATGAATGCCTCGTCCTTCATCATCACCTTGTGGAATGGTATGACGGTCTGGATGCCTTCGATCACGAATTCGTCAAGGGCGCGGCTCATCCTTGCGATGGCCTCATTCCTGTCTCTTCCCCACGTCAGGAGCTTCACAGCGAGCGAGTCGTAGAATGGCGGAATGGTGTAGCCAGCGTATATGCCGCCGTCGACCCTGATGCCCGGGCCTCCAGGCTCTATATAGTTCGTGATGAGCCCTATCGACGGGACGAAATTGTTCAGCGGGTCCTCAGCGTTGATCCTGCACTCTATGGCGTGCCCTGTGATCTTGACGTCCTCCTGCTTGTATGATAGCGGCTCTCCTGAAGCGACCCTGTACTGCTCCTTGACGATGTCGATCCCTGTCACCATTTCTGTGACCGGGTGCTCCACCTGTAGCCTGCTGTTGACCTCGAGGAAGTAGAAAGTCTTCAGGGTGTCGGAGTAGAGGAACTCGCACGTTCCGGCGTTCTCGTAGCCGGCTACTTTGGCGACCTTCACTGCGGTCTCTCCCATTCTCCTCCTCAGGTCCGGATCAATGTACATGACTGGGGATGGCGCTTCCTCGATAAGCTTCTGGTGCCTCCTCTGGATCGAGCACTCCCTCTCCCCTAAGTAAATGCAGTTGCCTTTCTTGTCGGCAATTATCTGGATCTCTATGTGCCTCGGCTTCTCGATGTACTTCTCTATGTAGACCTCTGGCCTCGAGAATGCGGACGCCGCGAGCCTCTGGGCCTTCTTTATGGCTTCCATCAGCTGCTCCTTGGAGCTGCAGACCTGCATCCCGATGCCTCCGCCTCCGCCCGCCGGCTTGACCATGACAGGGTAGCCAGCCTCTTCAGCGACTGCCATCGCATCCTTCTCGTCCTGGACAGCGTCCAGGGCTCCTGGGACGATCGGTATGCCCGCCTTCTTCATTGATCTACGGGCGCCCAGCTTGTCGCCGAGCAGCTCCTGTGCGTTGGCCTTTGGACCGATGAACTCGATACCTGCCTCGTCGCACATCCTGACGAACTTTGCATTCTGCGCGAGGAAGCCGTATCCCGGATGGATTCCCTCAGCACCAGTCTTCTTTGCCACCTCGATGATCTTCTCCATCTTAAGGTAGCTCTGCGCGGCCGGTCCTGGGCCGATTAGGTAGGCTTCGTCAGCATAATAGACGAACTTTGCGTTCGCGTCTGCCTCCGAGTAGACGGCGACTGTCTTGATCCCCATTTCTTTGCATGCCCTGATGGCACGAAGGGCGATCTCGCCCCTGTTAGCAACAAGTATCTTCTTTAGCAACTACTTTTTCCTCCCCGAAACAATTTGCGTTAAAAAGCGCTCCGAAATATATATTCCTTTACTCGAAAAAACCGACAAAGTTGAAGCTATTTTTGTTTGCATGGCTTTTTTTGTTAAGAAAAAGCTGGCGTCAGCCCGCCTGTCAAACTCTCATCGCCGAAGCTATAGAGACCGTCGTCACTTCATCCGCCAAAATATAATTGGGAACGCCCATTAAAAAAGGTAGGGCTGCCCCACCCCCTGACTGCTTGATCAGAGCCCGAGCGCCTCTACGAGCTCGGGTATGCCCTCGCCAGTCCGCGCGCTCGTAACGACGACCTTCATTCGCGGGTTCGCCTCAAGGGCGTCATTGACGAGCTGCTGGGGATCGATGCCCATGGGGCCTGCCATATCCTTCTTGTTTATTATCCCCACCTCAGCCGCCCTGAAGATGTCCTGCTTCTTCTTTATCATGTACTCGCCCTCGGTCACGCTGACGACCACTGCCCTCTTGTGGGCGCCGAGCGGGAACTCGGCAGGGCAGATGAGGTTCCCCACGTTCTCTATTAACACCAGGTTGACGCCGTGCCTGAGCAGCTTCTTAGCTGCCTTCCTCACGAGGGGCGCGTCGAGGTGGCACTCCTTCCCGGTGTTTATCTGAAGTGAGGGCACCCCGTGCCTTCCCACCCTCTCAGCATCTATAGCGGTGGTCGTGTCGCCAGCTATGACGCCCACCTTGTATTTGCCCTTAAGGGTCTCGACAAGCCGCTCTATTATCGATGTCTTGCCCGATCCGATCGAACCCATGAAGTCGATTGCCTTCGCTCCAGCCCTGTCGAAGGTCCGCCTGTTTAGCGCGGCCATCCTCTCGTTCGCCTTCAGGAAATCCTCCTCGAGCTCGATGTCAAGAACCTCATCTTTGTCTGCCTTGATGACTATGGGCTTTGGCAACATCATCGCCTGAAAAATAGAACGCAGACAGCTTTATATCCCCTGCGCAGGAATTTCACACGGTCATGCAAATGAGCGCTGTACTCGTCTGCCCTAATTGCGGGAGCCGATTCAGCCTCACGTACTCCCGCGCTTTCGCATGCCAGGGCTGCAACCAGGCCACATTCGGGAGCTGCGGATATGCGAAGTGCCCGCGTTGCGGGAAAGAGTTCCCTGTCGGCGGCGGTCCCGACTGGCCTGGTCAACGGTGATCTTCTGGCTCAGACCTTCATCCCGATGTTTTCCTTGACTTCCTTGAGGACGATCGCGGTTTCGGTGCTCGAGACGCCTTCCACTCCGCCAATTAGGTCGATTACTTTTGCGAGGGACTCCTTGTCGGAGACATCCACCCTGCAGATCAGGTAATACGGGCCAGTGACGTCGAAGGCCTCGGTCACCTCCGAGAGATCCCGTATTATGTTTAGGACCTCCGAGTACTTCCTGGGGTCCGCCCTCACTAGTATGAACGCCGAGAGGCTCTTCCCGACCTTCGTAGGCGAGACGATCGCCCTGAAGGACTTTATCACCCCTATCTGCTGGAGGTGCTTGACCCTAAGGAAGATCGTCGCCTCGCTGACTCCCGCGTCTTTGGCTATCTTCGAGAAAGGCGTCCGGGCATTCTCCTGGAGGCGGTTTATTATTAGGCGGTCGAGTGAATCGAGCTCCGCGGTCATCCAAAAACCCTCTATACAAAATTTTACTAACTTAAATACAATAATTAAGGTTTTCTATCTGCAACCATGGTGCAGATCAAGAATGTTTAACGTTGCCTTCGCCCTCGGAATTCCCCCTTGGCGGAAGCAGGTGCATTATCAGGCATTGGCTCCGCGGAATGTGCGCTTCTTCTATACCATACCCCTCGCCATAAGAGACTGGGGCGCCCCTCACGAGCGCGACAGGCGTCGATTCTGAGGTCTCCCCCATCACGAGCTGGGCGGCGGATGCGATGTTATCTGCCACAGCAAGGCGCTTGATCCGCATCGGGCGCCCAAAAAGATCTGGCTTCCCTCTGAGGTCTTCGATTGCCCTAAAGCCAGCTATGCCTATCGCGACGGCGCTGTTCCCCATCCTCAGCGGCAGGGTCCGGCTGTCAGTGACGAGGACCCCCAAGCGGGATTTCCCTTCCAAGAAGGCAGCGCGTATCGACTCAGCTGAAGCCTGAGGATCCTCAGGCCACAAGGTCACTGTCCCTGGCGGCGAGTTCGACTGATCAGCTCCGCCGTTGGCTATGAGCACCCCCCGCTTTATTGTGGTCAGCGCCATCTTTACTCCGCCGAGGATCTCGTCTGACTCCCTAAGCACCACCTCGGCAAACGCAGGGTCGAGGTCGTACATCTCGGCGAGGCGGACCGCTCGGGGAGACGGGACGACGTCAGAAAGCCTGATTACTCTGCCTTCTGCCGTGCCAATCGCTTTCGCTGAGATGACTATTATGTCACCGTCTTCAAGGGCGAGGCGCGCGTCCGTTAGCCCCTTCCTGATCACCCAGGGGAGGTCGTCCCCCACCTTAATGAGTGGCGTCCTTATGCCGAATATCTCCAATGTAGCACCTTCTGGCCCTTCGATGCGTGCCAAGGTCTCTCTACACCGATCTCACTATATAGTTTTTCTGAACGCGGCGGGGACTCCGATCCGACCGGTTAAAGCTTTTATACAGATCTGTCCCGAGTAAGCTCGGTGAGATTATGGGAGCCACTGTGCTGGTTGGCGGCTTCTTCGGAGACGAGGGGAAAGGTGCCCGCCCAGCGGGCGCCCCCCAGAGGGAAGATAGCCGCCTATCTTGGATACAAGGACAACTACAGGATCGCCGTTAGAACCGGATCCATAAACGCCGGGCATACGCTGGTCCACGACGGGAAGGAGATAAAGCTCAGGATAGTCCCCTGCGCGTTCGTGAATGCGTCCACGCGGCTTCTAGTGGGCGCAGGCGCGCTCTACAGCGTGGAATCGCTGATGAGGGAGATCGAGATGACCGGTGCCAGGGGGAGGATCGGGGTGGACTTCAACAGCGGCATTATACTGCCTGACCACATACAGAAGGAGAGGAGCGACGAGTTCTTGATGAAGAAGGTCGGCTCTACGGGCTCTGGGGTCGGCGCGGCAACGCTCGACAGGGTCAACAGGCAGCTCAGGCTTGCCAAGGACTTCGATGATCTCAAGCCGTTCTTGACTGATGTCGAGAGGGAGGTCCATGACGCTATCAAGAAGGGGGAGAAGGTGCTCCTCGAGGGCACGCAGGGGCTTTACCTCTCGCTCTTCCACGGCAACCCCCCTTACGTGACGAGCAGGGACGTCTCCGCCTCGGCGGTCTGCAGCGAGGTAGGGATCGGCCCGAAGGACGTCGACGAGGTAATTGTCGTCTTCAAGTCGTATGTCACGAGGGTCGGTGGCGGACCGCTCGATGGGGAGCTCAGCGAGGAGGAGGCCGCGAGGAGGGGCTGGCTGGAGATCGCGACAGTGACCAAGAGGAAGAGGAGGGCGGCGCCCTTCAACTTCGGGCTTGCAGAGCGGGCCCTCAGGATCAACTCGGGGACCCAGATCGCCCTGACGAAGCTCGACGCAGTATTTCCAGAATGCAGGGGCGCCACGTCTTACGGCATGCTCTCGAAGGCGGCGAAAGAGTTTGTAGAAGGCATTGAGCGGAACCTGGGCGTGCCAGTGACGGTGATTGGGACAGGGCCCGGGACGCTTGAGACCATAGACCGGCGGCGCGAGATCGGGAAGGCCTGACGGCCTGTTGGGCCTGCACGATCAGCCAGCGCAGATACAGCGGAGCTCGCATTTGTCGGCTGGCCACTCTATAGTCATTCGACTGATCCTTTACCTCCGCCGCGTCTGGACAAGCCGGAAGCCCCCCTGCCAGCGGGGCTCCTGAGGTGCATTATGAGCTTGGCGAGGTGGGCGTCAGCCGCGATCAGGAGGCGTGCCGCCTCCTCGCGCTCCCCTGCCCTGATGGAGCGGGAGGCGTCGCTGATCCCTTGGGCTACTTTTATCATGCCTGCTTCCAGCTCGATCTTGCCCCGCGGTGGGATGACCCGAGGCTGAGCTGGTTTCCCAAGTTGCAGGGCGGCGAGCGAGTACTGGACTTCAAGCCTGCAGAGGAGCATTGGCTTGTAGAGGTCGGTCGGCGTTCCGCCCAGCGAGAGGATGTCGGATGCTTTGGATGCGTGCCCAGTGGCTTTCGATAGCGATTCCATGACTTTCTGGTCGACGATCTCGTCCCACGATGGCTCGGGCATCTCGGATCCCCCTACAACACTGTGACTGACTTTGCGAGGTTGCGCGGCCTGTCGGGATCGTATCCCCTGGCAACTGCAACGAAATAGGCAAAGGCTTGGAGCGGTATCGTGCAGACGATCGGGTATGCGTACTCCGGCACTTCCGGCACTTCGAAGTGCTCGTCAGAGATCGCGATCAGCTCCCGATCTCCCTTTGTTATTATCGAGAAGATCTCTGCCCCGCGCGCCTTCATCTCCATCATGTTGCCGATCACCCTCCCCCGCGCGCTGTCGCTTGGGGCCACGAAGACGCAGAGGAAGCCTTCCTCGACAAGCGATATCGGCCCGTGTTTTGACTCGCCTGCCGGGTAGCCCTCGGCGTGTATGTAGCTGATCTCCTTCAGCTTGAGGGCGCCCTCAAGGGCGGTAGCCACATTGATGCCTCGCGCCAGGAAGTAAGCGTCCTTCCGCCGCGAATATTTCATGGCAACACCCTTCAGGTCGCCTATCCTGTCGACCACCGACTGGACGGCTGCGGGGAGGCGCTCAAGTTGAGCCGTTGCTCCCGCATACTCTTCCTTGCTGATCGCTCCCCTAGCGAGGGCGTGCGCGAAGACGAGCTGGTCTAGGGCCGCGAGCTGGGTCAGAAAAGTCTTTGTCGCGGCCACACCTATCTCCGGGCCGCTCTGCGTGCAGATGTAGATGTCCGAGGACGTGGTTATGGAGGAGCCGAGGGTGTTGGTTATGCCGACGATCCTAGCGCCCATCATCTTGGCGTATTTGAGCGCACTGAGGGTGTCGGCGGTCTCGCCGGACTGCGAGACCCCAATTACCGTGCTGCCGTTGAGGTCGGCGACGGCGTCTTGGAACTCCGATGAGTGCACTGCCCTTATGTCGGCCTTTGCTATCTTCGAGAAGAGGTAGGATGCGGTGAGGCAGGCGTGATATGAAGTCCCCGAGCCGGTCAGGTACGCCTTCCCGCCGATCAGCTCCACAGCCCTCTCCAAGAAAGCCCTCTGGATCTTGAGGGTGTTGCTGAGCACGAGGGGCTGCTCTGAGATCTCCTTCATCATGAAATGGGGGTACCCCCCCTTCATGGCCATCCCCATGTCCCAGTCGATCTTCGTCGGCTTCGGCTCTAACGGCGAGCCGCCCAGGGTTTCCATCGATATCCCGTCGCGCCTCATGACGACCACGGTCTCCTCCGGGACGACGATTACCTCGTTCGTATAAGGCAGCAGTGCGGGGATGTCAGAGGAGCAGTAAACGCCGTTGTAACCGATGCCGATGATGAGCGGGCTCTCCCTCCTTATGCAGACGATCCGATCCGGCTCCGAGGCGGAGATTGCTGCGACTGCCATCGATCCCTTGATCCTCCTGGATGCAGACACTGCGGCTTCCTTCAGCCCCAGACCCTGCCGGATCCCCTCTTCCAGGAGGTGCGGTATGACCTCTGTGTCTGTCCTCGACGAAAAGACGTGGCCCCTTTTTACCAGCCCTTCCTTTAATTCCATGAAGTTCTCGATGACCCCGTTGTGGACGACTGCGATCCTCCCTGAGCAGTCGGTGTGCGGGTGGGCGTTCTCTCTGCAAGGTGCGCCGTGGGTAGCCCATCGCGTGTGGCCAAGGCCGACCTTTCCTGCCAGCGCGGAATTGGAGAGCCCCGCCGCGAAATCATCTATCCTACCCTTCTCCTTGATGACCTTGATTCCCCCACTCCCGATCAGAGCGATCCCGACGGAGTCGTAGCCCCTGTACTCGAGCCGCTTAAGGCCTTCGATCAAGACCCGGGGGGCGTCATCGCAGAGGCAACCGAATATCCCGCACACAGAGGGCACCAAGCAGATCAATTCTATGCAGTTGCTGATAAAAAGGGTTACTTAGTGGCCAGACGGCGGGCGATCTCCTCTTTCAGGAGCGAGTGGATCATCCTCCCGTCGACCTTCCCCCTGAACTTCTTCATCAGGTCACCCATTAGCGGGCTGACGGCCCTCTCGCCTTCCCTCATCACCAGATCGATGTTCTCTGAAACGGCGGCCTCTATAGCCGACCTGACAATGGATTCTTCGGTTCCCGCGAGCGATAGGGACGCGATCGCGTCTCCGACGCCCTTGCCCTTGTTGGAGGCGAGCCAACGGAGGACCTCTGGGACGGCTTCCTTAGCGAGGGCGCCCCTGCTCGACATGATCAAGACCTCCCGTATCTGCTCCTTGTCGAGGGAGTCGACGTCTGCCCCTTCCCTCTTGAGCATCTTGAAGGTGTACTCGAACGTCGAAGCGACGAATGGCGCAGGGACCGAGTCCTCCTTCACCAGTCTCTCGAACGCCGAAGAGTGCGGTGAATCCGCTATCAGCGAAGCGAGGTCCCTGCTGAGACCGTATTCCCTGACGTAGCGCTCGGCCTTGGCGTCGAGGGGCTCAGGGAGGGCGGTCCTTATGGCTTCGAGGCGTTCACTGCTCACAACAATGGATGGGACGTCCGTTTCGGGGTACATCCTCGCAGAGCCCGGCATCGGTCTCATGAATCGGGAAGTCCCGTCGGCGTTGGCAGATCGGACCTCGCTGGGGACGCCAACTAGTGCTTCGGCTGCCCTCGCTACGGCTGCCCTGATCGCTGCCTCGCACGCTTCAAGCGGAGCCGCCACGAGTATGATGGCGTCCCCCTCTCCAGCGTTGAGGGCCTTTGCCGCAGCCTCGAGCTCGCCAGCCGTGATCCCGTAGCCGGGCAGCTCGTCCGAATGGAATATGCCCCCCACGCCGGCATATGTCTTCGCTCGGTCGGAGAGCTCGGTGCCGAGCCGCCTTCCAGGCTGGAGCTCCCTCTTGAGGAGTCCTGCGAAGCCTGCGAGTCTTGCCCCGAAAACGCACCCGCCGCCGTCGATCGCTTTCCTGAGGACCTTGCTGGACGTGGAGCTGAAGGTGGCAGTCAGATCGGCGGGATCCGATCGGACTTCTGAGACGCCCCTCCTCCTTAGCTCCTCACGTATCTCGAGAAGGGCGATCTGCCTCTGAGCTTCCATCTCCACCACCGAAGGGATTAGCCCGAGCTCTTGGACGCCCTTCACCTCTATGCGCGCGCCTCCCTCGACCGAGACGTTTAGGTCTTGGCGTATCGCCCCGAGGCCGAACTTGACCTTGCCTGTCGACCTGAGGAGCCTCCCGATCGAGAGGGCGACCCTCGCCGCCTGCTCGCCGCTATGCATGTCGGGGCCCGTGGTGATCTCGACAAGGGGTATGCCGAGGCGGTCTAGGCGGTAGGTGATGCCTTCCCTCTCCTCCGAGACCTTCCTCGCGGCGTCCTCCTCGAGGCAGAGCGACTGGATCGTGATCCTTTCGCTGCCATCCATTATGAAACCGCCGAAGGCGACCTTCGCTGTCCTCTGGAAACCGGTTGTGTTAGAGCCATCAATGACAATCTTCCTCATCACGTGGATCTCGTCGACCGGGGTCATGTTTGCCATCAGGGCCACAGTCAGAGCGACCTGAACTGCCTCGCCGTTCATGTCGTGCGGCGGCTCCTCATCGAGTTCTACGAGGCAGACCGTGTCCTCATATGCCTCGTATGTGAAGGACTTCTGCTTCACAGATTCGAAGAGCGCTGCGCTGTCAACGTCCCCCATCTCGCTCGTCGTCGGCTTCAGCCGCCTCTTAACCGAGTGATGGGGGGGATCCTCCCTAAGTGCGGTAGGGCAGGCGCAGAAGAGCTTTGATGCAGTGTCGAGCTGCTGGTGTATCTCGATCCCGACCTTTATACCGAGCGCGTTTGTGCTTGTGCCTACCCGATTGCTCATTCGCGACCCTCCTTGTATGTGCTCCTCTGGGAGATCTCCCCCGCGATCTCTGAGGAGAAGAGCTCCTTTATCCTGAGCTTGTCAGTCGTCTGCCCGAGCACCCACATCAGCTTCACGAGCGCGGTCTCCGGGAGCATGTCGCCGGCAGGTATCACGCCCATGCTCAGGAGCTCCCTCCCGGTGCTGTAGACGTTCATGTTCACCCTGCCGTAGATGCACTGCGACGCCATGACGACCGTCATCCCGGCCTGTGTTGCCCTCCTTATCTGGTGGAATATCTTCTCGGGCACGTGACCCAATCCAGTCCCCTCGAGCACTATTCCGTGGAAGCCGCGGTGGATGAGCGGGTCGAAGATGTCAGGGGGTATGCCAGGGAATGACTTTATGAGCACGACATCCGGATCGAAGTCAGCCTTGAGGGAAGGAAGCCTCCCGCTGGAGCGGGGCCTGAACGGCTGCAGTGCCTCGATCTGCCCGTCATTCATGTAGGCGAGCGGCGGCGAGTTGACGGACTTGAAGGCGTCCCTCCTGCTCGTGTGCATCTTCCTCACGCGGGTGCCCCTGTGTATTACGAGGCCGTTGTCGGAGATCCCCTTATGCATGAGGACCCCGACTTCGGCGAAGGGCGCTCTCGATGCTGCAAGGACGGCGCCCTTAAGGTTGAGGTATGCGTCCGAGGACGGCCTGTCAGAGGATCGCTGGGATCCCACTAGGATGACCGGAACAGGGAGGCCCTGGAGGGCGAAGCTGAGGGCTGCAGCTGTGAACCCCATGGTGTCTGTGCCGTGGGTTATCACGACCCCGTCGGCGCCTTCTTTGATCTGCCTGTAGACGGACTGGGCCATCGACTTCCAGTTCTCGGGGGAGATGTTCTCGCTGAGGAGGCTGTACAGGATCTCCGTCCTTATCTCTGCGATCTCGCCCAGCTCCGGGACAGACTGGTAGAGGTCGCCCGCTGTCAGGGCTGGGCTCACCGCGCCGGTCTTGTAGTCGACCCTGCTCGCGATCGTCCCCCCCGTGCTTATTATGGCGACCTTTGGGAGGCCTGGCTTTGACTTTGCCTCCACGGCTGGCGCTGCGCGCCTCGGCTCCTCTGGCTGCAATCTCTGCAGCTTCAGCGATTCTACGGATATGCCGAGGTTGTAGCCGTCCTTGAGCTTTATTACGATGTGCCTGTCGTCGTCGAGCTCGGACCTGGGCATCAGGATCCCTGAGACGGAGAGCTTCTCGTTCTTTGCGATCAAGGCGTCACCCACTTGGACTCCGCTCGCGGTGATGATCTCAAGAGCCTTCCCCTTGTAGCCCGACGCCGCTTGCGGGCGCTGGGGATATGAACTGGGCTGCGATCCCTTCCCTGACAAGTCATGACCTCCTCATCAATAAGGCTTCCCTCTCAATTATCAGTGAGGAAACAGATAACTTTTGCTTGCACTAAGAGAAAGAACCGAGGCGGGACTGCCATCAGAAGACGGGCCGTTCCCTCTTGACGACAAGAACGTCGCACGGTGCGTCCCTGACTATCTTCTCAGCGGCGCTCATCAGGAGCTGCCTCTTGATTCCGCCTTCGCCAAGACTCCCGACTACGGCAAGGTCTGCGCCCTCCGTGGAGACGGCGCTCACGACAGCGCTGGCGGGGTCGCCGTCCGCAGTGCGCCACTCGAATTCCAGCCCTGCCGACCTGACGAGCTCCTCGAACTTCTTTCTCAATTCCGACGCTGCCTTGATTGAGAGGGCGTCTTGCACGTCTGTGGGGTGGATGCAGCATATTATCGATCTGTAGATCTGGCCGATCTTCATCGCCTCGAAGAGTGCCTGCTCGCTTGAGGGAGAATGATCAGAGAGCACTATTATCCTGTGTATCAAGTGCGTCGCCTCCTTTCGACAGTGATCTGTTACAATAGAGTAGAAACGGTTTTATTAAACGGTTTAGTAGAGCAGGATTGCGAAGGCGCGCTCTCCCCATGGTGCCCAGGGGGAAGGCGCCACCTATTGCCTAGGCCAGGGGTGTTGATTTGGAGTTCGGAGTGCCTCAGCTGGAGATCCTCGCGGTGTTTTTGGCGGTCTACGCCCTCATTGTCGTGAGGAGGATCGGCAGGTTCAAGGTTGAGGTCTGGATGGCGATGCTCCTGGGGGCCGTGGCGCTCCTCTCGCTCGGGGCGGTCTCGCTTGGCGAGGCGCTCATGGCAATAAATTCGCAGGTGATCCTCTTCCTCATCGGGTCATTCCTGATCGTCGGCGTCATGGCCCAGACGGGGCTTCTCCAGGCTGTGGCGGTCGCCGTGCTGAGGAGGGCGAGGACGCCGTCCCGGCTGTTGCTCTTCGTGATAGCGTTCGTCTCGGTGGCGTCTGCGTTCCTCGTCAACGACGCCGTGGTGCTTGTTGTCACACCCATAGTGATCGCTTCCTGCACGATCGCAGGGCTGAAGAAGACGCCATACATAATAGCGGTCGCCCTATCGTCGAACATCGGAAGCGCCCTGACCCCAATCGGCAACCCGCAGAACGTCCTCATCAAGATCGAGTCTGGGATAAGCACGCTAGGGTTCATGGGGAAGATGGCGATACCGGTGGTTTTGGCAGTGGCTGCCGAGTACGTCGTGCTCAAGGCCATTTACAGGAAAGAGATGTCAAGGGGGACCGTGCTCGAGATACCTGAGAGGGGCCCCGACCTTATGGGGAAGGCGGAGTGGCGCATGCTTATCGCGATAACGGTCGGCGTGATGATCGGATTCATCACCTCCGATCTGACGGGTGTCCCGATCGCCATTGTCGCACTCGTGGGCGGGACGATGGCCCTCCTATTGAGCCCCGACAGGAGGGAGAGCCTGAAGAGGATCGACTGGGGCACAATGGTCTTCTTTGCGTCGATGTTTGTCGTGATGCATTCAGTCGAGGCGAGCGGTTTACTCGGGTTCATAATAGATCCGTTCAGGTCGTGGCTTTTCGTCGGGGGCGTCGGCTCTGTGGCGGCGATCTTCGGCCTGAGCATCGCGCTGAGCCAGCTGACCTCGAATGTCCCGTTCGTGGCAATGATGTTGCCGATCTTCCGCAGCGCAGGGGCCTCGCCTGACCAGTGGCTCTCGCTTGCTGCCGGCAGCACGCTGGGCGGGAACCTGACGCTCCTCGGCGCCGCCGCGAATGTCATTGTGCTGGAGGCTGCGGAGTGCAAGGGCGAGAGCTTCTCGTTCATCGAGTTCATGAAGGGAGGGGTTCCTGTAACAATCATCAGCTCAGCGATAGCGATCGCAGTCCTTTCCCTCCTCCTAGGGATTTGATCCTATCCTGGGCAGATCCCTCGGGCAGCATCCTACTCATTTTTTGTGGTTTAAATGAAAAATTTAATAAGTCAACCCGCAGATTAGCAACTAAATCATAAGACAATGGGAGGACTTTTAGTGCCAAAGAAGCGGAAGAGCCGTGGAAGGAACAAGGGAGACAAGGGGAAATCTGCGAGAGTACAGTGCGACATCTGCGGGGGGTGGGTTCCGAGGGACAAGGCGATCAAGGTCACCAAGCCGGTCTCGCTGCTCGAGCCACAGCTCGCGAAGGACCTGATGAAGCAGGGGGCGCTCATTTACAGGCGCGTGGTAACGAAGAACTATTGCGTGAAGTGTGCCATCAGCAAGAGGATCGTCAAGGTCCGATCGAAGGACGACAGAAGGACCGCTGAATCGCTAAGCTGATTTGCTTAGGCGAGGCCCTGGCAGCGGTCAGGGCTCCATTTGGGGGGCTACTTCTTGTTCAGGGCATTCCTACTCAAGGCATCGGAGGGGCGGACAGCCCCTGACTTTTCCCTCAAGTCGCTCGCGGGATCTGGCGGGAGGATGGACCTGATCTGCAGGTGCGTCATAGCCGCTCTCGCCGTGCCAGGGGGGCCGGAGCGGAGCACTGAGATCACCATAGTGTTGGAAGGGCCGCCGAACCCCCCCATCAGCGTGACGTTCAGCGGGGCCGAGATCGAGGGGGCGCCCCAGGGCGAGGTGGAGGTCGGCGAGATGATAGCCAAGGCGATGCGCGGGGATCCGCCTAGAGGCGTCAGGGCAGCGAGGTGGGGGTTCAGGGAGGCTCTCCTTGACTACAGGAGGCAGGGTTTCAAGGCCTACTACCTCCACGAGGAGGGGGAGGCGTTCCGCTACGCAAGGTTAGCGCAGAAGGGAGTCTTCGTGCTTGGCGACCACAAGGGGCTCGATCCAGGAAGCGAGAGGCTCCTAGACGAGTTGGGCGCCAAGAGGATCAGTCTCGGCCCCATATCCTACCTTGCGAGCCACTGCATAACGATGGTGCAGGCCAACCTGCCTTAGCCGAGGCGCATTTGAAGCGCCTTACGACCGCAGCGACTTCTTTATGTGCCACATCCGCTGGGCTACGGTGAAGTGAGTCAGTATCGCAAGGAGCGTCACAGCCACCCAGGCGTAGCCGAGGACGGAAGCGGCGGCAAGTATGACGATCCGCTCTGCCCTCTCCATGAGGCCGACCGATGACATCTTCACGCCCTCGATCTCCCCCTTCGCCCTGACATAGCTGACCATGACGGAGCCCACCATCGCTGCCAATCCGATGAGCGTGTCGCAGAGGCCCGCGGCGATTATCGCGCCAAGGACGATGAGGTCGGAATACCGGTCTAGGGTTGAGTCGAGGACTCCCCCCCACCTGGAGGACTTGCCTGAGGCGCGGGCGACGGCTCCGTCTATGACATCGAAGAAGCCAGAAGCGAGGAGTAGGAGGCCCCCTTCGAGCTGCCTCCCGCTGAAGTAGGCGTAGGCTGCGGCTGCGGAGACCGCGAACCCGATCGCGGTCAGCGCATTCGGCGAGATTCCTGACGATGCGAGGGCCCTCGCCAGGGGGTCCAACGCCGCAGCCAATCTCGCCCGGGCCCTGTTGAGCAACAGATCTCCACCTGACGGAGATTGTGTCATTAGCTTTAAGATTAAGTTTGCTGAAAAGTGCTCTGCGGAGGTCTTGCTATTACGGAACAAGCGGGTGACGCCTCTTACGGTTTCGATCCCGAGGCTTTCGTGGAGGAGAAGGTCGAGGAGATCAGGAAGTTCGTCGGAGACGGGAGGGCAGCGATAGCCACGTCCGGTGGCGTGGACAGCACAGCTTGCGCCGCCCTCGCGCACAGGGCGCTGGGGCAAAGGCTGATATGCTTCTTCATGGACACGGGCTTCATGAGGGAGGGCGAGGTCAGCGAGGTCAGGGACATGCTCTCCTCCCTGGGCTTGCCGCTGAGGGTCCTTTCGGCAAAGGAGAGGTTCCTGGGCAGCCTGAAGGGTAAGGCAGACGCGGAGGAGAAGAGGATAGCCTTCAGGCAAACATTCTACACTGTCCTTGGTGAGGCTGCCAAGGAGGAGGGTTGCGACGTCCTGATCCAGGGCACTATAGCCCCGGACTGGATAGAGACGTCGGGCGGGATAAAGACCCAGCACAACGTCCTGGAGCAGCTCGGCTTGGACACAAAGAGGGTGTTCGGATTCAGGCTTATGGAGCCGCTCCTGGACCTTTACAAGGACCAGGTCAGGGCGCTTGCGAAATACCTTGGGGCGGACGCCGCAGCCTCGCAGCGGCAGCCATTCCCCGGGCCCGGCCTCCTCGTGAGGTGCATCGGCGAGGCGACTGAAGAGAAGATCGATGTCCTTAGGAAAGCGACTGCAGTGGTCGAGGCGGGGCTCAAGCTAGCGGATCCGGAGCCAAAGCAGTACCTTGCGGCGGTCATCGAGGACACAAGGCTTCGTCCGAAGGACGGTGTAAGCGAAGAGGCCGGGCGCCTGCTCCACGGCGGGACGGCGGTTTACCTTGGGGGGAGGGCGACCGGCGTGAAGGGGGACAACAGGGCTTACGGGAAGATCGCGGTGATCTTCGGGGAAGAACGCGATCCAGAGGACCTCTTCGGGGCCCCCGAGAAGATCATACACAAGGATCCTGAGGTTGTGAGGGTCCTGTACGCCGTGGCGGCGAGCGGTTCGCGATCTGGGAGGTACGTCGTGATAATAAGGGCAGTGGAGACGAGGGACTTCATGACGGTCAAGCCGAGCCCGATACCGCGCGGTCTGCTCAAGGGGCTGGCGGGAGAGATATTAAAGGACGGGCGCGTCACGCTCGTATGCTACGACCTGACATCGAAGCCACCCGCGACTGTGGAGTTTGAGTGAGCATGATGATCCCAGTGCTGTTCATGGGCGGGCAGTACAACCACCTGATAGTGAGGGCGCTGAAGGAGCTCGGCGTCGAGAGCCGCATGCTGATGCCAAAGGCGCCGCTTGAGAGCCTGGAGGGCGCGGACGGGCTGGTGATGGGCGGAGGGCCGATGAGCGTTTACGACGGGCTCGAGAGGTTCGGGAACGCGCCCTCGATAATAGAGGGGTGGGGGCGCCCGATCCTCGGGATATGCCTCTCACACCAGCTTATCGGTAAGCTACTGGGGGGAGATGTCGTCAAGGGGAGGAGCCCCGAGTACGGCAGGACGGTCGTGAGGGTGATCGACGAGGACGGGATACTGCAGGGGGTTGGGAAGGAGTTCGTTGCGTGGGCATCCCACAACGACGAGGTGAAGTTCAGGGAGGGCGCCTCCTTCAAGATCCTCGCTGAGAGCGAGTACTGCAGCGTCGAGGCACTCAGCGACGAGAGGCGGAGGCTCTATGGCGTCCAGTTCCACGTCGAGGTCGCTGAGACGCCGAAGGGCAAGAAGATATTGGGGAATTTCATATCCTTATGCAGGAAGTGAAAGGAAAAAAGGGTGTTTTCCATCAGAATAAGTGGCTATTAGCCCAAGACATGTCCGAACCACTGAACGCATTGTTGAGCGATATTATTAGATTGTAGAGGGTCTCAAAGGAGCATCCAGGTGCTAATGAGCTCAGGAGTTCTCCTCCGAACACCCTGTTGGCTATGTTGAGTATTTCTGCAACTGTCTTGCCGCTAAGCGGATCAGCTGGAACGTTGTAGTAAGTCAACCTGCTGAAGTCCTGCCTTGAGCCGAAAGCCCCCACCTGCTTCTTGCAGAAGTCCACGTTGAACTGCAATGCGAGGAGGTGCGCCCCAAAAACACCTCCGGGGTTATTTCCTGATGGTGGGTCTTGGTATGTTTGGGTCAAGTTGCTGGCTGGACCGTTATTCTGGAGATATTCTTTTATGCGAGGGATGTTGTTGCTAAAGGACAGGTAGTACAATGTATCCGAGCCAAGTTTTACAAAGTATTGTGGAGCATAAACCGTATTGAAGTTGACCGTAGTTAAAGTCGTGTTATCGCTCGCCCAAGTGGAACGGCTCCAAGTCAAGTACTGCCCAACAACAAATGAACGCCTGTTGCCAAAGTTGACATTGCTAGTTTGATTAACAGTGATGGAGAACGAGTTGCGCGTGGTGTTTGTCCATCCTTGGGAGGGCATATTCTCAGACATATTATAGGCCCCTCCTTCAACGTTGATGAGCCGATAATAGCCACTCGCATTGGTAGTTGCTTGGTAGGACTTTGCCCCGACGAGCGTAACATTCCAATTGCCAAGGGGGTAATCACCAACATCATATATGCCATTATTATTAACGTCTAGGAATACGTAACCAGAAATGTTGAACAAGTTGTAGTATGCGCCAAAGTCCAAGTTTGTTATGTCAGAGCCTGTTAGACTGACGTTCACTTTCGTTGTTGTGCTATTCAGCCATCCACTCTTCAGCAACAGTTCAACGGTGTAATTCCCTTTTGGAATGTTGATGAATGAGTATTTACCCTGCGAATCTGTCAGAGCGGCTTCAGTGTATCCAGTGGAATTTGTGTATTTGATTGTCCAGCCTGGGAGTGGCTGATCGCCGGCGTCGTATGTTCCGTTCTTGTTAGTGTCGTTGAAGACGAGGCCGCTGATCGTGTATGTCTCTACAACGGTCAGATTATAATAGTTGCCAAAGTTTATGTTTTCAAGCGATTGGTTTGTTATGGTCACATACATTATCCGAGGGGTGGTATTTACCCATGGAGGGTCGTAATATTCGATAACCCTATAGGATCCGTTTGGCAGCCCGGAGAAGTAATATTCCCCCGAGCCCGATGTAACTGTCTGACTGACTAAGGCGCCTGAAGAGTTGTACAATTCAATGTACCAGCTCGAGAGGCTCGGCTCCCCGGTGTCAAAAATACCGTTCTTGTTGGTGTCGTTGAAGACGAGGCCGCTGATCGTGTAGACGGCAGGGGCCGTCTTCAGATAGTTGCCAAAATTCAAATCGATGATCGAGCTGGCCACAATTGTAACCTGTACGAACTGAGGGGTGGAATTCGTCCAACTAGAATTAGCGAATCTGTCATATAAAGTATAGTTGCCAGGGCTGAGGCCGCCAAAAGAGTAATAGCCGTTCAGGGCGCTCGTTGAGCTTATCGGAAGTCCTTTATCATCATTTACACAGACGGACCAATTCAGCCCGTTGTCGTAGAAGTCGTAGATGCCGTTCCTGTCGGTGTCGTTGAAGACGTAGCCGCTTATGGAGTATAGTTTGGGCGGAGTCTGATCCTTATTGCCATAAGTGATGTAAACGGATTGGTTGGTTATCGTGATTACTTTGTTCCTTGGTGGGTTTGTCAAAGTCCAACTCGAGTTTATTAGCTCAAGCACGGTGTAAGTCCCAGGCGGCAGGTTGGTGAACGTGCAATTTCCAGTTGAACTGGTAACTGCTGATCTTATTGGCAGGGCAGGTCCACCAGAGTAACTGCCATTGTAAAGCCATATCGTCCATCCCGCCATGCCATAATCCTGACCGGAGTTGTAGGCGCCATTTCCGTTGTTGTCATAAAAGACGAAGACATTGATGTAATATCTCGCAGAGATGTTTGTGAGGTAATTGCCAAACATAACATTGCTCACGTTGGAATTCGTGATGGTAACGTTAACTACCCGTGGCGTGCTGTTAGTCCAATTCGTTTGCATCTGTTCATAAATTGTGTAAGTGCCTGCGGGCAGATTTATGAAGGTGAAGTTTCCTGTGGCAATTGTTTGGTTCCTAAAAACAGGCAGTCCTGTCGCATCATTTATGTAGATCCACCAACCACTCAACGTATTATCGGACCAATTCTCATAGATCCCATTTCGATCCGTATCGTTGAACTTGATGCCGCTAATGGTGTAAACCGGTGGAGTTGTAACCTTCTGGTTTCCGAAAGTAATGTTGTCGACATTATCATTTATTATTGTCTTTGTTTGACAACGTGGAGTAGTGTTTGTGTAACCCGCCTTTGGCAGCTCAACTACGGTATATGTTCCTGGTGCCAGATTTGTGAATATGAAATTAGAAGTATTACTGGACGAAGTATTATAGAAAGCGATGGGGAACTGATCAGTCCCACCCGTGTAGACACCTGCATAAAGGAAGATCCCCCAATTCTTTAAGCCGATTTCGCCCGTTGAGACATTATAAGTATATTTTCCATCTCCATTTGAGTCATTAAACTTGATCCCGCTTATGTTATAGCGCGGGGTAGTAACATTAAGGCTGACGTTGTAGTTGCCGAAGTTTAAATCAGTAATGTTCGATGAAGATATCGTAACCACTTGAATTCTGGGGGTGCTGTTAGCCCAACCAGCCCTCAGATCTTCAAATACAGTATATGTTCCGGTTGACAGTTGCGTGAAGCCATATAGACCCGTTGCAGCAGAGGATGCCCTATTGATTGGCATTCCGGTCTCGTCAAGAAGATAGACGTACCATCCTGCCAATCCTTGGTCATATAAATCCCTAACGCCGTTCCTGTCGGTGTCGTTGAAGACGTAGCCGCTTATGTTATATCTGGAGGGGGACCCGACTTTGCTGTTCCCGAAATTCTTATTGCCAACTGAATCCACGAGGGGGACGACCTGCATCCTCGAGGTCGTGTTTGTGTATCCCGGAGATAAGACAGAGATTACGGTGTATGTTCCGCTAAAGAGCCCAGTGAAATCATAGAACCCATCGCCGTTTGTAGATGCGATACTGACAGGTGTGCCGGAACCGTTATACGTTCCGTTGTAGAGCCAGACAGCCCAGCCAGAGAGAGGGCCGTCCTGCCCGGGGTTATAATCACCAATCGGATGTGCGGTATCGTTGTAGACGTAGCCACTTATGACATACGTCGGGGGCGTCCCGGTCAAATAGTTCCCAAAGTTGATATTCTGAAGGGGCGCGTTTGTGATAGTGATTTCGACAACGGTTGGCGTGCTGTTTGACCAGCCACTCTTCAAGACATTGCCTACTGAGTAGGAGCCCGCTTCCATATCTGTAAAAACATACGATCCGTTGCTCGTCGTATTAAAGACAGCTATCGGGAGACCGTAATTGTCATTGAGGTAGACCGTCCAATTCGCCAATGGAGGGTCGTACCCCAAGTCGTAGATGCCGTCTCTGTCAGTGTCGTTGAAGACGTAGCCACGTACGTAATACAGATCGGCGCTCGGCATCTTCTGGTTCCCGAAATCGTAACCTCCAGACGCGTTAACGTAATACAATCTCGACGTGGTATTGGCATACCCTGCCTCCAGGACAGAAATGACCGTGTAGTTGCCACTCGGAAGGCCTGAGAAGGAGTACATGCCACTGCTGTTGGAGAAAGTTGAGTAAATCGGCACGCCTGAGCCATTGTAAAAGCCATTGTAAAGGAAGACGGTCCAGTTCTCCAGAGGATCGTCATATAGAGGATCATACGATCCGCTGAGATCCGTGTCATTGTAAATATTGCCGTAGATCGTGATTGCGGCGGCCGCACCAGACTTCTTGAATCCGAAGTTTATGTTTGTGAGTGAGGAGTTTATGAGTTCCACCGGCTGAATTCTCGACGTCGTGTTTTGGTAACCTGGCGGGTTAGCGTCGGACCTTAGCTCGACTTGGTAGTTTCCGGGCTGGAGGTAGGTGAATATGTAAAGTCCTCTCGCATCAGTCCTGGTAAAGCTCAGCGGCATTCCGTCGCTGTCCTTGAGGTAAACGATCCAGTTGGAGAGGGGCTCGTCGGGCGGCCTGTTGTAGTCACCATTTTGGTCCGTGTCATTGTACACGTAGCCGCTTATGCTCAGGATCTGTGAGGGGCCACCTCCCCCAATGTAGTAGTTGCCTATCGCAATGCCCGTCCAGTTGTCCGGTCCGACCTTTTTCGTGAGGATCCGTTCGGTCGTGTTGGTCCATCCTTTATACAATATCTCCTCGATTGTGTAGGTGCCAGGATCCAGCCTGTCTATGAGGAATTCACCATTGCTACCCGTAAGGGGAGCTTGGTAAGATGGCCCGCTTCCTATTCTGTACGTGATTATCCAGCCTTCAAGATACGTGTCGTTTCCAGCAAAGATTCCATTATTATCAGAATCGTTATAGACGAGGCCGCCAATGCTGTAAAGTGCTGTTGGACTGAAGCCAACATACACGTTGCCGAAGTCCCTCCGCACATCAATATTGGTTACGGTTATTACATGCGACCAATCGTTTGTGTTGACCCATCCAGGCTTTATTACTTCGGATACGGTGTAGACGCCAGATGGAACGTCGAATATGTACCTCCCGTCCGTTTCGGTAGTGTAGCTTAGAATCGAGCCTTCGGAGGTTCTGCATGTCACCACCCATCCGCTAAGCCCACTCTCGCCAAGCGCCATATATCCGAGAGGATTAGGAATTGAGGGGTTGTCTTCAAAGACATACCCCCATATCCTGTAAAGAGGCACTGAAGTCTTGTTGAAATAAAGCCCAAAATCCTGTGTGACGTCTGTTTTTACAACCAGAGGCTTGATGTAATCAGTAGAGTTCAGCCAATACCCTGTACCGTTGGCGGCCGGCATTAGCAGATAAAGCGTGTAATAACCCTTGTTCAGGCCTTGGAACGAGTATTTGCCTGAGGGATCGGTCTCTGTCCTGAGAAAAGGATCACCAGTAGGCGTCCCCGTCAAATTGCCCTTATAAAGTTCGATCGTTACAGGTCGCTCCGTCAGCGGATAGTTGTCTGGGGTGCTCCAATTGTAGTCTGGGTCGTATTTGACTGTGCCTGAGATCGAATAAGTCGTTATCACTCCCTGTCCTGGCTCGCTTGGCTGGACGGTCCCAGGCTCCTGTATGTAGAGGAGGTAAAGTTGGCTCGTCGTGGAGCCACGGGTCGTCACTACCTTGAAGTATAGGGGATCCAAAGCGAGCTCTTGCGGGAGCTTTATGGTCGCCTCTGTCTGGTCTCCGGGCTTAAGTATCCCTTCGTCGGTTCCCCAATCCACCTTGGAGAGCTCGTCGGGCATATTCTCAAATCTGACGGTCACGAGGCTCCGGTTCGCGTTCTCGATATATAACCTGTCTAGGTTCGCATCCACCGTGCCTACGTTGATCAATTGAATCTTGAGCTCAAGAGGATCGGCATCATTTACCTTTATTACCTTAATGACCTTGACGTCCTCCAGTATCGACCCTGTATCTGCGTAAGGCGACAGGTTCCGATAGACGTTAAAATAAAGGACGCCAGCGGCGATGGCCGCAATTCCTATGAGCAAAATAGTAGTAACTACTACAGAGGCCCCTTTCCTTCCGGATCCCATACCCATTACCACTTACACTTACATACATGCACAGATTTATTCTCTTCGTTTCTATTATTGTATAACTTATAATTTGAAATAAATAAAAAATGTTTATGAGTATTACATCGCTACAGTTGAAGTAGAATTAAGTTATATTTATGGCAAGAAGGCTGCGTTGACGACATTTATCCTCAGGTATTGATCGTATTCATTACCCATTAGAGCAAGATCTTCTCCGCCAATGAAGAATACAGATATCTTGTGCACAGAATACTTTTCGCCTTTGACCTGCAGATAGACGGTGATCGTTGAATCAATCCATGAATCTCTCAGACCCGGATCATCAGGGTAGTCGTACCACGAGTCATTATGCATAAAGTTCACGCCGCCAGGGGCGCCGATGATAAAGTTGATGGTCATGTTCTGGTCAATGCCAGTCGTCTTGATCAAGGTAGCATTGGCGACGAATCCTACGAAATGGGTTACGTTGTTTTTATTGTCTCCGATTATTGGGACAGAGTAATCGTTCCATGACCACTCGAAGTTCAGATCGTACCAGTAGCTCTCGCCCAAAAGATTCTGAGACGTTAGTTGTGAGGGGACAATATAGTCGTTACGCACAAGGTCCATGTCACCGCCGTACCACGCGACGTGCCACGCACGCCTTGCCATGTTTGCGAATTCGTCAACGTAAGATCCACTGAATACATTCCCTCTGATGGTGACGACAGTAAAGTTGCCGTTGGCCATATGAGCGTCATCGTTAGGAGCGACCCAAGTTGAAAATGGCGCGATCCCGGTCTGAGTCCCGTACACCAAAGAATGATTGCTCCAGATCTGGGTGATCACGATCACGTTGCCTGTGGGGTTGTAGATACTCACCCTTGTCTCGTTAAGCGGCTTGACGACCAGGCTCTCCGAGGCTTGCAACTGCCTGAATTCGAACTCCTCGTGGGCAGCCTCAACGTAATAGGCCAAGTTCTGCGACCAGATGAAAGCATAGGCTACCGTGGTAGCGAAGATGAGGAAGAAGATGCTCATGCCGATCACCGTGCTCACGCCTTTGCTTTTTGGGTGGCTTGTTCTTCGCATTTCGCTCGGACTCCGCTTAACTCGGGTAATAGTTCTCATAAACATTCCCCAAAGAGCTTACCACTCTTATCAACTGCGGGACATTATCGCCCAGATCCCCAAAGTATGGACCTTTTACAAATTCGTACGAATAGGGTTTGATGGAGACGGGATTCCCTTCCACGTTGATCTTAGTCCCATTGAGATACATCGATACGATTTCAATGTTATAGTTGCAGTAGTTGTAGACTGTTGCGTTAACGAGCCATTGATTGGGCCCGTAATAGTTGGCGGTGAAGTTCACGTCCACAATGAGAAAGTGCTCCCTGATCGTCTTTATGTTGATGTTCCCTGCGACCTCCCGTGCAGAGGTGAGGGATGTGAAATAACCAAGGCTGTAGAGGTAAACGCCAAAACCTATCGTCGTTACCATCAAAATCATCAATACGACGGCAATAATTTCGCTTACGCCCTTTCTGTTCCTCTTCAAGCCCCGCACCAGTCTATTGTATCTGCGACAAATCTATTTAAATTATCCGAGAAAAAAAGAAAAAACTAATGTTGTTACTTAACTACATTGAACTCGAAAGGCGTGTTGTCACTGAATACTAGCTTAATTGTATTTGAACCACTATTGAGAGATGTTACAGGAATCCAAAGTAAAGTAACGCTAGCAGGTTGCCATTGTGTAGATGTTCCAACAAGATTTACACCTGTCGAATTTGGTGCACCATTTATATACACAGATGACAAAGTAACTGTCTTTGTTCCTGTATTACGAATGTATATGTTTGCGTGAGTTGCATTAACTGAAGATGCATCAACGACGAATGAGGCCTGTCCGCCTCCTGCTGGCCCAACGCCTCCGATGAAGCCCATGACGAAGCTGTATGTAACGACTGCGGCTGCGACTGCGATGACGATCAGCAATAGTGTGGCGATAATTGGCGAAACACCTTTCTTGTTCCTTAGGTCGATTGTTCGCATTTTCCATATCCCCATATTTTATATTGTAATTACATTACTGTATAGGTATATATAAGAATAACTGTCTACATAACCGTTCGACAATTATATAGTTAAAAAACATATAATAAGGATTATAAATAATGAATTATAATAATTAAAAATGCGGGTGCGGTGCGTTTGAAAGGGGCATATGTCCTACTATTAAGCCTGAATAGCAAACATCTATTGATAATTAGCTCTAAAAGATTCGAGTTGGAGGCTGGCGCCTACGCGTATGTCGGCTCGGCGAGAGGGCCTGGCGGCGTAGAGGCGCGCGTGCACAGGCACTTTTCTATCTTCAGGGGGGATCCGAGAAAGGCCCACTGGCACATCGACCACCTCCTCCCGAGGGCTTCCTCCCTCATCGCAATAGCGGTTGAGGGCGATCGCGCATCGGAGTGCTATATGGTAGCCTCGCTGAAAACGAGCGGATTCGCGGCAGTTAAAGGGTTCGGCTCGACCGACTGCAGAACGGGGTGTGGCGGGCACCTCTTAAAATTTGCTTGGGGACCTGCTACTAAAGGGAATGCTGAATTGTCGGCAAAAAGGGCTTCCGCCTCAATACGAGAGACCATCGAGAAGCTTGGCTTCGACTGGACGGAGATGCGACCAGCAGAAAAAAGTCAGAGCACGCCCATGAAGTAAGCTATGAGACCAAAGAGCATGTCCCCAAGAACGAAGCTGAGGGCGTAACCCGCGAGGAAGAACACGATCATCGGTATCGCCGGCGTTGCCCAGACGTAGTCGCCCCCGATGGCGCCGGCTTCATTTTTCCCTCCGCCCCTTGCGTTTCCCTTCATGCCGCTCCTCTCCGCCGCGGCGATCACTCTTCTGACTTCTTGCTCCTCTTCTTCGTAATACTCCGAGACCCTCGAGAAGACCTTGAGGTGCCTCCCGCCGTCGTCTCGGACCCGCTCCAGTATGTTGAAGTGGACCGACTTCGCCCTCTCCGCGCTCACTTTCACCCCTATGAAGAACGCGGCTGCCTTCTGGAGGGGCGAAGCCTCGATCCCCGAGAAAAGAGGCCTCCCCCTCGCGAGCCAGGCGAGGTTCCACGCCGCGCAGAAGGGGATGAATACGATTGAGACGAGCAACGAATTCCCGAAGACGGTCAGCGGGAAGAGGGGCGACACCGAGTTCGCGGGCGGCGGCAGCGCTATCGGCACTGTTAAAGCGATGGCGATTAGCGCCTTCGCGTCCGCCCCGCCATAAAGCCCGAGGTAGAATATCCCGAGCGCCAGTACGGTCGTGACCGTGATGCTGATCCCTGCCAGGAGGAGCGGGTAGCTTGGCGTCGTCAGAATTTCGTAGGCCGTGAGAGCTGCCCCAATTCCGCCCGCGATCAGCCACACCTTGTCGTCTATCTCGCGGGTCTTGACATCCTGGTACGATGCGAAGGCAAGGGCAATGCCGATCAGCACGTATTTCGCCAACAGGATCAACCGCAGCACCACTCTATGGTTGAGGCTAAAAGCTATAATAGCTTTTTACCGGCATCCTGGCTGGGGGGGCAGCCCATGGGATAATAAAGGTAAAATAGTCTTGATCTGAATATACTTACTTCGGAGAGCCAAATGAGCGCGCCTGCTGAGAATACTGCTTTTAAGGCAACTTACATCATAGAAGAGCCTTACGTCTATGCTGCCATAGTCGAGGATCCGGTCACCCGGGAGCTGCAGTACAGGGTGATCGAGCCGACCCTCACTCCGGAGGAGAAGGAATCCCTCGAGAAGATAAAGAAGATCATGATGCAGGAGATAAACGTCGACATCTCCGAGCTCGCGCCTGAGAAGGCCCCCCAGGTCCTGGAGAGGGAGGCGCGCAGGATCATCAAGGAGTACAAGATGAAGGTCGATGAGGGGATCTTCGGGAAGCTGCTCTACTACCTGAAGAGGGACTTCCTCGGCTACGAGCGGATAGACGCGATGATGACGGACCACATGATCGAGGACATCTCGTGCGATGGCGTCGGGATCCCGATCTATGTCTGGCACCGCGAGTGGGAGTCTATACCCTCGAACGTGCTGTTCAGCAGCGAGGAGGACCTCAACAGGTGCGTCGTCAGGCTCGCATACAAGTGCGGCAGGCACCTCTCGATAGGGAACCCGATCCTCGACGGCTCACTTCCGGACGGCAGCCGCATCAACGCGACCTACGGGACAGAGATCTCGAGGAAGGGAGCCACTTTCACGATCAGGCGGTTCAAGGCTGATCCGCTAACGATCGTCGACCTCATACTCCTCAAGACGGTCACGCCGGACCTGGCGGCGTTCCTCTGGTACGCGGTCGAGAACAAGAGCTCGATACTGGTCGCGGGGGGCGTCGCGTCCGGAAAGACCACGCTTCTGAACTGCGTCTCAATGTTCATCAGGCCCGACCTAAAGCTTGTCTCGATCGAGGAGACACCCGAGCTCAACATCCCGCACGTCAACTGGATACCGATGACGACGAGGATGGGGTTCGGCAAGAAGGAGAGCGACGTGGACCTCTTCGACCTCCTGAAGAACTCGCTCAGGCAGAGGCCGGACTACATCATAGTGGGAGAGGTCAGGGGCAGGGAGGCGTACACGCTCTTCCAGGCGCTGGCAACTGGGCACGGCGTCCAGGCGACCATTCACGCGGACAACCCGGCGAGCGTCATTAAGAGGCTCGAGGCAGCCCCGATGAATGTCCCGAGGCCGCTGATCGGTCTAGTGGACCTAATTGTGATGCAGAACAGGATGAGGATCGGGGACCAGCCGGTCAGGAGGACCGTGGACCTGACGGAAGTCGGCGGGTACGACGCCGAGAACAACAAGCTGATAGTGAAGCAGAGGGGGAGGTGGGACCCGCAGACAGACACCTTCATAATGAGCGACGAGAGCCTCCTCCTGAAGAAGATATGCGAGAAAAGGGGGATTACCCTCGAGCAGGCGAGGAGCGACATCAACAAGAGGAAGGTCATCTTCAAGTGGATGATGGACAAGAAGATGAGGAGATACCAAGAGATTGGCGCCATGCTCAGGGAGTACTACGCGGATCCTGAGAGGATCTTCAGGAGAGCGATGGTGGAGAGCGTATGAAAGCGCTCAAGATCAAGAAAGGTGCAAAGGAGAGCAAGGTCGACAAGCCGGCAAAAGCCCCTGCCCCTGAGCCAGAGAAAAAGGTTGAAATGCCTAAGCCAGAGCCAAAGCCGGAGAAGAAGGGGAAGGGCAAGGACAAGACAAAGGAAAAGGGAAAGGGCAAGAAGGGCATGCAGCTGCCTGATCTTTCCCTTTTCGCCTATAATATCTTCGGGAAATACATTGGGCGCATGAAGCCGCTCATCAAGGACATGGACAACGACCTCAGGCGCGCCTTGATGAGGACCACCGCCGAGAGGTATATGAGCAAGGCGCTCCTGGTCACGATACTGAGCTTCGTCATTTCAGCTGCCGTGACAATACCTATCTTCCTGAGATGGTACCCGCTGTTCTCTGCCCTCGAGACAGCATTGGGCCTGACAGCGCTGATAACGGCAGTCACATTCACCGTTATGTATATGTATCCAGCTTACGCCGCCAAGAGGAGGAGGAGCGCTATCGACAGCGCGATCAACTTTGCTGCGCAGTACATGGCCATCCTTGCGGGCGCCGAGGTCACGCCGGAGAGGATCTTCAAGAGCATCCTTAAGGCGGACGTCGATATGGTCGTCAAGGACGAGGTAGCGGAGGTCGTCAAGGGCATTGACATCTTCGGGGAGGATTTTTACACCGCCCTCGGAAAGAGGATCAAGGAGACGCCTTCAAGGAAGTTCTCAGACCTGATGAAGGGCATACTCGCAGTCGGGAGCATGGGAGGTGACCTCAGGAGGTACCTCCACATGCAGGGTAAGATATTCATGCGCGACAGGAGGACGAACCTTAAGAAGCAGCTGGACGGTCTAGGCGTCACCGCTGAGATCTACATATCAATGGGCGTCGTCCTGCCCCTCATAATTGTGGTGATGCTCGCTACGATGTCGTTCATAAACAGTGGGGGGATCGATTCCCTGCTCTGGATGTATGTCGTCACCTTCGTGATGATACCCGCTGTTTCTGCGCTCATGCTGCTGATCATCGACACGTCTGTCCCTAGGGAGGAGTGAGGCAAAGATGCCATTCATGGAGAAGCGGAAGAAATACTACATCTACGCCGCGGAAAGCGCAGCCGGGGTCGCGATCGGGCTCTTCGGGGTCCTCACATATTTCTCGAACCCAGTCTTGGCCGACTACATATTCACGATCGCATTCACTGTGGGGATCCTCCCCTTCGCTATACTGAGCGTTCTCGAGAACAGGTGGAGGTCGTCCGTCGAGAAGAGGATACCCGAAATGCTGGAGGACATCGCAGAGGGGCAGCTCACAGGCCTCACGTTCCTGAGGGCCCTCGAGGCATCAGCGATGAAGGACTATGGGAGGATCACGGAGGAGCTGAGGAGGATCCTCTCACATGTCAAGCTCGGCGGCACCATAGAGGAGGGGTTTGAGCGGTTCGCCCAGCGCATGGATTCTAAGATGGTCAAGCGCGCCTCGGGAATCATTGTTGAGACGACGAAGTCAGGGGGCGATGTCGCCAAGATCATAAGGAGCCTAGCGAGTTACCTGAGGCAGATAGAGGGGCTAAACAATGAGCGGAAGGCCACGATGAGGACCTACATCGTAATCGTCTACATAGCATTCGCAGTCTTTATGTCCACGGTCATCATACTCCTGAACCAGTTCTTCTACCCGATGATCGGACTGGGGACGGTCATATTCACGCCCCAAGCGGACTACCTGACCTACAGGAGAATATTTTACTATATGGGCTTCATACAGGCGTTCTTTTCAGGGCTGGTCGCCGGAAAGCTCGGGGAGGGCTATATCGCTAGCGGTTTCAAGCACTCCGTTGCGATGATGCTGATAAACCTCGCGATATTCTTCTTCCTTGTTGCAGGGTAGGTTAGAACCAGCACGTCATTTCTTCATTTTCGGCAAAAATACTCGATTTTTTAGAAAGCAGGGATGGGCGGTTTCTCTTTTCACTGGGTGTCCTTGTTCTCTTCTGTCGGCTGCGCTGCTACAGTTGCATACGGAACTTGTGAGGGCTGCGCTTCCTTAGATTCCCCAGAGGGCGCTTGAGGCTCCTTCTTTGCGTCCTCGATCCCCGAAAGGGGCGAGGCGGGGTTCGGTCCTGTCTGCGGTTTGGCTTCGGCGACTGGCGCAGGTTGCGGTGCTGTAGGTGTAGGCTGTGTCGCTGTAGGCGCAGGTTTCGCCTCTTCAGGCTTTGGGGCAGGAGGGGGCGGGGGTTTCTGCTCCTTCAGCATCTCCCTCAGGTTCTTTATGATCTCCTCCATTGTCTTGCCCTCCACGATCTTGATGTCATAGACGGCGGCGATCTTCTTCCCGTTCTCTACGATGGAGGGCATGCAGATCATAAACGACTTCTCCGGCTTCGTGTCCAAGACCTTGGCGAACATGTTTAGGACGGCGGTCTCGTCCAGCGGTCCGGTCGATGTCCCTATCTCGAAGGCGTATAGCCTCCCGTCCTTGTCGTTGCCTATCAGGCTGAACGTGTGCGAATACCCCGACTTCCCGACAACGACGCCTGGTGACGTCACTGCGAACCCCATCTCAGATATGAGGCTCGTTAGCGGCCTCAATATGAAGTGCCGCTTCGAGAAGTCCTCCAGGATTGCCTTGTCGATGGTTATCTTGTTAACCGAGGTTATGACCAGCTCCTGAGTGGTGAACTGCTTTTTGCAGCTGAGGCAGAGGTAGCTGTTCTTGGGCGTGTCGAACTGCTTGTTGCAGCTGAGGCAGCCATACCAGACGCCGACTACGCGGTAGTCCTTGCCCTCCTGTGTGAGGGGCTTCTTGCAGGTCGGGCACGTCAGCGGGGCTTCCCCTTTCTTGAAGCTCGATATCGGCGCTATCACGCCGTCGCTGCTGTGCTCAATGAGGGTCTCCTTCGCGAGCATCGTAGAGTTGCAGAAGGGGCAGTGGAACCTTACAGTTGCGTACTCGGAGTTGCAGAATGGGCACCTGATCACCTGCTCGTGGTAGACCTCGGTCCCGAGCCCGAGCGAGACTACCCTCTTGGCTATCGCGATCGTCTCCTTCGCGGTGACGGAGAGCGCCTTCAAGATGTCCGGGTAATGGTAGCCTGAGACGATGTCGAACGCCGGGTCCAGCTGGGACTTCTTGTTGTCAACCAAGTACTCGAAGACCTTCAGGAGCTGCGGATCTCTGTTCAACACAGCATAATACTGCGAAACGGTCTGAATGTTTGCCACCTGTTCTACACCCGCTCTCTCCCGAAGATCATATAATCTTGACGGTATCTTTAACGCAATCAGGTATTTTTACTTTTTCGGTCCTTGCGATCGCAGGGGTTCCCGACATGCTCCTCCGCCGGGTAGTTAGCTTTATTTTGAACTGGAGCACCGCTTAACGGGGGGCAATGACTTCGAACACGGGTCCAGACTCGGGGATAGTCGATGAACCGGGCATGATGTGCCGGGCTATCCGAGCCCTCCACCACGCGTTCCCGTGACCGGCCATTGTCGGGAATGAAGGATTGGGACAACCGTAAGTACCCTTTATTTAAGGATCCCCTTCGTCGATCTCCTCAGTGTCGTCGGTGTCTTCCTTGGGCTTCTCCTTTGTAGCCTCGACGGCGAGCTCCAGAATTATCTCCTCAACCTTTGAGTCGATCACCGGCGCGACGACGATGACCTCCTTGTCGACGTAGTCCTCCTCTTGCCACTCGTTGTCGAACGAGATAACGTACACGGGGACCTGGAACATGACGCTGCCGTTGGAGGTCCTCTGCATGTCGTACTTAGAGTACGTGTCGTACTGCTCCTTGTTGATCGGGAGCTTGATCGAGACCGGGTACAGGTCCCTGATCACTATGAAGTCTGACCGCTCTGCCTGCCAGAGCTGAACGGAATCCGCCACGACCTGTCTTATTATGTCCCTCAGCTCGCCTTCGCGGACTGACTTCGAGACGATTGAGCCCAGCTTCGACCGCAGTATAAGCGCTGAAGCCATGTTCCACACCATCACTGCGAGGCGATTGCCTCGGTCAGCTTCTTTATCCCCATCTCGATGTCGGGCATCCCGTTGCTCTTGTCCGGGATCCTCGTCATGACGTGCTTGACCGCCCCTCCCTCGAGCTTGAGGAAGATCTGGGGCATATCGACGCCGCCGAACTCGTCCTTCTCGCCGTGCGTTATTAGGAAGTCGTAATCCTCTTTCTTGATCTCGACCGGGATGTTCTGCGCCTTAGAGACGGCCTCGCAGACCTTCAGCGCGTATTGGCCAGCCTTCTCCCAGTCGGCTGTGACGACAATTATTCCCTCGACCTTCATTTGTCCACACCTTTAACGTTGAGTGAAATGCACCCTATTAAATTCCTATCGGTCATGCGAATCTGGGCTTCGCTGAGAGCTTCAGCGGCAGGTATGACGGTATGCACGGCCTCCCGCCGAGGCTCGCCCTCACCTTCTCGCAGAGATCCGCGAACGAGAGCGTGATGACGCCCTCGCCCCTGACCCGCGCCGCGAACTTGCCGCTCTCCCTCTCCCTCTCCCCAACGACGATGATGTAAGGTATCCACTCGACCTCGGCGTCCCTGATCTTCTTCGAGACGCTCTCCTCCCTGTCGTCCAGGTCGACCCTGAACCCCTCGGCGGAGAGTCTCTCCGCGGTCTCGGCCGCAAACGGGAGGTGGTCGCTGTTGACCGGGAGGACGCGTATCTGGATCGGCGAGAGCCAGACAGGTAGCTTCGGCGCCTTCCCTTTCGCTTGGTCCTTCACCGCCTGCTCGAGGATCGCGCCCATCCACCTCTCTATAGACCCGAGGGAGCTGTGCAAGATTATGCAGCCCCTCTTCTGCCCTGTCTCGTCGGTATACTCGATGCCGTAGCGGGCAGCGTCCTCTATGTCGAGCTGGACGGTCACGAGCTGCGTGTTCCCGCCGGCTGAGTCAATCGCCTGGTACTCGTGCTTGGCGACCCAATAATGCTTCATGCCTGGAAGGAGCTCGATGAGCGCTGGCTTTTTCACGACTTTCAGCAGCGAGGCGAACCAGTCTCGGTGTTCTTCATAGAAGCTCCGGACTACCCTGAAAGCGACAGCGTATTCGATCTCCATGGACTCCGTGAGCTTCGTGTACTTGCTGAAGAGCTCCGCGTACTCCGACATCCCCTGCTCGAGGTTGAGGCAGAAGCAGTGGAGGTCGGGCATCGTGAAGTTCCTGAGGCGCTTCAGCCCGACGCACTCCCCGCTCTGCTCGAGCCTGAATGACGGGGAGAGTTCGTAGACCCTTATGGGGAGCTGCTTGTAGCTCATCGTCACGCCCTTCATCATCCTGAACAAACCGAAGTCGCCTGCGTACCTGAGCGTGAACTCCTTCTTGTCGACGGTCAGCCTGTAGTCCTTCTCCCTGAACTTCGAGGCCTGCTCGCCGATGTCAGGCTCGTCGAGCCTGTACAGGTATGGGGTCTCTATCTTGTAGGCGTGGAGGTCCTTCACGGCTATCTCGTACGCGAGTTCCTCGAGGCTGTCCTTTATGATCGTGCCCTTGGGGTAGAACCTGAAGTGACCGACGTCCGAGGCGGGCTCGTAGTCGACGAGCTCGAGCTTCTTCATGACCTTGATGTGGCCCGGCGCGCCCCTCTCCCCCTTTATGCCCGCCTCGTTCCTGATGAGCTGGAGAAGCGGGGGCTCTAGGTTAAGGCTCTCGAACGTCCCTGGGTCAGAGTAGTCGATCGGCATCTCCTTCCCCTCCGGGGTGAGGACGAGGAACGCGCTCCTCTCCTGCGGCTCCTCAGCTGCCTGGGGGGCCTCTGCAGCCTCCGAAGGCTCGAGGGCGATGGATCGGGAGAGCTCGCTGAGCGGGTGCCCCTTACACCTGATGTCGAAGGACTTGTACCACCCGAACGGAGCCCGTATGACCTCAAGAGACGGCTTCGCAGCCTTGATCGCCCCTTCCGTGAGCTTGAGGATCCTGATGGCATCCTTCGGCGAGGCGAGATCAGGCGAGAGGTGGGCGTAAGGGTAGAGGACCACCCTCGGCGCCTTGAGCGTCTCCACGTTCTCGACTAGAGCAGCAGCTGCCTTCTTCGCTATCTCCTCTGGCGAGGCCTCGTCGCACTTCTCTGCCGTGCAGAACGCCACGAGGCACTCCTCGACCCTCGTGGGCTTCCCCAGGTCTTGGATCTCCTCCGGCTCCTTGACCGCTGGCTTGAGGGCGGCATACTCTATAAAATCAGCGTGGATCATCAACAGGCGCATTGGTCACACCGCTTGTTGTTGGGTTAGATCAGAGCCAGGTTATATAAGATTTGACGTGAGGCGGGGGTTTCTGGCTCTGCGTCGCGGACTGCGAGGGCTTATCGCCTGCGCCCCTCCCGGCCGTCGCCCCTATGCGTTCGGCGAGCGGTTGCGGGTAAGCTTTTTAAGGGATGCAGTCGAATGCTCCTTGTGGTTTAGTATGCAGGGCTGCAAGAAGTACAGCAACACGAGGATCGAGATGCTCCGAATGAAGCACGAGCTGAAGGAGGAGTACAAGGAGGCAATACTCCAAGTTAGGTTCTTCGCGATCCTACAGTATGACAGGGCTGGCCTTGCGAGCTGAGCTGTTCTTTCGACGCCGCTTCGGGATGGCGCGCCTTCAGCGCCTCACCTTGAGAAGAATTCGAGCCTCTTCACGCCGACAATCTCGTCGAACTCGATGTTGAGCGCCTCGAGGACCTGCCCGAATGTGCTCTCGATGTGGCCGACGTACTTTTCGACGTCGATCTCGTCTATCCTTGCGAGCTGGACGGGCTTCACGCCAACTGGCCCTGAGACCTTGACGAAGGAGATCAGGTCGCCAGGCTTCACCTCCTTGCCCTTCTCCGCCAGCTGCTTGGCGGCCTTTACGTGCTGGGGCGTGGTCTTCCTGTAGCTCTCGGTCGGCCTCGCGAGCATTACCTTGAAGGCGAGGCTCTCGAGGGGGAACTTCCTCCCCTTCAGCCTGTTGTAGCAGTTCTGGACTATCTCCTTTATCATGACCTTGGCGTTCTCGAAGTCCTGCGGCGTCTTGACGTCGCGGAGGACCTGCGTCATCTCGGCGAAGGCGTCCTTTATGAACGGTGGGGTGTTCCTCTTCTTCCCCATCAGGCCCTTGATGTCGACGACGCCGTTCTCCATCACGCCCAGGTAGTTCTTCTTCCTGCCCGAGAAGGCAACGTAGGTGTACCTCTTGTCTACCTCGAGGTCGATGCCCAGCTCCGACTCCGCCCAGTTGAGGAGCTGCGAGATCTGATCCTTACGCGGCGCCAGCAGGAAGAGGCTGTCCGTGTCGCTGTACAGGACCTCTATCGAGATCCCCTTCGCCTTCTCGATGGTCTGGGTTATGATGTACCTCCCGATCGCCGTGGTGCTGTCCGCAAGCGGTAGGCAATAAAGCGGGAAGATCTCGGCGCCGAAGACGCCATAGGAGGCGTTCAGGAATACCTTCAGCGCCTGCTGGACGATCTTGTACCAGTTGCGCTCCTCCTCAGAGAGTGCGGGGTCTTTGGACTTGATCTTGAACCACTTCACCCTCACGTCGCGGAGGAGACCGATTATTATTGACATCATCCCGTGGCGCCTCGTGCAGACCCAGTGCGGCGTAGTCGGCACCAAGTTGGACCTGCACTCCTTGTGGGGGCACCTCACAGTCTCGTAGCTGAGGTTCCACTTGGAGATTATGCTCGGGTACAGGCTCGCGAAGTCGACGACAACTACGTTGAAGAACACGCCAGACTGGGGCTTGATGACGATCGCCCCTTGGTACTTCTTGCCTTTGATTATCGCGGTCGTCGAGGCCTCTCCCTTCTCCCTGTCGATGTCCTCCCTCCGCGGTATGAGGCAGTTCTCGAGGCGGTGCTGGGCGAAGAAGAGGCTCCTGATCCAGCTCGAGACGCCCTGCCTCGTCACGTCCTCCATCGAGAGGCGGGATATCCTCATGATCATCGTGATCAGGTTCATGGCGATGTTGTGGCGCTCTGACGTCAGCTGCAGGGTTATCAGCGAATCCCTGAAGCAGTAGTTAGCCAGCTCGTGGTAGCTGAGCTCTGCGAAGGGCTTCTCGAGCGGTATTTTCCTGATTTCTAGGAGCGCCGAGGCTATCGCGTCGAGGGTCACCTCCTTGTAAGCGTTCCCGAAGGCGTATATCTGGATCGCGTGGTTGTGGAAGAACTTGTATAGGTCAACGTGGACGCCGACAGGGAGTAGCGCTATCTCCCGCCCCATTATGATGGGCACCTCCTCCTTCCTCATCCCCAGAACGTGGGCCCTGTTGTAGAGGTAGTGCAAGTCGAAGTTGTCGCCGTTGAATGTCATCACGATCGGGTAGTCGAGCATTCGGGCAAAAAGCGCCTTGAGGAGATCGAGCTCGTCGTCGAAGAACTCCAACTCCACGTCCTCGGCGAGCTCGCGCGGCCTAGCCCCTTCCTCCACCCCTTCCCTCCTTAGGATCAGGACCTCCTTCAGCCCATCCGATCCGGCGAGCGAGACGCAGATGACCGGGTTCCTCGCGGTCTTCGGATCGGGTATCCTGTCCTGGGCTTCGGTCATTACCTCGATGTCGATCGCGACCCGCCGGTAGTCTGGAACCGGGCTGACGAGGAGGGGGAACCACTCCTCGAGGGACTTCATGAACTCAGGGGAGGACTTCTGGAAGAGCTCCCCGAGCGGCGCCGCCTTGTAATGGGGCGGATCCCGTACGAGGTCCCCGCCCTTCACCCTGTAGTAGTAGCCGGGGATGAGCTGCATGTCGTACGTGTAGCATTCGTGGTACCTTATCCTGTCCTCCCATGAATCCCTCAGCAGCTCCCTTATGCTGTCGTCCCTGCCGCCTATAGAGAGCGGATCCTTTGCCGCGACCTTCGTCATCCTCACTGGTCGGTCGTGTAGAAGGTCGTACTTCTCGACCTCGCGGGTCCCCTTCGGGTCGAAGCCAGGGTGCGCAGCGATGCTCCTGTTGGACTTCAGATCCTGCAGCGGCATGTCGGTAAGGCAGTACGGCTCGTGACCCGTGTTGTCGTACCAGAAGTAGATTTTCCCCTTCTCGACGTCGTACAGCTTGGCGAGCGCCTTCCCCTTTGCACCGCTGTACGAGACAGAGAGGAGGACGCATGTCCAAGTGTCTGGCGGGGATTCTGCCTCGTAGATCGTCCTCTCGATGTATTCCTCGTGCTCTGGCGCCTCCTCGTGGAGGTACGGCTCTTCCGATTCGAGGTCGCCCTCAAGGTCGTCGTATGCGGAGGCTTCCTCGAGTGGCTCGCCCTCGTTGGAATCCCCACCCCTTTGCTCATCCACCTTTTCTTCGCTTCCGGCTCCATGCGGCGGGCGGGACTTGGCGGGGGCTTTCTTCTCCGCTTCTTTGGGCTTTTCGCCGCCCATGAACCTGTCTAGACCCTGCAACTCGCAGCCTCCGGGAGGTGGTTAAGATTCATTAGGTTCCTCCGGGGAGACGGAAGACGGGACTTGCCCCTTCGGTGCCACTTCATCCGGACTGGCGCCACCGCTCGAGCCTCTCCTCCGCGGTATGCGCCTTCTTGAACGCCTTGTAGTGCTCCTCGCACAAGAATAGCCTCTTCGATTCAGACAGCTTGAAGCCAGCCTTCTTCATCGCCCCACTGTACTGGGGCGACAGAGATCGGATGGCAGGATTGGCGCACCCTTGAACTGAGCAGACTTCCCCTTTTTTGACTTTCCCCATTGCTCCCCCTCACATTACTAGTAAGTTTATTAGGAATTAATCTGTCTTTCTGAAGAGAGGAGGGCCCGTGGTCTAGTCTGGATCAGGACGCAGAGCCGCCAGGACGCGGCCGCGTAAGCCTGCGGATCCAGCTGAGCAGGGAGCCTGATATCTCGGGTTCGAATCCCGACGGGCCCACCACCCAACCTGTGTATTCCTGTGGAAGACTCCAATCAACCTAAGTATACCGAGTACTCGAGGACCGGGACGAGCTCCGCATTCCGCTCGGGGTCATACGGGTGTTCGAATCCGAGTGTGTTCTGTGCGTAAAGGACGACCGTGTAAACTCCGGCCCCTCGCGATGCGCTGAGCGGGAAGGATATCGAGAAGCCGCTGCCGGCGTCGGTCCATGCGGTCGGCCTTATGACGGATAGCCCTTGGAAGAGAAGGATGGGGTGGACGCCGGCAACTGGGTCGCCCATCGAGTACCCCCGCTCGCCCTTGTAAACCTCCAGGTAGCTGTCGTACGACATCTGGTCGTGGTCGTCTGGATCGCTGTAGTAGACCGCCCCGTATTTTATCATCGATCCGTTGAGGAGGAGCGTCCCCCCGCAAGAGAAGACGCCGCCCTCAAACCTCGGCGGGGCTGTCCAGTTGACCCAGGACTTTATCATGTGGATCGTCAGGAAGAGCCGGCTGCTGCTCCAGGCTGCCGATATCTCCGCGAGGTTGTTCGTTGGGTCGAGGAGGGAATCCCGGTGCCCCCAATCGCTGGCTGCGTCGTTGTAGATCATGTCGTGCACGAGGCTCACAGCATCTGCTGGGATCTCGGATTGGCGGAGCTGGGAGCTGTAAACGTAGCCGATGTTCTCCTCCATCGCAAATTTACCGCCCATCAGCGTGTAGTAGTATCCGGGGTAATAGCCGCTCCAGTCATAGTGGTTGAAGTAATTCCCTGTCAGCATGTCGTTTGACCGGTAGTCGGAAGCGACGGACTGCTCTGAGAGGGCTACCGGCGGCACACCCGCGGATGCCCTCTCCCTATTGATCTCATTCAGCACATCGAGCACAACGTACTGGAGCGCGGAGGATATCGTGAAGTGCCACGACTTGTTCGCGCTGTGCCCTGCCATGTCGCTGATCGAGAAGTAAGCCGAGTGTTGCCCGACCGCCAGAGACCCCGCATACTCGGCCTCCGACTGGGTTATCTTTGTGATGGCGACTCTCGATCCGTCAATCTCCAGCAGCGCGGAGGAGAGGTTCAACGACCTGTCATCATAGTAGCTGACGATGACCTTCGATCCGATCATGGCATGGCTCCCGTTCGAAGGGAAGGCGCCCGAGATTACTGGGGGGGTGGTGTCGGGAGTGCTGTTCACGGGCGAGGGGGGGAGGAAAAAGGCGAGGGGCGATCCCCCCGTAATCGCGAGGGCAGCAGCCGCGAATATCACCACTATGAGGGCGATGCCCGCGACCTTAGCCCCGTTTGAACGCTTCTTAGGGATCTCGGGCACAATCTCGGTCGCATCGCGCTCCTCGCTCTTTCCGGCACCATCCAGTTGGCGGTTCTCGGCCCGGGGCGTGGCGCCGCTCGGGAGGGAGTAGTGCGAGATGTTCGGGAAAACTGCTTTCACAATCTCGAGTACGTCGGGCGAGAGGCCTGTGAGCTCCCCCTTCTGGACGCTGCTTAGATCCTTGAGGGCGGAGAGATCCCGCCTCCACGCCTCCGCGAGCGCCAGCTTGACCTTTTCCCACCCTACCTCCTCAGCCTCCTTCTGGTGATTGTTCCTGATGTAGTGGAGCTCGTCCCAGATGGACGATGTAACCTTCCTGACCAGCGGGAGGTCCCCGCTGTACCACGAATTCTCCTTCAGGTAGTCGATGACATACTGCCTGTAGGGGTTCGCGTTGATGAAGTCCTCAAATGCCATCAATCATCATTCCGAGCAGGGGTTTTGGGGCGTTTGCGATCCATTTTTCTGAGCAAATCACTGCTGTGCCACTTAATATCCATCCATTGGGTCGATAATAAGCGTTGCTGGTTCCTGCCCTTTAGGGAGGGCCGCAGTCCCGCCAGCAGAAAGATATTTAATTGGAACGCCATAACTGAAGTCGAGGTTTCACCTTGAGTGGCAGACCATTCTCTCTCTTCCGCGACCAGTGCCTCGCGCTACTGAGGGAGTCCCTCTCAGCAGAGGGGCTCAGCGGGGCGATCGGCGAGATAAGGCTTGTTGAGCCGAGCGACAAGGCGCTCGGCGATCTCAGCTTCTCGACTTTTACGATCGCTAAGGCGGCGGGCGCAGATCCGAGGGGGATCGCGGAGAGGCTGGCTGCGAGGGCTGATGGGCTGCTGCAGGGTTCCGCCAAGGGAGTGCTCGTCGGCAAAGTCCTCTCGGCCGGCGCAGGATACGTCAACTTCTACATCAGCGTCCCGGAGTTCGGGAGGGCGACTCTCGAGGCCGTTGTAAGGGGAGGGGAGGGCTACGGAAGGACGCCAGGTCAGGAGGGGGGCGAGAGGGTGATCGTAGAGCACACCAGCGTGAACCCAATCCACCCGATACACATTGGCGGGGCGAGGAATGCGATAATCGGCGACTGCCTCGCCAGGATCCTCAAGGCATCGGGCGCTGACGTGATGAGGCACTTCTATATCGATGACGTCGGCCTCCAGGTGGCCCAGGCGAGCCTCGGGTTCAGCAAGGCGGGCGGGATCAGGCAGGACCTGAAGATCGATCACTTCGTCGGCTTCGTTTACGCTGTCACGAGCTGCGCGATCAACCTCAAGTCCCTCAAGAGGGAGGTCGAGAGGCTCAAGGCAGAGGGAGAGGATCAGGAGGCGGTCGATATAATAAGGGAGGTCGACGACTGGGTGGCGGCTGCCGCAGACCTCAGGTCTAGGGACGAGAAGACGTTCGATGCAGTCTTTGGCGCAGTAAGCTGCCTCGAGGACCCGGAGGGCGAGATCGCGAGGCTCCTCCAGAGGTACGAGGCGAAGGAGGAGGAGGCTGTGGGGCTCATAAGGGGGCTCTGCGAGAGGACGATAAGCGGGTTCAGGGAGACCCTGAAGCGTGCAAGGGTATTCTTCGACAGCTGGGACTGGGAGAGCGAGGTCGCCTCCTGGAACGGAGGGGCAAAGGAGGCTGTGGAGAGGCTCGAGGCGACGGAGTTTGTCAGGGTCGAGGAGGGGACGGTGCTGCTCGACTGCGAGGCGATAATCGAGAAGTTCGGCTTGAGAGAGAAGTACGCCATCAGGACCGAGGTGCCTCCGCTGATCTTGAGGAGGTCGGACGGTACAACGCTCTACACGACCCGGGACATAGCATACACGCTGTGGAAGTTCGGGAGGGCGGAGAGGATCATCAATGTCATATCCATCGAGCAGAAGCTCCCCCAGCTGCAGCTCAAGCTGGCGCTCCATGCTCTCGGGAGGCCGGACCTTGCTGAGAGGCTGGTCCACTTCAGCTACGAGCTCGTACACCTGCCAGGCTACAAGATGTCTGGGAGGAGGGGGAGGTATGTCGCTTTCGACGATGTGCTCGACGAGGCGGTGGCGAGGGCCTACCAGGAAGTGTCCTCGAAGTCCCCCCATTTGAGCGAGGTGGAGAGGCAGAGGATCGCGGAGCTCGTCGGGATAGGGGCGGTAAGGTATGCCATGGTGTCAGTAGCGTCTCACAAGCCCCTGACGTTCACGTGGGACCGCGTCCTGAATTTCGAAAGGAACAGCGCCCCGTTCATACAGTACGCCCACGCGCGTTCGTGCAACATCCTCGCGAAGGCTGGCGACGGCTGGAGGAGCGCCCAAGCGGAGTACTCTGCGCTCAGCTCTGCGTACGAGAAGGCTTTGATCGTCAGCCTCTCGACTTTCCCAGAGAGGGTCTCCGATGCCGCAAAGTCGCTGAAGCCTGAGGATGTCGCGGCATACGCCAACGATCTTGCCTCGACCTTCAACCTCTTCTACGACAATGTGCCGGTACTGAAGACTGAAGATGCAGGGGCGAAGGCTGCGAGGCTGGCGCTTGTGGATGCGACAAGGATAGTCCTTGCGAATGCATTGGCGATGCTCGGGATCGAGGCTCCGTCGAGGATGTAGGCGGACGCCTGGCACGAGGAGTGCGCATCGCAGATCAGTCGAGCATCATGACGACGCCGGAGTAGGCGTCCACCGCTACCTTTGCACCGTCACGGATTGACATCGCGTCCTTCACGCCCACCACGGCAGGGATCCCGAACTCCCTAGCCACGACAGAGCAATGGGAGAGGAGCCCTCCTGATTCGGACACAATCGCGCCTGCTTTTGCCAATATCGGGGTCCACGCGACGTCCGAATATGGTATTACGACGATGTCCCCTTCTTTGACGCGGCTGAAGTCGGCAACCCCCCTCGTGACCCTCGCAATGCCTTCGGCGTACCCTCTTGACGTCGCAATGCCCTTTAATCGATTCGCAGAATACTTTTTCGATGCCACCGGGAGCGGAAGGTCCCCGTAGATCACCTCGGGCAGCTCGAGATTCCTGAACTGCTCGATCTCAAGCTTCCTCGAGATGACCTTCTCCCTGTATATCCCTGAGGGTCCAGGCGTCCTGATCGCTTCTGAAAGCTCCCTAATGTAAAGATAGAAGACGTCGTCTGGGCTTTCCAGCATCCCCTTACTAACCAGAATGGATCCAAGCCGCAGGAATGCGTCCCTGAAGAGGCTGGTGCCATAGGTGAAAGTGAATGTAACCCTGTCGGCAATTTTCATTGCCCGCTCGGTTTTTTTCACCAGGTAGTGAGCCAGGCCCCTCTGGAAAGAGTTCTTTATCTGGAATAGCGGGTTCGTTTTGGGGACGTTGGTTCTCTGCTGAGATGACGATATGATCATTTTCAAGACAAGGTCCGGGTTCTCGTGCCAGTGCGGGATGCTGAAGTCGTTGCCGCTGTCGCTCAGGTGCCCAAATTTCGACATGAACTCTGAAACGCTGGAGCGGAATCCCATCAGCTCCGGATGGGTCTCGAGGGCCCTGTAGCCCCCTTCTAAGATCTTGTCCCTCGCGCCTTGGTCGAGGCGGTTGAATTCGCAGTTCAAGGCGCCGAGGGCTTTCTGAGGGTCTATTTCTTCGATGTGCCCCCCTGCCAGGGCGTCGCTGAGCTTCGACTCGTGGATCTTGTTGTACTTCATCATGTACTTTATTGAGGCGGTGAATATCCCCCTCTTCAGCTGGTTTATTATGATGTAATAAGCCGCCTCGCCGTTGATCCTGAAGAGCTCCCTGACGGCAGTGAGTGCCTCCTCGCCCCCCATTTTGGCTATTCTTGAGGGGTGGAATGGCCTGTATCTGACCTCCTGCTCCTTGAGGAACTCCTCAGTTTTCCTGAAGGTCAAAAAATGCTGGAAAAAGAAAATGAACACCCTTGGCAGGAAGGCCAGGAGCTTGGGCGATGGCTTGAACCTGGGCCTAAATCTCCCGGAGGATTCCCCAACGATCATCTCGAGCGATTCCCTTGGCATCCCGAGCAGCTCGAAGACGTTGCCTACCACGCCCATGTTGAAGTACGCCCTGTAGTAAAAGAGCTTCGTGAATTTGCTTGAGTCGAGGGGGTTCGGGCCGATGAGATCCGTGAATAGCCTCCTCCAAGCGTCATTGACGAGCGGTATGCTGATCGACCACACTAGCGGCTTCACTATGCCCGGCATCCTCTCTTTCGACAGCTTGTTGGAGTAGATGTCAACGGTCCCGATTGACGAGATCTGCTTGGATCGGAGCCATACGAGGGATTCGCCGTCGTAAGCCCATTCCAGGCTGAGGGGCTCCTTAATCCTGCGCGCAATGGCTTTCGCATCCCTCGCCACTTGGTTGATGACGGGCAGTACCCATAGTTCGTTCGTCTGGGTTCGTTCGATCCAGGAGCCTTTCTTGAGGACCCAACGCATGGTTGCGGCGCTCTCTTTCCCCACAGAATCACTTTGGCTGAGGGTTGCTTCGATTATGAGCTCGTCGGATCCGTCCACAGGGTTTTTCGTAAATGCCGCGCCGGCGAGCTTCGGGATTACCGTCTCCTGAATGATTATTACAGCCCTTGAGCCTGCGGGGATTTTATTGGAGGCGCAGAGCTCACCCAACATCTGGGAAATGAGCCTTGGGACGATTTCGCCCCGTTCTGCCTGATAACTTGGAACAGCGCCCATCTCATTTCCTTTCAGACCGGCCTCTTCATCAGCAATCACGGTGATCTTGTAACCCCTCTCAGGATCCAACCGTCCTCCTAGGACCTTAGTGATCTCGGAGGGCGAATTAGTTCCAGCAGCCGTTCCGCCGATCCCCTTGGTCGAGAGGATGATCGTGACTGGAACTCGCAGACCTTCCCGCTCTAGGAGCGAGATCGATTCCAAGATCCTCGATGACGGGGAGCCTGCCCTCATCTCCGATATGTGCATGAGCTGTAAACTCATAGATGCAACCACTCAAAACAGATTAGACCCTGCCCAAGAGCCAATATAATGATCTCCAATCGAGTTCATAAATATACCTATAACTGTTCAACAGATTAAATGATAGCACGATGAATGGCGAGTAGAATCTCCACTTGGAGAAAGAGTGGGCGCGGCAAAGGTGCGATTCGAGTTGATATATTAAGAGCAAAATAGATGGATAATATAGGACTGATCGTTGTATGGATCCCTCGATAGCCATCATCTGCGTGCTTGTAGGCTACCTATCTGGGAGTCTCTCTTTTTCTCGCATCTTCATGAGGATCCTGGCACCAGGCAAGGACATAGCGAACATACAAATAGAGATCAAGGGGAGCGGCGAGAGGGTCACAAGCAAGATCTATGGGGCCAACACGGCATCCATGGTGCTTGGGAAGGGGGCGGGAATTTCGATAGCATTGTGCGATTTACTGAAGGTCGCCATCCCCATGTTGGGCTTCAAGCTGCTTTACCCAGCAGATCCTTACTTCCTCCTAGTTTCTGTCGCAGGGCTGGCTGGCCACAATTGGCCGATCTTCCACGGGTTCAGGGGAGGGGTCGGGCTCGCGGTTCTCCTCGGCAGCTTGCTCATAATAGATGCGCCAGGGGTAATTTTCATGATAGCAGTCTCCACTCTTATGGGGATCGCCATATTCAGAAACATCCTGGTGGGGGATGTGCTATGGCTGATATTGATGATACCTTGGCTATACTTCAGGACTGGGGACGTCGCATATCTTTATTATGCGGTGACGGTGACCGCAATATTTTTCCTCGCCACGATCCCAGAGAGCAGAGAGGTTATTCGCCTTCGGAAGGAGGGCAAGTTCGACGCTTACCAAGCAGGCATATCGGAGGCATCATCCAGGTTCAGGGGGATCAAGAAAATTTCAGATTTCGTGAGCAAGGGCTGGCGGAGGCTCTTCTTTGCGGCGATCTCTCTGGTTGCCTTGATCTGTGGATTTTTAGTGATCATGGTTTGAGATGGCGGTCGAAAAAGAGGGCGTTTCTTTGACGGAGGCTCGTTTTGCTGTGGATGCGGATCCGCCCAACCGCCTCGCGGGGTGCGGTGGTGGCTTTTGCCGATCATGTCAATTCTTTGCGCTTGAAGATATAGAGGCCAAGGATCATAGTGACGGCGAAATATATCGCCATGATGGCTATCCCCTCGGGGACGGTCGCGTTGTAAGAGGTGAACGTCCTGTTTGGCCCTATCTGTATCTCTACGATGTTCTGTGGGTAAGGATCGTTGAGGATGTTACCTATTATCTGGGCGCCGTAGGTGATAAGGAACCAAGGCTCCATTTGCACGAGGTTGCTTACGAGTGTTTGAATGAGGTTGAACGCGAAGAGGAAGAGTATAGCGGTGACTAGAATTGACATGGAACTGCTCTTGAATATCGAACTGAAGAAGAAAGTGAACCCCATTATCGAGACCAGATAAAGGATCGAGAATAGGAAGGATAGACCAAACTGCCACGGCACGTTAATGCCAAAATAGTAGAAACCATTTGCTATAGTGAAGGCGGTGAAGACTGCAAAGACGGTGAGGGAGGCGAGGAGGGCAGCTATCCACTTGCCTGCGTATATCGCCGTCCTGCTGATCGGGTTCCCTATTAGGAAGTAGCCCGTCTTGTTCTGGAACTCGCCCGATATGGCATCCCCTCCGAAGAATATAGCTGAGAGTATCAGAATGTAATTGACGGCTAGGCCCCACCAGCTGGAGTAGAAACCGAGCTCGGAAGACATGAAACCAGCGGGTCGGTAATAAGCAACGACCGAGGTGAGCAATATGCTGATCGCCACTGTGATCGACAGCAGAATGAAGAATCGCCTTGTCCTCAGATAATTTATGAATTCGTACTTGGCTATGGTCTTGACCTGGGACAAGCTCCCCGGGAGGTTGCGCACCATTCTTCCTCTTTGATCTTGATTGGTTGCCATAGACCATCACACAGTGTCCTTGACCAGCCTAAGGTAGGCGTCCTCCAGCGCCGATGAGGAGGGCTTGAAGCTGATCATGCCTGACTTCATGGCGGCGATCTCCCCGAGGATCCTCTCCTGCGCCTCCACCCCTCCTCTGAACTTGAGGGCGAGCCGCTTATGGTTGAGCGGGGCGGCTTCCACAACCCCCTCAATATGGGAGATGCTCTTCAGAAGAGGCTCCCCTAACGGCTTCGAGAAGTCCACCTCTGCGATTGTGATGTCTCCGCTGCCTGAGAGGCCGGCAGTCGCGTTCTCTATCGTATCGTACATTAAGAGGCGCCCGTGGTCGATTATCGCCACCTCGTCGCATACCTCGGCAACTTCGCTCAGGAGGTGCGAGCTCATGAAAATCAGCCTGCTCTTCCTCTTCAGCCCCTTTACAATCTCCCTCACCTCAGCCATCCCCCTCGGGTCCAAGCCTGTTGAGGGCTCGTCCAGAAGCATTATCTCTGGCTCGGCGAGCAGGGCTGCAGCGATGTTCACCCTCTGCTTCATCCCCTTGGAGAGCTTGCCGACCTTCTTGTCGAGCCATTCCTCCATCTTCACCTCGGAGATCGCCTCGAAGATCATCTCCTTTTTCCTTGAGCCCGGTATCCCCCTGATCTCCGCCAGCATCGAAAGGGCCTCCCTTACAGTCAGGGACGGATATATCTCCGGCGTCTCAACGAGGATGCCACAACCAGCTAACGCCTCCTTCTTGTTCTCGCGGACGTCTATTCCGTTTATGAGGGCTTTACCTTTTGTTGGCCTTATCATATCGGCAAATATCTTCAGGGTCGTTGTTTTTCCAGCTCCATTGGGGCCGAGGAAACCGACGCACTTGGATCCGGAGAGACTCAGGTTGAGATCGGATAGGGCAATGAAGGAGTTATAGTGCTTTGTCAAGCCGACTGCCTCGATGGAAAGCGCGGACATTCGCATAGCCTCGACAGGTTGGCATAGATGCCGTCTGATTTAAACGTTAACAATTTCAGAAAATTGAAATTCGCTGAGAAATTTTGAATATTGCTTGTGGAGGATGGAGTGGCGGGTCCGGAGGGATTTGAACCCTCGACCATCGGCTTTCCCCTTTCCATCCGGAGGCCGACGCCCTAATCCAGACTAGGCCACGGACCCTCAGATCAGCTAGGCTAAGCGCCCAGGAAAGAGTAGGCAAGAACTGCCAATATGGCGATGGCCACGATCGCGACGTAGATCACAAGGAACTTCCTGAACTTTTTGGAGCGCCCTATCTTGGAGAGCTCCTTCTCGTGCTCCGGCTTGCACTTGAGGCAGTACTCCCTACCCCTCACCTCTATCATCCGCCCACAATATACGCAATGCTTGTGCGGGTAGACGTACTGCTTTTTCTGCTGCTTTTCCTGCGCTTGCGACAATAGAGTGCCTCCGCTGACTATTGCATACTACCTATACTGATCGCGATTGCTTTTAAGCGATCTATCCTCTTCCACGTCGACGGGTGCGTCGAGAACATCTCGAGTATGGCTTCGCCCCTGAAAGGGTTGACGATCCAGAGCGGGCTTGTCGCAGGGTTGGCTTTTATCATTCCTCCGCTCTTCGCAGAGCGCTCAATCTTCTCTAGCGCGCTCGCGAGCGCCAGAGGCTTCCTGCTCAGCTGGGCGCCTTCGCGGTCAGCCTCATACTCCCTACCCCGCGATATCGCGGTCTGCACGAGGAATGCTGCGATTGGTGCCAGAAAACTGAGGATGAGGGCGATCATTCCAGCGTCCCTGTTCCTATTTCCGCTGTAGAAGGATCCGAACCTGCCGACGAGGGCCAAGTAGCTGATGGCCCCAGCCACTGTCGCTGCTATCGAGGCGATGAGGATGTCTTTATGCTTCACGTGGGATACCTCGTGGCTTATCACGCCTTCGAGCTCGTTCTCGTTAAGCGTCTCCAGCAGCCCAGTGGTGACCGCCACGACGGAGTTGTTCGGGCCCCTCCCGGTCGCGAACGCGTTAGGCGCCTTGGACGGGATGATCGCTACCTTTGGCTTTGGCATCCCCGCGCTTGTCGCCAGCGATGCGACCATCCTGTGAAGGGAAGGGTACTCCGATTCGGAGACGACTTTCGCCTTCGTCATCGAGAGCACGATCTTGTCGCTGTACAGGTACGAGAATACGTTGAGGGCGGCAGCTATAGCAAGCGCCCCGAGTGTGATATACTCAGGGTACCCAAACAGGAGGCCCACAGCGTACCCTAGTAAGACCAATATCCCTGTCAGAAGTATCATCATGCCAGCCAACCTTATCATGGTGCAACCCCCGATAAAAATGCATCAGAGCGCTTATAAAAATATCCCCAATGGGCAGCCGGATTCATGCCCCATTCGGGGATTCTATATAGTAGAACTCGCCGACCTCCTTCTGGTACCTGTCCAGCCAAGAATCCCTCTTATTGACCCTCGGCCGCCCAGTGTCCTGGTCCCTCCTGAACGTGATGCCGACGCCCTTGAGGAAGGCGTTCATACCGTTCCGGAGGCCTGAGGGGGCAGAAGCGAGTCCTTTCCTGCTTGGCTCACCTGCGAAGACCATCACGGAATCCGCCAGCAGGTCGTTCGCCACTATGTCATGCTCGACCACGAATGCCGCTGAGCCGCGCTTCTCGACTACCTTCCTTATCGCCTTCGCGATGGCCAGGCGGTGTTCTACGTCCAAATGGGCGGTCGGCTCGTCGAGCAGGTAGATCTTCGCTTCCCTGGAGAGGCAGGCTGCGACTGCGACGCGCTGGAGCTCGCCCCCGCTTAGGGAATCTGTCGCCCTGTCGAGCAGCGGGGCTATCTCGAGGGGATTGTAGATCTCGTCTAAGAACCACTGATCAGCCAGGAGGGCAGGGCTGATCGATGACAGCACATCCCTGACCGATTTTGAAGTCGAGGGTACGACGTACTGTGGCTTGTAGCTTACGGTCATTGACAGCTCAGGGACATAGCCCTCAGTCGGCGGAATCACGCCTGCAATGACCTTGACGAACGTTGTCTTGCCTGTGCCGTTTGCCCCCACTATCCCGATCACTTGCCCACGGTGGATCTCGCCGCCTGATGCCTCAAGGGTGAAGCCGTCGAGGCAGACCTTGAAGGGATACCACTGGAGCATTATGTCCTCAGCCCTCCATTCGCTGGGCGTTGGAGAGAGGTGGAACTTGATTGCATATGGCCTGAAGCGGATGTTCTCATCCGGTATGTAGCCATTGAGGTAGATGTTTATGCCGACCCGCACCCCATGTGGCTTGGAGACTATGCCGTAGACACCAGGCTTCCCATAGTAGAGGCAGACGTGCTCTGAGATGTAGTCAAGCACCGCGAGGTCGTGCTCCGCAACTATCACATATTTTGACTTCTTCGCCAGCCCCTGGACCATCTTGGCCATCTCCATCCTCTGGTACACGTCCAAGTAGCTCGATGGCTCGTCGAAGACGTAGACGTCTGCTTCCCTCACCGCGACGGCCGCTATGGCGACGCGCTGGAGCTCGCCTCCGCTGAGCGCGTGTATGTCTTTTTCCCAAATTGAGTCGAGGGAGAGGTGGGACGAGATCTCCTTAATCGCCTTCCGCTCGTCGATCCTTGAGAGGATCTCCCCTACCGTGCCTGTGATCCTCTTCGGGGCTTCGTCTATGTATTGCGGCTTCGTGACCACCTTCAGCTTCTTCTCAGAGAGCTTCTTGAAGTACTCGTGGAGCTCAGATCCCCTGAAGAACTTTAGTATAGATCTCCAGTCCGGCGGGCAGTCATAGAAGCCGAGGTTGGGCATGATCTCACCAGAGAGTATCTTCAATGACGTAGATTTGCCAGCGCCATTGGCGCCCAGCAGCCCAACCACTATTCCTTCCTTCGGTATAGGCAGGCGGTAGAGCTTAAACGTGTTGGGGCCGTACCTGTGGACGCAGATCTCCTCGAGCTCGTCTGGGAGGTTGACGACCTTGAGGGCCCTGAATGGGCATTTCTTCACGCATATCCCGCAGCCTGTGCAAAGGTTCTCGGCCACTATGGGCCTGTCCATGCTTGGGTCGTATTTTATAGCTTCAGCGCCGGTCCTGACGATCGGACAGAAGCGGATGCATTCCTTGCTGCAGTCGCCGGGTTTACAGAAGTCAGTATCCAAAACTACGATCCTTACCAATCTGACCACCCGGAAGACGGATTATTCGAAATCAGATTCTTCAGAGGATTCCTCTTCTTCCATGTCTTCGCCCATGGATTCAGAATAGACCTCATAGTTGTCTGCTATGAGCTCGTGCTCCTCTTCCTTCCTCTTTTTCCCCCTTATCTGTGATTCCTCGACGACCAGAGTCTTCCGCCGCTTTGTCTCGTCGACTGGCTGGACTATCTTGTAGCCCTTCACCTCGCTAGCAGGCTTTCCGTAACCGCATGACCTGCATATGAGCGTAATCTTGTCATCCTTTTTGGATGGTATGAGGAGCTTGCCGCACTTGGGGCAGAATTCCAACTAAAGGCCTCCGTTGAGAAGGGTGATCTTACTCACCACTCCTCTTCATCTTCGAATTCCTCATCCTCATCGTCTGGCCATTCCTCTTCCTCTTCATCAGGCCACTCGTCGTCTTCGTCTTCAGTCCAATCATCTTCAAAATCTTCTTCGGTTTCCATATAGAACATTCGGCAGACCTCCGAGGGATCGACATAGTTTGGGTAGGGTTTGCATATTTAAGTCTACCTATAAATATTGAATACTGCAAGTTGTTAGTGATGAGGCTAAAGATCGGGGTCGGCGACGTCGAGAAGATAAGGGAGATCGGCAGGGCAATCAGGCGAGGGGGCGTAATAGTTTACCCGACTGACACCCTTTATGGCATAGGCGGGGATCCGAATAACCGCTCTGCCGTTAGGAGGATATTGGAGATAAAGTCTAGGGATTATGGGAAGATGCCTGTACTAGTCTCGAGCATCGAGAGGGCAGCTTCGCTCGCAATAGTCTCCGAGGCGGCACTTTTCCTGATGGGCAAGTTCTGGCCCGGAGCCCTTACATTGGTGCTTCCAAAAACGCCCAGTGTCCCCGAAGAGGTCTCCGGCGGAGGCATGCTCGGCATAAGGATGCCCAACCACTCTCTTGCTCTTGCGATAATAGATGAGGCTGGCGGCGCTCTGATAGGGACGAGCGCCAACATCCACGGGTCGAAGCCTGCCACGTCAGCAGACGAGCTAGACCCATCCATTGAGGGCAAAGTAGACTTTGTCGTCGACGGAGGGAGGGTGCCGATAGGGCGGCCATCCACCGTCGTCCAGATCATCGAGGACCAGAATAGCCCTGCGAGAGTGAAGGCGAAGCCCGAAGTGAAGGTTATAAGGGAAGGCGCTATCAGCGGAGAGGTGATCATCTCCGCGCTTGAAGAGTGGAGGGGAATAAAGTGACCCAAGGTTTCAACTTGATTGTGACCACCCAGCGGGGCAACGAGAGGAGCTGCATAAAGGAGTTCTCAAGGCTCGCCCATAGGGTTTCTGAGGGGGATCTCCAGATGAGGAGGACGAGGTTCCCTGGGCTCATCACTGGCAGGTTCGAGGGCGATCCTGTCGAACTTTGCAGGCGTATAAGGGATGTTGTGATTGAAGACCCTTGGTCTGTCCGCTTTGTCCAAAAGGCAATACCTTTGTCATTAACGGTCGAGGCATCGATCAGAGCGATAAAAGAGGCGGTGGCGAGCATCTCAGGCGGGATAGGCACAGGGGAGAGCTTCAGGATCTCCGTCACCAAGCGGGGGTCGGAATTGAGCAGCAGGGAGATAATCTCCGAGGCAGCGGGGTGCATTGAGCGGAGGGTCGACCTCGAAAGGCCTAACAGGATAGTCCAGATTGAGATAGTGGACGAGACGGCCGGGATTGCCCTGCTCCGACCAGACGACATCCTCTCGGTGACCAGGATGCAGCAAGACGCTATGGAAGGGGAAGGGCAGCCGCAGCAGTAATTATCATCGATAGAGATCCGAAAGAGCAGTCTTCTCGAGCACCAGCGATTTGAGGGCTATCTCCTCAGTTCCGACCAAGCCCTCAGCAAGGGAAAGCTCGGCTGTCGAGATCGAAAAAGCGGAAATCAGGGCGTTTTTCTTCCTTGCGGATATCTCGACCAGGCGATCGTCTTCGTCCCCGAATTCAGCCATCCTCTGATGCGCCTCCTCCAAGTCACGTCTCTGTTCAGCGACCGCTATTGCGCACCACGAAGCGGAGTTTGGCTTTGCCCCAAGCTTTCTTATTGCCTCCTTTATCTGCCTCTCCCCTGACGCGTACAGGAGGACCTCTGTCGAAGGCGACTTTGCAACCGCCTCGCCTGCACCCCACGACTTTGCGGCGAGGAGCGCTGCCGTAACGAGGTGCTCTTTCCCTGCAACTAGGTCGGCATCCAAGAGCTGCACGCTCGCCCCCCTGAGATCTGCCATTGACTTGAGAAACGCATCGGCGTTTGCCCCAGGCTTTACCCTTATGCCCATTATGGATATGAAGTTGAAACGGCCGCCACCGCCCAGCTCGATTATTTGCATCACCGAACGCCACCGTTCTGAAGGCTGTTCCCAACGTATCTGTCGACGATGCCCTCCGGGACGCCTGCTCCGATGAGTCGCTTCCGGAGCGTTGAAGGGTTGTCCACTTCCTTGCCCCAGATCCTGATGAGGTGCGAGAGCGTTTCCCTCAGCTCCCAAGGATAGAGTATCCAGCTCTCAGTGGTGCTGACGTAGTAGTCCGGGGTCACCTTCGACCATGGCTTGAGGTGTATCGTGGAAATGCGTATCTCCCTCGCCCCCTGATCCAGGATGTGCCTCCTCGCGAGCATCAGGCTCTCTCCGCTGTCCGCAACATCGTCGGCTATCAGGACCCTCTTGCCTTTGGGGGATTCTGATATCGGCTGCGCGATGACCGGCACCTTTGACTTCTCCTCAGGACCGCTGTAGAGGGAGATCTTTACAGAGGCGAGGTCGTTCACTTCAAGCAGGTCTGACAGCACCCTCGCGACCACCCACCCACCTCTCGCAATCCCTACGATCATGTCCGGCCTGTAGCCGCTTGCTGATATCTTGTCGGCTAGCGCCAGCAAAGAAGACTGTATCTCGTCCCATGAAATAGCGAGTATGTTCATTCTTGCAACTCCTTTATCCACCATGCACAGAAGGGAGCAGTGCCACCTCGTCGCCGTCCTTTAGCTCTGCCTCCATGCCTCCGAGCAGCCCTGAATCCACCCCATTTACCAATATCAGTATGTCCGGTCTAACCTTCCCGTCGGCGCCGAACAAGCGCGCCTTAAGTGATTCGCTTTCGGCGTTCCTGAGGTGACTGAAGAGGGATCCCAAAGTATTCTCCTCCAGTAGGACCGAACGATCTCCGCCCCCCGAAAGCCCCTTCAGGACAGCGAGATATCGGACTTTCACCGCGATTCCTGCCAAATGGATCCCCCTCATGGCTTGGTGAAGTCATAAATATAAACTTCCTCTTCGTAACGGCGACCCCTGAGGACCGACCCTTTCTTGGCGATCCCGAACTTTGCGTTCCGCAGCTTTTCGTTGATCTTGCGGTTCGCTGAATCTGGGTCGAGATACAGCCATTCGAGCGGGAGGTCGATGCCGATAGGGCGGTACGGTATCACGTGTCGCGTCGACTTGATCGGGAAGAGGTCCCCGGAGGAAGCCGCAGCTCTTGCCTCAGCTTTAAGTATTGGCGGCGGAGCGACTATCGCGCCGATCTCCCCCGCCAAGAGGCGACCCACAGAATCCTCCTCCGTGGAGAAAGAGAGGACCTTCCCCTCCTTTCTGAGCCTCTCCTCGAACTCCGAAAGGAGGCGGTACGACCGATGGATGTCAAATGGCGATGAGCAGTAAAGCCTCGCTGTTCTCCCGCATACCACGGAGAGGAGCGCGCTCCTCTCGCTTACAGCAGCCAGCGCGGTCTCTCGGGGGACTATTTCCGATCGGATCCCGTCGAACGACGGGGAGAGGTCGCAGAAATCGAGGCACCGGTACCAACACCCGACCTTTATCTCTTCGGACGAGTAATCGAAGGTGCAGACCGGTATTGACTGGCACCCCATCTCCCTGAGCGCCCAATACCGATGTGTCCCGTCCAGCAACATCCAGTCCCCTTCGGTGACGAGGACCGGATCTCTTAGGACGCCGTCCCCCTCAAGGGACTTGATAAGTGCGGTCAGGAGCTTTCTGTCGCTCTGCTCGTGCGGCCTTATCTTATCTAGCGGTATCGCGAGGACGGGGGGCGGGCGGTTTAGCGCCATCATCTCAACACCTTCAGTCGGCATGGTCAGTGGAGGTGCTAGTCTTCATCGGTCACTCAGAAACATCTTGCCACTTCATTCCATAGACTACTTTGTATCTGCCGTTATAAAAAGGGATTTTGCTCAGGTCATGCCTAAGCAAGGAGATTCGGAGATCCCGCGCTTCATTCGGGCTTCTTTTCTTCAACTGTCCCTGTCGAGGCTTCTGGTGGAGGGGCTTCTGCATCATCTTCGCTCTGGGACTCTGCTTCTGGCTCTGCCGAACCCTCTTCAGTCACCTCTTCAGCGACTTCAGCAGGCTCTACTTCGGCAGGGGCGCCCTCGCCAGACGCGGCCGGGGCTTCAGTTCCAGCCTCAGCAACAGCCTCAGACTCTGAGACGGTGCCTTCGATCTCGGCTGCCTCAGCTGCCTCAGCCTCTGCCCTCTTCTTTTGGTTAACCTTCAGCCGCGTTATGTAGCCTGCAACCCTGTTGTTCAGGCGTTTGCTGGTTATGTCGGAGTACTGCGCAACCAGCTTCTTGTTCGTTTCAAAATCAGTCGTGAATACATCACCGTACTTATTTACGAGCTCGTTTGAGACGCCCTTGACCTTTCCGATACGCACTTTGCCCAAAACATTCACCACAAGCAATCACCCGATGCATACACCAAAATTTATAATTTGTGATTGCCCGCCACCTGGGCGTGCGTTCGGACAAAGATTTTATAGAGACGAGAATAGATCATCTTTGGCGATACTAATGACGGACATCGCGTCATCACCAATAGACAGGATCATGAGAAAGGCAGGGGCGGAAAGAGTAAGCGAAGAGGGTGTTGAGGCGCTCAGGGAAGTGGTAGAGACACTTGCCCTTGAGGTCTCAAGGGAAGCTATCGCGCTGGCTAAGCATGCTGGGCGCAAGACTGTGAATGCCGAGGACGTAAAGATGGCGAGCAGGAAGCTGATGGCACTCACAAAGCTCGGTGTCTGAATTTTCGGGCTGGAAAACGCTGGTCCTTCCATTTTTTGGGTGGATCAGGCAATTTATTGATAACTTCGCTTCACTTTGTATTGGCGCTACGACGAGGAGGCCGGCGTCTAGGCTCGTTGGCAGAGAAACAAATATATAGAAGTGTAAAAGTCTTTCTTATCGCAATTTGTTTGAGGTGAATTCTGTGTCAAATGCTCAACTTGGCGGAGTTCCAGTATTGATACTTAAAGAAGGTACGCAACGAACCCAAGGAAGGGATGCCCAGAAAATCAACATGATGGCAGCCAGGGCCGTTGCAGAAGCCGTAAGGACAACTTTAGGGCCAAAAGGCATGGACAAAATGCTTGTCGATACCTTAGGCGACGTGACTGTGACGAATGATGGCGCTACCATTCTTGGCGAGATCGAGGTCCAGCACCCAGCAGCAAAGATGATGGTGGAGGTCTCAAAGACCCAGGATGACGAGGTCGGTGACGGGACTACCACCTCAGTGATCTTGGCCGGTGAGCTGCTGAAGAAGGCAGAGGATCTCATAGACAAGAACATACACCCGACTCTCATCGTGCAGGGCTACAAGAAGGCGACAGAGAAGGCGATAGAAACCCTCTCGAAGATAGCGGTGCCAGTAGCCATCGACGATGACAAGAACCTGAACAAGATAGCATACACCGCAATGAACAGCAAGGCTTCTGCAGGAGTCCAGGACTTCTTCGGCGACATCGCTGTGAGGGCAGTAAAGGCAGTCGCTGAGAAGAGGGGCGACAAATACATCGCAGACCTCGATTACATCCAAATAGTGAAGAAGCAGGGCGGGAGCGTAACGGACAGCCAGCTGGTCTATGGAGTCATTGTCGACAAGGAAGTGGTGCACCCCGGCATGCCAAAGAAGGTGACTGACGCAAAGATAGCTCTGCTCGACACCCCGCTTGAGATAGAGAAGACCGAGTTCGATGCAGAGATCAGGATAAGCGACCCGACCCAGATGAAGAGCTTCATCGAGGAAGAGGAGAAGCTCCTGAAGGAGATGGTTTCGAAGATCAAGGCATCCGGCGCTAATGTCGTATTCTGCCAGAAAGGCATAGACGACGTCGCGCAGCATTACCTTGCCAAGGAAGGGATCGTCGCAGTCAGGAGGGTCAAGAAGTCGGATATCGAGAAGGTTGCCAGGGCGACAAACGCAAAGATTATCACGAACCTTGACGACCTGACGCCAGCGGACTTGGGCATTGCAAAGACTGTCGAGGAGAAGAAATTCGGTGAGGACAAGTTGACGTTCATCGAGGGCTGCAAGCACCCGAAGGCAGTTAGCGTGCTGATAAGGGGAGGCCTGATGCGCGTCGTCGACGAGGCAGAGAGGACGCTACATGACGCGCTCTGCGTTGTCGCCGATGTTATAGAGGATGGCAGGATAGTTGCGGGCGGCGGGGCGCCAGAGCTTGAAGCGGCAAAAGTGCTCAGAGAGTACGCATCGAGCGTTGGCGGAAGGGAGCAGCTTGCGATAGAGGCGTTCGCCGACAGCCTTGAGGCGATACCGAGAACCCTTGCTGAGAACGGAGGGCTTGACCCGATAGACATCCTAGTTGAACTGAGGGCGCTCCATGACAAGGGGGAGATATGGGCGGGCGTGAACGTCCTAGAGGGCAAGACGGCTAACATGATGACCGCCGGTGTAATAGAGCCGCTTTCTGTCAAGATGCAGGCAATAAAGTCCGCGACCGAGGCGACGTCAATGATCCTCAGGATCGACGACGTTATTGCTTCAGCAAAGACTGGCGGCGGGCCCAAGATGCCCAGCAAGCCAGGCGAGGGCGGAGCGGGAGAAGACTAAATCTTCCCCTTTTTTCGTTTTTTTTTATTTATTTTAATTCATTTTTATTCTGCGCTTTTTTGGTGCACTTTTTGACCCCCCACCTCAATCAGCTATTTATCCGTGGATGCAGAACTTAATTTGCTGATGGATCTCATGGAAGCGATTGTGATAACGGGCACCCCCGGCACAGGCAAGACCTCCGGATCGGAGGCGGCCAGCAGGATGCTAGGGCTCGATCTTTGGCACCTTGGCGAGATTGCTAAGGAATGTGGCGCACTATCGAAGGATCCGGATCGAGATACCCTTGTAATCAACCCGACAAAGCTCAGGAGGCTTCTTGGGAAGAGGCTCGATAGCGGCGAGGGGTGCGTCATCATAGAGGGGCATTACGGGGAGATCGTACCAAAGGGGAAGGTCAGGCTTGCCCTAGTTCTCAGGACCGATCCCAGAGTCCTCGAGACGAGACTCCGTTCGAGGGGGTACAGCGAGGAGAAGGTCAGGGAGAACGTGGAGGCTGAGCTGCTCGACTATTGCCTAATCAAGGCAATCGAGCGCTTCGGTGAGGGGAAAGTGCTCGAGATAGACACGACAGGGCTAGAAGCTGAGAGGCTAGGTGAAGAGATAGCTTCAGCGGTAAAGGGGGATAAGGGGCTCAAGCCTGGCAGCATAAATTGGATGGCTATGCTTGAGAGGGAAGGGGCACTTCAGCGGTATCTTCGCTGATCTCAAGCCCCAAGACAGGATCAGCGATCACCTTTACGAAGGCATTGCAAGACCTGGAGGGCATATTTACGACGGCCTCCCCGACGCAAAGGGACGTGAGCGCCCTGATCTCCTCCTCAGACATCGAGGTTGATTCCCCTATCGCCCGGAGGTCTTCGCCTGACCGTATCGCGTGGATTATCCTTATGGAAGTGTTCTTCACCACTTCCTGGGAGACAGATGAAGGGAATTGGGAGATGACAACGACGCCCTCGCCAAACTTCCTCAGCTCGCTCAAAATCCTCTCACCTATGCATCTTGGCATCTCAGGTTTTCTTGGGGGCAGGACGTTATGCGCCTCTTCGATAAAAACGACGTGCTTCAGCCGTGAGTTCACCTCCTTGTAGACGCAATGGTCATAGAGCAGCTTGAGTAAAATGTTCGCGAAGATTGACCTGCTGTTCACGTCCTTGAGGCGGCTGAGGTCGATCGAGACGAGACCAGAGAAAAGCTCCCCCCTCGGCACAGAATCGGGGCCATCGACAGCCATGCCACACGTGCCTTCAGTGAAGAGCTTCAGCCGCCGCATGAGCGCCATCCTCGTTTCATGGTCCCAGCTTGACTTGATCGGCAAGAGTCCCAGCTCATGTATTAGGTCCGATAGCGAGGGGTTTGTCTTTGATCTATAGCAAGCCTTGAGCACTTCCCTAAACATGTAAGCTTGGGGGGCAGTGAACTGGAAGACTTGGGAAAACACGTCAGTTATGAACTCAGTCTGGAAGCCATAGTCCCCCTTCGCCTCCGATATCAAAGGGTTGATTGTAAGGCCACACTCAGGGGATCCGGGAGAGAAGACCTTGCCACCCGAGCTGTAGACGGCCTCACTGTGCTCACCATGCCAGTCCAGAATCATTACAGAGATTCCTTGAGAGAAGAGCCTCAAAGCGAGGGATATAGCAGTAGTCGATTTTCCGCTCCCAGTGGTGCCGAATATTGAGGCGTGCCGCTGGATGTCTTTAAGATTTAGCGAGAGCGGACCGACCTTCCTGCCGCTGGAGTAAACATTGCCTATCAAAGGCCCATCCCCGTAGAGCGGGCAATCCTCGCTTGCAGTTATCGAGGAGGAAGGATCCCTTGAGAAGGGCGGAGGGGTGATCGGCATCACATGTTCGTCATGCTTCATCAGTAGGGGCTGCGCTCCGACTCGCAAATCGCGGAGTGCCACGTGCAGCGGCGAGGAGATCAGTGAGATCAGCTCCTCGTTTCCCAGCCTCTCGGTCTTGCAATTGGGGAATATCACTGAGCAGAGACTTTCGATCTGCTTGAGGCGCATCTCGCACTGCTTCGAGACCTCCTTTTCGTCCCTTCCAGAGGACCAAGCGATCACTATCGATCGGGTGATACAATGGCTGATTTCAAGGCCTGCCATCGATTTACCGGGGATCGAATACATCAGATACCCAGTTTGAGCCCCTATCGATCGGAGAGCCTCTGAGAATTTGCAGAGGCGCTCGTAGCTCAATTCTTTTTCGAACCGGTCTAGCTCCTCGATCTTCCTGTTCTGCGAGAGGGCTATAGCCGATGCCCCCCAACATCTCCCTCGGGCGTTATGGGCGAGATCAGGCCCTGGCAGCGTGATGGCATTGCCAGCCTTCAGATCAACCTTGGCAAGAATCCTGTAGGCGAACGGAGTAGCAAGCAGACCGATGCCTAAAAGCAGGAGGGCAAATTTGTCAGGGACATAGTCGCTGATAAAGAAGATCACCAGCACCGAGAGCAAAATGAGAGAGAGCGATTCCATCTTCACACTATCCTGAAGAAGCTCAATATCTTGTCCAAGGACTGTCTCATGTCTTCCAGAAAGCCTTCACCGTTGAATATTGAGAGGTCAAACGTATTCTGAACGCCGCTTAGGAGTCCGACCACCAACGACAGAACGACGGTGAGCGTGACGATCGCTATCCCCAATAGGAGACCTTCCTCGACGAGCGGGGATCCCCTCTTGCTTAAGTCCTTGCGCCTTGCCATTTTGCATCCCCCCAAACCACCGCCACTTTATTTAAGAGCGCTATTTGATTGCAAAGATCATAACGAGATGCGTAGCGATGAAGGTCATGCCAGAGACGGCGACGATCCTCTTTCTATTGAGGTAAGGAATCAGGCACGATACCGAATATGATGATGCGATTGTCAAGGAAAGGAGGGTGTAGAAGACTAGAGGATCAAAGGTTAAAAGGTCCTCAATACTGCCCCCGCTTGCATGACCGGCCCCTGAGAGGGCAGAGATGATCGGAGACACGAAGGAAATTACTCCCAGCACCGCAGAGGAGATTACTGTGAGCACCTTCAGCCTCAACGCCACCACTTGGAGGCGGATTGACATCTCGTTCCGGAGCTTTCGCCTTTCCTGCCTATTCTGAACGATGGCTGGCATCCTCTGCACCGTAAGATCAGCGCTAAAGCTGAGCATCTCTGAAAGCAAGAGCAGAAGGGGGCGCTCGTCGTGAGAGAGGCGAGCCGCACTCCTGAGTGCTTGAGGGAGGGGGCAGCCATCCTTGATCCTCATTTCAGCATGCCTTATTGCAGTGTTTGTCTGGGCAGTTGCCTTTGATGCCATGAGGAACGCTTTCTCTCTTGAGAAGGACTTCATCAGTTCTGCGAAAGCCAATAGGAAAGAATCCGGGATCTCATGGCGTTCGCCTTTCCTTGAGGAGATCTTTGTGTAAAAGAGGTTCAGCGCTATGAAATAAAGCGCAGTCGAGATTACCAGCACCGGAGCCCCATAGGTGTTGTCGATCGCCGCAGCGAATAGGATCGACAGCAGGACCGCCACGGGATTCAGTCGCTTGCACTTCATATCTGCGGGATGAGGTCCTTGAACCATAGCTGAACTACCACAAAGACGGAAACCTGCGCAAGGACGATTGAGAATACCCATGGCGAAGAGCTGAAGCCCCACAGGATCGCTGCGATCGAGAGCACCACAGGGAAGAGGGTTGATGCGGCGATGACGAACGCCATCGTGTCCTCGGCCTTGAGAATCATCTTCATCATCTCGGCGCATATCTCTGACTGCAGCGAAGCGAGGTCGGTGCCACCGCCCACAACAACGGCTTCAAGCCACTCTGATCCGATCTGGTCCGAGGGGGCGCAGCGCAGGAGGGCTTCCGCAGGCGGGCATCCATTTCTGATCATCGCCATGGCTCTACCGAATGGATTCGTCCGCGATGTAGACGATAGGCACGCAAGGGTGCAAGCCAGTTTCAGTGACCTTGAAGCGATGTAAACCGAAAGAAAGACGTCGAAAGCGTATATTGAAAGAATCCTCTCAGAGAGGGTTGCGTTATTCTTGGCTGGCCGGACGGGCCTTGGCTTCGGGTTCACCTCTTGTGGCCCCCATGTTGCGGCTTGGGATGCACGTCGCGCCCAGCCTGAACGGTGGATCCCCTTTTTTTGAGGGTCGGGAGGGGGATTTTTGTCGGCCTTCTGGATATTCCATCGGCTTGCTTTGGGGGAGGCAAGAGGAAGATCTCATTTAGTTTTGGGATTTCCCCCCATGGCGATTCCTTGCACACTTCTGAGATCCTCACGACCTTCCTTGCGACTGAACCATTTGGTCCAGCAATCTTCTTTACATGGATAAGGACATCCAAGTCAAGAAGTGAGTTTGGGTTCACGCAATACTGGTAAACAAACCGCCTGAATAGCGACTCTGCTGAATCGGCATGCGCCGTATGAATCCCCTTAATTCCCGCAGCCAGGATCTGGAATAGAGCCAAGCCATCCTCTTTTGAGAGCACCTCCCCCAAGAAGACGTAGTCGGGTGACTTGTGCAGAAGGCTGTTCAGGACCGAGATCCGCTTCTGCCTGGCAGGTTCGTCCTCTGTGCTTGCCAGTAGCCTGACCTGATTCTTCATCCATCTGTGCTGCAGGACATTCTCCCCAACATCCGATTCTATGGAGATCTTGCGCCATTGCCCTGGAGCTGCGAGGTCAAGTGCTATGGCAAGGGTCGTTTTGCCTGAGCCGCTCTCCCCATAGATAGTAATTGTTCTCCTTGTGAGAACGCAGTTGATTAGGTAAGATGCCGCCTCAGGCTGGATGGTTCGATTCATCACGAGGGCGTCCAAATCCAAGGGCGATATGAAGAAACGCCTTACGTCTATTGCTGTGCCCTCTATTGCGAGGGGCTTCATGTCAGCTGAAACCCTTATGTGGAAATCGGGAGTTTTTATTGATGACCTCAATGAAGGGGAATCATGACCCATCGATCTCCCTGATGCAGAGCTGGCGAAAGTTATCAGGTGGTCCATTGCACCCCTGCCCACGAATATCGAGGTCTTGCATCTGCCATACTCCCTATGATCTACATACGCAAATGATCCCTCCTTGTCCACATAGAATTCGCTCAGCATCTCATCGGCAAGGAGGGGGTAGAGGTCTCCAAGCCCCACGCTTCCATAAAGCGCAATCGATTCGAGTTGGCTCTCCAAGACAGTGGGCTTAATACGCCTCCGCCTCTCGCCAATAACAGCGCCCAGGTCCAATGATATTGAGGTCGAATCCATCTCCTCTCTTCTTAGGGTCTTTATGCACTTGCGAACCCTATCCCTCTCAAGCGTGGTTAGGTTCAGGAGGTAAATCAAGGTTGAATCCCTCTGCAGGAACCTCACCTCATAGGGGCCCACATTATAGGCAAATGAACCAAATGAACGGAGCCACCTCGGCAGAACCTGAGGCCGCAAGATGTGTTTCAGCCGCGATAGTCCTCCTTCCCTTTTCAGCCAACCCAGGTCTCGGGGCATTATCGCCCGGCGGCAGAAGCTACACCTAAAACAAAGGATGCGCGAGAAGGATGCCTTTTTAATGTCATTGTCAATCAGAAGCCCCAGCGTTCTCATGAAACTGCCATTTGCGCCGTGTGCCAGGGCCCTCGCGTATGCGCACTTCGTTGCTGATGGCAAGCATGAGCAAACGTATTGCAAAAATGAGCATATCTCCGCCATTAATTGGAATTGGTCTGCTTTGAAGAATAAGAGGTGCCTGCCCCTTATTGCGATGTCCTGCCCCTCAGCTGGCGGGTCCTTCATGCATTCCAGAATGAAATCGTATGATATTTGACCCCCATTTGAATCATATACCTTTGGATCCTGGCTAACCACACTGATGCTTCCAAGCGGTTGCTGCGGAAGTAGCTCGCTTTCTGAGAATAGATCGTCTGGCGGATCCGTAACGGAGTGGTGCTTCGGAGGCTGACCCCTCTCTCTGTTCATTCCGCATGAAGGTTTCAAGCTGCTGCACCAAAATTAGACCGCACTTTAAAACGCTGTGATTTAAGCAAGGCCATATTTTTGGGGGAGCGGAGGTGGCTTCAAGAATCCTAAAATTTGAGGCTGGCTTGCTCATCTGGCTGGCAGCCGCAGCAGCCTGCGGAGGGACGCTCGTCTCCATGGCAATTGACTTGTCTTCAAAAATCGGTGCGCCATCAAATGCTTCAGAAAGCAGGCAGAGCGGCACAGTCGTCCTCAATGGAGCGGGGGATCCAGTATCTGAAGACAATGGAGTTGGTCGAAGATGATGAGGAGGGGCACTGGCCAGATCGATCTCCTCTTGGCATTCGTGCTGCTCCTCGGGCTCGTCATCTGCAATGTCATAACATTGGAATACATTGAGGCAGAGGGCGACCGCACCAATCAGCTGATCGAGGAATACAGGTCGGTGATTTCCAACAACTCATACATCACTGACAATGCCACCGGAAACATGTATCCTGCAGGAGGGGTTCACGGTGATCCGTAGGGGATCGATCCCTCTAATCGATGCCGCCGCAGCCTTCCTCATCTTTTCAGCCCTTCAGCTGGCAATAATGAACTTGAGCAGCCCAGATCCTTACCAAAGAATAGAATCTCTTATCGAGGAGGAAAGCTTGCGCAGCGATGCCTACCGCATAATCTTTTCGCGCCCTTTCGACCAGATATTCCCTCCTGATGGCGACTCCGTTTGTATTGAAGGGATCAGGATCTCGGTTGACCTCCCGTCTTGCGGCCCTTACATACCTTATTTGTTGAGCTTTGATGGAGGTGCAAAGATATACTACATAACAAGAGCGGGGTAATTCTCTTTGCTTCCGAGGCGCTCATATTCCTGCTTCTCGTCCAATCAACTTATGGCATACAAGCGAGGGGTGCATGGACATCTAAAGAGGCATCGAAGGCGTCCATGGCTAGGGAGCTCGAATTCATCTCTTATAATGCCCTATTAGACTTCTGCGCAGCTATGAAATTGGCAGCCAAAGGATTTCCGGAGGGCGGCAACGCGACGGTGATCGAGGGATTGATCGCTGGTCGTGCAGAAGGATGGAGAACCATTATGGAGGCATACATCCGGGACAGAGTCAACGGCAGCGCAGAGATACTCATCAATTTAACAATGGCGGAATATGAGGGGCAGCCAGTCGACGGCGTCGAGATGTCATACATCGGCAGCGCGTCCGTGGCAAAATGGTTCATCTCCGGCGACCTAACGATATCGATACAGACAGAAGAGGGGCGAAGATCAGCTTCTTATGGCATAAGGATCGCTGTGTGAGCGTTCATCTCCCTGTGATTACAGCCTTGACCGGCGTGGCACGATATAGCCCTGTCAGGTGGCTGCGGAGGGTGTATTCGGCTATGCCGACATATTTTGAGAACTCGGATTTGGTGATTATATTGCCGGTACCTCTGTTCAAGGTGATCTGAGCGGACGTCTCGAACACAGCCGACGCTGCTAGAAGGAAGGGGTTCTTGCCTGACCTTTTTGAGGGCGGAAGGCTGGACAAGAGCTCCTTCGAGTGCTCATAGAGCTGCTCGAAGAATTCCTCCTCGCTGATGCCGGCAACTCTGATCCTTACTGAAATGTACGGAGATGCCCTAAGCCTCTCGATTACCCTCCCTACATAGTCCTCGCATCGGGTGAACTTTTTGATCGGCAGTATGTTCGATGCGCTGCTGAGCGTCTTGGCAAGGACCCTTAGCGAGAAGCGGTACCCGCGCATCCGGAAGGCATCAACGACCTCGGCTAGCTTGACCGGCATCCTGTCCCCGCTAGCCCTCGACGAGGCTATGAGGCATACTGCCAAGAGGAGGCCGTAATTGTTGTACGGGTTCTTTACTTTCGAGAGGACGTCATCAAAGCAGTGTACGGTCGCCTCGACAAGCTCGTCCGGCAGGAGGAGGTAGTCCGCAACAGATTCCAAGTCTCGCCTCAGTTTGAAGAGATCAAGGCATGCACCAGCGTATATGGAATCTTGGAGTTTCTTGAGGCGGTCGAACTTTGCTTCCGCAGAGCTAAGTGGAGCGCAGCCCCCAAAACCAATATAGAGCGAAGGTCTCCGCGATATCAAGCTGCCAAGCCTCTGCTTGCTGAGAGGTATCGGCGTTCGAGGCGGCTCTTGTTCACTCTGGACGAGTCCGCAAGATGTACATACAAACCCCCCATTTCCATCTGGAACAGTTCGCCCGTTGCATTCTTCACAAGATTGGACCATAGCTCATCATACCCAAAGTGTTATTCCTGGGACTTGCCCGCAAGCCATGCAATTTTTCACAATAAAACAGTTTTCAGGAATGCTTCTCATTTTAATGGCATCAATACTGCTATACGTGAGAACGCCCATCCAAAAAAGGCTGGTAGGCCTCAGTTAAGAATGAGGGAGTGGGGCGAAAATGTGCGGGATGGGGCAACTCCCGGGGGTCAGTTTTTTGATATCTACGGCACGCCCCCGAATGAAGACGAGCACTCTGCCGCAGGCAAAAGCCAGAGCCCGTCAAGGTCCTGCCTCCAAAAAGTAAAATAAATGCCTTTTATAAAGGGGAGGAGTAGGTGTGAAGAGATGAGTGTAACCAGTGGAGGACGCAGGTTCATAGCTGAGCTTAATGGATTCGTTGACAAGAGCGTCAAAGTAGTGACAGTGCGCGGGACCTCTTATGAGGGCAAATTGATAGGCTACGAGGCGGGAACGCTGACCATATGCCTTGAGGATGCGACAGTCAACAAGGAGAAATATTCCAGGGCCATAATAAGGGGAGACGCAATATCTGAGATCTTGCTGAAGGAAAAGCCGTTCGACATGAAAGGGCTTTCGGATCGGCTGCAGAAGATGTTCCCTAACATGGTCAAGTATTATGAGGACGCGGGCTTCATCACAGTGATGGAGAGGATAAGAGTCACTGTCGATGGCGTTGAAGGGACTGGACCGATGGTTGAGAGAGTCAAGAAAGTCTATGACACATACGTTCTTGAAATGAAAGGTGCCTGATCGCACCTGCCCCTTTTTTATTTTGAGGCGGAGCCAAATCATGTCTTTTGAGGTTAAAGACAGGGATCTTGCAGGAAGGACAGGGACATTCTACACAAGGAGAGGGAAGGTGGAGACGCCATGCCTGATGCCAGTTGTCAATCCATTAAGGAACTGCATCCTCCCATCTGAGCTCAAGGATAAATTTGGCTTCAACATGATAATCACGAACTCGTACCTAATTCTGAAGCATTTCGGGACTTGCGCCGGGGACGTCCACCAGATAACAGGCTTTGACGGCCCCATAATGACTGATTCTGGGGCGTACCAGCTCCTGATCTATGGCGGAGTTGACACGAATCCGGAGGAGATAGTCAGGTTCCAGGAGAGAATAAAGAGCGACATCGGGGTGATATTGGACACCCCAACCGGGGGTTTCGCTTCGAGGGAGGAGGCCGAGCGCACGGTGCACGAGACGGTGAGGAGGGCAGAGGCGAGCATCGCCTACCGGGAGGACGACTCAATGCTCTGGGCGGGGCCAGTCCAGGGCGGAAGGCACCTTGACCTCGTCGAGGCGAGTGCAAGGAAGATGGGGGCTCTCGACTATGATCTTCACCCCCTTGGCAGCCCGGTCCAGATTATGGAGGAATACGACTATGCCCCCCTCGTAGACATGATAGTCACTGCAAAGAAGGCGCTCCCTCCCGAACGTCCCCTGCACCTCTTTGGCGCAGGACACCCGATGCTCCTGCCGCTTGCCGTTGCGCTGGGCTGCGATCTCTTTGATTCTGCGGCTTATGCCCTTTTTGCGAAAGATGACAGATACATGATGCCGAACAGGACGGTCAGGCTCGAGGACCTAACCGAGCTGCCTTGCTGCTGCCCTGTCTGCAGCTCAACTGATCTCGAAGAGCTGAAGGGGCTCCCCAAGATGCAGCGGGAAGTGACGATAGCCAGACACAACCTCTATATCACAATGCAGGAGATGAAGGCAATCAAGCAATCAATCAGAGAGGGCTCGCTCTGGGAGCTTGTTGAGGGGCGTTGCAGGTCCCATCCTAGGCTTTACGATGCCTTCAGGAGGCTCAGGGAGCACGAGGCTTACCTCGAGAAGGGCGACCCGGTTATTGGGAAGAAGGTTAAGGGCGTGTTCATCTATGATCAAGCCTCTCTCAGCAGGCCTGAGGTCTTCAGGCACAGGATCAGGATTATTGACAGGTACGTGAGGCCGAAAGCAAGAGAGATCGGCGTATTTGTCCCAAACCCACCTGAGAAGCCCTTCATCAAGTCTTCCGCGCATTCCGCTCTTTCGTCGCTCCTCAAAAGCGGCAAAGTCCACGTCTGCTATTACGGGGCACCATTTGGCGTTGTCCCTTCAGAGCTCTCGGAGACGTTTCCCCTTTCGCAGTATGAGAGCTCCGATTTTGATTGCGACGTCTATTCGAAGCTCTTGGAGAAGTTCATCAGTCAGAACAAGTACAGGAAGGCAATAGTCGTGGACCCGACGGGTTTGATCAGAATAAAGGGGGTTTCGATTGTCAAGACGATACAAGACTTAGAAGATGCAGAGGGGGCTTCGAGATGAGAGTGATCATTGACTTGCATATCCATACCAACTCGTCGCATGACAGCACAATAACACCGATCCAGCTACTGGAGCAGATGAGGCTGGCCGGCATTAATGCCGTTGCAATAACAGACCACGACACGATGGAGGGGTATCGGAGGATCAAGAACAGCAATGCTTTCAAGGACATGTTGATACTTCCGGGCGTTGAGGTCACAACGGACTTGGGCGATCTCATAATATTAGGTTTGGAGAACCCGACGATAATGGCGGATCCCTTCAAGGTCGTCGAGGCTGCGAGAGACGAGGGCGGATTCATTCTTGCTCCCCACCCATTCGACGAAAGGAGGGTATCCGTCGGCGAGAAGGTGAGCATTCTCAACGTCGATGCAATAGAGACGGTGAACGCAAAGTGCTCCAACGACGCCAACAGGCAGGCGAGGGAATTCGCGAGGGCGCTTGGCCTCCCCGCTGTCGGGGGAAGCGATGCCCACGAGAAGTCCCAGGTGGGCTCGGTCGTCAATGTCTTAGAATGCGAGAGAAGCGTCGGATCTATCATAGAGGGACTGAGGAAAGGCCCGAAGATAGTGGTGAGGGGAAAGAACGCCATGCGCTGAGGCGCAGGTCCCCCCTGCCGAGTGGCTAGATGTAAAGAGTGTGGTGCTCAGGCTTGCCACGCTCTTGCCTCTGCTTGTTGAACTCCTGGATCTCAGTCTCTATCCTCTGGGCATCGTTGACAAGCTGCGAGACGTCCATAGAGAGGTTGGTTATCTTGTTCAGGTATTCCACAGCCACCGACGCTGCGAGAGGATCAGGCCTCGTGGGGTTCGCATAGGGCAAGAGGGCAATGGCCGGGAAAGAGGATATCTCAAAGCTTGCCAGCATGATCGCGAGCGGGCCAACGACGAAGAGCCCCTTCTCCAGGAGCGGTATGTTGAGCGATTCGTCGAGCTTGTAAGCCTTTGTAACGGTGCACCTTATGCGATCGCCGTCGGAGGGCTTCAGCCTGCTGTCCAGTCCGCCCAGGAGCATGGACTCCTTGAACTTCTGGTCCATGGCCCACTCCGCGAGGGCCTTCGAATATTCCTGCCTCTCCTTTGTGTGGGGCGGCACATTAGTCAACACGAAGACGTAATTATCTTTCTTGTAGATTTCGAATGGGAGGGAGAGCCTCTTCTCCTCTGTCGAGACGAAGGGCGGGAGGCGCGATGTTTCGATGTAGCCGATGAGTTCGGCGTTGAGCGAGGAGACAGCATGCTTTACAGCTATGAAGCCAGTAGCTCCGAGCCCATGGAAGCCAGTGATCAACGTGCACCCTTTCAGGTCCCTCTTACTGATATGGAATGAGATTGTCATTTGAACCAAACCTTAACCATCATAACTTGATCTTACTAATAAAGGGTATCCTGTTGCAGATATATTGACTAGGTGAAAAGGGGGACTCCCGAGTTCGCCAATTACAAGCCGGTCGGCTCGACCAAGTCTAATCGATTGCATGTTTCCTGATTGGAATGGCATTTTTTGAAATGATCCAAAATGCGGTCGCTTTAATATCAGAAGAGTATTTAAGTCTGATGAAGTCTTTTTCTGTAATCATAATTTAATTTAGGAGGACTGATGGCATGGTTGAGGTAACGGTCTTTGGCGCCGGGCAGGAAGTCGGGAGATCTGGCTTTGAGGTAAAGGGAAGCAAGACGAAGATCCTCCTGGACTATGGAGTCCTTGTGAAGGAGGAGAGGCCGGCTTTCCCGCTGTCCACTTCGCCGAAGGATCTTGACGGCATCATAATTTCTCATGCCCACCTTGATCACTCCGGCATAGCCCCCCTCTTCTTCATATCGGAGACGCCGCCGATCTACATGAAGAACATCACCAAGCAGCTCACAGACATCCTGATCAGGGATCTGCTCCACCTCTCCTCGTATTACATTCCTTTCGAGGCTTTGGAGCTCAAGACAATGATCGATAGGAGCCGAGACATCAATTCGGAGAGAGTCAAGATAGGCGAGGCGGACGTGAAGTTCCAGAGCTCGGGCCACATACCGGGCAGCGTCAACACGCTCATAGATCTCGAGGGGAAGAGGATCTGGTATTCGGGGGACATCAACACGATAGACACAGCCCTGCTGAACAGGGCGAGGATCGACCTCCCCGAGCTGGACCTGGCGATCATCGAGAGCACTTACGCCACTGTCGAGCACGAGCCGAGGGAAGCCTGCGAAAAGAAGCTCGTCGAGACGGCGACTGAGGTGGTGGAGGGCGGAGGCATAGCTCTTATACCGGCATTCTCAGTGGGCAGGTCACAAGAGGTCCTCTGCATACTCCAAAAGAACAGATTCAAGTACGACATAACATTGGACGGGATGTCAAGGACAGCGACCAAGATGATAGCCAGCCGACCTGAAGAGCTCCGCGACCCGAAGCTGCTGAGGGATGCGATGTCCCGCGCGAAATGGGTACAGGGAGAGAAGGACAGGAAGAAGGCGCTGAAAAGACCGGGCGTAGTCATAGCATCATCGGGCATGCTCAGCGGCGGGGCTTCGACGCGGTACATGGAGAAGGTCAGGAACGATCCGAAGGATGGCGTCATACTGGTTTCTTACCAAGTGCCAGGGACGCCAGGCAGGATACTGATGGACGAGGGCAAGTATGGGCCGCCAGGCGAGCTGAAGAAAGTCAAGTGCAGGGTGGAGTGGGTGGACTTCTCGTCGCATTGCGGCAAAAACGATCTGATGAGCATAGTGAAGAGCTTTAGAGGGAACCCGAAGGTGCTCTGCGTGCATGGGGAAGCCCCCTCGTGCATTGATTTTGCCGAGAGGATAAAGCAGGAGACGGGGCACGAGGCATTTGCGCCTGTCATGGGAGACCAGTTCAAGCTTTAACGGTTTCGATCCATCTTTTTAACAAACCTTTTTAAAGAAGCCCATCTAACACAATTTGGTCTAGAGTGGGTCATATGAGCATGAAGCACGTCAACATAATCAGGGACATTGTCAAGGAGCACACTTCATGGCGCGGGTCATGCATAAATCTAATAGCGAGCGAGAACGTTTCGAGCAAAGCCGTGAAGGAGATGCTGATCTCCGACATGGGCAACAGGTACGCGATAGGGTTCCTCCACAACAGGTTCTATTCAGGCACGCGCTATGTGGATGAGCTTGAGGGCATTACGACAGACCTGGCCAAGAGGGTCTTCAGGGCAGAGCATGTCAACTACGTCCCGATATCCGGGACGATGTCAAACCTGGTGCTCTTCAATTCTATGACAGCGCCTGGTGATGTGGTCACGGCGCTGAGCGTAATTGATGGCGGGCACGCGAGCTTTAGGGAGTGCTCAAAGATTCATGGGGTAAGTCTCGTGCCCCTGCCGTTCTCGATGGATTCAATGAACATAGATGTCGGCGAGGCGGAGAAGGTAATTGCAAGGGTGAAGCCGAGGATAGTCCTTCTAGGGGCGAGCGAGATTCTCTTCCCGCACCCTGTTAGGGAGATTCGCAGGATAGCTGATGAGGTGGGTGCGATCGTTGCCTATGACGCTGCCCATGTCCTAGGCCTCGTCGCGGGGGGAGTGTTCCAGCATCCGCTCGACGAAGGGGTCGAGATAATGACGGGCAGCACCCACAAGACGTTCTTCGGCCCCCAGGGGGGGATCATCGTTAGCAAAGGGAAGTACGCCACGGAGATCGACAATGCAGCATGGCAGCTCGTAAACAACCACCATGTCCATAGGGTGGCGGGGCTCTCAGTAGCGCTCGCCGAGTTCCTCGCGTTCGGTAACGACTACTGCACCCAGATAGTGAAGAACTCGAAGAAGCTTGCAGAGGAGCTTTACAACCTCGGGGTCGATGTGCTCGGTGCGAAACATGGCTTCACAAAATCTCACCAAGTGATATTCAGGGCGCCCAACGACAATGGCGACGCGGCTGCCAGGAGGCTCGAGGACTCGAACATAATAACGACGAAGACCCCATTGCCTATCGACAAGACGGAAGAGGACTGCTCAGGGGTCAGGCTCGGCACCCAAGAGGTGACGAGGATAGGCATGAAAGAGGGGGAGATGGCGGTCCTGGCAAAGCTCATAAAGAGGTCAGTCATCGACAGGGAGGACCCCTCAAGGATAAGGGAAGAGGTAAAGGTACTCAGCTCAGGTTTCAAAGAGGTCAAGTACTCGTTTGAGGGCGCAGACGAGGCCTACAAATACATTAGCCTTTGAGGGGCAGCGGCGCCAGCAATAACATTTGAGCTGGCGCTCAAAGCTTGTCTACTATCCAGATCATTTCCTGCTTGAAAGACGTCAGGGGCTTGTAATCGAAGCTGCCGTAGACGACCCAATTGCTGAAGCCAGCGATCCTTAAGAGGAGCTCGAACTCTTTCTTATATATTAGCGCAAGCCTGAAGCTTCCTTGCCAATACAGCTCTCCGCCTTTGAAGATCACGGCATCAGTCTGGATTATCTGATCCGGTTCGTTGACGAAGTATGATTTCTCCCTCAAGACATAGTTCCCGCTGTCGCTTATCAACAGGTCCTCCGATTCCTTGCCGAAGCTCATCATCCTCTCGAGGTCAGGGTAGAAGAAGTTCAGGATCAGTCGCCCGCCGGGCTTCAGGTGCCTATAGAAGTTGGACAGAGACTTCAGCTGGTCTTCGGTGCTCAGGTTGTAAAGGAACGACCTAAATGGGACAATTATCAGGTTGAACTCCATGCCAAGCGAGAAGTCCCTCATGTCAGCCAAATATATCTTCGGAACCAAATTCTCTTCCGTTGCTTTCTTCTTAAGAGAATTGAGCATACCTTCTGAGATGTCGATGCCATAGGCATCGATGCCTTCCTTGAGCAGGCCGAGGTATATCCTGCCAGTCCCACAGCCTACCTCAAGGACAGGGCCTCCCGCTTTCTTGGCCTCCCTCTTGTAAAACTCGAGGTCTTCCGAGTACTTCCCGTAGATGAGGTCGTAAACCTTGGCCCATTCGTCATAATTGCTCGCGCTGATGATAGATACCCCCTTCTCCAAAAACTGCCCTGCAGGCAGCACATATTAACAACAATACTTGCCATCACAATCAACTTAAAGATTTGCTATCCAGCACGTCATCTGAGAACGGATCCCTTAGAAAAATAGATATAGCAAAGCTAATCTATATCCCCCTAATCCGATCAAACGGAGGGCCGGTCGTCTAGTTTGGTTAGGATACTGCCCTGACACGGCAGTGGTCCCCGGTTCAAGTCCGGGCCGGCCCACCATCCGATGAGATGCTAAGCGTTTAGATAGAAACGATTTTTGGTATTTGTGTCATCGCGCCCCAAAAGGCGCTCTCCCCCATTCCCCCGTAAAGGAATGCAAATTATAATTAGTTTAACTATTATAAAAACATATTTGTTTTTATTTAAAATAATCAATAATTGTTTTATTGTAATTCTGAATTATAATAGTACAAATAAACAGTTTAACATGTATACAATTTTGATAGGTCAAAGTTCAAAGAAATTGAGGTTGTGCTCTTGATCGCGCAAGCTTTGGGGGGACGAGATCATTTCTGTCGCCACTTTTTTGGGTTGCATATATAAGATCGCTATTATTCATTAAAAGGGCAAAATGGAGCGCCTCAGGATGGCGGACAAGCCTAAAAGATTTCCCATGAAAGGCGAGGGCAGGTACTTCGTACTAGGAGCAGCCCTTGTAGCTTCGCTTGTATTAGGCATGAGCATACTTGGCGGGCTGCTCCAAACTGAGATACAGCCCTACCATTTTCTCTTCTTCGCTGTGGAATATTCAGGGGGAGGAGGAGGCGATTACAGGGTCTCCTTTGCACTATTGAACGACGAGATGGCAAATGGTCCATCAAACGGCTATGTGACGCTGAGAGTGCTCGATGCTGATAATTCGACTGTTTACCTGAATACTTTCGTTCTCAGGGCCAGCAACTTCTCTACCATCATGGATCCACAACATGGGGGAGAGGCGATAGGCTACAGCTTCGTAGTCCATCTTGCCAACTACACGGCTGGCGCATCTGCCAACATGAGCGTGCTGCTCTTCCAGATGACATACTTATCGATGGCGGGGAGGTCTGTAAGTGCAACCACGACGGTTTTAAGATGACTGTCGGCAGCCCTTGCCTAGATCACCAATAGGATTGCTCCTACCACCAGCATTATCACTGCTGAAGCGTACCTTATAAGGTGCTTCGGTATGGCTGGCTTGTTCAGGAACATGTAGAGCGAAAGCACAACTAGCAATGGCAGGACGAAGATCAGATTGTATACAAAGAGGTAGCCAAAGAGTTCCGCTTGTGTGACCCTGTACTGGCTTATGAGCGTCATAGCGAGGAAATATGGACCCCCTGAGCAGGGGAGCTCGATCAGCGAGATGATCATCCCTGCAGGGAACGCGAAGAGCGGCGAGGAGATGGAATTGATCACTTTCTTGATGAAGGGCCTGGTTTGGCTCGGGAGCCTGGAAACCAGCGCGTATGCTGAGAGGGCTATTGCTGCGACAGCCACGACTTTGCTCGTGTACTGCGGCAGGTTAAAGGATTGAAGTATCGCTAACAGGCCGTAACCGACGAGGAAGTAGGCGATAAAATTACCCAAGATGTAGGCGCCTCCAGTCTTCCAGATGGCCCTCGTCGAGAACGAGATCGTCACCATGAGCAGAAGGAGGACGGATATCGCGCACGGGTTGAGGGAATCCGCGACCGCCAAGCCAAATATGATCAGGAGCGGGGGCGAAGCCGGCGTATACGGTGGGATCGAGGAGTTGTAGGAGGGGCACATCCAACCGGTGTTGTTCGCCAAGAGCGAAGGGAGCCTCGCCTCGATCTCGTCGAGCATTATGAGGGCCTCGTTGCCTATGAATACTGCAGGCACATCGTACTCGGTGACGTTGTGGTGATTGAAGAATTTGACCATCAGTTCCCAGTTCGAGGTGTTGTGGACTTCGAAGCGGTGTACATCGATGGAATAGTTCTTTTGCAAGTTCGCAATGAACGCATTCGCCAAGATGCAGTCTTCGCACCCCTCGTCGTAGAACAGGTAGATGCACTGCCTGACCTGATCTTCTCCTGCATCTACGGCGGTTGCCTGCGCTGATGGAGTTGCGAGGTTTAGAGTGGCGCCTGCCAACAAGAATAGGAGTAAGAGCGTAAAGCCCCGCGCAATGCTCAATGATTGACCCCCAAGTCCTCAGTCTGATCGCACAGAGTAAGTCTATTGTTCTAACCATAGATATATATCAATTATTAGGGGGTTGGCGCGCGGCCCCCAATGCTTATGCCGTCAGGATGTAGCAGAAGAACATTCGTCAACTGATCATTTGTGGCGTAGCGGGCGCATGCGGGTTGGACTCTGGCGAAATGGGGATAGCGACCAAAGCTTTAATAAAAAAAGCTTTACAAAAGTAAAGCGAGGAGCACACATTGTCAATAGGTGACCGCCCAGCCTTGACGGAGAGGCAGATCGAGCTTCTCCGCCTTTTGTTCAGCATGAGCACCAGCACCAATGTCTTCACGGCCAAGAAAGGACAAGGCGAGTTGGCGAAGGAGATCGGGCTCACGAGGCAGGCGCTGAACATACATCTCAGGCGCCTCCGCGAGGAGAGGATGATAAGGACCGGGAGGGGGTTCATAGACCTCACCGAGAAGGGCCTGCAGGCGCTTGGGGTGGGGACGGCCGAGGCGTTCGTCTTCATGAAGATACAGCCATCCAAAAGGGAGCACGTGTATGAAAAAATAAGGAAGCTCCCAGCCCTCAGCGTATTCCGGGTGACGGGGGAGATAGATTTAATCGCCCAAGTGCCCCAATCGCAGTTGGACGGCTTCCTTGAGTCCGTCTCGAACATAGATGGGGTTATCTCCACGTCGTCCCACGTCGTAATATCGATAATAAAGTGAAACGATCTCCAGATCGGCGCTCGCTCCGTTGAAAAGTCCTAGGAAGGAAAAATTTATAATTGGGGCATTCATGTATGAATGAAAATCAACTGGTGTATGGAATATGCCCATTCAAGACCCCGAGAAGCATCAGATAGCACAGAAACACCTGCTTTACATCAAGATATGCAGGACATGCGGCGCGAGGAACCCGGCAGCAGCCGAGAAGTGTCGAAGATGCAGGGGCAAGGAGCTTCGCTGGAAGAGGCGCGAGCTCAAGCGCTAAAAGAAAAATAATTAAACAGGAGTTCTTTATTCATCCTAGGCGCTTAATGGGCCCGTAGTCTAGTCTGGTTAGGACGTCGCCCTCACACGGCGGAGGTCCCCGGTTCAAGTCCGGGCGGGCCCACCATCAAAACTTGTTGGCTGAAGGCAAAAAGTCATGTCAAAAAAGTCCAATTGCATCAAACACGAAACGATTACAGTTATGCTAAAGCGAACTTTACAGTAAATCTGGACTAGCTTTTAGAGTTTTGTAGGGTGGACCTCAAGCTTTCCGAAAAGACAGTATTCAGGAACCGATCCATTCAGAGGCGCGTGCTCCAGGAGTGCGAACCAGACCCCTCGACCAATCAGCTTAGGGAATTCCTCGGCAAGATCGAGGATAACAGCACTAGGGACAATTACATCAAGGGCTTGAGGACCTATTTCACGGATTACAAGAACGACTTAGTATCAGGACCTTCAGATTGGCAAACCGGATAGCGATCCCTTCCTAGCGTCCCTCAAAAAAGGACCTGCCAGACCCCGACCCTCGTCCTGGGCCACGCCCTGGCGCCGGGCTTGGCGCATTCGACCCACTCTGCCACCGCGTCAGCGAAGGGTGCCTTCCTGCTCACCCTGAGGACGTGCATCGGCGCGTAGGGCCCGTTGACCTTCCGCTTCTTCAGCAGCGGTGTGCGTCTGTGCAACTGATTTTATTTTTGACCGATAAAACGGCTAAATATTTATATTTTTGACCGATATATATGAGTTCATGGAAAGCATAATATTGGAAACCCTGCTTGACTGGAACTTTTGGGGCACATTCAGGAGGACACTGATCCCCCGCGAAGAGTACGAGGCACGGCTCGGGCTGTTCATGGAAGGGCAGGAGGTCGTGGTCGTTAAAGGCATAAGGCGGGCCGGCAAGTCTTCGCTGATCTATAGCCATCTGAGCAGGCTCTTCAGTGATGGGAAGGTCAGCCCTGAAGATACGCTCATAATCAATTTTGAGGACCCGAGGCTCCCAACAGACCTCGACGCGGAAGGGTTGACAGGCATCTACGAGGTCTACATGAGGCACAAGAGCCCAAAGGGGAGGGTGGTGGCGGTGCTGGACGAGGTCCAGTATGTGAAGGGCTGGGAGAGGTTCGCGAGGTGGCTCAGCGAAGCCAAGGGTGCCAAGGTTATAGTGACCGGCTCCTCGTCCAAGCTGATGAGCGAGGAGTATGCAACAGCCCTCACCGGCAGGCACCTCGACCTGAACGTCTCGCCACTTAGTTTCAAAGAATTCCTTAGGTTCAAGGGGGTGAGCGTATCCGACGGTGTGGACCTGCTGAGGGAAAGGTTCAAGGTGCAGAATCTGCTCATCGAGTACCTGACCTACGGCGGGTTCCCGGAGGTCGCCCTAAGCGGGAGCGTGGAGAGGAAGGTCGAGCTGCTGAGAAACTACTTCTGGGACATATTGGTAAAGGACGCGGCGAAGAGGTTCAGCGTGGAGAAGCTCGCAAAGTTCGAGCGGCTCGCGAGGAACTACATCAGCAACATATCGTCGATACAGTCTTTCAACAAGCTAAAGAGGGAGCTGGGAATAAGCCTCGACACCGTCGAGCGGTGGTCGGGCTACCTTGCGACTACAGGCCTCTTCACCTTCATGGAAAAATTCAGCTTTTCGGTGACAGAGCAGTTGAGGGGGATGAAGAAAGTTTATGCAGCGGACACGGGATTCTATACCTCCTCCGGGTTTAGGTTCATGGACAACGTCTGGCGGGTGATGGAGAACGCCGTGGCAGCCAACCTCCTTGTGGGAACCGCCTTGAGGCCGGACCTGGAGGTGTACTACTACAGGACGGAGGGTGCAGAGGTCGACTTTGTGGTCAAGAGGGGGGCGCGGGTCGAGAGGCTGGTCCAGGTGACCTATGCTTCAAGGAGGGACGAGGTCGGAAGGAGGGAGCTGAGGTCGCTCACCAAGGCGGCGGAGGAGACGCGGTGTGGCAGGCTGGAGGTCGTCACCTGGAACTATGAGGGGGCTGAGCGATGCGGGGAAAGAGTTGTGGAATTCATCCCGCTCTGGAAGTGGCTACTTGGATATGGGGAGGCTGCGTCTTTTAGAGGGAATATGCCACCAAAGGTGCAGGATAGGGCAGACGACGATGCATGATGCCGCCAACTTTTCATCAGTGAAAGCATGGAAAAAATGGTAAATAGAAAAAAGATGGCGGGGGCGGGCGTATACCAATTCTTGCTAAGTCCAGGCGGGCCCACTAACTAAGTTCCGGTATCTGATCCTTTTCTGTTGAAGGCCTAGGACGCCAAGTATAAAAGATCAGCCCACCTTAGAATGCAAGGTAGTAAAAATGGATTTCTTAGGGATAATAATACAGATTGTCGTCGGGATTATCATTGTGGCGCCAGTACTTTGGCTCGTCGGAAGATCGCTAGCGGGAAGGGAGAACGCGAAATTCACGGATGCAGTGTGGATCGTCGTACTCGGTACTATCATAGGGGCTGTTGTTGGGGCCCTGGCTGGCGGTATTGTGTCCTCGATCCTGATGCTGATAGCTTGGATCGCGCTAATCAAGCACTTCTTCGATTGCGGATGGCTAAAGGCGCTTTTAATAGCGATCGTTGCCGTTGTGGTCTTCGTTGTAATAGCAGCTCTGCTAGCGTTAATTGGCATAGGCATAATCATGCTGTTGCCTTGATGCGACCGCGAAAATAATCCTTTTTTTGTTTAAGGGGGAAGGCTCCCTTACTAGTTTTGGCTTGCGGCTCTCTCTAGGGGTGGCGCCCAGCTCAAGACCCCGATGGTCGCGTCATCTAACGAGAGGGGCGGTAGCCGACGCCAGAAGCATCCCAGCGAGCATGTAGCTGAATGTCGAAGGCTGCTTCAGTCTCTTGCATACTTTCTCCGCCAGATTCGCCGATATGATCAGCAGCGCTGTTAAGAACAGATCGGCGCACATCTCGAGTCATTTTCCCTGAGGCAGATGTGATAAAAGGTTGACCGCTCATAGGATTCGGCGGTCACCCTTCCCGCTCATATGTACTCGATTGTGCTGGGAGGCTTCGGCGTCAGGTCGTAGAGGACCTTGATCACGGAAGGGATCTCGCGAAGGATGCGATCCCTAATGGCTTCGAGCCTGCCCCACTCCATCTTTGTTGGCGAGGCTGTCAAGGCGTCCTTCGAATCGACGGCCCTTATCACGACGATCTCTCCGTACCTCCTCTTGCCATTGACGACGCCTGTTGCGCGGTCGTTGAGGAGTACCGCGAATGCCTGGAAGCATTCAAGGTCCTGGGTGCCCTCCTCGACTATCTTGGTCGCCTTCCTCACGGTCTCGACCCTCTCGGGCGTGATCTCGCCTATGACCCTGAGAGCCAACGCAGGGCCGGGGAAAGGGCGACGCCCATACATGTCCTTCGGCAATCCCAGCCGCTCCCCCACTAGGCGGACCTCGGGCTTAAGGAGGGTGACAAGCGGCTCGAGGACCTTGAACCCGTACTCCTTGAAGGACGGTATGCCGATCTGGTCGAGGACGTTGTGCTGCGTCTTCACTCCTCCCTTGGTCTCGAGCACATCTGCAGCGATCGTCCCTTGAACGAGGTACTCCGCGCCTTCCTTTCTTGCGGTCTCTGACAGTGTCCTGTAGAAAGCTTCCCGGAAAGCCTTTCTCTTCTCCTCAGGGTCAGTCAGACCCTTGAGAGCCCTGAAAAATGGCTCGCGGACATCGTAGAGCTTGGCATTGAGCCCCATCCCCCTCAGCCTGGAGACGACCGCTTCTGGCTCTCCCTCCCTCATAAGGCCATCGTCGAGGAAGCCCACGGTGAGCCGGGCACCGATCGCCCTGTGTGCCAGGACCGCTGAAACGGTGCTGTCTACGCCGCCTGAGGTTGCGGCAAATGCCTTTGCCCCGCCTATCTCTCTGCGGAGCTCTTCGATCTTTTCAGAAATGAAACGCTCAGCGTTAAAGGACAAGTCGATCACTTCCGTACAAACATTAGCGCGCCGAGGGTATAAAAGCGATGCAGGATGCCCTGCGACCGGCATAGTCTCGGCTACGGGCGGATCACCGAATGCGCGGCGCTTTAGTGCATGCGCTGCTCTATATTCTCTTCTGCAACCTCCATCATGTACCTGCTCAGCCATGACTTCGGCTCAACTTCGCATTCACGCGTCTTGCACTGGCGCTCGAAGACGTCCCCACTGATAAGGGTCTCCACGGCGAGCCCCACGACTTTGCCCTTGTCGTCAACGACGAGGAGCCGGTGGACGTTGTGCTGATCCATCATCTCGAGTGCCCTTTTCACAGGTTCTTTTTCGTTGATTGTTATTAGTGGCGAAGACATTACCTCCTCCACGCGGACCTTCTCCGGATCCTTCCCCTCCGAGACTACCCTGAAGAGGATGTCCTTGAGGGTGACGATGCCAACCGGCTCGCCTTTCTTCCTGACGAGGACGCTTGCGACGCCACTGCTCTTCATAACCCTTGCAGCTTCGCCTGCGCTCTTCCCGTATTCAACGTAGAAGACCTGCCGCCTGCAGTATTTCCCTATAGGCTCGTCGAAAAGCACGCCCAATTCCCACTACCTCAGCTTATATTAGATTTCCAGCAAAATAAAACTGCCTCATCGCAGCCAGGGGCTGACGCTAATAGGGAGATCCTCTTTCGCCGCGAGAGGGCAATGGATTCTTCAACGCCGGTCCTATGGCAACAAAATTGTCCCGATGACCCTCAGCTTCGCGCCACCCAGGTACATGAGGATCGCCCTTCCACCTGGCAAGTATGCGATCTTTTTATCCAAGAGGATTTTCACGTTTGGCTTCTTGCTACCGCTGCTCGCGCCCAACTCAGCGATTCTTCCAGGGACTACCTGAGCAGCATGACCGACGTGGACGACCATTCCTTCCCTCAGCGGCTCACGCCAGTACTTTACGACGTCTACCTCACCTGATATTGAAATGTCGCTCTTGGCAGAAGGATCGGTCGTGAGCAGGGTCCCCCTCTCAAGGTCTTCGACCGCGAGCCCCTTCAACGCAACGCCGACCCTGTCTCCTGAAGAGGCGGTTTCCGCGTCATCGTCGTGCTTCTGGATCGACCTTATTTGGGCCTTCTTGTCGCCCGGCAAGACCATCAATTCGTCGTGCCTGCGCACCGTCCCTCTGATTACGGTCCCCAGCGCAACCGTCCCGACGCCCTTAACGTTGAAAAAGTGGTCGACTGCCACGGAGCCATACTGCTCTCCTTCAACCTGCCCAGATCCCGCTTTCCGGGCTTCGGCCAAGAGCGCCTCCCTTATCGCTGGAGGGGCATCTTCCATAAGCCTGTACTTCTCGACCGTCGTCCCCCTTATGAAAGGCGCGATTTCTGACAATTGAATGGAGTTCCTCAAAACGATATAGCCCTTCGATACGCCCGCGCAGTCCAGCATGACGACCTCCTCTCCGAACCGCGCGTCTATGCTGTCAACGACCAGCACCGCCACCTGTGAGATAGAGACCGTGCACTGCAGCGAGCTGAGGCGGTCTGGGTACTTTGTTGGCTCTATGAAAGTCACGCTGTCATTGTCCCTCTTGAGGTTATAGAACGTGATGTCGGTCGATGTTCCCCTCTTGCCCAGGCTCTCCGAATACGCCTGGCGACCGATCACCGCAGCATTGATGTTTGGCATAGCACCATGGAGAAACGCCTCTGCAAATAGGCTTTGCGGTCCGCCAGCGCCGGGGTAGCTCAGAATGTGAGGCTGAGCTCGCTTTTTAGCTCTTCGTAGAGCGCATTCACTATCCTGTCGTAGTTGATCGCCATTATGTGGACGCCTGCCGCCGAAGTCGTTTTCCTAATCTCCCTGATCAGGCCGCCATAGTAGTCCACGTTTATCCGATCGACCTCGCCGTTAGCCCTGCCGCCGTTTGACTCTGCTTTTTTTAGAGAACTTACCAGTTCATCAGGTATCTTTATGCCGGGCAGGTTCCTGTTGATGAGCTCGGCGACCGAGCACGACCTGCATATGAAGATGCCCAATATGACGGGGACGCCCATGCTACCTATGGCGCCCATGAACCTCTTCACGTTCTCCATATCGAAGACCGCCTGGGTCTGGATGAACTCGGCGCCCAGATCTATCTTCCTCTCTATCTTGGCTATCTCTGGCTCCAGCGGGTCCGCGTTGGGGTTAGCCGTGATCCCGACGTGAAGGAGGGGCTTCCCATCGATCTTGTTCCCTGCCAGATCGATGCCCGCGTCTACCATCCCCCTGATGAGCTTCACGAACTGCGCCGTGTCGATGTCGTAGACTGGTTTCGCACCCGGGTTGTCGCCGAGCACCGTATGATCCCCGGTCATTGTCAGGACGTTCCTTATCCCCAGGGAAGCTGCCCCCAGGAGGTCCGAGGTGAGGGCTATCCGGTTCCTGTCCCTCACGGTCATCTGGCAGATCGCCTCGACCCCCGCCATCTCTTGTATCAGGTGCGACGCTGCAATGCTGCTCATGTTTGCCCTGGCGCGCGGGTTGTCCGTTACGTTGCATGCGATAGTGCATCGCCTCAGCGACCTGGCTGACTCGAGGAGCGCCCCGGTCGAGCTCGTCTTCTGCGGAGATACCTCGCCAGTGAAGACGAAAGCGCCTGACTTCAGCGCCCTCATTAGATTGGAGCTGGCATCAACCATCTCGGCCTACCTACCTCGCCTCGATCTCCTGTGGCTGAGACTTGGGTGACCTGTCCCTTGGCGCCCTGTACTTTTTGAATTGCTCGAGCCTACCCTGAGCCTTCAATGAGTTGTAAGCCAAGACCCATGCGCAGTCCCTCGTGTAGCCACTCGCCTCGCACTTACCCTTCACCTGGCCGCCGCACGGGCCATTCAGCAGCCCCTTGGCGCACCTTACGACGGGGCAGATCCCGCCTGTCTCTGAGATTATGCAGTCCGCGCAGGCGCTGCACCTCTCGTAGTACCTCCCGATCCGCTCGATCTTCCCCACGAATAGGGTGTCGAGCCCTGCTATGACGGGCTTACCTGTAGTCTCCCCGAGCGCTTGCGCCCCCGCGCCGCAGCTGAGGGCGAGGACGGCGTCCGCCCCCTCCAACTCTATCTTGTGCTTGGAGAGGTCCCTCTTCGCCACCCTCACGTCGCAGCATGCCTCGACGACCGTAGAGCCTGCTAGCCTGTCCGACAGCGCAGCTGAGACTGCTTTCACCTGCTCCTGTCCGCCTGTCTGGCAAGCGGTGGCGCATGTCCCGCACCCGATCACGAAGATCTTTCTAAAAGTCGACGCGTCCTTGAGTATCTTATCAATGGTCTTTTGCTTTGTGATTATCAACCATTATCCCAACCGGAGCCTTCTAAGTCTCTGCTCCTTCGTCTGTTTATATCTCTTTTTGATGGCGCAGCATCTCCTGGCGCGCGGCATCGCCACACTAGCCGGAGCATAGGCAAAGCCGACCTTCCTCACAGATCCGCGCGCTTTAAGGATGGGATGACGAGGGGAATGCCCCTTTTTCGGGATCAAGCATTTTTAGGCGAGCGGCGATTATTCATGGGAGGGGTTGATCTGGCATGGTAGAGAGGGAGCATACATTCTGCGAGATCGTTACGTTCGACTACCCCATGTGGAGGAAGTCGTATGCCGCAGGGACGTTCAGGGCGATAGTTGAGGAGTACGAGGGATCTGAAAAGGCAGGAAGGGGTAAGATCGTCAAAATACTCTCGGTTGAGCGGCCGAAGCTCTACGACGACTATACGGATCTCCACGGAGGGGTGGACAGCCTGTCGAAGTCGACCACAGCCGAGGACATAAAAAAGCTCTTTGAGGGGAAGGAGGGGACGTACGAGCACGACGAGGGGTATTTGCCGCCGAGGCACATGTTCAAGCTCAAGGATCAGTTCCCGATCGAGATAAAGCCCTCAGGGATGCCGTTTGGCTGATATTGGGAAAATCGCAGCCGTGATAGCAGCAGGCGGGGCGTCAAGGCGCTTAGGGGCATTCAAGCCACTCGTCCAGCTCTGCGGCCGCCCGCTTATCTCGTATTCGATCGAGTTCGCCAGGAGCTTTGCATCGAAAGTCTGCATCCTGGTCAGGGACGAGGAGCAGTACAGGCGCATCTCCCGCCTTTTGAGGGGGGGTTCGTATGAAGTGATCTGCGACAGCGAGCCCGGCAGCCTCCCTGCATCTGTTGCTGGGGCGATCCGAAAAGCAGGCAAGGACAGGGTCTTCGTCCTTGGCTGTGACATGCCGTTCCTGGACAGGCGGCTCCCGGCGATCCTAAACAGGTGCCTCGAGGGCACACCAGCTGGAGCGGCTGTCCCGGCCTGGCCGAACGGCTTCATCGAGCCTTTTGCCGGGGTTTACCTCCCGAGCCGCGTTCCAAGGTCGTCCAATCTCTCGAGCATGCGGCATTTGTGTGAGGCGATGGGCGCGATGCATATCGACGTATTCAGCAAAGGCATCGCCGAGCGGACGTTCATTAACGTGAACAGTCATTCAGACCTCGAGGAGGCCGAGAGGCTTGTTCAGGCGAGTTTGCTGACCTCGACGTAGTTTGTATGGAAGGTCGAGCAGCCCCCTATGTCCGAGACGGCGCTGCTCGTCGTGAAGTTCGCTGTCCTTCCGCCCTCGACCAGCTTGGGCCAGGGTATGCCATAGCTGAGGGCCACCCCCTTCCTGACTTTAGCGGAGAGCCTGACCTTCATGATGCAGTCGCCACGGTCGTTCCATACCAATACCCGGTCCCCGTCAGACAGCCCCCTCTCCTCCATGTCAGAGGGGTTCATCTCGATCTCCTGGTCCTTTGCACCGAATATGCTCCCGATGTTGAAGTACTGCGACTTGTGGAGGTCCCTGTGGAACGGCGTTAGCAGCCTAAGTGGGAACGAGCCCGTCACCGCCGTATGGGCAGGAACTGGAGGCAGCCCCTGCGCGACCGCCAGCGATGAGCTGATCTCCACTTTCCCCGACGGGGTTGGGAATTTCAGGTCCCCGAAAGCGGTATGGGGGATTTCGGGCGTCTTGAGCCGGGCAAAACCATGCTGCTTCAATTCGTCAAGGGTGATCCCGACCATGTAATACGTCCCGCTCGCGAGCACCTTCTCGGCAAGCTCTTCTGGGTCTTCAACGAGATCATGAAACCCCATCCTGGCGCTCAGCTCCGAGAAGACCTGGTAGTTGGACTTGCACTCACCGATCGGCTCAATAGCCTTCTCGTTGAGGGCGACGTAAAGCCCGCCATATGAGAACTGTATGTCAAAAGTCTCGAAGTAGCTAGTCGCGGGCAGGACCAGGTCAGCCATCTCGGCGGTGTCAGTCATGAAGAGGTCGTGGACAACAGTGAAGAGGTCTTCCCTTGCGAGCCCTTCAAAGACCCTATTCAGGTCTGGGCACACGGCTGCCGGGTTCGAGTTGTAGACGTATAGCATCTTGATCGGCGGATCGAGCTCTCGGTCAAGGAGAGCGCCGCCCAGCTTCACCATGTTGATCCGCCGCCTCTGCTTTCCCAAGTCGGCTTCTGCGGATTTCACTAGGTTCAAGTCCACTGTGAAGTAATCCGAGTTGGAGTAGAAGAACCCCGCCCCCCTCACGCCCAGGTTCCCCGTCACCGCAGGCAGCAGGCCTATTGCCCGTACCATGTCACCGCCATTAATGTTCCGCTGTATCCCCAATCCAATAAGTATCGCGGCTGGCTTTGATCTGCAGTATTCTGATGCGAAGGATACGAACTCATCTTGTCGTATGCCACAGAGAGCAGCCACCTTCTCGCTGGTGAATGGCTCGGAGGCCGCCTTCAGACCCTCGAAGCCGATCGTATGATCATTTATGAATTTTATGTCGACGAGGTCATTGTCTATGGCGTACTTGACTACGCCAAGGGCGAGGGCTGCGTCAGTGCCTGGCGTCAGCTGCAGGTGAACGTCGGAATGGGCTGCGGTCTGGCTTCGGACCGGATCGATGGCAATTGTTCTTGCACCCGATCTCTTTGCCATCGCATAAATGTGCTGGGAAGTCCAAGCAGGGTTGAAACCCCAGAAGACTATGAGGGACGAGTTGACGAGGTCTTCAGGATCCATCCCTGCGCTCGTCCCGTAGTGCAGCCTCAGCGCCTGCTTACCGGCTTCCGAGCATATGGTGTAAAGGATCTCCGAGGCGCCGATCCTGTTGAAGAACCTGTACGGGTAATACCGGTTCAGGATCCCCATATGCCCTGCGTACATGTATGGAAGTATCGAAGACGGGCCATAATCGCTGATCGACTCCTGGATTTTTTCAATGATAAGATCGTATGCCTTGTCCCACGAGATATTTTCGAAGCTACCGCTCCCCTTCTTCCCTGTGCGCCTCATGGGGTGCTTTAGCCGTTCCTCCGAATAGACGTAGTCGAGTGCCTTCTGGCCTTTCCTGCAGAGGGCCCCGCGGGTCAGTCCGTGTTCCCTGCGCCCTTCGACGGACTCGAGCCTGCCGTCGCTTACGTGCGCATAGAGGGCGCACGTGTCATAACAGTCCCTGGGGCAAGCCGCGAAGAACCGCCTTTTCTCTGGCATAAGTTAGTTATACGGAAGCGATTTATTAAGAATGCTCTAGGTAACAGGCATGGCCAGCACTTGAAGGGTTTGTCATAGCCAGAAGATGGCGAATGGAACGATCGTTGCGAAGAAGGCGCCGATCGCAACGAAGAGTATTGAAGCCAGGATTGCTATCAAAAGAGCCTGGGCCCAACCCGTGCGGAAAATAGACTTGTAAAGCCAGAGCCACGCTACGAACGCGATTAGCGCCGCAAAGGCAGCAGCAGGAAGGCCGCCAAGCAAGCTCAGGAGGGCTGCGGCGAAGAGGCTAACGACGACGTAAACTATCGGCCCGAGAAGGGTCGCCCCCATGGCCTGGCCGAGCGTCGCCCTTCCGCCTGTGATGATCTTCGCGACCAAATAAACTGGGAGAGAGACGATGACCCATATAATTAGGAGGGCAACGAAGCCCGCGATGATGCCCAGCAGGCCCAAAGACAGGATATCGACCATAATTCCATTCTCCGCAGGCAAATAAATAAGCATTATTTACAGGTCTCAGCTGGACTCCAGATTCGCTGATCCTATGACTTTTTGCATCGATTGCGGCTTTTGGTTGACTGGAGGGCTTTAAAGGGCGTCAAGATTGCTTCTTTTTCCTCTTTAATGGAAGTATTCCGAACAGGTTCAGAGCAGAGATGAAGAGTATGGCGAAGCCGCACGAGAGTATGCCGGTGGTGACTATCCAATTGACGTTGTTGAGCGACGCCAATCCTACGCCCATTATGGCGAGACCGGTCCCGAACCTCCCCCAGATGAAGGCTTCGTCCGTGGCTTCACCCCTCTCTTTCGCCTCTTCCCGCATCTCGTTGCTGTTCTTGCCGAGCGTCTCGATCTTGCTGTCTATCTTTATCAGCTCGAAATGGATCTCCTTTAATAGATTCACGGCTTCATCGTTCTGCGCGGGTCCTGCAATTTTTTTCATCTCTTCGCCTACAGAAGACACCTTGGAATTCACCTCGTCAAGCTTTGTCTTGAACAGATTCATCTCGTCCCAGACGTTTTGTGTTGTGAGCCGCTTGCTGCGCTTCGGCTTTTGGGGGGGCACAGATGAATCGGCGGTTGGACCCTCTGCCATGCATTATGTTTTATCACAAGGGATTAATCAGCTTATCCAAAAAGTGCATTATGTAAAAATCAAAAGACATTGGAGACCATTGTAATAAAAAGGTGTGATTTGGAGTGGCATCACGGCTCTAAGACTGTAACAAGAAGCTTGGCTTGCTCAAGCTGGATTACAGTCCCAGAAGGCAGATCATCGACAGGGAATATCCTGATCATGACTTTCTTGTTAGTCCCGATGAAGCTCGCACACGCTTCGCCATTAACTATTACACCCCAGGTCTGTTTATTGTCATTGCCATTGATCACTCCAAGAGACTGCCAGTGCTTCTGCGCAGGGTTAGCATGGCTATAATTGAAGGCATCAAACCAGAAGTAATAAGTGTCAGGCGGAAAAACCCCAGTTACTGAAAAGATCAACTTCGTGACATTCGAGATCGAATCAACGCGGGAACTGACGTCAAATGAAAGGATAGTTTCTATCCCGCTCGTGTAAGCTTGTCCGAAGATAAGTGCGAAGTAATCATAATCAACATTTATGTTCCCCGTGGTAGCTGCGGTTATGTTTATCATTACTGACCAGTCGCCTGTTTGAGAGATCAGCTGATATGAACTAAACGGTATCTTGAAGTTGTAGTGACCTCCATAATTATTGTTGTCCATGTTCAGGCTTTGCCAATAGCCATTGCCAGATGTTGCATACTTCCCAGTTTCCCAATTCCAGAATTGGACAGTTATGTTGACCTTAAAGTTGCCACTTTGCGTATCTACGCTAAAATTAAGGAATAGCCGGTCATATTCGGGATTTTGAGACTTCCCATTGAAAATAGTGCAGCTCAGCGACGAATCTGGGAGCTTGTTCGTTACGGCATGAACCCCTTTACCATCGCCAAAAATTTGCAGGAACTCAAGGTTGGATGTCTTTGGCCCCTCCAAGGTCTCGCCATTGAGATCGAAGTACGAAGCTGAGCCGGAATTGTTGTAGCCTATGAATGCGAATTCCCTTGTCGGCATCGAGTAACTTTGGCCGTCAATGGCATAAAGGTTCTGTAAGACTTGAGGATCGTTGATTACCTGACCGTTAACGTTTATCTCAGAGACCCTAAAGACGTATTCATTCTCGTTAGGGCCCGGCCCAGGTATTGCGTCATTCAGGAACGGGTTCCCTGGCACCTCCGAGATGATCTTGTTGCCACGCTGAGTGACACCTGCAACTTCGTACCAGTTCCAGACATCATATCCTGCCCCATCGAATATCACATCAGCGATCTCGTAGACTTTCACACTATGATTGACTGGGATCACAGCAACAATGTTCCCGTCGTAGTCCTTGAAATACAGGACGTTCACGTTGGCATCGATCCCGCCTCGGTTCAGTACGTAGATGTGTATAGTCTTGTCGAATCCAGCCTTGACCTGGACGATCCTCAAGTTCTCGATGGTCTTCGCAACTTCAGGACCTGAATCTGCCGTCATAATACTTGAGTTCATCAAAGAAAGGATCACAGCCCCAGCTGCGACCGCAATTGTGACCATAAGAATGGTTGCTACTACGGGTGTAACTCCTTTTCTTTTCATCTGGATGGCCCCATTTCCTTTAAAAACCTAATTATGTTCTTAAGTAATATCAACTCAATAGTTCTTGATAAATGTATTGTAATACAGTTAGATTCGAAAAATCGAAAAAATTTTCTATATCCTATTTCATCATGCCGCATGTTTGACCAGCAACACATATCGGTATCTAGGCAGAAAAAGAATATGTTTCAATGACTAAATTCAATTGCGTCAATGATCCCTCCTAAAGAAAATGATTTTTCTTTACTGCTTGACGTTCGTTTTGCAGTCAACCCGTTATTCACCGAGTATTAGAAAATGTCCAAAAGACAGAGCGATGAGGCATCTTAAAGAATCAATGAGATCTATCATTTGAGCACAACAATTGTAAGGAAATCTTAAAAATTAAGAAACCGATTTTTATCAGGTAAGATAGTTGTCCACAGAACCACGATCAAAACCTCAGCGGACAGTCGGTTTTGGCTCTTTCTTGGTGATCTTGATAGCGCTAGTTCTGGTAATTGCGTTTGCAGGGTACATCTATTACACGGATATGGAACGCTACAACACGCTACAGCAGGGCTACACGCAGCAGGGGCAAGTGATAGCCAGCCTCAACAGCAACCTTTCGGTCCTTGCGTCCCAATATGAGGCACTTGCCTCGAACTTCAGCACCCTTCAGAACCAATACCGTGAGCTGCAGTTGATCGTGAACTTACAGAAGAACCAGACGATTGCCTCCAACAGGGTAATCTACTTGGTGGCCAATGGCTACGACAGCATAGACTTCGAGCCCCCTCACGCCGGATACATTCAAGTTCAAATAACTGCAACTGCCCCGATCAGCCTGCTCTTGACGAACTACAAATATGGGATCACCCTTGACTACCCCGTCGCTGGCACGACTTTCAGCTCTGCTTCGTTCAAGCTTCCGGTCCTGGACGGGATGAATTACCTGCAGTTCTTTGGACCAAGTAGCTCAAGCGTCTCCATCACGATAAATGCCACCCTGTTCTATTGATGCAATGCGACCAACTGGGTCACCGAGGGAAGCGCAAGAGTAGTGCGTTCTGTTTGCTTTTGCCATTTCGAGCGGAAACATCGTAGCATCTTCTGGCAAGCATTCCAAAAATCACCTACGTCTCGCAGGAACATCATACTGAAAAAAGGTGGGGTGGCCCGCTGAGTCCCGCTGATCAGCCACGTTGTGCAAATCGGCGGAATCTCAGACCTGGCTGACCAGCCTGTACAGGCGTTTCCTGAAGGCGACCGCCAAGACTATGATCGCGAAGGCTAAGACAACATACGCAATCGGGGAGATGGCCGAGGGAACGAATATCGGCAGATCGCAGTAGGCAGTGCTGCTGAGCTGGCGGCTGTCCTGTACCCAAGATAGCTCCACATCTACCGTCAGGCTTCCCGGCATAACCTTCTGGTCAATGTCGACCTCCATCATGACGATCTTTGTGGAGTTGCCAGGCAGGCTGCCTACCAGCGTCGAAGTCGAGCCCGTGATGTACCCAGACACGATCGAAAGCCGCAACTGCTCTGCAGTCTGGCTCCCGTTGTTGGAGAGCTGGACGAATACCTTAACGCTCCTTGCCCCCGGTGCCACGTCCCTGTCAAAGTATATCCTCTCGACAGAGACGGGGGCCTTCTCCCGGATCGTGATCGGGATGAAGACGGTGCGGTTCCCGGTTGGGGAGACCACTGTCAGCGGGAGATCGTAGTAGCCTGGGGCAGCTCCGCTGGCAACATCGACCAAGAATTGGACCTGCACGGACGCCCCCACCTGCAAGTAGGGTATCGTGCAGCGGTCCGTGCCCGCATATGACGGCCCCACGACGCCAGCGATCTGGCCCATCCCGATCACCGTATTCTCAGCAGTATAGTTCCCGCTGTTGACGATGCTGCAGATCACCTTCACAACCTTGTCACCCGGGAAGATTGGAGAAGGGACGGTGCTGACTGTAGATACCCTTACTTCAGGATCAGACCTTACCGAGAAGCCGAAGGAGGACGTGTACGAATAGTGATTGTCCAAGCGGTCCTGGTATTGGACCTGGATGTAGATCGGCACCGCGCCGAAGACCCCAGGCTGCACGAAAATGCTTCTCTCGACAACCAAGGAGGAGTTCGGTAAAATTTCCCACGCGTTAGAGGTGCCCGCCCCTACTATCACAGCTGCCTGCGGGGATTGCGAGAAGAGGCTAACCGTGACGTTTCTAGCAGAGTCTGTGCCTATGTTCTTAAGCTCAAATGCGACAGCGCTGATGGAGTTTGGCTGCAGGGTCGAGGCGTTTGCGGATACGTCGATCAGCGGCGCAGGAGCCTCGGCGACCTTGAAGCCTATCGTTACAGTGTCGGCAAAGGAGGCGTTCCTCTCGTCCCTGCAAGCCATGGAGATCGAGAGGCGGAGGCTCCCGTAAACCTCCTTGTCAAGAAAAAGTGGAAGAGGCACCACTGAAGTCTGACCTGGCTCCAATTTGTCAAGATCGAACGAGTTCGCGCCGATAAGAGTGAGGCTTTCTGAGGCTGGCGTCACCTTTACTGTGACGTTCAGCGCAGAGGAGCGGCCCGAATTGCGTACGGATAGTGCGACGTTGTTGAGTGAGCCCGCGGTCAGATCGGTCGTATTCGCCGACGCTACCAAGTGAGGGTTATCAGGGCCCTCCACCTTGACGCCGATCGAGAGTGTGCGGGTGTAAGGCGCCCCGTCCTGCCCGTCGTAGGTCAGAGTGATCGAGAAGGAGCTCCCGTCGCCGATGCTGTTCTCTGCGAAGAGTGCGATCGCGATCATGGCGGACGCCCCTGGTTGGATCGACCCAAGGTCAAAACGGTTTGCCCCCACGAGGGTCAGGTATATGTCCTGGCCCTGGATCGCCGCCATGACGTTCCTCGCGACGCCGTCGCCGCTGTTCTCTATTAGTATACTGATGGGATTAACATAGCCCCTTATAATCGAGATATTAAGCGAAAGCGCCTTTAGATCAGGAACGCCCATCACATCAGCCCTTATCTGCGCAGCGAAGGAGTGGGCGGAATATCCCTTCACGTAATCGACTCTCATCGGCAGCATGTAGCCGCCAGCGATCGCTGCAGAGGATAAATTCATTCCGAATTCCAAGTAGAGGGTGTCGCCCCTAACAAGCGTGCCGTTGTAAGACGAGTTCGAGAACTGAGCGTCCGCAGATATTTTCGAAATGTCAAGAGTTGCGTTCACTGACGTCGCTGGAAGCGACCCGGAATATGTCAGGACCACAACCAACGTCCGGTTCTCAGGGAACAAAGGCGTCTCCCAGTACACGTCCTTGACGGAGAAGTCGTATGTCGCGGCCTGGACGCCTTGGAAGGCGGGCAAATACCAGATCACGGACATCGAGATCAGTAAGAGGGCACAAGCCCTTCGTTTTTCTCGCTGCATTCTGATTCTCATTGAGCCATCACTCCACCCTAAGCTTGAGCAACGCTGGCGCGATCGACATCATCGCGCCCATGTATACCAAGAGGGCCCCGGTGGGCTGCAGGAGCTGGGTCAGCCCATACCCCTTCACCATTATGCCCCTTAGCGCGTAAATGAAGTGGTACATGGGGTTGATGTTCGCTATCGTCGCTGCCTGCGGGGACAGCAGCTCGACGGGGGCGAGCCCCCCGCAGAATAGCAGGAACGGAATGAATATGAATATCGCCGCCTGGTTCGCTTGGAGCTGGTTCCTCGAGAGTACTGAGATGAGCATCCCAAGACCGAGCGACCCTAGGAGGTACACCGTCGATATGAGCATCAGGTCAAGGATCGACCCCCTTATCACGACGCCGAAAATGTAGATGGCGACGAAGAGCGTGATCAGCATGTCCACGAGGGTCGCCGTGAAGTAAGCGACGAGCTTACCGAATATTATGTCGAACCTGCTCACTGGGGACATTATGAGCTGCTCGAATGTCCCCTTCTCCTTCTCCCTGCAGATGGCAATCGATATCAGCGTCGTGGGCACGAGCTGCAGGACGAGCGCGACGACGAACGGCGTGAAGGCCTCAAGGTTTGTTACCTTCGGACCATAGACAGAGTTGTAGATCAGTTCCACTGACGGACCGTGGATCTGCCTCGCGTATTCCTGCTGGAAGTAGTACGTCACGGCGAGCATCGAGTCCTTGACTGTGCTAGCCAGCGTCGGCGACGCCTCATCGATCACGACAAGGATCTGAACTGGGCTCCCACTCATCAGCGAAGGCGTGAAGCCCTCAGGGATCACCAGCGCAGACGCCGCAGTCCCCCCGCTGACGAGGCGGCGGGCCTCCTCCACCGAGCCGGCATAGGCCTTCACAGAGATTGTCGGCGTCTCTGAGATCGCCTCGATCAGCGCCGATGCCATCTGTCCTCTGTCCATGTCCACTATGATTATCCCGACCTTGCCAGAGGATCCGCCGTACCCTACGCCGAAGAGGAGCATTACGACGAGAGGTATGAGCGCGATCATGAGGAGCGACCTTGGATCCCTCGTCAGCTGTATCAGCTCCTTCCTCACCACCGCAAGGACCTTCGGCGGGGCACCCTCAGGCACCTTTCCTCACCCCTTCCACGACCCTCACGAAGACGTCCTCAAGATTTACGTAAGTCGGCGAGACCGAGACGACCTTGAAGCCGGCCCTCTCCAAGGCGTTGACCATTGCAGGCATCTCTCGCGGGGCGTCCTGGACGATCACCTTGAGGGATGATGCGGCGCCGGAACAGCCTTCTGCGCCCTTTTCAATCACCCTGCAGAAAGGCAATGCGAGGGCCGGATCGCCAGATCCCCTGACGGTGATCTCGACCACATCCCCCCCGAAAACGCCCCTCTTCAGCTCCCGGGGCGTCCCTTCAGCAATAATCTTCCCCCTATTCATGAGCGCGATCCGGTCGCAGTTCTCGGCCTCGTCCATGTAATGGGTCGTTATGAGGATCGTTACCGACTCCTTGTTGAGGCCCCTGAGGTAATCCCAGAAAGCCCTCCTGATCGGGGGATCCACACCGGCGGTCGGCTCGTCGAGTATGAGGAACTTCGGGCGGTGTATAAGGGCGACGCCGAGCGCCAGCCTCTGCTTCATCCCGCCGCTGAGCCTGCCAGCGAGGCGATCGGAGAAATCCTCGAGGCTGAGGAATGAGAGTAACTCGGAGACACGTCCCTTCAGCGCCTTGAAAGGCATCCCGTATAGCCGTCCGTAGAACTCTAGGTTTTCCTTGACGGAGAGATCCTCGTAAAGGCTGAACTTCTGCGCCATGTACCCAGTGATCCTGATCAGCGCATCCCTTTCCCATGGCATCCTGTGCCCCCATACCAGGACCTCGCCAGATGTGGGAGCCATCAAGCCACACAGGATCCGGATGAGCGTCGTCTTGCCGGCTCCGTTGGGGCCCAGGAGGCCATAGATCTCGCCCTTCGCTATGCGGAGGTCTAGGCCGTCCACTGCCGCAAAGCTCCCGAACACTTTCCTCAGGCGGACGATCTCGACAGCCAATGCGGGATCCATAGCCATATATCTCGAGGAGAAGATATTTTAATTTATTAACTGAAAAGAGTGAAAAAATGTGTCTAGAAGAGAAGACCAAGGAGGCTAGAAGGGGAGAGAGACAATGCCAGGCAGTGATCTCCGTTCGATGGGAGCCTACCAGACGCTGAAGGAGGCGGGCCTCACGGATTACGAAGTGCTCGCCTATCTCGGTCTTGTCCTCCGAGGGCCCACCACTGCGAAGGCGTTGAGCGATTCGACAGGAATACCAAACACGCGGGTCTACGATGTGCTTGACGGGCTGGAGCGGAGGGGGTGGATTGAGGTCGACGCCAGCAGGCCTATGAGGTTCAGGGCGAAGCCCCCTCCCGAGGTTATCGGCGTCGTGAGGGCGGAGCAGCAGAGGAGGCTTGAGAAGGTCGAGGAGGTCCTCATAAAGGAGTTGCTCCCTGTCTACGAGACGAAGGCAGCTGAGAGTACAGAGATCTGGTTCATCAGATCCGTGCCAGGCATGGTTAACAGGATGAGGTCACTCATCGCATCCTCGAAGAATGAGCTAAGGCTTATGATGGGGCACCTTGAGGGAGAGGTCTATGGCAGCATGATGGGGGAGATATCCGAGACTGCCAAAAAAAAGAGGGTAAGGGCGCTCGTCTCGGGTGAGGTCGCCCATGCCCTGGCGGGGCTAAGCCTCGAGGGCATCGAGTTTATGGTAGGTGTTGCTGTGGCACCATTCAACATCATACTCTCTGATAATGGGGAAGTCCTCTTCCACCTTTGGTCAGGGCTGGACGGACCGCCCGAGAGGAGGAAGAATTTCATGGTATACGTCTCGGACAAGTCGATCGAGAAGGTCATAAGGGATTACATCGATGTCCTCTTCTCGGTCGGTTTTGGAGGGGGCAGTTTGAGCAGAACGAATGGGTAGCGCATGATCCGACAAGCAAGTGTCTCTTGGGAATCTTGTCGCATGAATGGTAAGATATGTAATCAACTATAATCTAAATAGAATAATGCCCATGTGTAAAATTTCATGGGCTTTCATATTCAAACTAACGGTGCTCAAGCTGAACAGAAATAAGCTCAGAAAAATTCATGATTAAAGGGGCCAATACCCTGCATCTCATCGCTATGTTTGATTTGAATTCTAAGGAAGTCCTGATGGTTAGAGATGATCTTGATAGGATCAATCAAACAATTGTTGAAATGGGGGCGAGTGTAGCATATGCAAAGTTGGGGAAAAGGAACATATTATCACATTATTACTGTAAAGCAAATCACATATCGAATATATCTACCAATTTATTTTCTATTTTTAATGGGGGAAATTTAAATTTCGCATCAACTAAATCCTCTGCCTAATGTCTTTACCCAAAATGCATTTTTATATTTCAACTCAATTGTAAACTACTCTATATATTCCATAACACTACAAGAAATTATGTTATTTTTTAGTACATTTATTTGTTAAACAATAAAATTCACAAAATATAAATAATTAAAGTTATTTTAACCAAACATATATTTAATAGATTATTATTCTCTTGTGGATATTAAAATATTATAAATATCCATTTTATAGGTTTTTAGGCTCAAGATGTAATTCTGAATGTGTAGAACTATCTTTAACAAGTCTTGATAACCTTGGGCAGTGTTTGGATTAACAACCCCTTTCAACCCTGTACCATTGCATGATGTACAAGTCGCTTTTTCTAAAATTACTTGATTATTAATAATTTTCCCTCTACCCTTGCAGGTATCGCAATATCTTAGGCCCACTCCTTGGCAATCTGGACATGTGGCATCAACATACTCAATCATACCCTCAATATCCCTAGTTTTTTTACTAATTGTTCCCTTACCCCCACATGCCGAACAAAATTTTCCTTCTGCTCGTTTTTTTCCTTGACAAATGGGACAAATTTGTTCAATATCTTTATATCTTTTTTTTTCTATTGTCCCTGTACCATTGCAATAACCACACGGTTTTTGAGGATCACTATGATACTCATTCTCCCATTTGTTTAGGAATAAAGTCATATCAAATAACATCTGACGCAATTCCCTATATGACGATTCCAATTCCAATCTCTCTTCATCAGTAGGCAGACTTGAACACTTGTCCAAGGTCTTATTGAATCGCGCGAAGAGGTTCTCAAGTTTATTTTGGTTCAATAGTGATTGCATTGCATAGGCATTTGTATCATTGATACCCATCACCCCTGGATCTGTTTAGGGTATTTATACAATTCATTTTCAAAGAAATCCCTAACTCGATATGAAACGTCTAAAGTAATATGTGGATTAATCTGCCTGTTACTAAATTGCATCTTGAAATTCCTGCTTATCTCATACAAGTCTTCGTAGATTTTTTGGTAGTCCAAGTTAGCATCATAATATTCAAAAATTTTTCTTAGGATCATATTTAACTTGGCAATGTCAAGTTCACCATTCTTTTCCAAATTAAGGTAATACCCCGATTCTTGGGTGAATGTGAAGATGTGGCTTGTTTTTTTCGGGAGACTGTTTAAACGAGCCATTATCGCAGATGATGGAGATTCGCCTCTTTTTACGATAGGAAGTGTTTTTGAGTGATCAATAATGGCATATTTTTGTAAACAAGTTAAAATCAAAGAGAAGATTTGATTCAAGTTTTCTTTATTACGTGGGTTATCGAGTTTTATGGCAGATATTTCAGAGGTGCTGAAAAGCATTAACAGTGTTATTGTAGCTAGTTTCTCCTTCCAATCCCATTTTTCCTCTTCACCAAACGATATTTCCTCGTCAAAGCGGTTAATAGTTGCTTTATACTGATCATAAAATGATACATTGTATTTTCTTTCTAAACAAGTAGCTATCCCAAAAAAAGTAATTGCGTATTTTGGGATGTCTTCACTTGGTAGTTTCCTTATTTGCTTATTTTTAATAAGAATTTCAGCTATATCTCTTGGAAGGCATTGGGCGCTTTCGAACATTACCTTGGATAGGTTATTTTTTGTGAACTTACTTAGGTCATAAATAAACTCGGATGGGGCGTCTAATCTCTTAATTTTTTTCTGCTTGTAGTATAATCTTTCTAAACTTTCGAAGAGGTTTAATAGATGTTCGTCACTGTCCATTATCTAAAACCCCATAATTTCAACCTTTTTTGGAGAATCCTCGTCTATTGGTCTGACTAATATTGCTAGCAGCAATTTACCGCTATCATATAATTCTTTTAATTTGTTTTTTGCATCCGCTAATTTCTCGGGGTCGAGGGCCTCTATTTCATCAATTAAAACAATTATTTGCTTACCCTCAGCCACATTCTTAAGGCTCCCTATTAACGACGTAAGTTTCTGCTGGCCTGTTGAAAGCATATCAATTCTTATTTTTCTATCATCAGTTGTTATGAATGCCTGTTCCTCAATATTAAAGAATGAAATTTTATGATACGAGTCAGCAAATGGTATTGGCTCGAACTGTTTTCCAAGATAGAAACCAACAGCATCAACGAATTTATTATAATCCTCGAACTTAAAGCCAACAGTGGCTGCCTTATATTCATCTTTAGCTGCTTTCGGATCATGTATTATATTGATCCAAGAATTTATTTTTAACAACAGGTTAGATAATTCTTCATTTAACTCTTTCAATTCTTTTTCTTTTTCTAAATATTTTGGGTTGGTCTTAATTTTTTCTTGCATATTTTGATAACGTATCATGTTTTTTTGATGAAAAGCCTCTTCAAGCGAAAGATCGGCGTCTAAAGAATCTTTTTGACACTGAAGCTGTTTTATGTCACCATGAACGTTTCGAAGCTCTAACCACTTTGAATAAATTTCAGACCAATCGTAGTTTTTAGCTTCTTGAAGCGCCGCATATTCTTCAAGTGAACTCTTATATTCGTTCTGGATTTCCTCATAATTTTCTAACCCATCAATCTCTGCCTCAATTTTATCAATTTTTTCTTTACATTCCGCGATTTTGGCGTTGTAGTCAATGTATGAGTCCTTAAGAGAAGACAATTTTTGAACGACCTCGAATTCCTTACTCTTTATTTGGGTGTTATTAACAAATTCAGACAATCTTTGAGCCAAATGACCCGCAGGCTGATCGATCACAGGAACCATCTCGTCTGAAGGATAGCGCTTACATATGTCGAATATTTCACCCGCCATATTTTTTTGGACGATGATATGCTCGTTTTTTTTAATTACCCCTTTGTAAATAATTGAAAATTGGGACCAATCATCATTAATCATCTTTTCAATGTCTAATTCTGGGTAGAAGCAGCGGAGACTTAAACCAAATTGTCGGATCTCATTAATTATTCGAAGAACTTCTTGTTTATAGAGATTCATTTCATTTTTTATATCCCTTACTTTTTTTATTTTTGTAATAGGATCTTTATTTTTTAGTTTTTTAAATTTTTCATACTTCTTTTCAATTTCTTTATACCTATCGACTATATTCTCCTCATTTTTCAATAATTTGTACCAATTGTTATACTGATCCCTTTCTTTGATGGCAGAGATCCGACCGTTAAGTTCATCGATTTTTCCCTTTAATGATTGGATTTTATTTTTGTTTTGTTCAATCTCGCGTTGGATCTCATCAACCCTAATCCTATCTTCATTGTATTCCTTGATGTCTTCTATATGCTTACTTAGTACAAAAGCTGTTGCATCAATTTTTTTATTTATTGATCTGAAATACCGCTCTAATTTTCCTCGGCTGGCTGTAATCACTTTTTCGGGGTCATCTTCGGTTAAAAAGGCAACTTCGACAGTTTTTTGTAGGAAGTCTGGATCTACAGGACGACTATCAAACAATATTGTTTTAACACCATTTTTCTGCTGTATGGCCAAATCTACTTTTTTTGCCTTATTATATACGATATGAAACGTATAATCTAAAGTATCGTTATTTTTAAGGGCGTCCAGCTTCCGCTTTAATATGGGTTTTTTTTCCTCTAAATTTTTTTCCTGCTCCAAATAATTAAGGGCTATCGCAAAAATGTTCAGAAGCGTTGTCTTGCCTGATCCAGTTTTTCCCCTAATTTCTATTAAATTGGAATCAACTGACGATCGTGTGTTGAGTGGTGGGAAGAAGAAAGGAGTCTCACCTGGTTTATGGTACTCTTTATCGAAATAACTGGTCTTGAATTCAAACATGAGGCTTCATCTCCAATAGTTTCTTAATTTTCTCTTCTTCATCAACATTTTCCTGAAGAATGACCTCAAGGATCTTCAATTCACATGTATCGAGCAACTTTTCAAAGAGTTCGTTCGCGTATATTTTTCCATTCATGAGCTCACACCAAACATGGGTATTGGAAACTTTACAAACTTTACTTGAGGAATAGCAAAGTTTGACATAATTGCATATCCATTTTCAAGGGTTGAAACATTAAGACCTCCTCCCGAAATATCAAATTTCTTAGCGACATTTCCCAATGATCTGAAAAATACTCTCGTATTCACAATCGAAGTCAACCCTTCTGGGAGATCCTCTGGGTTCTGGGATGCAAAAATTACCCCAATTCTTTCAGAACGCCCCATCCTGGCGATTGCATTCAATTCCTCTAAAGCTTGGGCGGAAGCAGTGGAGTTGTAGAATTGATGCACCTCATCAATTACAATAAGGACGGGCATTGAATAAATTTTTTTAACTGCCTTAGCTTCATAAATTTTTGACAGTAAATGTCGCAACAGAACAGCGCCAAATATCATTGTATCCTTATTAGAGAGATCAATTACAGATAATTTCCCCTGCACCATAATGTTTTCCAGCTGAATGGGCAGTGAATCTCCTTCAGGACTATCGAAAAATGGACTGGCGCTCTCGAGAGACCTCTTAATTGCATCACATGTACCCGGGTGTAGTGGAATAACGCTCTCTTCACCAATGTTTGAGAGGGTTGGAAATTCGTAGCGGTTTTCCTTCGTGGCATATGAGTCAAACCACGAAATGAATTCCCTAAATTTAGAAGTTGTTTTTGGTGCTTTTACCTTCCAGTACCGGAATATATTGGGGAGGGCCTCAGCAGCACGATCTGTGATATTCTGAAGCACGCCTAACAGAGCTGTTGGCTCTAAGTCCCTCGTTCTCAATGTGATCAATCTTATTTTATCAGCTGTGACCCCTTCCTTATAGATTTGCTTCTTATCATTTGTAAAGGGCACATAAACACTGAATTGAAATTCAGGAGCGTCTTTTTCTGAAAAGCCTAATGTCACCCATTCCGCCTTGGTTTGCTCATATAATTTCTTATCTTTTATCTCAGTTTTTTGATCCATAGTCAGTAGATCAGTCGACTTGACATTAATTGCCAATATCGCGCCCATTTCATGTTTTAGGAATTGCTCCATCAAATATTTCATGGCTACTGTTTTTCCAGAGCCGGTTTGCCCACAAATCATTGTTTGCAAATAAAGTGAATGGAATGGGATTCGAACATAGATAATTTTTTTGTTATCATCCTTAAGAGGAAGACACTGCTCAAGATAATTTGTGGCAAGAAAAACTGGAAACCCATCTTTGCAGCTGAAGATCTCATCAATTTCTTCCTGTGTGGTTCTTCTTGCCTTCTCATTGGGCTTGATGAAACTGAATAACCCATCATCTCTTAATGGGAATTGCCTTAACTTACGTGCAAAAACTTCATTCTTGCATTCTTGATCTTGCTTCATTATGGATAGATCCGTATCTGCAATGAGTGGTGAAGGTTCAAATAAGACCCTCTGATATGACTCTTCAACAATAAGCACGTGCTTGACATTCGTGTCATCTTCAACGGTTAGGTATGAACCAATGGGAAGAATAGCATCTACTTTTTTTGAGGAAACTAACCTTACATGATCATTTTTACTGCCACTTACAATCCACATCAATCTCACCCAAATCGAACTTGATTTATAATTGGCTGAAACCCCAACCTTTTTAGCAGTTCTGGTATGTTAAGAACTTTTAACCCTTCTCGAGCATATATTTCAGCTATCGCAATAGGCCTGACTTGCGGATTCTGCGAGTCCCCTTGTACCAGATAATAATATGAAATGAGATCAAGAATTGATGACAATAAGCTCTTATATTTTTCGAAAGTATCAGTATGCATTTCTAATCTCTGTGTGAAACCTTTTAAAACTTTGATATAGCAGAATACTTTCGAATTGGATGCATTATGCTCATCAGTGTACTTAAAAAAGGCAGTCCTTTGATTTGGCGATAGCTTTCTCGAAGCCCAATGGAAGTCGCTATTGAAATCCGCTGATAGCTTGGGAATCGCATTAACAACGAGGCGACTATCTGAATTTTTAACGAAATACATAGGGATACAATCATTACTCCTCATTTCGACGTCTAATCTAACCGCTTTGTCTGAAACGTTTCCACCAACTAGAGGCCCATCTATCATAATTAATGATCTTGGTTCTATATTTTTTAGTATAATCTCCTGCTTCGCATGTTGCATAATTAGAGTCTTTACCTCACCAGCATTTTCTGCATATACTATTTCTTCTTCAGGATTGTTTAGGTACTTTTTCATAGACGTGATAAAATGTGGCAAGACTGAAAGCGAAAACTCATACTTGTCACCTACCTTAATGATTGCATTGCTGCAGAAGAAGAGTTGACCTTCTAGTGCCAAAAAATGCTGTGTGCTCTCATCATAACCAAATATATTTAATTCATCTGATAATCGGATGTTAGAGGGATCAAGAGGGTAATTTTTCTCTGGATCTTCAAGACACATAATAGTCGAGCTGAAATAAAAATCGGGGTATTTAATAGCGACATCTACAGGAGTGAATTGTATGCTTCTTGTTCCTTTTTTACTAATATTGTTTAATCGTATCTTCACTAAGCTGAGGTCTGCTTTATTAAGCATCGTAAATTCACGCTTAATATATACTTTCTCTTCTCTTATTAACAGGAAATATTTTATCCTTTCTTCATTTTGATGATTTAAAACGCAGTGATATACATGAATATACATTCTGCAATCATTTTAAGTTATTTCATAATCAGGTTCCTCATGTAATATCAATAAAGCAATATCTATTGAGAAAGGAATCACATTATCAAATGGATATGAAGATAATCTAAATAAACAAACATGCTTTCGTGGTTCAATTTTGGGAATTAAATTGATGTTTGGCGCTCGTAAAAGATGAGGGGGCTCAAAAACAAGAATGTACATTTAGTCGTAACTTCTATATTTCCCCTTTCGACTACCTCGGCTCAACGAGGTAACGAGAACAATATTAATGAATCTGAGGATAGCATCAATCAACTATTGGTCTGATTTACATTAGGGGAAATTTGAGTCTTAAATGCAATAGTAATCTAGCTTTATTAAAAGCAACTACTAGGTAGATCTCCGTAGTGTTTTAATATAATAGTAGAATGATCTATGAAAAATTGGAAAAAATGTAAACGATGTAGGCATCAATATACTCAAAGCCATACGATTTTAGGTTTTTGGTAGGAGGGAAAGACCTGCGCATGATTAACGTAAGCGATAGGCTGCTGGGCATGCTGAATGGGCTCGTGAAAAAAGATGAACACGTCTTTTCGAGCAACAAGAATTTGGGAAACCTAAGGCGCACATTCCAGAGGCAGCACAGGAGGATCGCTCACAGGCTAGCCAATCCAAAGCTGCTCGAGATCCATTTCCACACGCTGAGGCATTGGAAGGCCACCACGGCATACAGGAGAACAAGGGACATACTTCACGTGAAGGGGCTCCTCGGTCACAGGAGCATGAGCAACACGCTGAAGTACATCCACCTGGCGGGCGAGGATCCTGCCTGCGACGATTACGTCTCCAAGGTAACCAGGACGATCGAAGAGGCGAGGCTGCTGATGGAGGAGGAGTTCGAGTACGTCTGTGAGATCGATGGCGCCAGGCTCTTCCGGAAGCGGAAGTGAGGGTGTCGCAGGTTTATCCAGGAATGATGGTGGAGTTCCTGATGCCAGAATTGGGATGGTAATAAGGAGATATAACCCGTATTGAAAAAGGTAAGGGTGCTTCTTTCATCAATTATCGGAAAAAAATAGTTATTCCACCTTCATAATTGATCCATAAAGCAAAGAAATTATCAACGTTAAAGCGAAAAATTAATCAAGAAAAAATTTCTATAATAATATTCAAGTTGCATGTAAATTTAGTTGAGTGTTTGAGAAGGTGTTTTTTGTGCCTTTCTCTTCATTCCACTAAATAATCGGTTATCAATCGGGGATGGGGATTGGTATGAAGATCCCGATCTTAGTGAAGTTTTTTTTGCTTCTAGTGATTTTGGTCTCACCTTTCAGCGTTGGAATTTCCGAAGTTATGGCTCAAATCGGAGTTGTTATTGATTATGACGGAAAGGTGGTGCGTGGAGAGGAGTATGTCGCTGTAAGTGGAAACGTGTATACGTTGGTTTCCGATGTAGTCGGGATGGTCGAGATTAGGCGTAGCAACTGCATATTTGATGGAAACGGTTACACCATAAGTCAAGGCGCGCATGGAATCATATTTAGCGAAGCAAACGTTACAATAAAAAATGTCGTCATTAAGAACTGCGGTTACGGCATATCGCCAGGGCGTTCAAGTTTAATTTTGAACTGCACTATTACAAATAATGTTTACGGGATAGTGATTGGACATTACGGAATGGGGAACAACATTGTTTCAAATAATACGATTATAGAAAATCAGAAGGACGGCATTGTTATTAAATTTCCTAGCAATCTCATAGAGAATAACTTTATTGCAAATAACGATGGTCGCGGGATACTTTTGGATGGCACCCATAAACATCCTGCAAACAACAGCATAATAAATAATGTGATTAAAGGAAACAAGCAGCACGGTATCGAAATTGTCTGGACTTCCCCTAACACAAATTTCACTCAAAATCTCGTAGCGGAAAACGCATTTAACGGAATTACGCTTTATCACACTGAAAAACAAAACCTGTGCAACAATACCATAATAAAAAATGGCGGTCATGGTGTTTATATTGAAGCTTCTAACCTCAACGTTGTTCAAGCCAACACCATTGGCAATAACACTGGGGCCGGCATCTCCCTAGTGGCAGGTTCAGCAGGCAACAGCGTTTCCAACAACACCTTATCAAAAAACAGCTGGCTTGGCATACATCTGGATTCTTCATCGGGCAATTTGATTTATCATAATTTTTTCTCGGAAAACGGTAAGGTTGGAGACAGGCAGGCCGTTAGCTTAGGCTCCGTAAATGAGTGGGACAATGGTTACCCAAGTGGCGGTAACTTATGGAGCGACTACGAAGGAGCCGACATTTATCAGGGACCGGAACAAAATCAGCCAGGAAGCGATGGAATAGGCGACACCCCATACATCATCAATAGCGAGAAGGATAAGTATCCGCTTATAAATGCCATCATCATTCAACCAGATGGAACCGTGTCCCCTTCAAATGCGCCTGTTGACAAGGTCGGAGATATCTACACATTAAAGGAAGACATTCGGACGAGAATAATCGTGTACAGGAACCATTGTGTGCTCGATGGAAATGGATACACTATTTCAGACGTTGACGGCACCGCAATCTTCGTAGAAGCAAGCGAAGTAACCGTCACCAACTTCAAAATCACAAGATGCGGAATTGGAATCAGCGTCTACGGAGGAAAAGACAATAGGATAATTAAAAATGAAATAACCTACTGCAGCGAACATGGGATCGTGCTGACTCAGACAAAAAGTAGTATGGTAAACTCGAACAATGTCTCATTCAGCTATAGAAATGGCATTCTCACAGACGGTGCTTACAATACCACAATAGCTTCTAACGGTGCTGCATCCAACTTAGAAAATGGCATCTACATCATTAATTCAACTGAAACGCATATTGGACTTAATGAATTATTGGAAAACCGTGCATGTGGCCTCGCATTAATCTCTTCAAACAACAATTCTATAGGAAGGTCAGATATCCTCAAAATAATTACGGGAGAAGTTGCTGCTCCAAACACTATAACTCACAACTATTTGGACGGAATCTACCTTGAGAGATCCTCAAACAACCTGATTACCAAAAACACAATAAGCGACAATGGTCACAATGGCATATTCTTGTCTTCATCCGAACATAATGGCATAGGGGAAAACAAAGTTGATAATAACACACTTGACGGAATCGCTCTTCACCGTTCATCAGAAAACGTTTTTGGTTGGAATTTTATTGAGGGGAATCGCCATGCAATACTACTTTATGAATCAGCCCATAATAGATTTGACTGGACAAGCATTAAGCTGACAAAGGGCGATGGGATATATATTGATGGATCATCCTACAACCATATCGAACTCGCTTTTCTAACCAACTGCACCGGAAATGGCATAGTGCTCCAAGGCGCTTCCTCGTATAATAGGTTATTAAAGATTTATACTGAGGGTGCTGGCGGAAATGGCATATTTATACATGGATCAGACAACAACGAGTTCCTCGGTGTTGTCAGTAACGCAAGTTCCGGAAATGGTATTCTTATGGCTGCAGGTTCCTCGAATAACCAGATAATAGACAATATAATTGTAAATAATACGGGAAATGGCATATTTCTTGATAGGTCATCCAACAATCGCATTAGCTACAGCACCATAGGGAATAATTCAGGCATCGGAATATGTTTTTGGCACTCGTCTGATAATCAACTTATCGAGAGCAAGGTCGAAAACAATGCGCATGATGGAATAAAACTTGACTTTGCTGACCACAACGTGATCGAGAAGAATAACGTTACAAGAAATAAATGCGGTATCGTATTGGTCTCAGAATCCAATGCCAACTTGTTACATTCCAACGAGGTCATAGGAAATAGAGAACATGGCTTCCTTCTTATAGATTCGTCTGGAAACACGCTTACTAAAAACCGTGTGGCCACAAACCCGTGGCAAGGCATTGTTCTGTCCTCCTCGTCAAACAACAGTTTAACTTTAAACACGCTGGAAAGTAATGGAGAAAGCGGCGCATCGCTTATTCAGTCATTCAACAACAATGTCCTTCTAAACATAATTGCGAATAATTCTCATGGAGGCTTAGTGCTATCTCAAGGCTCATCTAACAACGCCATAACTAACAACACCGTTACCTATAATGGCTACGCTATAATCGTCGACGCTTCCTCGGGAAACATGATTTACCACAATAATTTCCTCAACAACACCATGCCACCCCTGAGTGTGTATTCAAAAAATGTTTGGGACAACAATTATCCTTCTGGAGGGAATTACTGGAGCGACTACAAGGGCGTTGACGTTTACTCTGGAAAAAACCAGAGCGTCACTGGAAGTGACGGTCTAGGAGATAGCCCATATGTAATAGACGTAGAGAATGTTGATCATTATCCTCTTGTTAATTCTACTGGCGACGTTTCAATTACAGATTTACGAGTTGTGCAAGTAGTTTTTGATCCACCAGCAATTATTGCAGTCAAGAAGGCAGCCCTCTACATAGAGGTTTTCAGCTCCTTCGTGAAAAATGTTGCTATTGAAATTAAAGTCACATACGGTTTCGGGGCCCAAACATATGTTGAAAGGGGTAAAGACAATAAGGGGGTCATAATAGAGCCTGGTATCAACAGAATATACGTTCCAGGTGGACCCATATACCCTAACAGTACTTCTGCATGGATGGAGCCTGACGGCGGCGTTTTTCTATATTGGAACATCACTGGAACTGACAGCGGCATCAAAGCATCCCTAGACCCAGAGAACAAGATAAGGGAGATGAACGAACAAAATAATGAAATGCTCATTAGCAAGAAAGTCATCGAGACAAAACCACTCAAGGTTTTAGTCAAATCCTATTATTTTCCTGAAGCTGGCCAAAAGCCTTACGTAATCGACACGCAGTCTTCAGCCAAGTTTCTGCTTGAAACATTCCCAATATCCGAAAATGTTTTTGAATGGGTTCAGTCTCAAATAGTGGCGATGCCAGGCGTACCGCCTGAAGAAGTAGGCGCATATGAAGATTGGATCTATAACCATATAGCGCTACCCCAATCCATAGGTGCCATACTTGCAGGCTACGACCGAGTTGTTTTAGTCATAAACAATACAGATCACGATTGGGGAGGTCTAGCCATTGGGATGCTGAGGGAGCCTGATAACCAGATTCCAGTCTTCGTGGATTACAGGGCATTCAATGCGACGAAAGGATGGATGGAATCAACTCTGGTTGCACATGAGATAGGACACACATTTTACCTGTGGCATCCACATGATGTAGGTCCACCGGTCTGGCGAAGTATATGTTACTGCGTCAGTTCAAGATCATATGAAACAGAGATGTGTACCTTTATGAGCTATTGTGATCCACCTAACTGGATCGACCCTGGACGATATTGGAGTGACCAAAAAAACATTGTAACATTAGCGTCGAAAAAAATTACATATTGGAACTTGCTTGACCAGTTTAAAACAGTGGAAGACCCAGAAGTAATAGTGATCAGCGGCATATTATGCCGGAACCAGACAGTTAAATACGACTATCCCTGGTATTATATGAAACAGGGAACCATCGATTCAACTTTAAGTCAGAGTGGAGACTACTCCATAGTGATGCTTGACAGGCAGAATAGCACATTGGGAACGTTCCGCTTCAACGCAAGCTTCGAATACCTTATGGATGTCAATGGATCACTCATCAAGACCACGACGAACACCGTACCGTTTATTTTCAATTTGCCGTACCTCGTTGGCACGTCAAGAATAGAGATTAGAAACGCCACAAACGCAGTTTTGGCCAGCAGGGTTGTAAGCGCTCACTCGCCAACCGTGACGCTTACTTTTCCAAGCGGTGGAGAAACACTTCCAATTGGCTCAGTATGCACAGTCAAATGGCAAGGCTCAGATTCTGACGGAGATAAGTTAACGTACACGCTAATGTATAGCCAAGATGATGGAGAAACATGGATACCTTTAGCATTAAATGTTGATGGAAACAGCTATCTGTGGGACATGGGAAGCCTTGCTAAAGGCTCAAGATACCGAGTGAAAGTTTTGGCAACCGACGGCGTCAACGTGGGAGAAGACGTTTCAGACCGATCCTTCGCAATAAGTGATCAGACTCAAACAAATCCTCCATTTTGGCAAGAGCCGTGGTTCATAGGAGCCATTATTGCGTTTATAGCTGCTGCACTATTGATCACATTCCTAACTAAAAGACGATACACGCGTTAGAGATTTGCAACATAAAAGACGAAAGTATGCCTTCTTATGTAGATTGGGTCATCTTGGCTCTTCCGGAAGCTGAAATGAAGGTGTCTCAGGCTGATTCGAAAATGATGGTGTGGTGCCCGAGGCCGGACTTGAACCAGCGACACTCCGGTCTTCAGCCGGATGCTCTCCCAGGCTGAGCTACTCGGGCAACGTTTCGTCTATACATTTCTGTCTTTAATAAGTCTTTTTTTGAGGAGCGCCGCCCAACACTATTGATCTCAAACAATTAACTTTATTCGGGTCGCTACGAGTCTTATTCATGGGGCAATGATCGCTCAGAGTTAATACGACCCCCTGGGGATGACTTGAAGGCGTTTGCGATAGCCCCATCTCAGAGACAACGAATTTTTTAAATAGCCCCACTACAGATTGTTGTAAAGCTGCGGCCGTAGTCTAGCCTGGTCTAGGACGTTAGCCTGCCAAAGGCTAATGAACCTGTAGAACGCTAAGGACCCGGGTTCAAATCCCGGCGGCCGCACCACCGTCCTTTTTCTGACAGCTACCGTTTTGCTCAAATTCGCAAGGATTAGCCTGAGGCGGCGCCCACTATGCCTTCACGCCCACGAGAGAGCAGAGCCTCTCGAACGCCTCCGACCATGACGCGGCATAGCTGTCCTGCATCCTCCTCTCCTGGAGGTAACCGTAGTACCCCTTTATGATGGAGAAGACTGTGTTCTGGGCGCGCCAGAGGTTCAGGGGAAGGCTCAGCCTCTTCAGAATCGTAAGGAAGGAGCTCAAAGCCTCGATCCTCTTCAGGTCATCGGGATCATTCGCGAATTCCTTGAGCTCGCCCTCTATCCTCCTGGTCGCCTCCAGTCCAATTGCGTCCCGGTCGATCTCTATCTGGAGCGCCTTCACGTCGTCCACGATCGATGAGAACTCCTCGAGGTCCAGACGGGGTGCCCTGAGCGCCTCAAGCATCTTCGAGCTGAGCACGACCTCCGCTGCAGCCTGCAGCGCCTTCGGCGGATCCATCCCGATGCTCTTGAGGAAGAGGAGGGCTGGCTGGTTGGTCGAGAAGACCTCGCTGTAGAAGTCGTTTGCCTTCGATACTGATGCCTCGAGTATTTTGCTGACGATCTCGATCTGCTTGTCCTTGAATAGGTTCCTTAGCGAGCACGGCGCGCATTTCCCCCCCTTGAAGTTCTGGTCCATGATGGAGAGGATCCCGTAGACCTCGCCCCTCTTGAACGCCTCCCTCAGCTCGCCGTACATCCTGGCGAAGTCGCTCCCCGCGCCGGCTTCCCTTATGCTTCCGTACACGTTGTGGTCGCCAAGCCAGAGGATCGCGTATTCGAGATCTATCGCCTCGAGGAGGATCTCGGAAGTCACCTTTGACTTGCCGACTATGAGGCAGAGGCGCCCTGACTTGAGGGAGTTGTGGAACTCGTCCTTGACGGAGTAGCAGTAAACCCGCCCCTCCCTCTCCTTGCTGAAGGCGGACGAGATCGCATAGTGCATGCCGACCTTCATCAGGTCCACGGAGGAAGGCTTCACCTGGGAGGCGTAAAGCTTCGCCCCGTCACCGATGCTCTCAAGGTTGCTCTTCGCTGAGGCCAACCTCCTGACGTACTCCCCTTCGAGCGATGCTGCTGAGAGCTCTTCGGCGAGCTGGATTGCCCTTGCCGCGGATCTGATGACCTGCACGGCCTCGATCCCGGATATGTCGTCGTAGAACCAACCACAGCTCGTGTACATCAACATCCTGTGGCGCTGCATCTCAAGGCATTTGAGGGCGCGCTGCCTCTCAGCCATCCCGAGGGCTGATCTCGAATTCTTCTTCAAAAACGCCTCGAGCGCTTCAGGCGACCTGTCCATGACTACGGATATGTAGTCATCCCTCGAAGCCCACGGGTCGACGAGGCATTTCGATGCTTCAGCCACGTAGATCCTGTCGAGCTCGTCCCTCAGCCAGTCAGCCGCCTCGCGTAGTGGCCCCCTCCACTTCTGGCTCGGGCATATCCCCGTGTTGCAGCCGCAATCGCTTCGCCACCTCTCGACGCCGTGCGCGCAGCTCCACGAGGAGTTCTCGATGATCTGGACCTCGCTAGTCGGCGGGGAGATCTCGAGGAACTCCCCAAAGTTGGTTATCCTCGCCAGCCCATTCGACTCTATGTAGTGGATACAGTAGGCGAGGGCCATGTCCCCGAACTTGTGGTGATGGCCATAGGTCTCGCCGTCGGTCGCGACGCTGACGAGGGCGGGGGAGGCGGTCTCCCGCGCCGCGCTGACGAGTCGCTCGGCGAATGACTTGCCGTCGCTCAGGAGGTTCCCAAAAGCGACGTCGTTCGAGATGGGCTGGTTGAAGAAGAAGACCGAGATCTCCCTTCCAGAGGGGAGGCTGCAGAGGTATGGGACTGTCGTGTCGATCTTGCCGCCCGCCACGTCGGTCCAGGTCTCAGACCCGAGGACCCTTACTTTCGATGCTTGGAGCGGGGAGAGGACGGTGAACTTGACCCCAGCCTCGGAGAGTAGGTCCAGCGTCTCGTAGTCGACGGCGGTCTCTGGGAGCCACATCCCTTCCGGGAGCCTGTTGAACCTCTTCCTGAAGTCCGCTATCCCCCACCTTATCTGCGTCTCCTTGTCCCGCCTGCTGGCCAGCGGTAGAATCATGTGGTTGTAGGCGAGAGCCATAGCCGAGCCGTGCCCAGAGAACCTTGACGAGCTGACCCTGTCGGACTCGATTATGGTCCTGTAGAGTTCTGCGTCGTGCCTCTCGAGCCAGGAGAGGAGGGTCGGCCCGAAGTCGAAGCTCATCTTCGTGTAGTTGTTGACTATGTCCACGATCTTGTTCTCCTTGTCGACTATCCTCGAGGCGGCGTTCGGAGCGTAGCACTCGGACGCTATCCTGGCGTTCCAATCGTGGTAAGGGCGGGCAGATTCCTGCAGCTCTATCTCCTCGAGCCATGGGTTCTCCCTCGGGGGCTGGTAGAAATGACCGTGGATGCAAACGAATTTGCTCATCTGGTGTCCACTTCGGCGTGAATCTTACTGTTATCCAAACAAAATAAAGCATCTGGTATCGGGCGGCGGAGCTCGCTGCAGGCGGAGGGGTTTGAGTCCGGCCCGAGGCGAAAGTCAACCGGCACACAGGGGCAGCTGGCGTCTGCCCGGGATGGCGCCACAAGGTTGAATGCAGGATCAGCTCTTTGCGGTCTTGGCGCTATCGAGGACTTCCCTGTATATCGACAGGCACCTCTCCCCGACCTTATCCCACGTGAACTCGGAGATGACGCGCTCCCTCGCGTTCCTGCCCAGGAGCTGCATGTGCGCCTTGTCGGACAGGAGGCTGTTTAGCCCCCAGGCTATGTCGTTTGGATCGTACGGGTTGATGTGATAGCCACATTGGTTGGGCCCTGATGCGACTACGATCTCCCTCATCCCGCTCACCCCCCTTGCGCCTACTACGACCGGCTTCCCCATGGACATCGCCTCGAGCGCCACTATCCCGAAGGGCTCGTAGAGGCTGGGGAAGGTCGCGACGTCCGCAGCCGCATAATGGAGGATGCGATCTGGCTCTGGGAGCATCGTGAAGTTGAAGGAGACCTTCTCTGTTATCCCGAGCGACCTTGCAAGCTCTGGGAGCTCGCACTCGAGGTCCCCCCTGCCGACTACCACCAGCTTCGCCGAGGGGTTCCTCGCGAAGACCTGGGGCATCGCCATGATGAGCCTGTCGATGCCCTTGACTGCGGTAAGCCTCCCGATGAAGAGTATCATCTGCATCTCATCGGTAATGCCGTAGTTCGCCCTCAGGAGCTTGATCCCCTCCGGGGGGAGGGCAGCTGCAGAGTATTTACCCGGGTTCACTCCGTTCCAGACGACCTCGATCTTTTCGCGGGGAAAGCCGTAGGAGACCAGCTCATCGCGCATCGCGTGCGACACGGTTATTATCCTGTCGGCTGCCCTCGATGCCTTCAGCTCGAGCTCACTGATGATCCTGGATCCATTCCCCAAGCTCCTCCCTTTCTCTGTAGAGTGAATGTGAAAGACCATCGGTATGCCCGTGGCCTTCTTTATGCTTATGCCGGCGATGGAAGATAGCCAGTCGTGGACCGAGACGATGTCGAAGCGCCTCCCTTCCTCGGCGATTAGCTCGTTGACCATTTTCGCGCTCGCGAGTATGTTGTACATCAGTATGTCCGAGAAGAAACCGGCGGCGGTCCCTGTCCGCCTGAACTCCTCAGTCTGGAACTCAGGCAGCGCGTCGGCGATGTCGATGAGCTTTGGCCTGTGGATCTCGATCCCGTCTGTGAGTTCCCGGGTCTTAAGGGAGCCGCTGTTCATCGTAAAAACAGACAGCGAGTGCCCCCTCTTGACGATCTCCCTGCTCAGCTCAAAGGTATAGGTGCCCAAGCCGCCCACGATCTGTGGCGGGTACTCCCAGGAGAAGAGCGCTATGTTCACAGGCGTCCCCATTGGATACATCTTCGCCCGAGGGATAATAAAAGTACGCGATCCCGCCTAGGCGGGGACTATCTCGAAGCTCCAGTCCATGTCTGAGATCTGGGATAGGATGCCCGCTATCGGGCAGACTTTCCTCATCGTCAGCGAGATCACGTGGTCCACCACATCTTCTTTCAGGTCGCCGCCCAGCGTGAACTTAAGCGAGATCTTGCTGAAGAAGCGGGGGTGCTGCTCCCTCCTTTTCCCGTCTATGGCCACTTCGAACCTCTTTATTGCCTGCCCGCGAGCCTCGAGCATCGTGACAATGTCTATCCCTGCGCATCCGCCGAGGGCTATTAGGAACATGTCCATGGGGGTCGTCCCCTCGCCGAGGCCACCGTAGTTCCTGTGCGCCTCCATGATGTGCTCGTGCCCAAGTCTGTCCCCGCCGACGAATTTGCGGTTCCCGACCCATTTGACGGTCGCGTGCGGCATATTGAAGACCAACTCCCCCTACGTGCATAACACCGATTTATATTTTTGTAAAGGGGGCGTTGTGGCAGGCATCATGAACTCAAGATCCAAGTCATCCTAACGGTCGTTGGGACTTTACATCATCGCCTGCCGAATATGAATGCGCTCCGTCGGTTAAAAATGTTAATGATCCTGCGGGACGCTACCTTCTCGAGCTCCGCTTTATCTTCGTGCGCCGTTCTTTCTTCGCGTTGACCAGGCCCTTCTTGCGGAGCCTTGAGAGTGCCTGCTTTACGCTGCTGGGCTTGGCGTTGAGCATCTTTGCGATCTCCTTGACGGTCATGTCGCCGTTGTTCTCGATAAGCTCGAAGACCTTCTCCTCCAGAGATTCTCCTGTCGGAAGGGAGATTATGTTGATGTGCGATATCGAGCTGCCCATGACGACGGAGGCGGGGGAGACCTTGCCTGCCAGGTCTATGCAGTCCTCCAGGAATATGTTCATCATGTCCTCGTCGACGTGCACGAGCCGGCCCCTTATCACCTGGTCATCCAAGAGGTGCACTTCAACAATGCTCTCTATGTAACTGCGTAGCCTTTCTACGACGGAGGAAAGATTCCTTTCTCGCAGTGTTGGTTACCTCCAGTTTGACGAAATGTATTGTGCATCCGAGGTTTAAAAAATTATCCCCCTCAGTAGGCAGGTGCTCTATACAGTAGCGGCGTGGCTTTCCCACGATATTTTTAGGGCGCGGAGGAGGCTGCTGATGGGACTGCACCTTTGATAATCGATGTCCCATCGTGAAAGTTATGGAGGCGGTGGCCTGCTTAGCCGATCGAGGTTCAGCGAGCGCCCCTCTTTTGCTGGGGAAGAGGTTTAATAATGACTTCAGCTTTTATTCTGGAGGCAAGGACATCATTCTCTGTGAAATAGCGCGCTAATCGAAACGGTTGCTCAAGGCATGGAAGGTGCTCAACGAGATGCCCCTGGAAGGACGATCAAGCGGGATACTACTGCCCATCCACTCGCTCCCATCGAGGTTCGGGATAGGGGATCTTGGCCCCTGGGCGTACAAGGTGGTCGGCAAGCTCAAGGAGGCTAGGCAGAGGCACTGGCAGGTGTTGCCGCTCTCGCCGACGACTGAAGGCGGGGGTAACTCGCCTTACACCTCATACTCTGCATTCGCAGGCAACACCCTACTAATAAGCCCAGAGGTGTTGGCTTCAGAGGGGTTGATCGAGAAATCCCGCCTGGACGAGTTCTCGATCGCGCAGTCCAGCTACATTGATTACGCCTCGGTCACATCGTCGAAGAAGCGGGCAATAGAATTGGCTTTCGCGAATTTCAAGAAGAGGCACGATCTGGACCGCGACTATTCCGAGTTCTGCAGGGCGAATTCCGGATGGCTAGACGACTATGCATTCTTCAAGGCCTACAGGGATGTCTCGGGGAAGCCATGGAACGAATGGCCCCCAGGCATCAGGGGCCGCGAGAGGGATGCGCTCAGGGATGAGGCTTCTAGGCTCGCCATGCAGATAGAGAAGGAAAAGTTCGCCCAATTCATCTTCTTCAGGCAGTGGGGGGCGATGAAGCACCATTGCGCCAGCCAGGGCGTCCGGATAATTGGCGACCTGCCATTCTACGTCAGCTACGACTCGTCGGACGTCTGGTCCCATCCGCAGCTCTTCAAGCTTGACGAGAGGAAGCTCCCCCGGTACGTCAGCGGGGTCCCGCCGGATTACTTCAGCGCCACTGGGCAACTCTGGGGGCACCCCGTATACGACTGGGATGCCATGCGCGAGGAGGGCTTCAAGTGGTGGCTGCAGCGGATCTCGCACCTGGCGGGGTTCTTTGACCTCCTGCGGATAGACCACTTCAGAGGCCTTCTCGCCTGCTGGGAGGTGCCCTCGGCGGAAAGGACTGCGGTGAACGGGATGTGGGTCAGGACGCCGTCCGAGGACCTGTTCTCAGCACTCAAAATGGCTTTTCCGTCGATGCCCTTCATCGCAGAGGACCTCGGCGTGATAACGGAGGACGTGAAGGAGGCGATCCGCGACTTGGGCCTCCCCGGTATGAGAGTCCTTGTCTTCGCCTTCGACGGGGATAGCAGAAACCCGCACCTGCCAGAGAACCACCCGCTAAACTCAGTCGCCTACACCGGGACCCACGACACGAACACGGTCCGGGGGTGGTTCCGCATGGAGGCCACGGCGGCCGCGAAGAGGAGGCTCTCGGAAAGGGCAGGAAAGGAGGTCACCGAGGGGGACGTGAGCTGGATCATGGTGAGGCTCGCTGAGGGCTCTCCCGCAAATTTGTGCATAATCCCGGTCCAGGACCTCCTCTCGCTCGGCGAGGAGTCCCGGACGAATGACCCTGCGAAACCGCAGGGGAACTACAGATGGAGGCTGACGGAGAAAGAATTTTTGCAGATCCCTTCTGGCATGCTGATGGGCTTGACCGAGGAGAACGACCGCTGCTGAGCCCTAAGGACCTACAAGCTCCTTGAATTTGTCCTTCAGGAGCCATGCTGCGATTATCCCCGCGAATATCCCCATGAATATCGCAAAGCCCCAAGCGAAGGCTTGAGCGACAACGTACAGTATCGTAACGTCGATGCCCACCTCGGAGAGGGTAATTGTTATCACTATGAAGTACAGGAGGACCTTGAGAGAGTTGCCGAGCAGATCGATGTAGAAGACCTGCCTCTGCTCGGGGGTGAAGCTCCTCTTCGCAAGCTCCCCTATCCCGTCAGCAATTATCGCGCCCACGACAAATATGAGGATCGCGCCCACGATCCTCGGCATCATCGAAAGAATTGCCTGGACTGGCTCGCTGATGGTAGCCATCTCGAGGCTTTGGAGGGCGAACAGGAGGGCTGCCAGATAGATGGCCCACTTCGCTATGCCCTTGAAGAAGCCAGGTATCGTCATGCCTGACTTCACTATGGCGCGCCCGATGGCCATGTTGCGCACAAGCGGGTCTCCCCCGAGCCTCTTCACGATCCTCCCGACGAGCTCCCCCACGACCCTGCCTATGATCCAGCCAGCGAAGATTATGAGGGCGAATATGATGGCCTTGTAGGCGATATAATAAAGCTGCTCCAGTAGGCTGCTGAAGTCGATGGCCTGCAGAGCCAGGATCATCATTTCCCCACTGGGGAACATTTATTTCAGACAATATTTAAGTCTATTCGAACGTTAACACATATTACAGTGGAAAGAGTCAAATAGTTTTGAAGGATGCGCTACTTGATCGGCAAGAACTTGGTTCATAAGTGCGCGATTGCGGAGGTGCCGCACCAGGAGGCGCCCATCTGCGGCCGTAATGTGAGAGTGGTGTCGGAGGCAGTGTCAGAGAGGATCTCCGCAGCCACTTCTGATCCAGGGCGCATTAGGCAGATTTATGTCTGCCGCCGGGATCGGGCTATTACTGATCCCTTCCAGCAAAGTCGCATAAAATCCCATTGGAGTCCATATGAGTTAAGGTGAGAGCCCCCATGTCGGACGCTGAGGTCTACCTTGAAGACGACCCCCTCTGGTTCAAGGATGCAGTGGTGTATGAGGTTCATTTGAAGGGGTTTTATGACAGTAACGGGGACGGGATCGGGGACTTCAGGGGCCTCATCTCGAAGCTCGACTACCTCACAGAGCTGGGCGTTACGGCGATCTGGATCCTCCCTTTCTACCCATCCCCCCAGAGAGACGATGGCTACGACATTGCTGACTATTTTGGGGTCCATCCCCAATATGGGAACCTGAATCATTTCAAAGAATTCCTCGAGGAGGCGCACAAGAGGGAAATTAGGGTCATAACCGAGCTCGTGCTCAACCACACTTCGGACCGGCACCCGTGGTTCCAGGCCTCAAGGCGGAGCAAGCCAGGGACGGCTCTAAGGGACCTATACGTCTGGAGCGAGAGCGCCGAGAAGTACAAGGAAGCCAGGATAATCTTCAAGGACTTCGAGAGCTCCAATTGGGCGTGGGACCCGGTCGCCCAGGCTTACTATTGGCACAGGTTCTATTCGCACCAGCCGGACCTGAACTACGACAGCCTTGAGGTGAAGAGGCGGATCTTTGAGGTCGTGGACTTCTGGCTCAAGCTTGGCGTCGATGGGCTCAGGCTGGACGCGGTTCCCTATCTGTTCGAGAGGGAGGGGACGAACTGCGAGAACCTCCCGGAGACGCACGCATTCCTCAAGGAGCTCAGGGCGCACATAGACCAGAATTTCAAGAACAGGATGCTGCTGGCCGAGGCGAACCAATGGCCGACTGACGCGGCTACCTATTTCGGGAGCGGCGACGAGTGCCACATGGCATTCCACTTCCCCCTCATGCCGCGCCTCTTCATGTCGATCGAGCTGGAGGACAGGTTCCCAATAATCGACATCTACGACAACACTCCGCCAATCCCTGATAACTGCCAATGGGCCCTATTCCTCAGGAACCACGACGAGCTCACTCTCGAGATGGTCACTGACGAGGAGAGGGACTACATGTACCGCGCTTTCGCAAAGGACAAGCATGCGAGGATAAACCTTGGCATAAGGCGGCGGCTCGCCCCCCTCATGGCAAACGACAGGCGGAAGATCGAGCTAATTAATGTCCTCCTCTTCACGCTCCCGGGAACGCCAGTGCTTTATTACGGAGACGAGATCGGGATGGGCGACGACTATTACCTCGGGGATCGGAATGGCGTCAGGACTCCGATGCAGTGGAGCGCGGACCCCAATGCCGGCTTCTCGAAGGCGAGCCCGAAGAAGCTTTACCTCCCGGTCATAACCGACCCGGAATACCATTATGAGGCGGTGAATGTCGAGAACCAGAGCAAGAGTCCTTCGTCTCTACTTTGGTGGTTCAGGAAGATCATATCGGTCAGGAAATACTTCAAGGCATTCGGGAGGGGCGAGATAGAGTTCCAGTTCCCGGAGAACAACAGGATAATCGCCTACTTCCGGAAATACATGGGAGAGATCTTGCTGGTTGTGGCCAACCTCTCCCAGCGCCCCCAGGTTGCGGAGCTGGACCTCTCGGCTTATGAGGGGTATGTCCCTGTCGAGGTGATCGGCGGAACGACCTTCCCGAAGATCTCGAAGCTCAGCTACATGCTGACCTTCGGGCCTTACAGGTACTACATATTCTCGCTCGTGAAGCCATCCGAGACCCAGCCGCACCAGATAGTGACGAAGCCCGAGATGCTCCTCCGAGGTGACGCCGGGGATCTCTTCAAGGGGAAGCACCTTGAGAAGATGGAGAGGGAGATCCTCCCGATCTTCATGAGGGGCAAGGCATGGCTCGCCGGCAGGGACAGGGAGATCGACCAAGTAAAGATCAGGGATCTCCTGCCGATAGACGTGCCAGGCGCCAGGGTCTCAAAGATCGCTCTGATCGACGTTTATTTCCGAGAGGGTCTTCCCGAAGCCTACCTCCTGCCGATAGCTTTCGCCTCTGGGGAGCTCTCAAAAGAGCTCAATGAGCTCAACCCCAGAGCGATAATGGCGAAGGTGAACATCGGGAGGGAGGACGGGATAATATATGATGGCGCGCACGATGCAGGCTTCAGGAAGTTCCTGCTCAACCTGATCACGAAGAGGATGACCATAGTTGGCGAGAAGGGCGAATTGAGGGGGTTGCCGCGGGAGAGGATAAGGCTCCTTTTGCCTGACCTCGACGGGCTGGATTCCTCGCTCTACAATGCCGATCAGAGTAACACCTCGATCATATTCAGCGACAAAGCAGTCCTCAAGATATACCGAAAGGCAGAGGAGGGGATCAACCCTGAGCTAGAGATCAACGAATTCCTTGCCAAGGCCTCTTTCCCACACATCCCGCCCCTCCTTGGCGAGATAAAGTATTTTGAGCGCGGCACTGAGCCGATCACCGTGGGGATCCTCCAAGGCTATGTAGAGAACAAAGGAGACGCATGGACTGCATTTTTGGGTGAGGTAGACGGGTTTTTTGGGAGGGTGCTCTCTATGAAGGGGAATCTACCTGCAGTTCCTCCCCAAATGAAGTTCCTTCTTGATCCTACCAACGAAATGCCCGAGGAAGTAGTGAGGCTGGTCGGCGAGCGCATCGCCTCAATGACAATGCTTTTGGGCAAGAGGACAGGAGAACTCCACAGAGCGATGCTCTCATCCCAAGGCAACCCTGATTTTGAGCCTGAGCCGTTCGGTTACCTTAACCAATTTGCGCTATCACAGTCCATGATCAGCTACGCGAAGCGCGTCCTTCAATCGGCGGCAAGGGCGAAGGAGGTGGGCGAGGAGGTACGGGAAGGCTTGATCAGGGTACTCCGCAGCCAAGAACTGGTCTATGAGAAGTTCAGGGCCCTGAGGGCGATCAAGATCGAGGCCGTGAAGACAAGGATACACGGGGATTACCACCTCGGGCAGCTGCTCTGGACTGGTAGCGATTTCATCATAATCGATTTTGAGGGCGAGACGGAGAGGGCACTAAGCGATAGGCGGATTAAGCGATCGCCACTGCGCGACGTTGCAGGGATGGTCAGGTCTTTCCATTACCTGGCTCAGACCGGGCTGATGAGGCAATACGTTGCCGGAACCGACGACAAGAGGGTTTTAGAGAGTTGGTCGGATTCACTCTACAAGTACTGCTCCAACCTTTTCATCAGGGCCTATCTTGAGACTGTGCGCGATACCAAGATCGCCCCGCAGGACTGGGAGACCTTTAAAGCGCTCGTCACCGCTTACGTATTGGAGAAGGCGATATACGAGCTCAATTTCGAGTTGAAGAACAGGCCGAATTGGGCGGTGATCCCCCTCAGGGGGATAATCGACATGCTGGGGATCTGAGATGGAGAATGGCAAGTCCGAAAATGTGGTAAGGCACTCGCTCTTGACGGGCTTCGACGTATACCTGTTCAGGCAGGGGCGCCATTTCCGCATCTATGAGAAGCTGGGCGCCCATAGGATCGAGTTGGATGGGACCAGCGGCACGCACTTCGCCGTATGGGCCCCGAACGCCCAGCAGGTCGAGGTGATCGGGGACTTCAATTCGTGGTCCAGCGGCAGCCACCCCCTTTTTAGGCGCGACGACGGCTCCGGGATCTGGGAGGGGTTCATACCTGGCGTGAAGGAGGGGAACCTCTACAAGTACCGGATTACGTCTTCCTCCACTGGGCTCAAGTTCGACAAGGGAGACCCGTTCGCGCTATCATGGGAAGTGCCACCTCGGACAGCGTCTATCGTCTATCGCGATTCGTACGAGTGGGGTGACCTCGAGTGGATGAATGGAAGGCAGAAGCGCAACGCGCTCGATTCGCCGTTCTCGATCTACGAGGTCCACCTGGGCTCCTGGAAGATGAAGGAGGGTGGCAGGAAGTGGCTCGAGTACACCGAGGTGGCTGATGGGCTCTCGCTTCATCTATCCAAGGCTGGCTTCACCCACGTAGAGCTTATGCCCGTGATGGAGCACCCCTTTTATGGCTCCTGGGGATACCAGACGACTGGCTACTTTGCCCCGACAAGCAGGTACGGCTCGCCCGAGGGGTTCAAGCGCTTCGTAGATAAGCTCCACCGGTCTGGTATCGGAGTTATACTAGACTGGGTCCCCTCCCACTTCCCGGCCGATGAGCACGGCCTCGCGTACTTCGACGGTACGCACCTCTACGAGTATGAAGACCCAAGGAAGGGGTTCCACCCCGACTGGAAGAGCTACATCTTCGACTACGGCAAGGGCGAGGTACGTTCTTTCCTCGTGAGCAACGCGCTCTTCTGGCTCGACAAGTACCACGCAGATGGGCTCAGGGTGGACGCGGTTGCGTCGATGATCTATCTGGATTACTCCAGGAAGGACGGCGAGTGGGTGCCGAATGAATTCGGCGGCAAGGAGAACCTCGAGGCAATCTCTTTCATAAGAACCCTCAACGAGGCGGTGTACTCCAACTACCCTGATGTGCAGGTGATTGCAGAGGAGTCCACGGCATGGCCGATGGTCTCGCGGCCCACGTACTTGGGCGGCCTCGGTTTTGGGATGAAATGGAATATGGGCTGGATGCACGATGTGCTCGGCTACTTCTCGCTCGATCCGATATTCAGGAAGTACCACCACGACAAGCTGACGTTCAGCATCTGGTACGCATGGTCTGAGAACTTCGTCCTCTCGCTCTCGCACGACGAGGTCGTCTACGGCAAGAGGTCGCTGCTGAGCAAGATGCCTGGCGATGAGTGGCAGAAGTTCGCGAACATGAGGCTCCTCCTGGGCTACATGTTTGCGCATCCAGGGAAGAAGCTCCTCTTCATGGGCGGGGAGTTTGGGCAGTGGCACGAGTGGAGTCACGAGAGGGGGCTCGATTGGGGGCAGCTCGACCGCCCTCTTAACAGCGGGCTCTTCAGATGGGTCTCCGACCTGAACAAATTCTACAGGGGCGAGAGGTGCCTGTGGGAGGCGGACTTCTCCCCCAGCGGCTTCCAGTGGGTGGATTTCAGGGATTGGGAGGCGAGCACGATAAGCTTCCTTAGGAAGAGTGGCGACGGGGATCTTGTCCTCGCGGCATTCAACTTCACCCCTGTCCCAAGGTTCAACTACGTCGTCGGCGTCCCGAGGATGGGGACCTGGCGCGAGGTCTTGAACAGCGATGCGCAGATATACGGCGGATCTGGGCTGGGCAACTTGGGCAAGGTGGAGGCGAAGTCGGGGAGCCACGGTATGCCACATTCACTCTCCATCACGCTGCCGCCTTTGGGATGCGTCTACTTCAAGTCACCGAAAGCGCACTCCGGGGAGGGTGCTGAGCACCGCAATGTGCCAAAAAGGTTATCTTGAGTCTCGTGATGATACTCAATGGGGGAAGGTGAAGAGTTGGACATCTATGAAATAGCTCCTTCGATGCGGCTACTGATTACGATGCACAACGCGTCCGTTGTGGACGCAGGCTCAGCCAAGAGCGCCGAGGAACTGAATTCGCTTATGGACCTGCCGAAACCAGAATTGACGAAGGCGCTCGATGAGCTTGTGGCATATGGCTACGTCGAGCTCTCAAGCCCGGGATACTACCTTACGAAACTTGGCATCTCAGTGATTAGGAGCGTATACACATAAGGGTAATCGAGATGGGAGCGCCCTACGTCCTCAACATATCGTGGGAATACCCCCCGTGGGTTGTTGGCGATCTTTCTTACAAGTTGAAGGCGACGCTCCCGACCATCGCGAAGAGGGTCCCATTGGCGATCGTTGTGAGGGGGGACTACGATTCCGTCTCTGAGATAGACGGCATGAAGCTATATGTGGTCGCACAGTCGCTAAGGGCTTTCCCGCAGATCTTGAGCCAGTGCCACACCCTCAACATCGATCTGATAAGGGGGGCGAGCAAGGCGATCCACGAGATCGGGAGACCGGCACTCATAAACACTCATGACTGGGTAAGCTCTATCGCGGGGGTCTACCTCAACGCCCACTTTGGCGTGCCCCTCGCAGTATCGGTCTACTCCACTGAGGTGATGCGGTCGGATCAGCCCAAGAGCCTCCTAAGCATGGGGATATACGACATCGAGCGACACTGCTTCCGCGCCGCCTCGATCCTGATAGCCGACAGCCCAGAGGTGGAGAAGTCGCTCGAGGGCGATTACGGCATCCGAAAAGAGAAGATAGCGCTATCCCTGGGCGCGAGTTCCGTAGAGGGCGTCTACCGGAGGTACTTGCCTTGAGGGTGCTAATGGTAAGCTGGGAGTACCCCCCGCACCTCGTAGGCGGCCTGGGGAGGCATGTTCATAGCCTCTCAAAGATCCTGGCTTCTAAAGGGATCGGGGTCACGGTCCTGACATTCAGCGACGGCACATCGCCACTCCACGAGAGGTCGGAGAACGTGGACATAGTGAGGGTGAACCCCTACAGCTTGCGTCACCCTGACTTCGTCTCGTGGATACAGACGCTGAACTACTTGATGGTCCAGTCCGAGAAAGAGGTGGGCGATTACGACATCATACACGTCCACGATTGGCTGGGGGCATATGCGGGCATTGTGCTGAAGCACATGTCCAGGAAGCCGATGGTCGCCACGATGCACTCCACGGAGATGGGGAGGCGCGGCACGCTGAGCAATGACAACGAGAGGCACATACACCAGACCGAGTGGTGGCTGGCTTTTGAGGCCTGGCACATCATCTGCTGCAGCAAGTACATGCACTGGGAGATCTCCACGAACCTAGGCTGCCCGAAGGACAAGATCACGATCATCCATAACGGCCTAGACAAGTCTTACATCTCCCCCTTCGTCTTCGAGAAGGAGTACCCGAAGAACGAGAAGGAGAAAGTGGTGCTGTTCGTGGGCAGGCTCGTCTACGAGAAGGGGCCTCAGGTACTGATAAAGGCGGCCCAGCTCCTTAAAAGTGACCGGGTCAAGTTTGCCATCGTTGGCGATGGCGCAATGAAGCCGTACCTTGAGGAGCTCTCGAGGAGGCTTGGCGTCGACGGGAAGGTCAGGTTCTACGGCCATGTGAGCGACGAGGAGCTCTCCAGGCTCTACCAGCAGGCGTATCTCTCAGTCTTCCCCAGCCTCTACGAGCCCTTCGGGATAGTGGCGCTCGAGGCGATGGGGACTGGGGTGCCCGTGATCGCCTCTAACACCGGCGGGCTGGACGAGATAGTGCAGGACGGCATCAACGGGCTGAAGTTCCAGAACGGATCCGCGGAATCGCTCGCGCAAGCGATAGACAAGCTGATAAATGATGTGGACCTCAGGAACAGGATCGTGAAGAACGCAAGGAGCTCGCTGAAGCGCTTCTCATGGGAGAAGGCGGTCAACGCTACAGTAGAGGTCTACAGCAAGGTACTGGAAGAATACAACGCGGGCAGATGGAAGCCTGCGGTATGAGTCGTGGTGATGGGATTGTATTCGGTGGGCCTGGACGTCGGAGGCAGCTGGGTAAGGGCGGCGATCGGCACGAAGGAGGGCGCGATACTCAAGAGGGAAGCTGAGCGCGTCTCCTCCGAGAGCGGTGAATCTTTCGTCAAGCAGATAGGGGGGCTCGTGCTCAGGGTCTGCGAGGGAGATCTATCGAAGGTCAGCGGTATCGGCATAGGAGCTGCTGGAAGGCTTGATATGAGGAAGGGGGTTGTTGGCTTCTCACCACACACCGGAATCAGGGACGTCCCTCTCGTGGAGGCCCTCGAGGAGTCCCTAGGGAAAGAGGTGATCCTCCTGAATGACTGCGTCGCAGCAGCGCTCGCGGAGAAGACTATAGGCGCAGGCAAGGGGACCGATGACATCGTCTATGTTGGTATCGGGACGGGGATCGGCGGTGGCATAGTGTCTGGAAGCAAACTGCTATTAGGCAAAGACGGTAACGCGCATGAGATAGGGCACATGACGATAGACCTCGAAGGGAAGCTCGCCTGTAATTGCGGGGGGAGGGGTCACTGGGAAGCGTATACGTCAGGGAGCGCATTGCCGATCTATTCGAGGCTACTTGCAGGCGTCTACGACGGGCTAGAAGCGCCGCTCCTAGGCAGGCTAGAATCTTTGGCATCGTCAAAGGAGATATTTGAGGCGCACCGCTCTGGGGATGCTTTTGCCAAGTATATCCTGGACAAGGCCGCGGGAATCAATGCCATTGGATTCTCAAATTTGGCGAACTTGTACGACCCGAGCATAATCACTGTGGGCGGGGGGCTTGCATTGAAAAACGTCGAGGAAGTGATACGCCCCATAGATCGGCTGTTGCCATCCCTGTCATTCAACCGCCCGCCAAAAGTTCTCCCGACGCCACTCGGGGAGGACGCGCCTCTCCTCGGCGCGGTCGTCTCGGTCTTTGAGTTGGGCGCGCTCACGTGAGGTCGAGTGCTAAAACTTCTCCCGTATCCATCCAGCGTATCTCTCAGGCGGGACCGAGATGCCGACCTCATTGCCGTAAAGCTCCAGGAACGCCCTGTCTGAGATAGACCCAATTGGCCTCGCCATCAGCCGAGCGTGGACCCTGAAGTATTCGCCCTCGCAGGCTGAAGAAAAGATTGCCATGTTCAGGGAAATGGCGCCGGCTGCCCAATATCCGTTGATGACTTTCAGTATCCCCTCTGCAAGTGCCATTACCTCTGCGTCGCCCAACTCGGTGATGGACGATTTTGGTGATGAGCAGACCCCCATCACTTCGTAGGAGCCCGTCGGGGACCATGGCGCGAGCCAGTTAAAGCCTCCAGTTGTCCCTATCATCCTGGAGGATCCCCGTTCCTCGCGGACGAGCACTTCCCAATATGAGGATTTTGTGCTTGCATGGTATGATCTTGACAGTTCAACGAGTTTCAAGATTGAGCTGAAGGGATGTCTCGAGGCGATGGCCTGGAAGTGGGGGTGGAGCATCGACGCGCCCGCCTGCGAGAGGTGGTTCCACCCAATCAGGTGGTTAATGACCCCCAGCGTTCTGCACCTGCTGATGAATTCGATGCAGCATTTGATCCCGTCGAAGATCTCTTTTGCCGTGAATTCGTCCAGATCCACCTTGTGGACGGGCGTGAATACGCAGACTCCGTGCATCTCAGAGAGCGGGAAGAGGTTGGGGAAGAGGACGGCGCCGCCATAGCGTATCCTTTTCTCCGCGAACAGCCCCGGTCGGAATTCGGGGGTTGAGCGCTCAAGGTTCTCCGGGCAGAACGGGCAAGGGGCGCCTCCCTTAGTGGTTTCCACAGCCAGGGGCTGCTTGGGCCGCTGATCCCTCGATTGGTTTATCCTGCACCTGTGGCCAGTCAGGGGATCGACCCTTACCTCGATCTCAGCAGAGGACTCGACATGGCCTCCGCCTGATCCTCCAAGCGGGCGCATCATCTCTGATCTTTCGTTATGCCTTTGAGTTTGCATCCTTCTCTCCGGCTCCCAGCCTTTTCCTGGCGTCGTCCATCGCTTTCTCGATCTCCGCCAGCAGGCGTCCCCTCATAGCTTCGGGCTCCTCCAACGGACTCAGCCTATCAACGGCTTTCGCCAGGTCTTGGCACCCGAGGATTTCCAGGATCCACCTGCCAAGGTCTCTCCTGCCAAGGTGGTACGCGATAGATTCGGCCGGCACCTCGCCTATGGCAGCCTTGAGCTCCTCCAGGTTCCTTGCCACGATGCCCGACGGCGCCCCGAAGCCTTTGTAGAAGTGGAAAGAGTGAGACTCTGGGAGCTCGCCATAGAGCATGCGGTAGTATCTCGCGTTCTCCCCCAAAGTCGAGTAGAGCCTCTGTCTGTAGTCAGTGAGGGTCCAGTTGAACGTGAGGAATGCCTCGAGCGGGCTGCTGAAATGGGAGTAAGACGAATGTATTGCCCCTGTCTCGCCACCCTTCATGGACATGTACTCATAAAAGTCGGCCTGGCACAACAGCCTCCACGCCCTGAGCGCCTTCCCTCCGCTGCTCTTGGCCAACGGGTAGAGGTACTTCATGTTGTCCAGGCAGTACTTCTGGAGGGGGTTGGACGCCCACGCAGAGAGGTCTTTTTCGAGGTCCGCTGATGACGTTGGCTGCTCGCCCTCGAGCTCCCCGCGAGGCTCGAGGCTTTGGCAAGCCTCGAGGGGGGTGGAGAGCCTGAGATCGTCATTGCTTTCGATGAGGTCGAGCAGCTTCTCGAGAAAGGCCCTGGTGGCATTGCCATCGCTGTACCTTTCGCCGAAGGTCTCCATGTTGAAAGAGACCAGCACGAGGTCGCCTTCCTTTCCCGCAAAGATCTGGTAGAGCGCCTCGGCATCTGCAATGCCAGAGGGCAGAGCGGAGCTGCAGAGCCTGTAGTTGATGATGTCTGAGAGCCTGTAGTCCCTCGCGATTAGCTTCAGGCCCCCGCCTCTCGAGGCGTAAAGGTAGTTTGGAGACCTCCAGCCGAGGAGGGATCCCGAGCCTTCGACGAGACCGGCTTTGAAGCCGAGGGAGCTGAGGGTTTCCCCCACGCCGTTGTCATAGATCCAGCCGGTGTTCCTGGCGGTCAGTGCATCGTAATTGAGGAGCTCCTTCAGGACCTTCCTGTGAATCGCGATCTGGCGGGAGAAGTCGTCGTATTCCAAGATGCTTGAGATGGACCGGAAGTAAGGCTCCGCGATGAATTCGCACCTGTTGCTAGCCCTTATCTCCTTCAGTGCGGAGAGGACTGCGCTGTTCCACATGTTGCACTGGTCGAGGAGCGTCCCGGAAGCACAGACGCTGCATCTAAAGCGGTCAGACTTGAGGCGCGCCGAGAGCATCTTCAGCATGGGGAGGTACGACCTCTCAGCGACCCTCTGCAGGATCTCCCTGTTCAGCTCGTCATCAAAAAAGCTCTCCTCGAAGTTGTGGCAGCCTTGCCCGCTGAGCCTGCCGAACTGTCGCTTGAGCCGCCTTGGCTGGTGCATCTCGAAGAGCAGTAATATGTCGACCAATTTCAGTCTTGATGATAATATCAATTATTCCCATATTAAGCTATTCTGATTAATGGTGGCTGGCTCCGCTCAGCGAGCCGCTGCCTTGCTTTTGCCGACGAGCTCTATGTGCATACCGATGATGTCCATGATACCCTTCGTTATGAGGAAGTTGAGGCTGACATTCCTCATCCCCGCCTGGCCGAGCGTTCTCGCGAGCCACCTCTTTTTGAGGAATGCACCATCACCAGACCCATTTCCCTCTCTTTTTGAAGAAGGGAAATCAGTTGCGGGCGCCCTTCAATCCCCCCGAACGAGGCGCTCGAATGCCATAACAGCCTCAATCAGATCCTCCCTCTTCACCATCCCGAGAGGCGTCGCCCTCTCAAAGATCCTGGCAGGAAGTTTTGTGCACTCCTTCTCAAGCGAGAATCCCTCGCGGTACTTGAAAGCATACTTTGCCTTCAGTATTGCTCTGCCAATGTTAGCTAGTTCGTCGGCGCTGATCTCTATCCCCATTGGTCTGAAGCACTTGCTCACAACGTCAAGCGTGTAGGCGCCCCTAGCGAAGTAACAGACGGCAAGGCTTGAGAGGACCTGCCTGACGCTTTCTTCGTCGAACAACAGCTTAGCCACTTCGGGAGGGGAACCTGCCTTGCCCGAGCACGCCATCTTCTGGTCTATGCTGTAGCCTGCCCCGTCCAAGTGGCTGTGCCTGGCGCCGGTGATGTAGCCGACATATGCCGCTGGCCCAGTGTGGTATCCGGGCATCTCGTTGCCGCCGAATGCCAGGGCAAACTCGTCCCCGCCATACTTTTTGGCAGCAAAGAGGACGCCTTCTGCCATGGCGTCGAAGAGCGGGTACTTCCTGCGCGCTATGCAGTCCACTGCCTTGATGTAGGCCCTGTAGTCGCCCCACTTCAGCTCGAGGCCGCCAGCGTCCTCAGGCTTTATGATGCCCCTCTCCATTGCCTCGGTTGCCCAGCTGAGCGCGACGCCCGTGCTCATGGCGTCTACCCCCACCTCCTCGACCTTGTCCATCAGTCTAAGGTAGTCCTCGGCTCTCCTGATGTCGAGCATCGCTGCCAGGGCGTATATCGGCTCATAATCGTACGAGATCATCTTCGTCTTGTAGAAGTATGGCTCATTCTCGTACGGCTCCCTTAGCGCGGCAACGTGTATGCACGATACGGGGCAGTGGGCGCAGGCGGTTCTCCTGCCCAGGAAGTTCTCGGCGATCCTCTCCCCCGAGAGGGCTTCCGCCCCATCGTACTGCTCGTTCAGGAGGTTTTTAGTCGGCAGTGTCTTTGTGGCGTTCAGCGGGAGGACGTTCATGGGCGTGCCAAGATCATGGTATTTCTTCATCAGCGGCGACTTGAAGGTGCTGAAGAGGCTGTCGTAAATCTGGCGGTACGACTTCGGGTCCTTCATCTTGAAGCTCTCCCTCCCGGAGATCTGTATTGCCTTGAGCTTCTTGCTCCCGAAGACCGCGCCGAGCCCAAGCCTCCCGAAGTGCCTGTAGGTCTCGGTCGTCACGCATGCGTATTTGACCATGCGCTCCCCGGCTATGCCTATCCTCATTATTGCCCTGATCCCGCTCCCACTCTCGATGTCCCTGATTATCCTGCCGACAGTTGAGCAGCTCTCCATGCCCCATAGGGCGGATGCTTCCCTGAACCTGACTTTTTCGCCGTCGATCACGAGGTATACCGGCGTCTCGCTCCTCCCCTTAATGACGACGGCCCCCAGACCCGCCATCCGGAGCGCAACTGCGCACCTTCCGCCAGCATGGCTCTCGCCAAGGTTGCCGTTCAGCGGCGATTTGAACATCGCGATCGCCTTTGAGGCGAGGGGATATATCCCGTTGAAGTAGCCTATGCTGATGATTATGGGGTTTTCTGGGCCGAGCGGGTCGGCGCCAGGCGGGCACTCCTTCTCAAGGAGCCTTATCCCCACCCCAGTACCGCCGATCCATGCCCTGAAGAGCTCTGGCTTCTCCTCAACCCAGCACCTCCTGCTCGTCAGGTTGATGTAGAGCACCTTGGAGAGATCCGTGGCGAGCATCATGCCTCTCCCCCTTCCAATTCCTCGAGCTTGATCACGCCGTAGGGGCAGTAGCCTGCGCAATAGCCGCAGTAGACGCAGACCGTGGGCTTGTCCATGACATCATCCCAGAAGATGGCCCCTATTGTGCATCCCTTCACGCAGTTGGCGCAGGCTATGCACTTGGTGTAATTGAGGATCACCCCGCCACCTGGCCTCTTCGTAAGGGCCCCGGTCGGGCAAACCTTCACGCAAGGCGGGTCTGCGCACGCCCTGCACACCTTGACTATGAAGCCGTGCTCGAACCCGCCTGAAGACTGGACGTGTATCGATGTCCGGCTGTATCCTGATTCCCCAAACCTCCTGTTGCAGGCGAACATGCAGCATTGGCATCCTACGCAGAGGTCAACATCAACGACAGAGAGCCTCTTTGGCATTTGGAACCACTCATTATCTACTGTGCTGCCATTCTATTAATTGCCTTCTGAATCGGCGAAGGGGCTGCGTCGAATACTAGCCCCTCATAGGAGAGAGGACAAAATGTAGTAGCCCCCGAATGCCAGCAGCATGATGCCCGTCGCCTTGTCGAGGAGCCGCGATAGGCGGAGGACGGATGGATCGCGATCAGTCTTCCCGATCGCCGCAACTGCTGCGATGGTCATGAGCGGGATCCCCATTCCGAGCGAGTAGCAGAGCATGCCAAGCGCACCGGCCATGGCATCCCCCTCCGCAACGAAGAGCGAGACAGCGGATAGCACCAGCGGTGCACCTCTGCCAATTGTAGCCAAGGCATATGCCAAGCCATAAACGAACGGCCCTGCATCAGGAAGGCTAAAGCTCCTGGCAGTCAAAGGGAGCCTGATTGCTCTCAGGACCCAAAGCCCTATCAAGATCATGACTACGCCAGAGAGGGCTGCTGCAAGGCGGGCTGTGTTTTCCGGCAGGCCTGATCCCAAGAGCGAAGCCCCAATCCCCAACGGCAGAAATACCACAGCCATCCCAATAGAGAACATGACAGCGAGCCTCAGCCGGCTTCCATGCCTAAGCAGGGCCGGGAGCATTGGCGAGATCAATGCGAAGTTTATAGGGCAGACCCCTGCTGTGATGCCCAGAAGCAGCGATGCCAAGACGGTCTCGAACACACGCACCATCCCCTGAGGATCAATACATCCGACCGCTCATTTGACTTTCGCCTACCAAGAAACCTATTTAAGAGGTGTTTGGATACTACCTACCGATCTGTATGATGTTGAATCTTGCATTCATTGGCTTTGGGACCGTTGGGCGCGGTCTCGCAGACCTGCTCCTCGAGAAGAGGGGCGAGCTCAAGGAGAAGTACGGCCTCGAGTATAGAGTGGTGGCGATATCCGACATAAAGGCAGGCTCCATACTCAACCCTGCCGGCATCGATTTGTCAGAGGCGCTGAGGAGGGCAGATTCGAGGGAAAGCCTGGAGGCGATGCACGCCCAGAAGAAAGGCTTGTCCGCACTGGAAACCATACGCGATGGGTCATCAGACACGATAGTCGAGGTGACGTGGACCAACATCAAGGACGGCGAGCCGGGATATTCCCATATGAGGGCTGCCTTGGATGGAGGGAAGAACGTGGCCACAACGAACAAGGGTCCGATAGCCCTCCACTATAGAGAGCTGGCAGATCTGGCGGAAAAGAAAAACGCGAAGCTCAGGTTTGAGGGGACCGTCTTGAGCGGCACTCCTGTCTTCAACCTCTTCGATGGTCCGCTTGCAGCCTGCAGGGTCGATGCCGTACGCGGGATAGTCAACGGGACGACGAACCTCATTCTGTCGGAGATGGAGAAGGGGAGGGGCTATGCCGAGGTACTGAGGGAGGCACAGAAGCTTGGGTATGCCGAGGCGGACCCTACAATGGACGTGGAAGGTTGGGACGCCGCTGCGAAGGCGGCCATACTCGCCAATCACTTCTTTGGGGCGGATGTCAAGCCGGAAAATATTGCGAGGCAGGGCATCAGCACGATCTCGCTTGAGGAAGTCCTTGACGCGAAGGCAAGGGGCGAGCGGATAAAGCTCATGGCGAGGGCTGAGAGGATTGACGGTAAGCTCGAAGTGAGCGTTAAGCCAACGCGCCTCCCTCTCCATGATCCGTTGGCAAACATAATGGGGGTGACCAATGCGCTCACTTTCACCACCGATTGCTTGGGGGACGTCACAATTGTGGGCCCGGGAGCTGGGCGGAGGGCCACAGGCTATTCGCTCCTTACAGACCTAATTTCAATGGTGCGCTGAACAGGATCCTGGCTTAGCAGCGCACCGACCGCTCATCGACTCGCGATAGGCAGGGTGCGCCAACCATCAGCCAGGATTGAATCGCATCCCCTTTTTCAGAACGTTTTTCTTTGTCTCACCATCAATCAAAGGGCAGAGTCTCCATCAGATTTATTTCTGATCTGCCCATGTTTATCATCAGATATCACATCTCTCCATAAATCTTGATGGTATTTTTGATGGTTTAAAGAACCATTTTCCGCCTTTTTTTGAGTGATCATTGGTAGGAATTCCAGTTAATTATGAATCGCATGGAATGCTATTGATTTATTGAGATCATCACAATTTGCATTTGCTTGAAGAAATATCCTAGCTTCTTTGGCGAAAAAACTGGCGGGCATGGAGTAGAGGCGGCATCACCATCAATTGATCATGGGATTTTGTGGCTTTGGCACTAGCCGGCGTCCGAATTCATGATGTCTCGAAGGCTGACGATGGCGTTCGTGATGATCTTTTTTTCTTCGAAAGACCCGAAATACTAATGAGGTCGAAGGGCGGAAAAATCTTATCTATGGTGCATTAGATTGCCCCCGTCCAACAAGAATAGGACTGACGCAAAACCAAATGCCCAAGATATTGACGGCAATGGAGGGATGAGTCCCATAATTGAGGCTTTCGGGATAGACCCACATAAGCTGTACCCAATCGAGCATGTATCGCAGATGCTCTCTGTCGATCGGAAGCTCGTAAGGTGGTGGATAAAGAAGGGGGCGATCGAGGGGATAAGGCTGCCGAACAGGGCCTGGCGGATAAGAGGAATCGAGATAGTCAGGATGCTCGAGGATGGCAGGAGCAAACCGAAATAGGTCAATTGCTTTGCCCAAAAAGACGCGAAATGCATAAAAAAGACCCGCAACTTTTGTATGGAAGATAACGGGCTGGTAGATTAGCGGCAGATCACCTGCCTTGCACGCAGGGGGTCGTGGGTTCAAATCCCACCCAGTCCACCATCAAATTATCATAAAATGACAGATCTATCAATCATAATTTTGGGTTTGAGGTTAATTTTTTACTAAAATGATAGACTAGAGGTTCCCCTCCATCAATTATTGGTTACACACCCATTCAGAGGTGAAATTAAGACGTAGACGAATATGATTCTGGGGGGCTAGTTTTCATTTTTCTAAAAGCTGATTGTTAATATAATTGCTACCAAGATCATAGCGGTCCAAAAATTAACCTGCTTTATGAATTTTGCTGCTCCATTCTTTGTGGGTTCTTTCAATAGATAGAAAATTGAAAATAGAAAACCGACTTCTGGAAAAAGCACAATCAAGTAATGAAAACTTGGGTTCTTGGATAGATAGAAGAAAATCATTGGACCTAAGAATATTGTTATTCCACAGCATAAAGACCCTAAAATTGCGGCAAAACGAGGCCCATTAACTAAAGCCACGCTTCTTATTCCCTTTAACTTGTCACCATCCATGTCCTGAATACTTTGGGTGATTTCTCTACCTAAGTTTGCAAAAAAACTTAAGAACAATAAGGAAAATCCTATGAAATTTATAGAGTCGGTTACTGAAATTGAGCCATATAAAAAAGCGATGGAAACACAAAAAGCTACTATTATGTTTCCGAAAAGACCTGTTCTTTTCGCGAATACACTATAAAATATGGATAGCCAATAAGTAAACATCAAAACACACAAAGCAATGAAATTAGTTGCCAAGGACACCATAAAAAAAGAAAAAAATAAAGCGATACCAAAGCGAAATGCGGATTTCCTTGAAATGGCCCCTGAAGGGAGGGGTCTTTTTGGTTTATTAATGCTATCACTATCTACATCAAGGCAATCATTTATTACAAAAGACGATGCAGTAGCTAAAGTAGAAGCTATTAGTGGAAATACAAACACAGATGGCTCTGGAAGCCTTTTTAATGCCACAATTTGACCAATAATGGTAGCGAATCCGATCAGCATTACGCCTGAGGGTCGAGTTAATTGTACGTAGGCTTTGAATAACGCAAAATATGGCTTTAAATTCAGAATGCGTCCCTCTGAGCATGTTTCAGTTTTATTACTGATAAAAGCGTTCACTCTTTCAAGCAATCTTTTTTATTATTTTATGCTTCTGATTATCTTTTTCCGTTAATTCATCGGGAAATGGTTAAAATATAGGCCGAAATAGTATCTGTTCAAATCATCAGGTTGATACAATTAATCCGATTCAGGTTAAGACACAGGCAGATCTAATTTTTGCAGAGAAAACAGATAGCCCCAAGGGATCTTAAGAGCGAAGCCTTCTATACACCCCCTTCATCCCTCACGAACAGGACAGACCCGTGGGGCGACGTTATTCTTGTGCATAGATGGTAATAATCGAATTTCCGGATGGAAAAGTTGTGCTCGCAAGCGGGCTCTCGAGCTATGTTAACGGGGCGGTCATCCCCGTGGATGGAGGCTTCCTTTCCGCGTAATAGCGCCAGTCTGCTCTGAGGCGAAATGCAAGACCCATAATTGATGGTGCGCTTGAGTCGAATTCGAAGGATGCATTGCTTCGCACCGTTTTTATTGCATAGCAATCATCATCTGAAGCAGTTCAAAAAAGGGACACCGATAAATAAAGCCGCCAATGATCCTGTAATTGGTGCATTGATCTTGGCGAGGGGTGCCCTGAAGGTAGCCATCTATGCGGTCGCTGCGGCAATGATCTTCTTTGGCATAGTATTCGTAATATCATCAAATTTGGGCGCGATTTACCTGGTCGAGGGGATAATACTGATTGGCATAGCTGCAGGCATATTGGTGCTGACGAGGGAGAAGAAGACCATCGAGATAAAGCAGAGCGTTGAATTAGGCGGCGGTGGCAAAGTGAAGGAGATAAGGTGCCCCAACTGCAGCGCTTACCTTGATCCGAGCACGATAAGAATTATTGATGGCAAGCCATACCTTACGTGTAAATACTGCGGAAACAAGTTCGAGTTGACCGAGGAACCCAAATGGTAGAAGAAAGAAACGGGAGGCGGTGCACCAGAATCGCCTTGGTGCTGGCATTGGCTCTTCTTTTCATAGCAATGCCTGCACTGTTTGGAAGCACGACAACCGATGCGGCGGTGAAGTATAGGATAGACCAAGAATGGGTCGTCGTATGGGTGAATCCAGACGGCTCCGTAGACCTCCAGTACAATATCACGATCACGTATGAGAGTTCCGCTCAAGGCTACCTTACTATAGGGATGCCAAAGGCATTCAATGTCACGTCGGCCCGCGGAGGAGGAGGTAGCTTGCAGTACTCGGACGTCAGCAGCGGGAATTACCACGCTGTAGAGGTGTACTTCGGCAAGCCTATGGTGATTAACGAGAGCGCCTCAGTGTTGCTTCTGGCGAATGTCCCAAACATGGTATACAAGGACACCATGAATCCAGGGAACGTGGGGTTGCAGTTCACGCCGTCATACTACAGCGATGCCATAGTCAGAAGTCTCAGGCTTGCAATAGTGCCTCCGCCGGGCGTCAATAAGACCAACATCAAGACCTCGGAGACGGCATATTTCACAGAAGTGGAGGGGGAGTTCGCTGTATACTGGGAGAGGGAGGACGTCCCCGCAGGGACAGTCCTCACTTATGGCATTTCGTTCCCCGAGGAGTTTGCCATGAAGGCTGAGGAGGACGGAACTCTGGGCGCAGCCATTGCCCTAATCGCCGTCGCTGCCTTCATTATTTTCGCAATTTCAAGGTCACGCAAAAAGGTACATTATGATCCACCCACAATTGCTGTAGAGGCACTTGGCCCAGCGAGGGGGCTGACGGCGGTCGAGGCCGCAGTTGTTGTGGGAGTCGAGCCCGTAAGGGTGCTGACAATGGTGCTTTTTGGGCTCCTCAAAAAGAGGCTCGTAAAGGTCAAGGAAACAGATCCTGTCCTCAAGCTCGAGCTCGCGAGCAAGGAGATACCTCCCGGCGTGAGCCCGCGCTATTATGAACTGGACTTCATAAGGGCGATCAAGCCGGACGGGGCGCTTGACGAATTTATACTCGCGAGGTGCTGGCTTTACTTGAGGGATGCCGTCGACAAGAAGGTGCGCGGCTACTCGAGGGCTGACACGGTCAATTACTACAAATCCGTCGTCAATGAAGCATGGGGGCAGGTACTGCAGGCATCGACCCCGGAGCTGAAGGGCGATCTCATAGATGAGAAGGTCGAGTGGCTCCTCCTGGACGGCAAGTACAAGGAGAGATTCGGAGAGGCTTTCCCGCCGAATGTCATAATATCGCCGAGGCCCGAGTGGTGGTGGTACTGGCACGGCCCTTACAGGCCCAGTGGGGGAGGGGCCCCGCAAGGGACCCCACAGGCGCCCGCCCCCATCCCGGGACAAGAGTGGGCTAACGGCATAGTGCTGGGCATGGAGAAGGCTGCAAACAAAATAGTGCTCAACGTCCAAGAGTTCGCCAACAAGCTCGTCCCAGCACAGCCAGCGCGGCCTGCGCGCCCTGCGAGGGAGGGAGGGCGCTGCGTCTGCGCATGTGCCAATTGTGCCTGCGCTTGCGCCTGCGTTAGCTGCGCTTGCGCCTGCGCGGGAGGGGGGGCGCGCTGATGAGGTTTTACCTTTGGAAGCGCCGTCCGTATTTGAAGAAAGGGCTCTACCACTTCAGGGGAGCGGGGGCGCTGGAAGGGATGAGGATGCACCTCAGGGTGGAGGATGATGGCAGCGGGGTTCTCGTTGTGAACGCGTCGAGGGTACTTTTCCTGAACCAGACCGCTACCATGCACGTGTATCTCTTCATGCATGGGGTTTCTGAAGAGGCGGCGGCTGAAAAAATCTCCAGCCTTTACGAGATTGACCGCGGGAGGGCTCTCGAGGATCACAGGAAGATACTTTATACTGTAAACACTTTCGCAGGGACCCCAGACGTGTGCCCAGTCTCTTACCTTGGGGTCGAGAAGATAGAGCCATTCAAGAGAGGGCTCTCGGCGCCGTACCGGATGGATCTGGCGATCACTTACAGGTGCGACAACAAGTGCGTGCATTGCTATGCCGGCGGCCCGCGGGAGACGCCTGAGCTTGAGACTGCGGATTGGCGCCGGGTCATAGACAAGATCTACGAGATCGGCATCCCTCACATCGTCTTCACCGGCGGCGAGCCGACGCTGAGGAGTGACCTCCCCGACCTCGTAATGCATGCAGAGGCGAGGGGCCTCGTCACAGGGCTCGTGACCAACGGGCGCAGATTGAAGGATGCCAGTTACCTGAGGCAGCTAATAGATGCCGGCCTCGATCATATCCAAGTGACCATAGAATCCCACGACGAGCGGATCCACGACAGCATCACCGGGGTGAAGGGCAGCTGGAGGGAGACTGTCGAGGGGCTCAAGAACGCCATAACCACCCCCTGCTACACGATCACAAACACAACAATCAACAGCCTCAACGCGGGCAGCATGAAGGAGACCGTGAGCTTCCTCCATAGCCTCGGGCTGAAGGAGTTCGCGTGCAATGGGCTTATTCACGCTGGGAAGGCGCCGAGCGTGTCCGGCTTCTGGGTTGCTGAGGGGGATCTCAAGGGGATCCTCGCGGAGCTGAAGGAGCACGCTGCTTCTCTGGGCATGGATATCGTGTGGTATACCCCAACGCAATACTGCCAATTCAACCCGCTAGAGCTTGAGCTTGGCATCAAGAGCTGCAGCGCGTGCCGCATAAGTATGTGCATCGAGCCAGACGGAGGCGTTATACCGTGCCAGAGCTACTTTGAGCGCCTTGGCCACATACTCGATGACGATTGGGCGAAGATATGGAACGGTAAGCGCTGCAGGGAGATCAGGGAGAGGGCGACCATACCCGAAAAGTGCGTCGGCTGCCCGGATCTTGACCTCTGCGGCGGGGGTTGCCCCCTAAATGTGGAGGGCAATGCAGCGGTCTGCAGGGAGAGGCACTGAAGGAGCCCCATCGGAAGGGTCAGATCCCCCGCGCGGATAGGAACTCCTCGACCTCCTTCTTTGTCGGGATCGAGTGTGCGCCCAGCTTCGTCACCTTCAGGGCAGCCACGGCGTTAGCGTAGGTCACAGCGTCCAGCAGGGAGCAGCGCTCGCCAAGAGCAGTCGTAAGGCCTACAGCAAAGGCGTCCCCGGCACCCGTCGTGTCTATCGCCTTCACCTCGAAGGCGGGCACGATTCCAGATCTACTGTCCTCAAGGTAGAAGACGCCCCTCTTGCCAAGCTTTATGATCACGTTCCTCGCGCCCACCCTCCGAAGCTCCAACGAAGACTTCTCTGGGTCGTCGAGCCCGGTCAGCGCTTTTGATTCCCTCTGGTTGATAAGCAGCGTATCGACATATCGGAAGAGGGGGCAGAGGTACTGAATCCCCTTGTTCACAAGGACCCTCCCTGGATCGAAGGTAACGATTATGCCCTTCCTGCTGGCGCGCTTTGCTATTTCCATCGAGGTGTCTATCCTGAGGCTCGCGATGTGCACCGAGCTGTAGCACTGGAGTCCGATAGGCTTTACTTCATCGGGCGTTAAGGCTTCCGAGGCTTCCTTGCTCCCGAACATGAAGACCTCGCCGTGCTTGTTTATTATCACAATCGTGTACCCCGTCTTCTCGACGAGATCGACCTTTATCTCGTCCAGGGGTACCTTCTCTCTCATCAGCTCATCGACTGCCATCCTGCCGAATTCGTCCATCCCTATCTTGCCGACAAGGACGCACTCGCCGCCGAGCCTCCGCGCACCGATGGCAAAGTTTGCGGCCGAGCCCCCGACGCCGTAGCTTATCTCGTTCACAGGATTGAGCTGGTCGCTGCTGCTCATCTCGTCCACGAGGACCCGCATGTCTATCAGTATGTGGCCTACCGCGAGCATCTTATGGGACAACCCAGCCAGTCCCCCTTCAGTCGAAATCCTCTGGCGCCATCTTATTGTGGACTATGCCAATGACCGCGCTTGCAACTTTCCTGAAGTCGGCGCTCTGGAATACGTTCCTGCCGACCACGACACCTGCACTTCCGGCGTCCATTACGCTCTTGACCAAGTGCAAGAAGTCTTTCGGCGTCTCGGTCTTTCCTCCGCCGCTCATCATGACTGGGATCGGGACTGACCTGACAACCCTGCCGAAGCTCTCGGTGCTGCCAGTGTAATGGGTCTTGATGAGGTCCGCCCCGACCTCGAGGCTTGCCCTGGATGCGTAGAGTACTATCCGCTCGTCATAACTGCTTATTATTGAAGGTCCGCGCGGGTATGCAAGTATCATCGTGGGGAGGCCGTACTCCTCGCACCTCGTAACAATGCGTTGGAACCGCTCTGCCATAATTTCTTCGTGGGGAGAGCCCCAGTACACTGTAGCCGCAACGCCGTCAGCGCCGAGCCTCACTGCGTCGTCGACGCTGCCGATGGAGTACTGGAGGAGCTGGCCTTCTGGCGGCTTCAGCGATGTCTTGCCTGTCAACTTCACGATCAGCGGGGTTCGCCCTAACCAGAGATCATGTGTAACCTCGGCTACGCCCTTTGTTAGCATTATCGCATCGAAGTTGGATTCCACCGCGCTTCCTACTATCTTTCGCGGGTTCATGTTCTCCTCGGTGAAGTCTGTTGGGCCATGCTCGAAGCCATGATCGAAGGCGAAGATCGCCGCTTTCCCGTCCTTCAGAATCCTGCTGAGCCTGACCCTCTTTCCTATAGCTGCGCAAATGTCCTTCTGCATGATTGACTTTAAACTCTCCATGGGATAAATCCTTTCCGCATGCAAGATGCCTATAAATAAGGAGTTGCCAATATAGGAGTAAAATCTTGGGGGACGAGGGACACATTGTCGACGGATAGCGGTGCGAGACGGGAAGGATTGATCGAAGTAGCGAAGAGGAATGGCGCGACTGACGCAAGGATTATGAGTGCGGAGAAGGTCGTCGTAAGGAACTGGGTTAGGCTCAAGTGCCAGTTTGGGTGCGACGACTACGGGAGGCGTCTGACGTGCCCGCCTTACAGCCCAACCCCAGAAGAGTTCAGGAAGGTCCTATCAGAGTACAGGTGGGTGATGATAATGCAGTTCGGGGGATCACCCTCCGGGAATTTGAATGAAGTCGTGGCGTACATGAACAGCGTCCATGAGAGGTCTGTCAGAGTGGAGAGGGAAGCGTTCCTCCAGGGGTTCTACGCGGCATTTGCCCTCGCCAGCGGACCGTGCCCGAACTGCTCGCCTTGCAACATAGAGGGGTGCAAGAACCCTTTTGTCGCGAGGCCTTCGATGGAAGGCTGTGGCGTCGACGTCTATTCGACCGTGAGGAACGCAGGCTTCGAGATCAACGTGGTTAGGGACACATCGGCTAAGCCGACATTCTATTCGATGCTGTTGGTTGAGTGAGGCGCGCTCTTATTGTGGCGCGGGCCCGTCGCTTGATGCGGCGCTGGCGCCCTCGGTACCTTTTCCAGTAACATCTTTCTTCCTTTGCCTCCGTGGCTTTGGCTTTGAAGCCTCGATGATCGCTTCAATCACCTTGTCGTATTTGGGGTCGAGCGCGATCATCCTGCGCGGGTATGAGATCTTTATACCGTTAGCATCGAATGCTTTCTTTATCTCGCGGAGGAGGTCCCTTGCCATCCCGAATGCCGTGGGCTGGTCCTTTGCCCTGCTCAGCACCCTGAGCCTAATGCCCGATTCATCGTAGTCCATTATGACTGCTTTAGGGAGGTCTCCGATCGGCATACAATCCTTGTGCTTCCTCGCGACGTCAGCCATAATGCTCAGTGCCTTCTCGACATCGGAGTCGTAGGTTATCGATACGAAGACAGGGCAGAGCATGGTGGGGTCTATTGCAGTGTAGTTCACGACCACCTCGTTCTGGATGAGTGAATTGGGAACCATCAGACGCCTGTTGTCCCAAGTCCTCAAAACCGTGTACATCAGCCGTATGTCCTCGACGAAGCAGAACTCGTTCCTGAACATGACTGCGTCGTCTATTTTGATGGGCTGAGAAATGGAGACGGTCATCCCGGCAAAGATGTTGGAGAGCGTAGACTGCGCTGCAAATCCTATGACTATAGACGCGAATCCTGCAGCTACGAATATCGAAGCGACCGCTGCGCCGACTGACGGGAAGGCAGCAAAAGTGGCTGAGAATGCCCCGAGCGTTATTATTACGACGATCACAATCCTACGGATGAACAAGTAGCTGGTTTCCAGGCTGGGGGACCTCTCGACTATTTTGCTGATCCTGTTGGACAACATGTAGTTGACGAGCCATGATATAAGGAAAGTCATGGCCAGTCCTACGATGAACACTATCAATGATCCCAGAGTAACGCCGTCAACAACTGTGAATTCAAACACCACGCGGCACCTCCTTTACATCCTCGAATCATGTTTTATATCCCTTTCCATGAAGGGCGGTTTTCACTGGTTTTGGAATCAAGGCATAGTGCACACAATATTCAGCCGTAGTGCCAACGAACAAAAGGCAGGCAGGGGTAGCAAGGCGGGCATCTGACCTGCCTGATAACATTAGATCAGTTGAAGGATAATACCAAAATATATTTATTCAAGAATATTGTAAATCCGTTAGCCCTTTTTAGTATGCTGGGGGACTTGATATGCCACATGAGAGCGCGATACTGATTGGAAAGAAGCCGCCAATGAACTATGTCCTAGCATGTCTGACTTCTTTCCACGAAGGCGCGGAGGAGGTAGTTATCAAGGCGAGGGGGCGATCGATAACAACGGCTGTCGACGTTGTCGAGATAGTCCGGAGGAAGTTCATGCCCTCGGCGGTTGTAAAGGAGATAAAGATCGGGACAGAGGAAGTCCCTCTAAGGGAAGGGACCGGCACGAAAAGGGCCAGCTCGATAATGATAAAGCTTGGAAAAAAGAGCGAGGCCTGATCCTTGAAAACACCCATCTGTTACTTCTGCGCCAAGAGCGGGGTTCTGTGCCCGCGCTGCCAAGAGAAGCTGGACAAGGGCGAGATAACGGATGCGGACGTCGAGGTCTCGAAGTGGTTCATTGATTCGGAGCTGAAGAACCCTGGGCTGAAGGATCACGTCATCCACCGGACAGTGAAGCTGCCGAGGATGATGATAATCATGGTGAGCGGCGGGAGTGGTGCGAATAGGGCACTTCTCTCGAAGATAAGCAAGCAGCTCAGCGACGAGAAGAGGATCAATGTAAGGATCATAGAGAAGACGTCGAGCATAAAGAGGCTCCTCGAGCAGATAGTCACGCCCGCAAGGGTGATGGGCGCCAACACCGTCTGGCTCCCGGACGGGAGCTGGGAAAGCACGATAAGGATGCCGAGGGCGGATATGAGGAAGATGCCGCTCGATGCCAGCTCCGCCGAGGAGGCGATAAGGATCCTCACGGGCGAGGTCATCCACATCATATTTGAGTGATGCCTCCTCTTGGGATAAGCTTTTTAGCGCAATCATGATTAATGGTAGCATCAGTGCTGGTATCGAGGGATGGAAGATGGCTTTGAGGACTCACTACACTTCAGAGGTCACTGAGGGCGATGCTGGGAAAGAGGTCACTGTGGCGGGATGGGTCCACAAGCTCAGGGATCTCGGAAAGCTCAAGTTCATAGTGCTGAGGGATAGGGGAGGGCAGATACAGGTCACCCTGAAGAAGGGGGTCTCGGACGACGCGCTCATATCTTTGGCGGATTCCCTCAGGGAGGAGGACGTTATAGCCGTCACGGGCACGGTAAAGGCCACGGCGATAGCTCCAAAAAGGAGGGAGATCTCGCCAAGAAGGATAGACGTCCTGAACCGTATCGTCCAGAGCGTCCCGGTCTCGGTATCCGGGAAGATCGAGTCTAACCTCGACACGCGCCTGGACTTCAGGGTCCTTGACCTAAGGAGACCCGAGGTCTCGGCTGTCTTCTCCATACAGTCAAAGCTGATCGAGGGCTTCCAGGAGTATCTGAAGAGGGAGGGCTTCAAGCAGATCTTCACGCCGTGCCTGATGGGAGCGGCCTCTGAGAGCGGTGCCGAGGTCTTCCCCGTCGTCTACTTCAACAAGAGCGCTTTCCTGAGGCAGGATCCTCAGTTACACAGGCAGCTGGCAGTCATTTCAGGGATGGATAAGATCTACGATCTGGGGCCCAGCTGGAGGGCAGAGCTAAGCCACACGCCAAGGCACCTCTGCGAGCACAGGGGGTGTGCAGTGGAGCTGGGATTCATAAAGGACGAGGGTGAAGTGATGAGGGTCGAGGAGGGCCTTGTAGTCAGCGGGCTAGCAAAGGTCAAGGAAGAGTGCAAGGAGGAGCTCGAGATCCTCGGCAAGGATGTCGTGATCCCGCCGACGCCTTTCCCAGAGATAAGGTTCCCGGATGTTTACTCCATACTCGAAGAGCTCGGGAAGAAGGTGCCTTACGGCGAGGATTACGACAGGGAATCAGAGGCCCTGTTGGCAGGGTATGTGAAGGAGAGGTTCAAGTCCGACTTCTTCTTCGTGAACAGGTTCCCGTTCAAGGTCAAGCCGTTCTACGTCATGAGGGTCGACGAAGATCCGACTTGGGCAAGGAGCGTCGACATGATATGTAAGGGGCTCGAGCTGAGCTCCGGCGGGCAGAGGGAAAACCGCTACAGCAAGATCATGGATCAGGTCAAGGAGAAGGGTATGAGCGCTGTGAGCGTCCAGTGGTTCACCGAGTTCTTCAAGTACGGGGCACCAACCCACGGCGGGTTCAACATAGGGATTGAGAGGCTTACGATGCAGCTGCTCGATCTCCCCAATATCAGGGAGGCGACGCTCTTCCCTCGCACGCCGGACAGGCTGCTCCCTTGAACGCTGCAAATCGCGTCAGTATCCGGCCGATAGGGGGTCTTCAGGGCGCATCAGCTCCCTCAGCACCACGGTGGCATAGCAAGCCTTTGGCAGTGAGAACTTGACAGCGGCTTTCCTCATCCCGTGGTTTAGATCGTCCTCCATAATGCTTGAAGAGAAGTCTATGGGCCGAACTAATGTGGGTCTGAGCGTCCCCTCGAAGCTCATCCCGAGTATTGAGCGGAAGTCGGACTGGGAGATGCCCTCCTCCTCCATTATTGAAAGGTATGCGTCGCCCTCGACAGTTGTAGCCACTCCCCTGGAGCCTACCACCCTCATCATAACGACCGCCTTACCGGAAGAGACCATGCGACGGAGCCTTTCCTCGTTTGAGCTGTCGCACCTTATCGGCCTCGATGGTGAGCCCCAAAGATCCATAGGCGATACGTAGTCGCCGATGCCTATTCTTCTGGAGATGGCTTCCTCAGCCCTCAGAGAGAGGGCCCTGTTGAACAGGTACGACTGGTAGGAGTCTATGAAGAGGCGGAGGATCGTTGCCGGGAGGGCCTTGAGGGCCATCTCATAGGAGAGTTGTCCTCTTATGAGGCGCGCCATGAGGTGCCTCTCGTAAGCCAGCCCTGGGGGGAACTCCCGGATTGACTTCAGGAGGTCCCATCCGGACTTGAGGGACTCCCGGGCGGCCCTCGAGGCGGCTGGCTCGGTCGGGTACGGCTCCGCGAGGAACTCCCTCACCGCGCCTTCGTAGTCCCTCTTGATCAGCAGCCGACCGATCTTGTGGGTGTTCGGCCGCGCCGTTCCGAAGCGCTGGTGGCCGAAGTAGTTCAGCAGCCAGCAATCGCTTATCTGCGGTAGGGGACCGTCCTGGATGGACCTGATCGTTATTGTGAACCGGTTCCCCTTGAGATCCCCTGGCTCCACAGGGTATTTTGACCTGCCTAATACCCTCAAGCTAATGCCTTCGATCCCTTGCGGCATATCTTTTTGCTGGGCGGGGGCATGGACAGAGATCAGCTGGTATGTGACGGCCCTCCTGTCCTTTATCCCGGCGAAAGAGACGCTCGCCCTCAGCCTCTTCGCGATGGCGTTAATTGCGGGGATCAGATCCCTCGATTTTTTCTTCAGCAAGGCGAGGGTGTAGGCGCCTTCCCCCCTATCGAGGGAGCGGGTCTCCTCTCCCATTATGACGCCTTCGGGCGTTATCTCCTCCACGACGAAGTCCTCCGGAACCTGCCTCAGCCTACCCCCAGATCCCTCGAAATGGCAGGAATAGTACTCCATGCCGAGGGATTCCTCGAGAACAGACTTCGTCCTTTCCAAGTGCATCCAGACCACTTTTCAGAGTAGCTTCAGCTTGCCGGTGACCTTGTCGATCAGGGGTGACGGGGCGGGGCCTACGCCGAGGCACGTGACGGTGCCAGGCTCAAGCTCTGTGAGCCCGGCGTCGGCTATTATTGCGAACGGAAGCGATTCCAGCGCCGCGCTCTTCTCGAGAGAGAGGATTTCCTCGAGGGTTGGCGCCTTGAGTATGACCTTCTTTTGCCCCTCTGCGAGCCATGCCTCAGCCCATGCTGGCCTCCGCCTCTTGGCAGCCTCGAACGAAGAGATCGCGGCATGTGCGACCTGGGCTGCGGTCTTGCCCTTGCTCATTTTGAGGTCCTGCCTCACCACAATTGCTTGCTTGTACTCGAAGCCCATGGCGGTTGCCACATGGATTTTTAATATTCAGGGATGTAAAAAGGATATCGAGGGATCGAGACGGCTAGGTTGGTCGTTGTGGGAGGGGGCCCAGCAGGGCTCGTGGCTGCAGCAGAGGCGGCCAAGGCAGGGGCGGAGGTCGAAGTATTTGAGGAGGATCGCGAGGTCGGGCTCCCAGACCACTGCGCAGGGCTCGTAAGCTCCAGCGGACTTGAGGCGATCACTCAATCGAGGAGCTTCGTCGTGGGCAAGATAAAGGGGGCACGGATCTTTTCCCCCGATGGTAGGCGATATGAGGCAAAGGGACCTGGCGTGAAGGCGTTCGTGATAGACAGGCCGAAATTCGATGTGGAGATGTTAAGGGCGGCTGAGCGGGCTGGCGTCAGGATAAACCTGGGGACGCGCTGGGAGGGGGGCAGCGACGGGAGGGTGCTGATCATAGCCGAAGGGACGAAGGCGAGGGTCTCAAGGAAGATGGGGCTGCGCCCAGCTGCGTCGATACCAGCAGCCCAAGTGGACGTCGCCACCAATGCCTTCGATGGCGATATGGCAGAGATACATACGGGCGGCTGGGCACCCGGCTTCTTCGCCTGGGTAGTCCCCCGGGGGGAACGGGCGAGGGTAGGGCTGGCTTCCTACAGGGGGGTTCCGCTTGAACTCCTGAACCGGATGCTGGAGAAGAACCAGTACATCAGCAGCAAGGTCAGAGGGGCGAGGAGATCAGCCCCAATATTCGGAAAGGTGGTCGTCGGCGGCCCCCTGCGCAAGGCTGCGGGAAAGGAGTATATCGCAATAGGGGACGCGGGCGGATTTGTGAAGCCCACGACTGGAGGGGGAGTGGTTCTCGGATGCCTTATAGCCAGGATCGCTGGCAGGGTCGCCGCTGAGGCGCTTGAGGGCAAGGCCGCCCTCTCGTCTTTCGAAAGGGAGTGGAGGAAGGGATTCGGCCGCGATTTCACCGCCATGAAGCTGGCCGCAAAGGTATTCTCGAATATGAGGGAGCAGGAGATCGAGGGGGCGCTCCGGTGCCTCGACAATGAGGGGCTCCTAGGCGCAGCGATCGGTTACGACATGGACCTCCAGGGCGCGGTCGTCAGCAAGGCAGCGAGATCAGGGGCGGTCAGGTATGCGTTGCTCCCCCTCCTCCGATCAATCTTGTGAGGTGCCGCGGCTAACCGTGGCGCCCATGCGTCATCCCCGATTCTAGCACTGCCATTTCACGGTTCGGGGGCAAGGAGCAACAATTTATATACCTCATCCGCATTTACCAACACACTTCGGTGGTCAATGATGAGCGAGTTAAGTTTGCCGATCTGCGTCTCATGCAAGGAGCCCATACTCCCTGACCAGAAGGGCGTCAAGCTTCCTTGCCCCAGCTGCGGAGAGGTCATTTTCTGGCGCTGCAGGAAGTGCCGGGATCTCGTGAACAACTACAAGTGCCCAAAGTGCGGCTTCACAGGGCCATAATGGTGATTTCTCATGTCAAGGCTATTGGCTGTAATAAAGATACTGCCAGAGGACGATTCGGTAAAGTTGGATGACCTGAAGGCCGGGCTTAAAGGAGCGCTCCCGAAAGGGGAGAGCAACCTCTACGTCCACAAGTTCGAGGAGGAGGAGATCGCCTTCGGGCTAAAGGCGCTGAAGGCTTTCGTGATCATGCCTGGCGACTATGCGGGCGGAACGCAGCCTGTCGAGGACGCGTTCGCCTCGGTTAAGGGCGTCGGCCAGGTGGATGTCGAGGTAGTCCAGACCCTACCAGGTTAATTTTTTTTACGCAAAAAGGTTTTATTCTGACGATCCCAAGCCTTACATAGGTCATTCTACTGATCGTTAGAGGGTGCTACAAATGGAAGGCAAGGGCGGCGAATTGGTGCTCAGGGTTGCGGAATCCAAGCAGAGGGACGTTGGCAGGGGCAAGGTAAGGATAGATGCGGATGCCATGAAGGCGATTGGCGTCAGCGTTGGCGATATAATCGAGATTGAGGGGAAGAGGAAGACGGCGGCCATCGTCTGGCCATCCTACACTGAGGATCAGGGGATGGACATCATAAGGATGGACGGACTCATAAGGAAGAACGCTGGCGTGGGGATAGGCGAGAAGCTGACCATCAGGAAGGCGGAGCACAAGATCGCTACCCTAGTCAAGCTGGCACCATTGTCGTTCACGATCACCGTGGATTCTGGTTTCGTGAGCTTTGTCAAGCGGAGGCTGGCGGACACGCCGCTTGTCGAGGGAGACAATGTCCTGATCCCTGTGCTGGGCCAAGCCATACCGTTCTCGGTCGTCTCGACGAAGCCAGGCGGCATAGTGATGGTCGCAGAGGAGACGAGCCTCGCTATCCTCGAAAAGCCCGCTGAGGCGGCGAAGGTCCCGAGGGTGACCTATGAGGACGTCGGCGGCCTAAGGGAGGCGATAGACAAGGTGAGGGAGATGGTGGAGCTCCCACTCAAGCACCCAGAGCTCTTCAAGAGGCTCGGCATAGACCCCCCTAAGGGGGTGCTGCTGTACGGGCCGCCCGGGTGCGGCAAGACGCTGCTCGCAAAGGCCGTTGCAAACGAGACCGAGGCGTATTTCATCGCGATCAACGGCCCCGAGATAATGAGCAAGTTTTACGGGGAGTCTGAGCAGAAGCTGAGGGAGTTCTTCGACGAGGCGAAGCAGCATGCCCCAGCCATAATATTCATTGACGAGCTTGACGCGATCGCCCCCAAGAGGGAGGAGGTGACCGGCGAGGTTGAGAAGAGGGTGGTGGCACAGCTGTTGGCGCTCCTCGACGGGCTGGAGACGAGGGGCGACGTCATAGTGATAGGGGCCACGAACAGGCAGAACGCGCTTGACCCGGCGCTCAGGAGGCCGGGCAGGTTCGACAGGGAGATCGAGATTGGCGTTCCGGACACGATGGGGAGGTACGAGATACTGCAGATTCACACGAGGAACATGCCGCTCTCGAAGGACGTGGACCTGAAGAGGCTTGCGAGCATTACCCACGGGTTCGTTGGAGCGGACCTCGCCGCGCTCGCAAGGGAGTCGGCCATGAAGGCGCTTCGGAGGTACCTCCCTCAGATTGATCTGCAGCAGGAGAGGATACCGCAGGAGCTGCTGGACAAGTTGGAGATCATCATGGAGGACTTCACTAATGCCTTCAGGGAGGTCACGCCGACTGAGCTCAGGGAGGTTTATGTCGAGATCCCCAATGTGAAGTGGGAGGACGTGGGTGGGCTCGAGGACGTGAAGCAGGAGCTTATCGAGTCGATAGAGTGGCCGCTCAAGTTCGCCGACCGGTTCAAGAGGCTCGGGATAAAGCCGCCTAAGGGGGTGCTGCTGTACGGGCCGCCCGGGTGCGGCAAGACGCTGCTCGCAAAGGCCGTTGCAAACGAGAGCGAATCGAACTTCATAACGATAAAGGGTCCAGAGATCTTCAGCAAGTGGGTCGGTGAATCCGAGAGGGCGATAAGGGAGGTCTTCAGGAAGGCGAGGACGGCTGCACCCGTTGTCATCTTCTTCGACGAGATAGACTCGATCGCCCCGATGAGGGGTTTGGGGACGAGCGACGCGATGGTGACTGAGAGGGTCATAAGCCAGATACTCACTGAGATGGACGGCCTCATAGGGCTCATGAATGTCGTAGTCGTTGGGGCGACTAACAGGCCAGACATAATTGATCCTGCACTCCTGCGGCCCGGAAGGTTCGACAGGCTCCTCTACATACCTGAGCCTGACAAGGATACGAGGCTGCAGATCCTGAAGATACATACGCGGGACATGCCTCTCGCTAAGGACGTGGATCTCGAGAAGATCAGCTCTTTCACGGAAGGTTACGCAGGTTCGGACATCGAGGCCATATGCAGGGAAGCGGGCATGATGGCGCTCAGGGAGAACCCGAACGTGAAGGAAGTGATGATGAAGCACTTCATGGCAGCGAAGGAGAAGATCAGGCCCACTGTAAATGAGGACATGAAGAAGTATTACAAGGCTTGGGAAGAGAGGAGCAAGCAGTCGATCCGGGGGAGGCAGCCTCTCATAAACTTTGTCTGATCTGATTGCGGATGCGCGAGTACTCGGAGAAAAATGGGGAGAGCGGAACAGATGAGCTTTGATGACGCGATGAAATGGAGGACTGAGTCGCTGGACCTGATAATAATGGACCTCCTGAGCAAGAAGCAAGGGACCCTGAAGGACGACGAGTTGCTCGAGATGCTAAGGGCGATGCTAAGGGAGATCTCGACGACCGAGCTGAACAAGATACTGATGAGCCTGGAGCTACGAGGCAAGATCAACGTCGCCATGCTGAAGAAGGGCAGGGTGATCACCCTCCTTAAGCCCAAGCATGGAGGGCCGGCGTAGAATATGGGAGTGAACCTGCGGGATCTCATAAGCCCTTCACCGATCACCCTTGAGGGCTTGAGGGGGAGGGTCATTGCGATTGACGCATACAATGCTCTTTACCAGTTCCTTGCGATAATCCGCCAGCCAGACGGGAGCCCACTAATGGATTCCAGGGGCAGGGTGACAAGCCACCTGAGCGGAGCCTTCTACAGGACTGCTAACCTCCTGGAGGCGGGGATAAGGCCTGTCTTCGTATTCGACGGCAAGCCGCCTGAGATGAAGGCCGAAGAGAGCAGGAGGAGGGCTAGCGTCAAAGAGAAGGCCATGGTAGAGTACAAAGAGGCCTTGGAACGGGGGGAGATCGCTGAGGCGAAGAAGTACGCTGCCATGACGTCGAAGCTCACGAAGGATATGGTCGCGAGCGTCAAGGGCCTCCTCGAGGCGATGGGCGTGCCCTGGATACAGGCGCCCTCGGAGGGCGAGGCGCAGGCCTCATACATGACGAGGAAAGGCGACGCCTGGGCTACAGTCAGCCAGGACTACGATTCCCTCCTCTTCGGGGCGCCGAGGCTCGTCAGGAACCTCACGATCTCAGGGCGGAGGAAGCTCCCCGGAAAGCCGGTCTACGTCGAGGTCGAGCCGGAGATCGTGAAGCTCGAAGATACGCTCAGCCAGCTCGGGATAACCATGGCGCAGCTCATAGATCTCGGGATACTCCTGGGCACTGACTTCAACCCGGACGGCTTCAAGGGGATAGGACCGAAGAGGGCGCTGAAGATTATGAAGGAGTTTGGATCGATCGAGGCAGCGGTCGAAGGCGGGGCCATCCAGGCAGACGAGAGGCTCGATCTCAAGGCAATAAAGGAGATCTTCCTGAACCCTACGACGACGCCAGACTACAGGCTCGAGTGGGGCGAGGTGAGGGGGGAGGATGTGGTCAAGATCTTGTGCGGTGAGTACGAGTTCTCGAAGGAGAGGGTGGGGGCTGCGCTCGAGAGGATCCAGCGGTCATCAGGGGAGGCGGCAAGGCAGCCTAGCCTCGAGAAATGGTTCGGATGATCGCCGAGATGGCTACTGCCAGCCATACCTGCCGTAAAGCGGCACGAAGACGCATCCCCCGTAGGTGCATTCCTGGAGGTCGCTACCCTTCTTTATTGCCACTATGAGGTCCTGGACCGAGTAGGCGTCGCCCACTGGGATCACCAATTTTCCGCCATCAGCCAGCTGCTCCTTCAGGGGGGGCGGAATACGAGGGGCAGCTGCCGTGACGAGTATCCTGTCGAAAGGGGATTGGCTGGGAAGACCGAGCGTCCCGTCCCCCTCTATGATCGTCACCCTGTCCGCGTACCCAGTCCGCTTGATGTTCGCAGACGCGAACTCAGCTAGCTCCCTGACGAGCTCGACGGCATAGACGTGACCCCTCCTCATGACATCGACGGAATGGGGGGCGACTATCTCCGCACAGACTGCGGCATGGTAGCCGGTACCGGCCCCCACCTCCAACACCTTCAAGCCAGGGGAAAGGTCGAGTAGCTCGCACATGATCGCAACCATGTGGGGCGCCGAGATCGTCTGCCCGCCGATTGAGGGGAGAGGGGAATCTATGTACGCGTTCTCGCGAAGCTGTGGAGGGACAAATTCTTCGCGGGGGACCTTCAGCATCGCTTCAACGCATTCAGGGCGCTTCAATATCCCTTCGGAGATCAGCTTCTTTATCAGCAGGTCTTTCTTCGATCTTAAGGTCTCCAAGGCGCCACACTTCTAAAGGTTTATGTGGTGTCCGAATTAAAAAAGGAGATGGTCATTATGGTGAGCCACACCTTCTACGCGCGTGGGAGCCCCAAGATCATGGCTGCGCACAGGACGACGCTCGAGATCACGACCGAAGAGATTAGGAGCCGAAAGGGAGACTGCATAGTCGCCACGTGTGCAGAAGTCGGGCTATCATCCCTGCCCGATGAGCTCAAGTCAAGGATGAGGACGGACGGGAACCCAATCGTTCTCAAGATGGAGGCTGCCGGTGAGGCGGAGGTAGTCAGGGGGGAAGGGGACAGCAGGCTCACGCTTTCGAGCGATTGCGAGATGGTCGCAAGGAAGGGGGATTACGTGTGCGGCAGGACCATGATGGTGCGAGCCGACAAAGCTGCGGCCGATCTGAGGAGGGATTTCGTCGGCCTGCTAAAAGACCCGAACATCAGGATAAAGATCACGATATCTTCTCCGTAGGCATGGGCAGCGGCTGGCAGAAGGGCATCAGGGCGCTTCCTTTTTCTTCGTCGGTTTTGCATGCTTTTTTGGCTTCTCGACATCGTCCAGTATCTTTGTCAGGATCAGGTCGGCGCCTATCCCGAACATCGCCTGTATCTTGGTCTCGAAGAGGGAAGGGTCCTTAAAGACGGACGGATCGCCGAGGTGGTACATAATTGACGATGCACATGGCTCGCCGAATATGTCCCGGATACGTTTGCTGGCGACCTTCTCAAACTCGTCCTTATTTAGGCGCGCCAATACCCGGGCAGCGAAGTCATTCACCATGAGCAATAACCCCCCATTGCAGCGACGGCACAAGGCGCCTCCCCATTTCCCCTGCTGCATGAGACAGAGCGCATCTTCTCAACCCCAGAGACAATCAGCTCTTTTCCCTTTCCTCTTCGAGCTGTTTCATTCTGGACTGGATGTACGATGCGATCCGCTCTTGGGTCATCTTTGTCTCTTCTTCCTGTAGCTTCAGCTGCTCCTCTATGGTCTTCATGAGCTCCTGAGGGTTCACTGGTTTCATAAGGTAAGCGTCTGCCCCCATGTTCAAGGCGCGGATGGCGTTGTCGAGGGCTGCATGGCCCGTTATTATGATCTTCCTCATCTTCGGGACGGTCGGCTTCAGCTTGACGAGCAACTGAGTCCCTTCCATGTCAGGAAGCACAATATCGATTAATGCAAGGTTGAAGAACATGTTCTTGGACTTCTCTATTGCGGCCTCCCCCGAGTTGGCCGTCTCTGCGTTGTACCCCTTTTTTACCATAAGGGAATAAAGCGTCTCCAATATGTCTTCATCATCATCAATTATGAGGATGCGCTTCTTGTCAGCGGACATATCGATTACCCTTTGTGCCACTTTGTAAGGATATATCCCACCATGAGTTTATAAGATTATGTCTCCAGAAAGGCGAGCCGCCAATTCAGGCAGGCATCGCCCAGATGTCCAATGCCACCTGCCAGTCCCTTGGCGCCACCTGCTTCACCAGCCTTGCGATCCTTATCTCGCGCCTCCTGAAGAGGTTCACTGAAGCATCCATGAACTGGGCAGACGCCTCTCGGATTGCGTCCCCCCTAGAGAAGACGTATAGGTGGATCATGCCCCCCTCTGCCTTCAGAACCTTTGCCGCAGATCCCAAGAAATCGAGGGAGGAGCCTGGGAGGTTCATTATCACCCTGTCAGCGACGCGCCCAAGCCGCTCGGCTGCCTCGGCAGCGTCCCCCAAGATCGGTATGACCTCCCCACGGAGCTTGTTCATAGATATGTTCTCTTTGAGGAGCGAGATCGCCTCAGGGTTTAGGTCTATGGAGTATACCCTTGCCTTGGACCGCTTTGCGATCATGAGCGAGAAGGGCCCTATGCCTGCGAAGAGGTCCACAATAGTCTCACCGTCGGCGACCTGCCCCGCCACCCTGCGCCTCTCGCTACCAAGCCTGGGCGAGAAGTATGCCTTCGAGACATCGACTTTTAGGCGGATGCCGTGCTCCTGATGGACGGTCGCCCTCTTGTCTTCGCCTGCGAGCAGCTCGTGGCTTGGAACCCTGAACTTGCCATCAACCTTACCTGATTTCAGGAGTACGGTCTTTGCGCCCGGGTTGATCTCCAGAAGGGATCTGCCGACATCAGACTTGTACGGCGCCAGCTGCGGATCGAGCGATTCGAGGACGATTATGTCACCTATAGCATCATAAGACTTTGGCAGGAGCTCCACGAGTCCATCCGGGACCGAGCCCCTCAAGATGCTCTCGAGGGTCTTTGAACGCGACTGCGCAGGCGGTAACTCAGCTTCAATGACCTCCGCATCACCTAAGCATCCTAGCTTTCCTGAAATGTTTGCATCGACGGGCCTCAAAAGGGGTATGAGGATCCACATCCCCTCGGGCTTTATCTTCCGCTGGCAGTCCAGGATGCCTTGGGCAGAGAGCAGAGCCCTTGCTTTCTCCCCATATTCCTTCCTTACCTTCATGCATAACGAGTTGCCCATGCCTCTACCCCTTTGGCTAGAGTTGATTCAAGATGTACTTGGATATCAGAATTACGCATCTTATCCAGAAATGATAGGAAATTACAAGATATGTAAAAAAAGGGGCAATAGAAATCTCATGGAGATATCATATTCCATCTTTTTATTTGCAAGCCCGATAAAACGGGCATTTTATTTGAAAGGGGAGAAAGAAGCCGGTGTTTTCGCCTTTGTGGCGTTTTGATCATCCAAATATGTTCGATCTCTATCACGTATGAAGGGGGAAGGCACGCGTTGGCTATTGGAAGATGGATGAGGGATCAGACCAGAATCTAGAATTGCCCTTCGTTTCTCGGTGGCGGGTTCGGGGGGATTCGAACCCCCGACCTACGACTTAGGAGGCCGCCGCGCTGTCCAGTCTGCGCCACGAACCCATCAACAGAGCTGATAGCCCGTGTATTATTTATATTTTTGTCGGGGTTAGCCCAAGGTGCCTTATTATAATGTGCCCAGCGAGGTCGAAGACGCGGCTTGCTTTCTCTATCATCACTGAGTCGCTGGTGGCGAGTATCTCCCCACTGTTGAGGGCTTCGGAATCAGCTTTGCCAGATGTCCTGGCCGCGATCTGGATCCGAGTTGCCCCGAAGGCTTTGACCGTCTTGCTGGCGAGCTCGCCACTCCTGCTCACCTGCTTGTCGTAGATGAATGTGACGCGGGAGGGCGTCAGCTGCTCCAGGGCTCGTATTATCGGGTCTAGGCACGCTGAGAGCCTGGTTGGAGAGAGCGATCTTTTTCGAGCGGAGATGTCCCGAACGAAGCCATCGTCACAAAGGTATATTGGCCTGCCCTCGATCGCGGAGCTCAGTGTCAGGAGGATGTTGTAGCCGTCAATTGTAAGCGGGTTGCCATGCACGCATTCCGGCCTAACTGCCTTGCAGAGGTGGGTTTTCGATGCTTGCGGAGGGTAGACGCACCTGTAGAGGAGGAGCCGCTGGCTCTTGTTGAGTATGTGTTTGTCACCGACGAATCTGACAACCGATGGGCGGGCGTACCCTCTCTCGAGGAGGTAACGGGCTTCTTCGATGGCTTCCCTGCTCAGGGGGAGCATTGCTGACCCTCGACATAGATGGCTGGCCTGAGGGGCATCGCCTGGCCGGATTTCCTCTTGGGGTCATAAGGTGGCGCCTCGCCAGGGTAAATTTCCACCCTGCACCTGAATGCCTTCGAGAGAAACTGAACAGCGTCATTCAGTGTTTTGAGCTCGTCCAACCCCTTAGTTGCCAGGATCCGGCGCCTCTCCTCCTTCTGCATCGTTACAGCGCACTGTGAGACCGAGCTAATGAACTTTGCAGCCTCGGCCCCGCGGTTCCTTATTGCGGCGTCCTTCATAGTCTCCCTTATGAGCTGCTTTGGATCCGTTCCCCCCTCGAGGAGCTGTATCACCTTCAGGTACGCATCCCATTTCCATGGCGGAGCAGTGTAGTAGATGATCCTCTCGGGGGCGATGGAAGTGACCTTCAGTATCTCCGCAGTGTCTGAGAGTACGCCCTTCACCAGCCCCTCAGCGACCTCGGCGCCGTCGTCCAAGAGCGCGGGGTCTGGTGCGGGATAAGGCGAGGTTGAGACGAAGCCACGCTCGCCAAACCTCTCCCAAAGCTCCTCGCAGATGTGCGGTGCGAATGGCGCCATCATCCTGATCATGTGGAGTATTACATGCCTTACGACGCTCCGGATCCTCGGATCCCCGCAGCAGTCAGCCCTGCGTCGCACGTACCAGCCCAAGTCCTGCTGGAGAGTGAAGAATATTGCCTGGATCGCTTCCCTGACCCTCAGGCTGTCCATTGCGCAAGACGCCTGCCCTATAATGCGCTGGAGCCTCGAGAGGAGCCACCGATCGAGAGGATCCAGTCCCCCTGACGGGAGGGGAGGGGCGTCAGCGTACGTGGTAGCAAGCGCATAGAACTCCTGGAGCTTTGATCTTATGCTCTTGGCGAGTGAGTCGCTAAAGTCCGCGTCCTGGAGGAGCTCTGAGGCAGAGAGTATAGACACCCTCAGCGTATCAGCCCCGTAGATCCTTATCGCCTTCCTGAGCGGTATTATGTTGCCGAGCGATTTCGACATCTTCTTCCCGTCCATCAAGACGCTCCCATTGACGGCTATCTGCCTCGGCCAGAACTCCTTCGGGAAGACTGCGAGGTGGTTGAATATGAAGAATGTCAGGTGGTTGGGCACGAGATCCCTACCGGAATGGCGGCTGTCAAGCGGGTAGAAGTACGCGAACTCCTTCCTCATCGATTCCGCAGCTTCACGCGCCTCACCGAATGAGGCCGGGTCGCCCTCGCCCAAGAAGACGTAGTCGAAGAACGCGTGGGTGAGCTGCGACGCGTCTACCCTGCTCTCGCGAATGACCCTTGCGATGGTGTAATAAGCCATGTAGATCGTGGAGTCCGAGAGGCTCTCGATTATCCACTCTGAGTCCCACGGCAGCCTTGTCCCGAGGCCGGATCTCCTGGCGCATGCCTTTTCCTTCAGCCACTCGACGACATTAATGAACTCGCACCTAAGGTCCTCTGGGAGGAGCGACATCTCCTTGAGGTGGGTTCTCACGAGGTCCTTCCAGCCTTCGTCTCCATAGTTTATGAACCACTGGTCGCCCAAGAGGTTCACGGAGACCTCGCTCCCACACCTGCAGTAGATAGGGCCGTTCAGGACCTCGTAGAACGGGAATGCCTTCTTCGCTGCAATGAGATCCCTCTTGACCTCCTCCTTAGCGACGCTCACGGGCATCCCGGCATACCTGCCGCTCCCGGGCAGCATCTTGGCGGTGTGGAACTCCTTCTGGTAAAGCTCCTTAGTGGCCTCCTCTGCCCTTGGGTCCATCTGGTCTCTGATCCCCATTCTTGAGATTACGTCCTGGGCAGGGACGCTTGAATACCCCTCGACGCTGACGACGGGTATAGGCTCGATCCCCTTCACCTCTTCCTCGCCAATTCCGTAGGCTGAGAGGTCTGCTGGGGACGACTTCAGATCCCGGAGAGCGAGGAGGTCATATGGGGCATGCGCCGGAACGGACATGACAACGCCTGTTGCGTTCTTCGGGTCGACGAACGGAGCAGGCAGGATCAGCACTATCTTCCCGTTTGCGGGGTTCTCAGCGCGCTTCCCTATGAGAGAGGAGCCATTTACCTGCCTTATCTCGACAAGCCCCTTCATCTGACCCTTCATCTTTGAGGCGGCCTCCTTGCTCACTATCATCCTCTCCTCACCTACCGAGACCTCGACATAGTCAGCCTCAGGGTTGAGCCAGATGTTCGTGACCCCGAAGACCGTCTCCGGCCTGAGCGTCGCGCATGGCAGGGACGCGCCGTCCAATGTGAATTTTATCGCGGTGAATTCGCCGACCTCGGGCTCCATGTCGCCCTTCGTGTCATGCTGCCCCACCGGGTTCCCGCAGGAAGGGCACCACCCTATAGGGTGCGCCCCCCTCGTGATGTAGTTTCTCAACTTGAGGCGGTGGAACTGCCACTCGATGAACTTGCTGTAGTGCGGGTCTATTGTCGTGAATTCGCGCCTCCAGTCGATCGAGAAGCCCATCTCCTGCATGCCGAGCTTTATATCCTCGTGGAAGTATCTCGCGATATTCACCGGATCGTCAAAAGTCTTCAGGACCTCCTCAGGGACCCCATAGAGCCCCCTGAAGATCTCCAAGAGTTCCTTGTCACCCGCGATTACGCGCTTCGACATGGCGAGGATCGGGGTCCCAGTGTAGTGGAAGGCCATCGGGAGAAGGACGTTCATGCCTTTCATCCGCATGTACCTGGCGTGCACATCTGCAAGCGCGTAAGTCCGCGCGTGCCCGATATGCTGGGGCGAGTTGGGGTATGGGTATGCGACCGTGAGGTAATACTTTGGCCTGGCGGGTTCCGGATCCGCTTCGAAGACCTTGGATTCCGCCCACCTCTTCTGCCACTTCTCCTCAATTGTCCTGAATTCAAGGGACATCTTTTGGATTACCACCGGACTGTTTATTCTACAAGCGATCTTCAATAAAGCTTTTCCAGCATCCCTTTCACCAAGAGGGCTGCTTCGCTGAGGCGCCGCTCGCCCTCTGCCGGGATGCGACCCTGACCGATGTCTGGCTTCCCTCCTCCCTTCCCTCCAAGCGACGATGCTGCCATTGCCAGCGCTTTCCCAGCGTTAAAGCCACGGTTGACCGCCCACTCCCCTGCCATGAGGAGAACGCTGTTGTCTGCCTTGGAGTAGAGCATGGCAGCCATCTCTGGGTGACACGAGACGGCGCAGGAGGCTATGGCTATGAGGTCCGCAGAGTTCAAGCTCTCGAATGCCCTGAAAGCGAACCTCACTTTGCCGACCGGCTCTGATGCCGCGACGAGGATCGGCACGATCTCGGCAGCCATGGACCTCCTCAGGCGCTCGATGTCCTTCTTGCTGCTGCTGATCTCGCAGACGACCTTCTCAGACGCCTTGACGACCCTCTCGACAGGGGAGCTCAGGTTCTCGGCGACTGCCAGGAGCGCAGACTCCATCTCCTGGACTGCCCTCACCGCAGCCTGCCCGGAGGCGAACTCGAGCCTTTCGACGCCGTCCTGGATCCTCTCAGATTTGAGGATCTTGATCAGACCTATCTCGCCAGTGTTCTCGCAGTGTATCCCGCCGCAAGCCTCAACATCCCACCCCTCGACCTCAACGACCCTGATCGTGGGGCCATACACAACGCCTCCTTGGTACAGCCTGAGCCCGAAGGACTGCTCAGCGCGGTTCCGGTCCTCGAAATACGCCTTGATCGGCCTGCATTCCTCGACTGTCCTGTTCGCGATGAGCTCGATCTCCTTCAGCTGGTCGCGAGAGATCTTCTCGAAGTGAGAGATGTCAAGGCGGCTCCTGTCGACATCCTTCTGTGCCCCTTCCTGCCAGACGTGCCCACCGAGGACGGCCCTTGCAGCGCCGAGCAGTATGTGGGTGGAGGAGTGGTGCCTGGCGAGGCTCATGCGGCGTTCCCAATCTACCTTGCACTCCACCTCGTCCCCCGCCCTGAAATCCACCTCACCGCTCGTGAAGTGCACGACGACCCCCCTCGACCTTTGGGCGTCCATGACTTGCGCGGTTTTCCCCCCAGACGAGATCGTGCCCCTGTCGCTGAGCTGGCCACCCCCCTCAGGGTAGAAGATCGTCCTGTCGAGGACCACCCTCCTGTCGTCGGCGTAGAGGACTCTTGCGCTTAGAGATCTCAGCTTCGGCTTTGAGTAATATACGGCCTCAGTCGCCTGGACCTGCGGGATCCCCTCAAGGATATCCCTCTCCTCAGACTTCTTGGCTCCGCCATCGGCTGATCCTGAGTGGCGATCCGCAACTATCGTGTCGAAAGTGTCGGGTATCTCTACCTTCACCCCCTGCGCCTCAGAGACCTCCTTCACAACCTCAGGGGGCAGCCCATTTGAATCGTAGAGCTCTATGAGCTTTTCCAGCGGCATCACCCCGGACTTTGCGATGCCTTCCGACCTTACGATCCTCCCGATGAGGCTCTTACCGAGATCCACTGTCTTCTCGTACCTGCCGACCTCGAGGTCCGCTACCCTCATGACGTAATCGGCGTTGCTTGCAAGGTCTGGGAACTGGCTCCTCCAATAGTCGATCTGCATCTTGAGGAGCTCCGAGAGGGGCACTTTGATCCTGAGCGAATCCATCTGCCTCTTTGTGCGCCTTATCATCAGCCTTGCGAGGTACCCCGCCTGGACGTTCGACGGGACGACACCGTCGCTGAGCATGAAGACTAGGGCTTTGGTGTGGTCGAGTACCGCGGTCAACGCCTCGATGGGGGACATTGCCCGCTCGAGCTCGCCCACGTCCATGCCCAGTCTCCTCGCCAGTACGGATCTGGCTTCCTTGAGGGAGCCTGCATCCACCACGTTCATGAGTCCTGCATACCTTGTCGCCTCAGCCATCGCAGCTGGATCTGGCTCCTCGACACCCGCAATCTCCATGAAACCCCTCATGAGTGAGCCGTAGACCGCCTCGAATGCGGTTGGCGTCCCCTGCGATACCCAGGCGAATCGCTCCAGCCCGTATCCGGTGTCGACTATCCTGATCGGCAGCTCGCGGTAATTATCCCCGACTCTCTTGTACTGCATGAAGACGAGGGTAGAGAGCTCGATCCCCCGCACCATCCCCTCGAGGTCCGGACCTGCATCCCCGCCGCCCTCCCACCAGTGTTCGATATAGGTGATCTCCTCACCCTTTATGCCGAGGTCCTTCGTGAGCAGCTCGTGGTGGTACCTGACGGTATCTTCCTTCCAGTAAACCTCCTTTTCCTTGGACGAGAATGCGTGGTGGGCCATCATCTCGAATATGGTCATGTGCCTCCCCCCGGTTTTCCCGACGTTGTCCAGGTCGTTCATCCTTATGCATGGCTGCGAAATAGTCAGCGGGTTAAAGGGGGGCGGCACATCGCCGCTCGTGACGTGCGGCTGGAAGCATGCTATCGAGGCGATCGTTAGGAAGATGTCGTCCCTCCAGCGGGCGACCACGGGGTATCGCCTCACCCTCGTGTGGTTGTTCCGCTCGAAGAACGAAAGGAACGCCTCCCTCATCTCAGCCACGGTGAACTTGCGTTTAGTGGGCGGATCGCCTATGAACGAATATGGGACGCATGGGGAATCCCCGCAGAGAGCTGCGTCTGGATCGAGCGTCCAGAAATGCCTGCCGCAGTGACTGCACTCCTTCCTGATGAAGCCGTTCTCTAGGAAAAAGCGCAAACGGTACGCCTCAGGATCTGCGATCATCAGATGAACACCAGCTGGACCAAGCTGATAATTAGTGATCGGGGAATAGTTTAAGATTATCGGAACTTTGGCCTCGCCACTCATTGGTTTGGCTAGAAAGATCGGGCCAATTGCAATGATCGAAATAAATTAGGAGCGTGTGCCCCATCCTGATCGGCGGGGCCGCACGTATCTAGGCTTCAACGGGCTCATCCGAATAGGGAGCCCAGTCCTTCTGCGGTTTCCTCATCAGAGGCTACTTCCTTCTTCTCTTCCTTCTTCTCTTCCTTCTTAGCCTCTGCTGTGGCTTGAGCTGGAGCTGCCGCTGGAGCGGCCGCGACAGGGACCGCTGCTGCCTTGATGGCCTCGTCGATGTTGACTTCGCTCAGCGCCGCTACAAGAGCCTTGACCCTGGCTTCGTCGACTGCAACTCCTGCAGCAGAAAGGACTTTCTTTACATTGTCTTCGTTAATTGGTTGCTTCGCGTTGTGGAGAAGCATACCGGCATAGATATACTCGATCTTAATCACCCCCGACCAAGCGAGAAGTTATCACAACATAATAGTACTTAAATCCTTCGCTCATGTGGGTCAGGAACGCCCCCTCTGTTTGCGGGGGCTTTGACGGATGGAGTGTTTCCTGACCTCACCTTAAGCGCCTCAGAATTTTATCTCCTTGTTCCTCTCAGAGACTGCCTTCGCGAGGGCCTTGCCCCTGATCTCAGCAAGGGAGAGGATCTCGCCAAGCACCTCTGGGATCGGAACCCCTGCGCTCACCGCGACGCTCTTTGCCTCGCCGAATGCCTTCATTATCAGGATGGCAGATGTTTCCCTTGTCGGGAATACCGCGTTGATCGCGAGGTTGACCGCGGATCTCGCTGCGTCTGCAACGTTTGACCTGTAGGTTTCTATGTCGATCGCTAGTATGTCGTATGGGATTATGCCGCCATCGTAGCCCATCTTGAGCTTGAGGCCCACCATTATTGGCTTAAGGCCAAGTTTGCCCAAGAGGTCGGCAAGGTCCGCCGATATCTGCATGCCCTTCTCAGCGACGACGGTGTCTTTTGCTATCCAGATGGTTCCGTCCTGGATCTTGGTCTGCAGCTTTGCTGAGCCGAACTTGCTCAGAATCGGGCCTGGTTGCAGCCCTGTGTTTCCGGCAGAGACGGTTATGTCATTTGGCGCGATGTCGCCAGGAGATGCGGCTGACTCGACCTTGTTCTTCTCGAACATCAAATACAGGAAGAACGGATTCTTCCTCGAGAAGACGAATGCGTTGGATCCTTTCAGGTACTGCTCTAGACCCTCCAGATCCTTGAAGCCGCCAACCTCCTTCAGGGCCCTCTTCACGAGGGTGTTTTTTGCGACGTGGATCTCTAGATCGTCCTTGAACTTCTTCTTCAGGACCTGGAGCTGGTTAGCCTTCAGCCCCTTCAGGTCTGCTATCGCGAAGATCGGGTACTTCTGGAAGAGCTCCTGGAGCCTCTTGACGCTCTCCGCCTTTTCATTAGCAATTACATTTGAAGCTGGCATTGGTATCACCTGAGTTTAGCTGGCTTTCCCATGGTCGTCTTGACTACGATCGAGGACAGATACTGGTCTAGCTTTATCTTCCTATCGATCGTGTTTAGTACAGACATTATGTTCTCGGCGATTGCCTTCGATTCCATCTTCTCTGACCCTATCCGGCACCTGATCGCTGGCTGGTCCCTTATCTTGATCCTCACTGCCGAGCGGTACTTCTTGATAAGAGGCTCGACGTTTGCTGATGGAGGGATCGGCTCCGGCATCTTCCCCCTTGGCCCCAACACGGACCCGAGGGTCTTGCCGACTGTCGCCATCAGGTCGGTCCTGGCTGCGAAGTAGTCATACTTCTCTGCAAGCTTCTTGACTGCCTTCTTGTTGCCAGCGTACTGGTCGATCTCCTGCTTGGTAATGACCATGTCAGCGCCCGCGTTCCTCGCCTTCACGACAAGGTCTCCGTCCGCTATGATGCAGACCTTCACGTCCCTGCCGATCGGGTTCGATAGGCTCACTGTCTCGTTAATCCTGTTCTCTGGCGCTTTGACGTCGAGACCCTTGAAGTTGACGACGAGCTCCATCGCCTGCTCGAAGTTCCTCTTCTGGGAGTTCTTCTTCGCCTCGTCAACGAGGGCTGTCAGCTTCTGAATGTCGACCTGCATTTCACTCAGCCTCCGCCTTGGCAATCAATTCGTCATATGTTCCCGCTGAGACCTCTTTTTGGACCTCGCGGGGGTCTTTACCGGCGACGGTGACGCCTATGCTAACGCAGGTACCAAGGATCTCCTTTAAACATGATTTCAGTGACCTTGCCACGGAAAGTGGATACCTCGTCTTGGCTATCTTTATAGCCGCCTCTATGCTGAGGTCTCCCACCTTCTCTGCCTTCGAGTTGCTGGAGCACTTTTCGATCTTCAGCTCCTTAACGATCAGGGCAGTGGTGGTAGGCACACCGACCTCGACCTCGAACTCCTTGGTATCTGGGTCGGCGATTACCTTAACCGGAACTTTCATGCCTTCAAAATCCTTGGTCATCTCGTTTATCTTGTTGATGACCATCATTATATTGAGGCCGGTCGGGCCCAGCGACGGGCCGATTGGCGGTCCGCCTGTTGCCTTGCCTCCGTCAACTAGGAAGTTGAAGGTTTTCTTTGCTGTCATTGTTATTCATCCTCTAGTTCTTCAAAAGCCTTGAAGATGTCAGTCTTCTTGTCGGAGTCGTTTACCTTTTCCTCTTCCTTCTTGGGTGCCTCGCCGTGCGCTATCAGCTTGACCTGCTCTGCATGGACAGTTATTGGTAGGGTGTATGGCGCTTCGAGAAGCTCGAGCGTAACTGAGCTCTTCGCCTTGTCGACCACTGTGACCTTTGCCTGCATGCTCTTGAACGGGCCCGCGATGATCTCGACCTTGTCGTTGACCTCTATTGTGTCGACCACTGGCTTTGGCATGATGAACTTGACTATGTCATCGAAATTCACTTTGCCAGGAACCCATCCCTTGATGTGCTTGACGTCCTCGATGGCTATGTTCACAATGTTGGGGCCGCTTGCCTCGATAAAGACATATCCCCTGACGTCCTGCGGGGAGACGACTGCCTTTATCGGTATCTTCTTCGAGGAGCAGCGCCTCTCAATAAGGAGGGCTACGTTCTGCTCTTGCCCTGCGGTTGTCCTTACAGCGAATATCCTGGAGTTGGGCGTTGAAGGCACTGTCGGTCATCCCCCTGCGCCCAAGATGAGGGAGGCCACGAGCTGTATTATGAAGCCGAAGATGCCGACAACTATCAGCCCAAGGAAGCAGATCTTCAGCGATAGCTTAAGCTCATCGAAATCAGGCTTCCTCGAAAGCTTCAGCACCTTTCCCATTGATTGTAGCGACTCTGACAGACCCATCTAACTCACCGCTGTTGTTTATGTGAGCAAAGGGGTAAGAAGTTAAGGCTCAATTTAAACTTTCCGAATTCTTTTGATAGTAATGCTCAAACCCTTACGAGTTCGATCCCGGTTGATCCAGAGAGATCCTTTATAAGCGCCTTGTAAGCCGAAGGGACGCCCTTCCAGTCCACCACTAATGACTGGCAGCCGCCGAGCGTACGCCCGACGCACATGGCGATAGGCGAGATGTCTGGCACTTCGGATAAGGCGTATTTGGGGACGATGTGCCCAACATCGTAGACCCCGCTCAGTATGGCATCCGTGAACTTCTCCGAGTAGTGGCCGCCGCCTACGCCGACTGCGCTTCGCCCCTTGGGGGTCGAGGGATCCGAGAAGACGACCTTTACGACTGCCCTAGCGACTGCCTCGCCAAGCGCTCCGTCCAACCACGCGCTTTCGTCGCTGCCTATCTCGATGAACGTCACAGGGTATCTCAGCTCTGTAGGGCCATGGTGTGTCGCCTCGACCGTGACTTGGATGTCTAGGGAGAGCTCGTCACGGGAAGCCTTGAGGGCCCTGAGGAGGGCGGACTGCAGGACGGGGTTTGATATCGATACGCTCCTCGGCCTGCCCCCAAGGTCGGCAGAGCCCGAGAGGTTGCCTGGCGTATGGACAGTGAGGCACTTTTTCCCGGATGCGCTCTTGTGCCTCGAGAGCAGCAGCGCCCACTCTATGCCCTCACCTTCGACGCTCATCTCCACAAGGCTCGAGGCGTATTCCAAGAACTCGATCGGTCGCCCGTCCCCCCTGATTTCCTTTGATGGGGCGAGCCCGATCATCTTGCTGAGGTGAGAGGCTATGTTCCGCCCGGCCGGATCGGTTGCCGAGTAGACTATCAGCCTCAATTCCTACACCAAAAAAAGTGGTTAAAGAAGGAGGGCCATGATCCCCTTCTGCGCATGCAAGCGGTTCTCGGCCTGGTCCCAGACCACTGAGTTCTTCCCATCGACGACCTCGTCCGTGATCTCCTCCCCCCTGTGGGCCGGCAGGCAGTGCATTACAATGGCGTCTTTTGGCGCTGAGGACATGAGCTGCGCATTGAGCTGGTATGGCTTGAGGGTCGCCCTGCGCTCCTCGGCCTCCTTCTCGAGGCCCATTGAGGTCCAGACGTCGGTGTAGATGACGTCCGAATCCTTGACTGCCGAGACTGGATCCTCCGTGAGGTCCACAGAGGCGCCCTGTGAAGAAAGCCTTCTTACCTTCTCAATGAAGTCTTCTGGCGGCATGTACTTCCGCGGAGATGCGATTGTCATCTTCCCCCCTAACTGCGCCACGATCTCGGCGAGGGACCTACACACATTGTCGTTGCCGTCCCCCACGAAGGTGACGCGCGTCCCTTCAATCTTCCCCTTCTTCTCGATTATCGTCAATGCGTCCCCGAGCGCCTGGCAAGGATGTGAGGTGTCGCTCAGTGCGTTAATAACGGGGGCCCTCGCAACTTTCGCCATCGTCTCAAGGTCTGTGTGCTTGAAGACGCGCGCAACTATGCCGTCTGCATAGCAGTCGAAGGTCCTGCCGGTGTCTGCGATCGTCTCACCCCTGCCCAGCTGCAGCTCGTTCCAGCTGAGATATATCGGGTGCCCGCCGAGCTGGTGCACGCCTACATCGAAAGATATGCGCGTCCTAGTAGAGGGCTTCTGGAAAAGCAAGATCACCGTCTTGCCTTTGAGGTACGGCTGTATGTATCTGCCGCACTTGACGTCCGCTTTCATCTCCATCGACTTTTTGAGCATCGCTGTGAGCTCTTCTTTAGTGAAGTCTGACGTTACGAGAAAGTCCCTTCCTTTCATGCTCCTCAATATTTTCACCAACCTTAAGGGTGCTTGAATAAAAATGCTGCTTTAAATCTCTTTCTACAATAATATATTTTATATAGTAAAGAATCCTTATTTTTTGGGCGCCTTTGATAAAATGTTATCAATCACCCAAGATGGGTTAAAGGGAATGAGGTCGCCATAAGACTGCCCAACGCCGAGGAATATTATCGGCTTCTTCACGGCGCTCGAGATCGATATTGCGGCTCCCCCCTTCGCATCCGCGTCGACCTTTGTGAGTATTATGGCATCTATGCTTACGTATTTGTTGAACTCCTCAGCCTGGGAGAGGGCGTCGTTGCCCGCGAGAGAATCGCCCACAAAGACTGTCAGGTCTGGCGAGACGACCCTGTGTATCTTCAGAAGCTCGTCCATCAGACCCTTGTCGGTCTGCATCCTGCCTGCCGTGTCTATGAGCACCGCGTCCAGTGAATTTGACTTTGCGTATGCGACGGCGTCGTATGCGACGGCCGCCGGGTCTGCCCCATACCGGTGCTTGATCACCTTCACGCCAAGCCTGGCAGCGTGTGTCTCGAGCTGTTCCTCCGAGCCTGCCCTGAAGGTATCCGCGCAGGCGAGGACCAGCGTTCTCCCCCTGTCGAGCAGGTGCTTCGCGACCTTCGCGATGGTTGTGGTCTTACCTGTCCCGTTGACACCGATGAACATTATCACGTAAGGCTTCTTGCCCCCCATCAGCTCTCCCAAGTCTGCCGACGAGAGGGACTCGCCCAGGATTTCCCTGAATGCGGATTCGACAAGAGGCGAGATGTCCCCAAAACGCTTGACCTTGGAGCCGAGGAGCTTCTGCTTGAGCTTCTCCGAGAGCGATTCTGCGACGGGAAGCGCGACGTCGCACTCAAGGAGGGCGATCTGGAAGTTCCATAGCGACGACTCGATGTCACTCTCAGAGATGGTCTTTGACGAAACCTCAGTTACGAGATCGCCCAGCGCCTTCTTGAGCTTCTCGAACAAGTGCTACGCCTGCCCGGATGCCTCGATCTGGGAATAAAGCTGGTCTATGCGCGGCTGGATCTGCGACATCCTGCCCGATGCCTGGATGTACTGGTTCTGCAGGTAGTTCGACTGATCCTGTGCCTGCTTGATCCTGCTATCTATCTCAGTTATCGCGTCGTCAAGGCTCTTCTCCACTGAGACTCCCGCGCCGATCCCGATCACGACGTTCTTGACGTCTTGGAGCTGCGCCTTGATGTAGTTACCGGCGCCGATGTGAATCATGACCTCGCCCTTGCCTTCCCTCGACTTTATCTCGCTCATGGATGCCTTTGACAAGATTAGCTCAGCAATGACGTTTGTCGTGAGGTCGAGCTGCTGCCTCACCGCGTCAGCATATGCCTTTAGGTTTGAGAACTCCACCAGAAGGTTGTCTAGCTCCTCCTTCGGGGGGAGCTTGGTCGGCTGCTTGGGCTGGCTCATTGTGGGTTCACCGCGATTTCGTCGACTGAGGAGACAACGATGTCGAACCGCCTGATTCCGTGGTTGCCACCCAATTTACTGAGGGCTAGCTCCCTTGCTGCCTCAGGGCTCTTCGCAGCGACTTTCTTCTCGAATTTCTTCCACTCAAACTTGAGCCTCATTTTCCCTTTCACAGAGTAATTCTTGCTCATTTATGTTCACCTTGACAGGTCCAAGGAGGACTCAATCCTCGCCATCTCTGGCCCAGTCGTGTCCTCCCCTACGACTGCCCCATTAGAGTTTGCGGTCAGCCCGACGCGAAGGTAGGGGAAGCCGCAATTAACCGTAGAGACGTCCACGGGGGTATTAAAAATTTTGCCCAGGAACGAGAGCTCTTCCTCTGTCGCCAGCGGGTGGGCGACTATCCCCCTCGTGTTTGCTGCTGCGCATACGCCAACCATCTCTAGTCCGGCGATGGTCCCTTCATATAGGTCCACCGAAAGGTGTTCAGAAACAAGCCGCTTCAGGGCTGGATCCATGCTCTTGCCGACCAGCGCTACCCTCTCGTTCACGAGGATCATGTTCCCGAGGGCGTTCTTCTTGCCATCGTAAAGGGCAACCGGTACGCCGACTGATCTCTCTATTGAGGACGCCTCTTCATCCGTTGCGTAAGTGGGCAAGATCAGCCCCCGTGAGTTGCCCGCCATAAAGATGCCCAAAAGGACGCTCCCTCCGACAGTGGCCTTGTGGACTGGGACGCCCAGTGTTGTCGCGAATTCCTTCAGCGCGCCGTCAGGCATGTCTGGCGGCACGAGCGCGAATGCGTCCGTAGCGAACGTGAATGCACCTATGTTGGTGTTCCCGTAAAGAGAGAGGCGCGTGATTGACAAGAGGGACTATCCCTCCGCAGCCAGCACCCTCACTTCCCCGCCCTCGAGCTTCTGCACTTTGACGACGATCTTCCTCTCGGTCTTGGTCTTTCCTCTGGACCAGAGGATCTCATTGACGCTTTTGTCCAGCTTGACGTCTTCAGTTTTGAAGACCCTGCGGGCCTTCTCCTTTACAAAACGGACCGCTTTGGGCGCAGCCTTTCTTCCGTGTGTGAGGTAGGCATGCCTTAGGTTCACGGTCAAGGACTTCTCCTCAAGCACCTTCTCTTCGTCCTTTTCCTCCTCCGCTTCCCTCTCCCTCTTCCTCTTTTTCTTCCCTTTTTCCGTCTTCTTCGGAGCCTCTTTGGCCTCCGCTTCCTCAGGTTCGGCCTTCTTGCTCTCTTCGTCAGGTTCTATTTCCGCCTTCACTGACTCATCAGTAATTGCGGCTTGCTCTCCGGATTTCGCAGCATCGAGCTCGGGTTTAGCTTCTGAGGGCGTTTTATCAGCGCTCATTTCTCTCACCTAGATCAGAGGTTCAGTTTAGTCCTTCTCCAGTTTCTCATCTTCGGGTGGCGCCTGACCTTACCCCTCGTCTTGCCAACTACCCACAGTGGGACCGGGCTGCTCTGCTTGTTAGCCTTAATCAGGCGTTTCTTCCTGCTGAGATGCTTATTGCTTGCCATATGCCTTCTCCTCATCAAATCCTTGTTATCCTAATATCTCTTTTCCTGTCCTGCAGCTGGAGGAGTATCCTCTTCAGCTGATCATCAGTAAGCGGTATTGGTAGCCGCTTCTCCTGGGCGAGCTGGATGAGCTGGATCTCGAGCTGGGCGGCGAATTCCGGCCGCACGATCCGGAGGTTGTGGAGCCTGCTCCTAGCTTCGTTAGAGAGGATCGCCCTCAATATGGCCTCCTTCTGCGCCTCTGCCTCCTGCTGCGCCCTCTCGACCTGCTCCTCTTCAGCGACCCTCCTCCTCATCTCGCTGAGCTTCCGTTGCTTTATGGCCTCGATATCGTCAGGAGGAACCGACATCATCAATTTCCCCCTACTCACTGCATCTTGACAGGCATGTACTTACCAAGCTCTGGCATATCCTTCTGCATGTCTTTCATGATCTTGTAGGCAACGCGGTCGACTGCCGAGATGCCCTTGTCTGTGAGCAACCTGCCCTTGGGGCTCGCCTTCGACACAAGCCCCGCTGCCTCGAGCTGCTGAAGGGCCTTCCTTATCGATGATCCGCCAGCCTTCACTGAGTGCTCATTCATCATTCCTTTTTTGGTCCTTTCGCTATACGCGGACCTCAGCCGCTCGATTCCGACTGGTCCGTCCACATAGAGCCTCCTCAAGAGGGAGGCGCAACGTGTGTACCAAAAGTCGTTCTGGGAAGGGACCCTGCTCACCTGCGGTCCGGTCTTGGTGTATCGCGACCAGGTGGGCGGGGAGACTTCCTTAACATTCTCCCTGAGGTAAGCTGCCAAGGATGTGATCAGCTTGTCTGCGGGGACGTTTTGAGCTAAAGGCAACTGAGATACTCTCCTTTTAATGTCCTCTGAAGATAAAATGTATCTCTATATAAATTCTTTTACCCACACCGCCCGAGCTGGGGGAGGCCCTTCCCAGGTTTTGATCATGCAGATCGATCGCGATCTCCCTATGCCATGGCCCGGCGGTTCAGGCGCGCTGATGGTCTGGGGGTCGCATGTGCAGCATCCGCCGCGAAAGGTGGCGGCGATCGCAGATCATCGGCTCCTTGTCGCCGGGAACTTTACGACTTCAGGCCTGGCGTTGAATTCCCTCAATATGATCTCAGTCAGGTCGCTTACAGATCGGACGATCTTTGATGGCAAGCACGGGTACAGGACTGTCGCCTGGATCCACGTCGATGACGGCTCGAAGATGACGCGGGGGCCGGCTTTTATGACTTCCCTGAACCTCTCCTCGCAGTTGTTCTCCTCGCAGTGCTTGATCATCGACTCTATGTCAGATCTCATGTAGTCCTGGACAGATTTGATCATGATCTGGCGGACTTCTTCAAGGTTGCTCTCATACGCCAGATCGAAGGTAATGCTCCCGACCCTCACTGGCGACTTGCGCGTCCCGTATGTCGCAACAATCGCGGAGAGGACCATCGAATTCGGTATGGTGAGGATGCGCCCGGTTACGGACCAGTACGAGGATTCGTCGCCTATCTCGAGCAGCGTTGTCGTGAAGTAACCTACTTTAGTTACTATGCCGCGCGTCCCGCCTATCTTGACGGAATCTCCCACGATATAGACCTTTTTAAGGGCGATGTAGATCCAACTTATGAAATTTGAGATCATCGGGCTCAAGGAATACGAGAGTATGAGGCCAAAGACGCCGAGTGAGAAAGCGAGGATCAGCAGCTCCTTGAACACGAAAGAGACGACTGCCACTGCAGCCATCCCTACGAAAAATACCCTTATCGCCTGCTCGAACGAATGCCTTGTCTCTTGGGCGTCAATCCTGGGGGAGGCGATTATGATGATCAGCTCCGCTAAGGCGAGGGCGCCGGAGACTATCGCTACCGACGCGAGCGTCTCCAGTACGTAGGCGCCATAAGGTACGGATGATATCGACTCCCTGAAAAGTGCATAAAATGCAGCAATTGCGATCGAGATGGTCAGGGCGCCTCCGAGCTTGGTTCCGGGTTTGGCATAGCCAACTGCACCGATGCCCTTGCTCCGCCTGATCCGAGCTATTACCGCCAGGAACCTCAAGAATCTGATGAGTCGCAAAGACCTGAGCACTATCCCGAAGACCGTAATTGATTCAAAGAAGACGAAGAAATAGGCAGGTACAGACGCTGCAAGGTCGACCCAATGCCCCTTCAGATAGCTCGAGCGGGAGGCGGACTTATGTAGGGCGTATGAGAAATCGGCTGCGAAAGCTATGCATATCGCAAGGTCGACGGCATAGATCTCGCCTGTGGCAGCCTCGCTGAGCGGGAAAGCATATTCAATCACGAGGAGGGCTATCGAGATGAGTGCGACTGATGCCATAATGTATTCGAGCAAAGGTGAGGGGCCGTTTCCATCAGGCATATTCAATCAGAGAGGAGAGAAAGGGGACTGTTTTATCTCTCTTTCTGTATTATGATCATCAGCAAGAGGCATTAGGAGCATAATGTGGAGGCTTGAGGATGGAGACGATAGAACGATGCATCGAGTTTGCCAAAGAGATAAGGATGACTGCTGATCTAGTTCAGGCATACGAAGATTGCGAGAGAGTTTCGGATCTCATATGCGACGAGGCGCTCTCAACGGTCGAGGATCCTGATCTCCGGAATGTGATAAGAGAGATGAGGGCGTTGCATTATAAGGTGAGGGAAAAGTACTTTAGATCTTACGCAAGGAAGGCGGAGGAGCTCTTCTGCAGGATACCGTCCAAAGCTAACGTACTGAAGTACCATGAGATCGAGGAGCTGTTAAACGGAGTGAGCGATGAGGAGATAGAAAGGGTCTCGGACGGGAGCATGAGGGAGATATTGCTCAAGATAAAGCACGTCCATGACAAGGGGCACTCCGAGAGGAAGCTGCAGATACTAAGTGAGATCTTAGGCGAGCCGAGGCCATGAATTGGTTGCCGAGAGCAGCATCTTTCAATAGCTTCCTCGACGTTGTCGGAAAAAATTAGAAGGGGGCAAACCTAATCCTATTTGAAGACAGCGTCAGAGGTGATCGGGTTGGCACCCAAGATTGAGATGACGGAGGAAGAATGGAAAAAGAGGCTGACGGCAGAGCAATTCAAGGTCCTTCGCATGAAAGGGACCGAGATGCCGTTCTCCGGAGAGCTCCTGTACAACAAGGATAAGGGCGTTTACCAATGCGCGGCATGCGGCAACCCGCTCTTCAGGTCCGATCACAAGTTTGATTCTGGCACTGGATGGCCCAGCTTCACAGAAGCCGTAGAGGGCAGCGTAGAGCTCTTCCCGGACTATAGCCATGGGATGAAGAGGGTTGAGGTGAGGTGCAGCAGGTGCGGGGGGCACCTTGGGCACGTCTTTGATGATGGACCCTCTCCCTCCCGCAAGAGGTTCTGCATCAACTGCGCAGCGCTATCATTCGAGAAAAAGTGAGGCGCTCATAAGGCGACCCTTATTGACGCCATGGGCGTAAAAAAGCCAAGGAAGAGCCCATCAGCCCCTCTTCCCCTTCCGGCTCGTCAATGCCAATACCACGACGAGGGCGACTGAAATCAGTATAGCTGCCAAGATGAACAGCTGTGGGGACTGGATTATTGATGGGCCGCTGACTATTGCATTTGTTGTGTTTGCTGAAGCGGTCAGAGTGTTGTTGTAGGCATCGAGAGCGGGGCTGTCTTGAGGTATGAGGAGGCGGGTCTCGACAAGCGTGTTGACGCCGCCGGTTACTTGGAAGGAGGCGTTGAAAGCGATTGTCTGACCTGGGAGGAGCGGCGCATTCAGCAGGTTAACCCACGCCAACCTCCCGGCGCTTATGTTGACCGTTGGCGTGGCTGGGGCGCCTGAGCTCTTGAAAGAGAGCTTGTTGCTATCAAATCCGAGCACCAGCGGCAGGGAAGTGATTGCCGTATCGCCTTCATTGGTAATCAGGATTGCGAAGTTAGCTTGATCGCCCACAACGAGCGCCTGCGATCCGCTGACAGTCGAGATGCCGACCTTAATTGCAGGCCTGGCGATCGCAAAGGATTCGGTGGTGAACGCTTCCGCCAAATAGCTTTGGTAAGTCCCAAACGCGTAAGCTGTCAGGTTCATGTAGCCATAAGCCCAGTTGGGGACTGCCCTAAGAACTTCGATAGTGTACATAGATCCAGCTCCGAGGTGACCGATACGCTCTTCGATCCCCAGTCCTGTGCATATAAGGGTGGCATTCTCAAGAGGAAGGTTGCCTGCATTCCTCACCGTAAGGGTGAACGAGGATTCTTTTCCGCCTATCAGAGGAGCGGTGGCCTGTATGCTGACCAGTAGAGATGGTACGTAAACAGCAGTTCTGGAGCTAGCGTTAACGGGTCCCCAAGAGCCAAAGATGTCGCTCCAGTAGACGCTCGTATTACTGTTAATGAATGAAGCGTTTGATGCAGATCCGCTTAAAATCACGCCATAAGTCAAGGTCAATGCGCTGCCTGCAGGGAGGACATCCAGATCCCAGACGAGGCTATTTCCTTGGATCTGGGCATACCTGGCTGCGCCAGTGTAGGTTCCATCTGCGAGCGGTCCTTCGACGATCCTGATCGAGGTGGCGGTCGCCCCTCCCGTATTCCTGAGCGTGATTGCATACTGCACTGCGCCTCCCGGATATGTTATTCCTGTGGCAGTTTTTTCGATGGTGATCGAAGAGGGCCGGAGGGCGTTCGTGAAAATAACGCTGGTGAACGGCCCGAACTGCTTCCCCGATCCGCCAATCCAGCTCCAAGCGAAGGAAGGTTGGACTGGGCCTTCACCAATTCCTTCATCGAGGCTTACCGCCAACCAGATGCTTTCTCTGCCCTGCCCTGGTATGGAATCGAACCTCCAGACGACTTCCCCGGTAGATGCGTTGTAAATTCCTGGGTGGCTCGCGCCGGCGAACTCCATGCCAGGCGCCAGCGTCGCCACCATTGTGAAGTTGTAAGCGGCTGATCCACCGATGTTGAGAAGGAATGCGGAGTAGTTCATAATACCTCCCAGAGGGGCATATTCCTCACTATGCCATTCCACAATGACGTGGGCCGACGTTATTATCGTCGTCTGGACCTTTGAAGAGATTGGTTCGTAATAGTTCCCCAAAACATCAGAGTAAGTGGCAGATGCCCTGTTTTCTATTACGGTACCATTCGGGACGATCACTTGCGTCTGCTCGCACGAGCATGTGGCTTCCCTGAGCCATGCTGGCAGCCTTACCTGGATTTCCATAACTTCGGAGGCGCCAGGCGCTATTGTTGGGATGATCCACGTCACAGTTGGCTGCAGGTAGATGCCGACCGGGCTTGAGCCGACATACTTTGCCAAGGACGGTATCGTGTCGCGCACCACGACGTTCGTAGCTGCCGTGCCCCCTATGTTCTGGACAGTTATCGTATATGTGAGGAGATCGCCATCATAAGCCACTGCTGGCCCTAATTTTTCCATTACAAGCTGGGGGTATGTGTTGACGAGCGTGTCCCAAGTGGCTTCAGTAGGATCGTAAGGCGATCCGTATTCATCAGTCCAGCTGCAGTTGACGTAGTTACTTATTAGCTGGCCATCTTGGACGGTCTCCTTTATTTCAACAGTCACTTCGATGTATATCGTCTCCCCCGGTTCCACCATCGGGAAGAGCCAGGTGATCGCGCCCGCTGCCACGTCCCCCTCTGGGTCCGAGCCGACGTAGTCAACATCGACGGGCAAAATGTCTATCACAGTCACATTTATCGCGGGAGCGCCGCCTGTGTTATGGATGGCTATCGTATATGTTATGAGATCGCCGACGAACGCTGATGACGGGCCACCCTTCGAAACCCCTACCGTGGGCGGGGTGACGAGTGCAAAATCATGGATAGAAGAATTGCCTTGCAGGAGGACGACCGTCCCTAACTTTGGGTCCCCGCCGTCCGTGTCGTTCGAAGATAGGTAAGGCAAGCCCGAAGCATCATAGGTCACGTTGTATGTGCCAGGGTAAAGCGAAGTGAAGTTGTACTTCCCATCCGCATCAGTGACGGATGAGCCGAGATATCCGTTGATGTCGTAAAGCGTTACATTGATCCCTGGCAACGGTGTGTCCCCTGGATCGAAGATGCCGTCACCATTATTGTCAAGGAAGACGGTGCCGTTTATTGAGGACGAAAGCACCAAGCCGAAGTCATGAGTGACGTTGCTAAGATAGGTGAGGGCGTAGGGGGCGCTTGAATACGGAACCCCGCCGTCGCTGTCGTTGAACGGGAGGTACCCTGATAATGCCGAAGGCGCATATGACACCGAGTAATTGCCAGGGAGGAGCCCCGCAAACGCATATGCGCCGTCGATGCCGGTTATGAAATACGCAATCTCTGAACCAGACGAGAGAAGCGTCACATTGACCCCCGCAACCAATGGATCGCCAAAGTCATAGAGGCCGTTGAGGCTGGTGTCGACGTACACGACACCGCTTATCGAGGCAGGGGGAAGCAGGGCGAAGTCATGGATCACCGAGCCGCCTATCTCCAGCAGGTAGTAGCCAATGTAAGGGAGGCCTCCGTCCGTATCTGAGGAGGGGTAATACAGAGGGACGAGGGGCGTAATGTCATAGGCGACCGCGGCCTCTCCCGGCATCACGTCGGTGAAGTTGTAAAAGCCGCTCGAATCGGTAAGCACCCATGCAACTACCTCCCCTCCCTGTATCAAAGTGACATTAACTCCGACGAGGGGGGTGTCCCCAAGTCCAAAGTAAGTGTCGCCGTCATTGTCTATGAACACGACGCCGCTGATCCCTGCGGGCTTTGTGAGGTTGAAGTCATGCTCGTACAGGCCAGTAGCGTTCGTGACTATAACAGTCCCGAAGCGCGGATCCCCGCCGTCGGTGTCATTAACAGCTATTAGCCCAACTACCGACGGGTCGTACGCGCTGTAGTTGACGTAGTACGTCCCTATGGAGAGGTTCTCGAAGCGGTAGCTTCCTATCGGAGTGGTGTTGAAGGTTCCGAGCAAGCCTGAATCGTTGAAGAGGTAGACGGTCACGCCTCCTATGCCAACTGGCAAGAAAGATGTTAAGTTCTGCACGGTGCCGAAGATCGTTGCGTTGTCATAAGGGGGCTCGTTCACGGTAGTCTGGGCCTCTGCCGATGCCACGAAGCCTTTGATGTTGTAGACGAAGGCAGTATTGTTAAGGAGAGTCCCGAAGAAGCAGTCGCAGAGCCGGCCGGTCCATGTTATGTTCCCACTATCCCCTGGCATCAACGTCCCGAGATGGACCGTTATGGCGCCAGGAGTAGTTACGTTGAAGTCACCAGCGTCGGCATCGAGCGCGTCCGTAAGGAGGACGCCGTTAAGCCTCAAGGTATTTGCTTTGTACCCGATGAAGAAGCCGAGGTCGTCTGTCATGAAAGTACCCTCGCTCACCGGCGCGTCGGCAGGGACGCTGTAAATAATCGTGTAGTTGATCTCTGTCCTGTGGTTTCCGTCGAGGATCGTCTGTTTCACGACGGGGTCAGGATCGTCCAATTTGATGAGGTCAATCTTGGAAAGGGACATCCTAAAGTTGTGCTCGTGAATCCCGCTTGGGGGTAGCGTGAAATTCGAAGAGCTCGTTGATGGGTTATCTGCTGGCAGAAGCGGATCGTCGTCATCCAGGGGGAGCAGGGGACCTACGTCTGGATCGGAGGAGTTGTAGGCAACAAAATAGGTACCGCCAGGGAGTCCAAGAAATCTATAGAAGCCGTTGCCGTCGGTAACTGTCGAGTTCAAGAGGCTACCGGTCGTTCCATTGAAAAGCCAAACGGTGACGCCTGGCACGGGGGCAGGGTTCAACGGGTCTGTAGCGTCTACAAGCCTTCCAAACACGATTCCGGCAGAGGAAACGGTAACGAATTCGCTGTCTTGCGGAATGAGGCTGTCATTCCAGAGATCCCTGCCATAAGCGTAGCAGAGGTTCTCGTAATACCCTGCTTCGCTGCTTGCTATCGCAGTAAATGTTATCAGCATCGACTGGGACGGCGACATGTTGAGGTTCGTGGACCAGAAGAGGGTTTGCCCAGACAGTGAAGGCTCTACCATCACAACAGTACCGTTAGGGAAAGTGATTTGAGACGATCCCGTCACATAAGCGAAGCCAGGCGGCAGGACGTCTGAGGCGTTGACATAGAATATGTCGTAATCGCCTGTCGATACGTTGAGCGCAAAGGCGAGTGTGCCGCTCGCGTTCACCACTGGGGCGCTTGCGGATTTCGTTATCTGCAGGGCGGTGTCATAGTTGAGGAAGTCCAGCGGGAGGAGTTGGTAACCCCAATCAAAGCCGGCGAGGTTCCCGCCAGAATCGGCCAAAGCAGATTCTCCGTAGACGACCGTGAATGGGAAGTCGGCGTAAAGGTGGGTCCCGGTGTTGTCCAGATCGCTCGGATCGTAGAAGCCAAACGACTGCATGCGGTTCAGTGTCACATTCGCTTCTGGTATGCCGTCCTGGTTGTAATCCGCAAAGATGGTCGTCCCATCGAAGAGCGGCATGGCATAGAGCTGCATATCGTAGCTGTTCCGGAGGCCGCTCGGGGCGTACGGGATGTAATACTGGTTTCCGAAAGTCCTCTTGTCCTTCAAGACGTAGCCCCAGTCGTAGTTGGGGCTCGCGGTGTCCAATGAGACAAGGACGATCAGCTTGTCTCCGGGCCTGCCGAAGATGTGCACAGGCGTCCTCCCGTTTGTCGTGAAGGAGACGTCTGTTGTGTTTGCTGGAAGGAATTTGCTGTTCCAACCTGGCGCTATGCCTGTGCTTGTCTCTATGGTCACGAAGGAGGAGGTGACCGCGAATATGTGGAAGCGTATATTCATGGTCACGTTCGTGCTTGAGGGGAACGTTGGAGCATAGAAATCATAAGCGGGATAGTTAACGTCTGGGAGGTTGAAGAATCTGGTGTCGTACGCATAACCTCCGCTTGCCATGAGGACGACCTGGATCTTCTTGTTAGACAAGACTATGTCATTCTGCCACACATGGGGGATAACCACGCTCTCTCCCCGGTTCAATGTCAAATTTGCTTGCGGGACGCCCCTAAGCGTATAGCTGACGCTCGTATTATCGTAGTAAGACTGTATGAGGAGATAAGACCCGCCTCTCCTGCCACCAGCTCCAGTGCCATTGAAGTCCCTTGTCGTGGGGGTATTCTCCCCAACTGGGACCCTGAAGCTCATGCCTGCATAGACGCCGCCATCATCGACCGGATAGACCTCGGTCATCTCTGCCACGAATGTGCCGTTCGTGCCTGTTCCCGACTGCCTATCTGTGAACCCCCTGACCGCCTGCATCGGGCCTCCAGCTACGACCACGTAATCGCCCCCGTCCACCGGCTGGAGCGTGCCTGATATTAGGCTCCCTCCCCCTGAGGGCGTTATGGTGTAATAAGGCGGTGCCCAATTGTCAAAAGTCAGGACCGCGCCTTTCTTGAGCTCAAAGACAGCATCGTAGCCGCTGAAGGACGAGATGTCGAACGTATAGCCATTATACTTTTGATCGATGTATACGCGGGTCTCATTTTGGGAAGAGACGATGCTGAAGACCCCATATGGCTGCGCTGTCGACGGGTTGAAGTTGAGCGCCGCGTCGATGAACTCCCTGACTACCAAGGATGAGTTACCTAGCACATAAAACTCTTGGTAGCCGGCTGGCTGGTACGCCTGTGCTTGCGGAATCCCGCTCAGGAGCGATGGCAGTACGAGGGAAAGGACGATCAAATAAGCGACTAACCTGATCCTTTGGAACAAAATAAACCACCTTAAGAGTTATTATTCATAAATATCTATTGACATTAATTTATATCTTTCATCCAGCTGGTGCCTTGCAAAATAGGTCGGCATTTGAGGCTGACTGAGGCTGAACGGATCTTTTTTAGAACCGTTTGATGAAGAAGAATCCTTTCGACCATGCCTGGAGTTTACAATATATCAGGATTTGGGTGTCGGCGATCGCTCAACCTGAGCGCCTGAGCGGATAGCGCTTCACATGCCCGCATACTAGACAGCAGACCGAGACGTGGGGAGACCTGTGCTGCCTCACTCTTACGCGGGCAGTCTTTCCAGGCAGCAAGAAAGTGGTGCACTTCTTGCAGAATAGGCGCTTTTTGCTTCGTGGGATCCTGATGCGAGTCCTTCTGGAAATGGTCAGTGCCATGGATATGTATCTCCTTGATAGGTCTGGCCGAGAAGAGGCTTTCTCGGCAGCCATATTTATGAGGCGATCTATCCTCTGCCTTGCTATGTCCTGGACTAGACTGGCGTTCCTGACCATCTTGGATACCTGCTTAATGCTCCCATGAGGAGGGGCATAAGCGCTTCGGTGAGACGGTAGCGGATCAGCGCCTCTCAAGATATTTATTAGGGTAGGTGCATATCCAGAAACGACCGGTGGGATGGCTTGCTATGATCACCATTGTAATCGCCGAGGCGGCGCTCGAGACGGTTCCGCCCGAGCTGTTGGGTCATCCGTCGGTCAAGAAGTTGGCTGAGAGGAAGGGCAAACTCCCGGAGGAGACCCTCCTGGACATATCGTACCATTATGCCGCGATGAAGGATCTGCGGGATTGGGACAGGAGGGGACGCCCAGACATCACTTACATAACACTGCTCAACCTCCTCGAGAGGCCGCTCAACAAGGAGGGGCTGCTAAAGGTCTATGTCCACACAATTGGGAATTTCGTGATCGATATAAGCCCAGAGATAAACCTCCCAAAGAACTATTCAAGGTTCCTCGGCCTTGTGGAGCAACTCTTCCAGACAGGAAATGTCCCGCCCCGGGGAAAGCCTCTCATGGTCCTTAAGAAGGGCAAACTCGAGGACGTCGTGAAGAACATAGGGCACACCAAGGTCGTCTTCCTAACAGAGAAGGGGAAAGCCGCGAAATCTTCCTACTTCAGAGGGCTTGTAGATGGAGGGGGGAGCCCGATGTTTGTAATTGGGGGCTTCCAGAGGGGGGAGTTCAGCAGGGATAACCTCAGTCTCGCTGAGGACAAGGTTTCTGTCTACAGCAAGCCACTGGACGCGTGGATCGTCGCTTCGATGGTCGCCCATGAAGTGGAGAGGGCATTGAAGATAATACAGTGATGCGCCCCCGGCAGGGAGATCGGCTTCGTGTTTGATTGGATGCGGCCGCCGGGATTTGAACCCGGGATCCGAGGCTTGGGAAGCCTCTATCATAGACCGGACTAGACCACGACCGCTTGAATGATAAAAACGCCTCAGCAAACCTATATTTGTTGCGATTTTGAAGCGTCAGGAAGGCATCCGCTCGAGCGGTTAAGAATAAAAAATGGTTTCCTGGCGGAAGTGCCGCCAGCTGATTCCGCCCTTTTACATTGACATGAACTCTTGTGGCGTCGGCGGGTTCGGCGAGAGCCCTTTCCTCTCCCTTATCTTCCTTATAGTATCGGCAACAAGGCTTGTAGGCACTGGCGCCCACCTTGCGAACTCCGTCCCCCAGAATGCCTTCCCCGCGGTAGCACTCCTCAGCTCGTCCGAGAGGTCGAAAGTTTCTGAGACGGGCAGCTCCGAGACGAGGTGCATCACTTGACCCACCTGGTCCATGCTGATTATCTTGCCGCGCTTCCCTGCGACTATCCTCGTGACGCCCCCCAGGAAGTCCTGCGGGACCTTCATGTCTAGCTTCATTATCGGCTCAAGCAATATTGGGTTGCAAGACAGGAACCCTTGGAATATGGCGTCCCTGATCGCAGGCATTATCTGCCCTGGCCCCCTGTGTGCGGGGTCTTCGTGGACGTTAGCGTCGGTCAGCTTAACCTTCAGCCCGCGTATGGGCTCCTTCGCCAGCGGACCCTCAGAGACATCGAGCCTGAAGGCTTGGACGATTGTGTCCTTTATCTCCCGGATGTACTGGAGGCCCTTTGTGGCGTCAACGAATACGTTGACGAATGTGTCGATCGCCCATATGTTCTTCGCCTCCTCATTGTCCCAGCCTGCCTTCTCGCGGAGTATCTTTGTCCTCTCCTTTACGTCCATGTCCTCATGGACGATCCCCTGCTGGATGAGGGCGATTGTCTCCTCATTGAGCGGCTCAACCATGCAGTAGAGGCGGTTGTGCTTGTTTGGCGACTTCCCTTCGTAAGGCCCGCCCCTGCCCAACAGGCTCTCCCTGTAAACGACGATTGGCGGCGTGGTCGTGATCTCTATCCCGCCGGTCCTCTGCTTGAGATCCCAGAGCGCGATCTCTAGGTGGAGGCTGCCCATTCCTGCGATGAGGTACTCGCCTGTCTCCTGGTTGATCTTAACGGTCAATGTTGGGTCTTCGATTGCCATCTTGTGGAGCGCGTCAATTAGCTTTGGCAGATCCCGGCTGTATTTCGGCTCGATCGCAACAGTCACAACAGGATCGCTTATGTATTTCATCTTCTCGAATGGTGCCATCGTGTCCTTGTCTGCCATCCTCACCAGGGTTTCGCCTGATCTTGCATTCTCCAACCCGAGGAGCGCTACAATATTCCCTGCCGACATCTGCGGGCAGATCTCCCTGTATGGGCCCATGTAGAGGCTAACCTGCTGCACCCTGCCCTCTGTCTTTGACATCAGGCCATAGACTGCCTCCCCTTCGTGGATCGTCCCTGAGAAGACCCTTCCGGTAACGACTGGGCCTGCATGCGGGTCCACAATGACCTTGTTCACGCAGATGACCAGCGGCCCGTTCTCATCGCACTTCATCATGGCCTGCCCAATCGGGCTGTTTATGTCGCCCTTCCAGATCCTTGGGATCCTGTATGCCTGGGCCTCGACTGGGTTCGGTATGTGGTCAGCCGCCATGTCGAGGATGGCGATGTATAGCGGGAACTCCTTCTGGAGCTTCTCTATCTCGCCCTTGTTGTAGCACTCGATTATGTCCGAGAACTTCCAGCCCTTCGCCTGTATGATAGGGAGGGTGAAGCCCCATTTGTGGAGTGCTGAGCCGAAAGCTACCTGACCCTTGTTGGGGTTGACCTTCCAGGCATCCTTGAACTCAGGATCTGCGTATGCGTCAAGGAGGGCGTTGAAGTCTCTTATTATCTTCAGGAGCCTCTCGAGCACCTCCTGCGGGCTAAGCCTCAATTCCTTTATCAGCCTGTCTACCTTGTTGACGTAGAGGAGGGGCTTGACCTTCTCCTCCATAGCCTGCCTGAGGACGGTCTCGGTCTGCGTCATGACGCCCTCTACGCTGTCAACTACGACGATCCCGCCATCCATAACTCGGAGGGAGCGAGTGACGTGCCCGGTGAAGTCGACGTGCCCGGGGGTGTCGACAAGGTTGATCACGTAGCTCTGCCCGTTCTTCTCGTGGAGAAGGCTCACGTTCGCTGCCTTCACGGTCATCTGCCTCAGCTGCTCTATCTCGACATAGTCGAGGGCAAGCGCCTGGGCAGCGATCTTCTGAGATATCAAGCCTGCTCCTGCGAGGAGGCTGTCAGAGAGGGTGGTCTTGCCATGGTCAACGTGCGCAAGAGTCCCTATGTTCCTGACGTTCTGCTTATTGCTCATGAGCTTTATGATCTCTTCAGTCTGCTTATACTTAGGCAACTTCCAACGCCTCACAAATATGTTCTTGAAGAGGTGAAATGCGGGGGGCTTTTTAAAAGTTTCCTTATAGCCCCGATTCCACTAGAGGCGCCTTCGCGCAACGTATTGTCCTGCGGGAGCACTCACTCTATTGTAGCGTGCCTCTTCCTGAGGTCGATCTCGGTCTTGCCAAGGCGCTGCATCAGCTCGGCTATGAGGCTGTCGAGGAAGACGTTGAGGGTGACCTCGAAGAGCGTGCCAAGGGGCGCCAGTGGCTCGTGGGAGCCGAGGATCTGCCTGATCGTGTAGTCGGATTCCTCGGATGCGAGTTTCGTCCTCCCGGGTATCATAATGACCTGGTCCGAGATCTTGGCAAGCGGCGAATCCCTGTGCGATGTTATCGCTATGATCTTGGCTTTCATCTCCTTTGCAGCGGTCGCAGCCGTGACGATCAGCTTCGTGCTGCCGGATCCTGAGATCGCGACGATCAGGTCATTCTCCCCAACAGCTGGCGTTATGGTTTCGCCGAAGACGTACACATTGAAGCCCAAGTGCATCAGCCTCATGGCGAATGCCCTCCCTGCCAGGCCTGACCTCCCGGCGCCGATCACCAGGACCTTCCTGCCGTTCCGTATGTTCTCGAGGAGGATCTCTAATGCGGCTTCCACTGACGCGCTGTCGATGACCTTGGAGGCGTAAAGGACGTAATTCGCGATCTCGTACATGAACCGCTTGACGAGGCACTCATCTTTTGACATAGTGGTCAAGTCTGAGGTTCATCTCCGATGATTTAACCTTAACGGAGTTTTATTGGGATGATCCTCAAGCGATCCCCGCGAAGAGGTTGAGGGACAGGACGAGCAGGAACGAGAGAGCTGAGATGGCGATGAAGAGGTAGTCGTTCGTGCCCATCCTGAGAACGTAGAGCGACGTCCTTTTCTTGGAGGCGCCGAATGCCCTCGATTCCATGGCGTCCGCGACTAGCTCGGCCCTCCTGAAGGAGCTGATTATGAGAGGAATAAGTACAGGTATGTAATTCCTGATCCGCGTCATCAGGTTACCCTTCTCTAGCTCCAGCCCTCTTGACTTCTGCGCGTCCATTATGTGCCCCGCTTCCTTTCCGAGCGTGGGGACGAACCGCATCGCCATGTTGAAGGTGAGCGCATAGTCGTATGGGATTTTGAGCTGGACCATCGACTGCGTGAGTTCCTCCGGCGATGTGGTCAGGAAGAAGGTTGCGAATATCGATATCAGGGCGACGAACCTTATTGACATCGAGATGCCGGACAGGACGGCGTCTGCCATTGTTGAGCCCGAAAGCACCTGTGCTATGAAGTTGAAGATGAATATGAATGAGATGAAGAAGACGGAGCCTTTGATGGATATCCCCCACCTGCCCCAGATCTTGCCTACTGAGACTATGGGGATCGTCGACACGAAAAGTAGGAGTAGGATGAGGGGGTTCTTGAAATATACCGTTAGCGCCGAGTAGAGGATGAGGTAGACGAGCTTCGACCTGGGATCTAACTTATGGATGGGGGTTTTTCCCCTCCGGTAGTCGAAGCCAGCGAGTACTTTCACCCATGCAGCCCCCTTATCATGTCATTTATCCCAGCGACCACGGAATCAAGGTCAATCGATGGACTCTTGAGGCCGAGGTCCCAAGAGATCTCCGCCAGCTGTGGCGAGATCAGCGAGGCGCGCTCGAGGAGCTCAAGCCTAGTCAGGCATTCTCCAGTGGGGCCGTCGGCGACGAGCTTCCCGCCAGACATAACGACGACGCGCGGGATGTAGTCAGAGACGAACTCGATGTCATGGGTAACAATCAGGACGGTCTTCCCTTGCTCGTTCAGTCTTTTCAGGAGGGAGGCCAGGCGGTGCTTCTGGCGGCTGTCTTGCCCTGTCGTGGGCTCGTCCAATATCACTATCTCCGGATCGTAGCACAGAACTGAAGCGAGGGCGAGGCGCTTCCTCTCGCCGCCGCTCAGCAGGAACGGGGACCTGCTGCGGTATTGCTTCAGCTCAAATTCCTCGAGGGCCCACTCGACCTTCTCGGAGATCTTCGCCTTCAGCATCCCGAAGTTCACGAGGGCGAAGGAAAGCTCCTTCTCAACTGTCTCAGCGAAAAGCTGGTGGTCAGGGTTCTGGAAGACGAGGCCGACCTTGCGTGCCAGCGTTGCGACGGTCGTTTCTCTTGAATCGACGCCGCAGACAAGGACCCTGCCGCTCTCTGGCTTCAGTAGTCCGTTCAGGTGCTTGACGAGCGTCGTCTTGCCAGCCCCGTTCTCCCCTATTATTGCCACAAATTCTCCGTCCGATATCTCGAGCGTCACGTGGCTAAGGGCAGGCTTAGATGAGGCGTATGAGAATGTGACGTCCTCTAGCTTGATCATGGCTTGATCCCCCTCACGAGGTCCGCGAGCTCCCAGGACGTCAGGGGCTTCGCCTTCGTTATCTCCGGCAGTTTGAGCATCTTCGCGACCAGTACAGTCTTTGGGACGCCTATGCCAAGCCTTGATGCGGTATCCGAGTATAAGACTTCCCTCGGTGGGCCGTCCAGCACGATCTTACCGCCATCGAATATGACGCAGCGGTCCGCTAGATGTGAGACCATCTCGAGCCGATGCTCAACGAGGAGCACGGTCACACCCATCTCCTCGTTCAGTCTCGCCAAAAGCTTGAGGAAAGAGCGGGCGCTCAACGGATCGAGGTTCGCCGTGGGCTCGTCAAGGACGAGCACTTTTGGGCGCATGGTCAGGAGGGCGGCTATCGCTACCTTCTGCTGTTCGCCGCCCGAGAGCTCATCTGGAGACTTTTCCCTGAGATGCGATATGCCGACCATCTCAAGTGCCTCATCGACACGGCATCTTATCTCTTCTCTTGAGAGGGCAAGGTTCTCAGGACCGAACGCTACCTCGCGCTCCACGGACGTGCAGAAGAGCTGGTTCTCCGGGTTCTGGAAGACGAGCGCCACTTTCTGGGCGATCTCATAGACCTGGTGCTTCGTGGTCTCTAGACCGTCGACTACGACCGACCCCTTAAACTCGCCCCCATACGAGACGGGGATTATCCCATTGAGGGCGCGGCAGAATGTCGTCTTGCCACACCCGCTTGGTCCAGAGATGACAACGAACTCTCCCTCATTTGCCTTGAAGTTGACTTCAATGAGACTGGGTTCCTTGGATCCCGGGTAGCTGTAGGAAAGGGACTGAACCTCTATTATGGGCAAGCGGGATCACCAGAAACAAGTTGTTGAAAAGTCGGACTTCTAATAAATGTAGCTACTCATTTTTTGGTTAATATGTCTTTGAAAGCGCTCGTGGGGACGCCGAGCCTCTTGGCTATGAGCGCCTCTGCGGCCTTGAGGACCTCCTTTGGGGAGGCGGTCAGGTTTGCGCTGGCGGCCGTCGGGTGCCCTCCCCCTTGGCCGTTGAACTCGACTGCGAGCGGCTGCATGACGTCCCCTCCCAAGCTCAGCCCGGTGGACTTCGAGAACTTCTCGGTCGATCTACCCGTAAGGCGCACTTTCCCGTCATCCTCACTTACGACCAATGCCAGATCGGCCCCCAAGTCTGTCAGCGCCCTCGCGACCGAACCCTCGAAGGAGCCTATGTTGGAGAAGGCAATGATCCAGTCGCCTACTCTCTTGAGCCTGACCCGCGACGCCCCCTTCAGCTTCGCCATCCTTTCTGACGGGTCGGGATCGTTGAAGAGGGTTTCCATTACCGCCTGGATCTCGACACCACGCCTCATTATCCTTGAGGCCGTTGCGACTGCCGTCTGGGGATGGATCAGGAAGCGCCTAGAGTCATAGATGATGCCGGCAAGGAGTGCCTCGAGCGCCTTCTTTTCCTTAATATCTCTGCCGATGGCGCCATAGAGTACCTCGCATGTCGAGGATCGGGTCTTGACTAGGGAGAAGGCGGCGCGTCTGAAGGTTGCCTTCTCCTTTGTGTGGTGGTCCACGAGGGCGAAAGGTGTGCCCTTCTCTTCTACAATAGCTTTCACCGACGGGACCTGGTCCAGCGACGGCATGTCCACAAGTGCAAAGACGTCGGTCTCAGGAGGGATCTCCGTGGAGGGCTCTATCCCGATATAAGCAGCGAATTTGTTCGACGACGAGCTGATCCCGTCAGGGACATATATAGTTACGCGGGAAGCTGGGGAGTGCTCATTCAGGGCGCTCTCCAGGGCATAGGCTGAGCCGAGGCAGTCAGGGTCAGCGTTGGGGTGGCATGTGATCGTCACCCATCTGAAGCCCTTAAGGAAATCAATCAGCTTTGCCAATATTGATAGACCTCATCTCTCTGTCTATTGCCTCCAAGGCTGCCTCGGAGGCCATCTCGGCTATTTCCTCGACGTCCTCCCCCAAAGCCTCGTCGATCTCCAAAAATACGTCGACTGAGAACTGGAGCCCGCCTCGCTCGCCTGTCGTGATCCGGATATCTAGAGATCGAACCAGCTTCCTCTCGACCCTCGAGTAGACGTATTCTCTCGCAGCGCCCTCCCCCTTCTCGCATATCGATTGGAGGATTTCCGGGGGGAGCGCTACCAAGGCAGGCACTTCCTAGGGCTATCCTGATACGGGGCCCCTTGTGGGGTTCACCTGCTCCATGATAGCCTTCCTCAGTTCCTCGAGCTGGAGCTTCAGCCGCTGCTCCTGCTTCTCGATGGTCTTAACCCTTAGGTCAAGCTCCTCCTTCCTCTCAGTCAGCTCGCCGACTATCTTGGATTTCTCAGACTTGAAGAGGAGGGCGCCGACCGACTTGTATATCACCGCATCGTCGGCAAGGTTCTTGCTCTCGTTAAGCGCTCGCTCGACTTCCTTACCCTCTAGCTCGAACTGCTGCTTCCGCAGCACTATAGCCTTCAGCTGTTCTTGTAGTTCCTGGAACCTGACTAGCTGGTTCTGGACCTGTGGAGGTATCTGTTCTGCCATCTTCAATCACCTTTGAGCCTAACAATCTCTGAAGAAGTAAACATCCAACGTATATAAGAATTGAGTAGCGCCCTGAGAGAGGCGACGCCTGCTGCCTCTATCTCGAGGATCACAGAGCCCCCCTCCGCCCTAATCGAGGCCGCTGACTTAGCAGACTTAGAGGATTTTGCCTCAGGGGTCAGCGCCCTGCGGATGTTCTCCGCGAGGCGATCATCGCCGAAGTCGACCTTCAGGATCGCGCGCACTGACATCGCTCAGCACCTGTAGTCCTCAATGAAGAGGGTCGGCCCAGCTGGGAGGCCACTCGAACTGTCGACGAAAAAAGCCTCGGCAAGGCCTCCCTTTCCAAGCGAGATGTGGAGGTCGGCAGTCCGGGCAAATCTTGTTCCCTCTTCGAGCGTCCTCTCGCCTAAGGCAGCCCGCAGCAGAGAGTGGATGCCTTCGACGTCCTTGCTCTCTGGCGGCATCAGCCTGATCCCTCTCAATGGTGGCCTCCGCTGCGGCACGCCTTCCTTTTCCCTCAGGAGGGCTACCCTGCGCATCAGGAATGAAGCCATGGCGGACGGGCTGCCCTCCGATACGTCGTAGCACTCTATCGTCTTCACCTCGCCGTATCTGGAGTTCACGATCCAGATCCGCTCCGCGGATTCTGCCCTGGCTATCGCTGCCAAGTATGTCAAGTTGTACTTCCCCCTGATGAAGTACTTGAAAAGTTGGGAGGCTGCGGCGAGGTCGTTGCAGAAGGTCCTCGCCCTCGGGCTGGGCCTGAGCGAGGTGCAGACTAGGATCGCCATAGCCCAGACCGTTGCTAACTCTGAGTGCCCTTCTTGAGGCTCTTCATCTCTTCAGGGGTGAGCGTCTTGCCGAGCGTCGTCTGCGATATGAACGCCCCACCAGCGAACTTGATGCCGCATGAGGAGCACTCCCAGATGCCCGCTGCTATCCTTGATAGGGTATCGGCAGACTTGCACTTTGGGCACCTCTGCCCTTTCCTGGCTTTCGATTCTATAGCCAGGACCCTCTTCCTCGGCGTCGCGCCGTACCTTTGGGCAAACCTACCTGAAGATTTGACGGACTTGGTCTTCCCCATTATCTCTCACCTGTTGCGCTTCATTTTGCCACGTTGATGGCTTCGGTGACCTTCTTGCGGAGCTCCTGGCTTTTATCTTTAGCTATCTCTACTGCGCGCAAAACCTCCTCGACGGTGAGGTAGCCAGATTCCCCTTTCTGCATGGCGCAGAGCATGCCGTTCTCTTTGAAGGCGACGCTTATCCTGCAGTCGAGGACCTCCTCCTCCTCAAATGATGGGTCTACGAACAGCTTGTCCCCAATCTTGGCAAGAGTCACGTTCACTGGGAGGTCGCATATCGGCATGGGTAGCCTCTTCCCCGTCAGCTTCACTTCGTCCCCCTCAAGGCATGCGTCAGGCATTGTCGAGGTCAGTAGCGCGGTCAGCGCCGCAAGGGCAGCCGTGTCGATCAGGTTCCCGCAGTGGTCCAGTATGTAGACATCGACGTGTACGATCCAGACCTTCTTCCCTGGGACTATGCATAGCTTCGATGTGTCGATCATCTTCGATTCCCTTAGGCCCCTGTCGACGACGCGGGCCAGCTCGACCGCCACCTCGTCTGGTTTCCCTGGCTCGAAGTCAGGGGAAGCGAACGGGACGAACTCGGCTCCGACTTGCATTACGCCCTCATTTGGGATGTCAGGGAAAGGATCCCCGATCTCGAACTTGACCCCAGCTGCAACCCTCGTGTCACCTATCATGGCAATCGAGGAGCCGTCTGCCTTCTCGATCACCCCTGTCTGTATGGTGATCTTCCTGTAGTCTGTCAGGCTCCTGCCGTCGGTCCTCTTGCCACTGTCCGAAAGCTCGATGATCTGTTTCTTCCTAACTAAAGGCACTATTCTCTCGCTCATTTCTCACGCCTCCTCGCTCGCTGGCTCAACAACTTTGAAGTGTGATTCGATCGCTTCCCGCTGCTTCTTGTAGACCTCTAGGCAGCCTTTCTTGAGCATCTCCATGCTCTGCTGGAACTCCTCGTAAGTTATCTGCCCGTCCATCTGGAGAAGCGTGACGGCGTTCTTCGTTGGCATGTAAGCCATCGGCATGTCCGATTCGCCAGCCTTGTCCTCCTTGTCCTGGACGTCCAGCACGAGCTTGCCCTCGACCTTGCCGACGGCTATGCTCGAGACGAGGTCTCTCATAGGGATTCCGGCGTCGACCAGCGCCAACGACGCTGCAGATATAGAGGCGCACCTCGTGCTCCCGTCTGCCTGGAGTACCTCGATGAAGATGTCTATGCTGGTCCTCGGGAAATACTCCACGAAGACCGCCGGCTGAAGGGCCTCCCTGATGACCTTAGAGAGCTCGACCTCCCTGCGCGACGGAGCAGGGGATTTCCACTCCTCGACTGAGAAAGACGCCATCCTGTAGAATGCGTCGATCCTCGCCCTGTCAGCGAGAGCCAGGTGCTTGGGGTGCGATTCCCTGGGCCCCATCACGCCCACCAATATCTTGGTCCTGCCCCACTCGACATATGCAGACCCGTCCGTATTCTTCAATACGCCAAGTTGGAATTTTATGGGTCTAATTTCGTCAACTTTCCTTCCATCGCACCTTATCCCATCATCAGATATCAATTTCGTAACTGTTGATTTGTCCATTTGTTTCACCTTCTATTGCTTAACAAAAACTCGCGTATACGGTCCGTGAGGCCGTTCGTGTGGGCTTCAGCCTCGATCTTCCTGATCGCCTCTGCCACAACCGCCTCATCGTCCCTTGTCTTCCCGGAGATCCAAACACGCCCGTTCTGCCCCACAAATATCTGGGCGCCGGATTCCTTCTTCAGCATGCTTATCATTGATCCCTTCTTGCCGATAATGCGGGGGACCCTCGTGAAGTCCACATCTATAACCGTGCCCCTCTGGATCTTCCCGAGGCCGTGATCTTTGGTCGAGAGGGAAGGGTTCCTCGTCCGGTCGAAAGCGATGACGTTTGCAATGACCATCTCCCCCACGTCGAGGAAGCGCCTTGCCTCCTCCCTTAGGGGGTTCAACGGCTTCGAGAGGAACTCCGATGCGAAGAGCACTCCCTGGTATGGAGATCTGATGTCGAGCATCCACGCAGTCGAGATGCACTCGACGACCTTGCCAATTACAACGTCTCCGGGCTGGGGGAGATAGCACCCCCTCAAAGGTATGACGGAAACAGCGCCATTCCTGAGGTCGGCTAGGCCGACCATCGACGCGTATAGCTTCTCGCCATCATGATAGACGTTGAATCCCGCTTCATAGTCCCCCTCGGCAAGCAGAGCGCCGGGGGCAACCAATTGCCTTTGTTCAAAATATGTCGGAATATATACCACCCCATGATTTGAAAACAAACAATCGATCAGACCTTGCATCACCCTAGATCTTCTTCACCACGTTTATCTCCACACTTCCCCTTGTGAGATCGTTGAGGCGATCCACAAAGGCCTGCTGCATCCCAGCAGGCAGAGTTATCTCGCCGGACCATGAGCCGTCGGGCCTCCATTCAGATCGGGTCACGCCCCCCATCTTTGTTATTACGTTGACGGCCCTGCTCGCATGCTCTTTTGTCAGCTTGACAGTAAGTACCGCCTGCGAGACCTTCAAAGGGAGCTCGGTCCTGAGGGCTTTTATGACCTCCTGGGCCTGCTCGTCGGCTGGCCTGAATGGGTCGACGTTCACCCTCACATTCGCCATTGCGTTCTCGATCCGCAGTGGCGGGTGAGGGGTCCCGCTCTTAGGGTCGATGCAGTTCCTTGCTATGAATGCGACTATCTGCTTCCGCTTGTTCTCGACCATCTCCCTCCGCTGGTCGGTCGTCAGCTGTATATCTCCCTTTTTGATTATCTGGGAGATGACCTCTTTAGGATCGGTTGTCCCGAAGTTCTTCTTTATCGCTTCCTCGGAAGCCTTCAGCCCCTTTCCCGAGTCCTTGTAGACAATGTCGCTTACTAGAAGGGACTTGAAATCGACCTCTTTCCCGCTCTTTAGTTCCCACGCCAGTTCCGGTTCCACGAGCGCCTCGAAGTGCTCCCCCTTCACAGTGAGGCGCGCGATTACGGACTTGCCTTCCTTGGGCATCTTATGCCGCCTTCAGCTTCGCTATGTATTCCTGAAGGTCTGCTGGGGGGAGATTCTCGAATTTCCCTGTCTTCGACCTCAGTATCGCAAGCTCTATCCTCGACGGGTCCAAGCCACCCTCGACAACGGTTGCGAGGGCCTTCAGCGCAAACGTTATCGCGTCCTCCACCGAGATGTCCTGCTGGTAGTTCTTCTCGAAGAACTCCGTCACGGACTGACTCCCTGCGCCAATCGCGACTGCGAAGTATCCTGCGTACGCGCCGCTAGGCTCGGTCATGAAGAGCCTCGCGCCGTTCTTGTCTATCCCGGCTATGAGGAGTGCCACCCCGAATGGGCGGACGCCTGCATGCTGCGTGTAGATCTGCTTGACTTCGCTGACCTTTTTCGTGAGGACCTCGACGTCTATGATTTCATCGTAGAGCATCCTGTTGATCTGGGCTTCCTGCCTGGCCTTCTCTATAAGTATCCTTGCATCAGAAGAGAGGCCGGCGAATGTTGCCCCGACATGGTCATCAATCTTGAGGATCTTCTCCATTGAGGAGGAGTCTATCAGCGGGCTAATCTTCTTCTTCTCGACAGCCAGCACCACGCCGTCTGTGCACCTTATACCAAGCGCGGTCCATCCCCGTCTGACAGCCTCCAGGGCGTACTCAACCTGGAAGAGACGCCCGTCTGGTGAGAAGATCGTGATCGCCCGATCATATCCCATTCCTGGAGGACTGAACATACCTAGTCACCAACATACACCGTCAAATAATGAAGCTACATTTACCATTATATCTAGCTTTCAGTTTAAAAGTCTAAGCTAATTTAATATGCTTTTCGATCACCCTACTCTATAGCCAATGCCGCAAGCAGGTCCCTCTCAGTGAGGATTCCCTTTACCTCCCCTGCCTCCTCAACGAGAACCGCGCCCACCCCACTAGTCTTGATCAATGGAGCGACCTCCCCGAGCTGTACGTCGCTCTTCACGATTATTGTTCCCATCCTCATCACCTCGCTGACCGGCGCGGAGAGCACCTGATCCATCTCGTCCAAGAGGAGCTTCCTGAAAGCCGATCCTTCGCCGATGTACCTGAGGATGTCAACAGTCGTCACCATGCCAAGGACGAGATCCCCCTTCATTACCGGAAGCCTGCGGAATCCATTCGAGATCATAAGGCGCGCAGCGGACTTGATTGAGATCGTAGGCGGTGCAACGACAGGGTTGCGCGTCATCCAGTCGGATACGCTCTCCGTCATCGCCCTCCCCGAGAGGTACCTGACCACGTCGTACTCGGTAATTATCCCTAAGAGCGACCCTTCCTTGCTGACGACAGGGATTGCCCCAACGTTCTCAGCGATCATCCTCTCGAGCACGCACGAGAACTTTTCCGTCACCACAGCTGATACAACGTCCCTGCTCATGATCGACTCGACAGGCTCGTAGAGCGCAGAGAAGAACCTCCCGCCGTGCTTGAGCCTCACAATGTTGTAGTACTCCCCACCTCCGAGGAAGTTCACGATGTCTGTCGCGGTCATTATGCCCTTGAGCCTCCCATTTGCGTCGGTGACTGGCAGGCGCCTCACAGCTTTCGAGAGCATGAGGTCTATGGCCCTTACAATGGGCGACCTCTGCGTTATCGAGAATGCAGGCTTGTGGATTATGTACTCCAGCTCATTGGGCTTGCTGTAGACTGCGCTTGAGAAGTTTGGGGTTCCGTCGCTCCTCAAAAATCCGCGGACAAGCTTTGGGCTCACAGAATCCACCATATAGTACTCTGTCTGAGCTTCTATAAAATGTTCTTATGCTCCCCCTCAGATTGGGTTGATCCTGTGCTTGTTCTGCTCGAAGAACTCTGGCATATTCCTCTTGACCAGGAGGAGCATCTCCCTGTCGCTGATCGTGAGAGCCTCGCCTGTATCGAACTTCTTTAGGACCTCTGAGTAGATCTTCATGACGCCCGCGTGGTCCTTGTCGACTTTCTCGTTCCCCCTCAGCCCGAAGAAGTAGTTTATCCAGAAGGCGACGCCTGCGTTCCCGGAGTACGGCGTTATCGAGACGCCCGGCGGCACCCCCAACAGCCTCTCGGTGTCGAAAGGAAGGTACATCTCTATGTTCTTGAGGGCGCCATCCGCGTGTATCCCGGCCCTTGTGATATTGAAGTTCCTGCCGACGATCGGGTAGTATGACGGTATGTGGTAGCCGATCCGCCGCCTGTAATACCTCGCCGCGTCCGTGATCGCGACCGTGTCTATCCCGTCGAGAGATCCCTTTATGCCTGCGTATGCGAAGACCATCGCCTCAAGGGGGACGTTCCCTGCCCTCTCGCCAATGCCCAATAGCGTCGTGTTGTTGAGCGATGCCCCGTACATCCAGGCCGAGGTGGCATTCGCGATGCCGAGGTGGAAGTCGTTGTGGCCGTGGAACTCGAGCCACTCGGAAGGGACGCCCGCTATCCGACGGAGGGCGAAGACTATCTTGGGTATGCTCCTGGGCAACGAGGCCTTCGCCCACGGGAGGCCAAGACCAAGGGTGTCGGGTATCCTCACTTTCACGGGGAGCCGGTACTTCTCAGAGAGGCGCATGAGTCTCTTGGCGAACGGGACGACCACGCCGAGCACATCTGATCTTGTGCAGTCCTCCACGTGGGCGCGCATCACTATCCCTGCCTTTAGACCCTCCTCTATTACCTCGAGGTACTTCTCGATCACCTGGGATCTGCTCATGCCCTTGAATTTGAAGAAGATGTGGTAGTCCGAGATCGAGGAGAGCATCCCGACCTCCTCGACTTTCGATTCTGCGGCTACCCTGAGATCTTCCTTGCTGGCCCTGATCCAGCCGCTGACGCGGGGGTACTCGAACCCGAGCTCCCGTATCTTCTGCACCGCCTCTTTGTCGCGCTTCGTGTACAAGAAGCATTCCGTCATCAGTATCTTGCCGTTCGGACCGCCGATCCTGTTCAGATACTTGTACAGCTCCACTATCTGCTCAACGGTGTAGGGATCGCGCGACTGCTGCCCGTCCCTGAACGAGGTATCGGTTATCCATATCTTTTCAGGTATCTCCATTGGTATGTCTATGCCGTCCCACGCCATCTTTGGCGGCTCTGTGAAAGGGAAGATCTCCCGGTAGGTCTTCGGCTCCACCGAATCCTCAACATCGTATTCCCCAAAGTCAGCCGATTCGCCCTTGAGGGCCCTAATGAGCATCTCCCTTGTGTCATCAGCCAAGAAAGGCGCATCCTCCTATTGCAATAGAGGAGAGATTGCAATTAATAGTTATTAAGTTTATCGGATAAAAAATGCAATTTACTTAATGCATACCATAAATATTCTGAAAATAGTTCAATTCATGCCTTTTTCCATTGTACAATGTTTGGAAAACGAATATTTTTAATGGAACATGTATAGAAAAATGACAAAAAAATACCATTTGATTATCAATATTTTACTTTACATATGTAAAGTAAATGCAGGATATTTAAGAAAGTGGGCGCAGGGTTCCCCCTGCGGGGCTCTCGCCCTCAGACCGTTTTAATTCAACATCTTTAGCATTCTGAATTGACTGGGACGGCCTCTTCATCCCCATCACGATATTCCCCCGGATCGCTTTTATCCTTATCTTCGCCTTCTTGATGCTCCCGGTGCAGAAGAGAGAGGTCGCAGATCCGCCATGGTCGTCCGTCTTTATGACGATTGGGAATCGGAAACGCGCCCGGAGCCTACTGAAAGAGATCTGGTCTAGGCGAACGACCGCGTATTCGCCGTCGTTATAGACGACCTTCAAGGGCCGGGCGATCTGGGCATTGCTCGGATTCGGCTTCCCTACGCGCTGAGGGGCAGCGGCCTCGGCGTCCGCAGGGGATGGCGAGGCGGCATTGGCGATGGACTCGAGGAGGGCCTGAGCGCGGACATTCTCAACTGTCCTGAATACTATGTACCTCCTCCTGAGAGTCCTGCACTTCACGGATCTTCCCTGTCTCAGGTTGTCTGCCATCGGGCTTAAAAGCCTGACCGGTGCCTCAGGCAAGGGAGAGGGCCTTCAGAGTGGCTTCAATGCCTCCCCTCAGCATGAATATCCCGATCCTCACCTTGAGCGTGTCGTCGCCCTCCGCTATGCGCAGCGCGCCCCTGTAAGCTAGCTGCTTGTCTAAGCGCAGGTACACGGAAGATTTGCCATCGAAAAGGGTGCCAATCCTGTCGCGGATCTGCATCCTGTCGGGAGGGGGCAGCGAGTTGAGGATGTACTCGACGGTCTTTGCCGCAGCCTCCTTGATTGGAAGATCGACTGACATCAGCGATATCTCATTCCCGTGGTGCCCCTTCGCTTCCGAAAAGGTTACCTCCAGATTCCCCCTCAGATCCGGCGGGAACAGGTTCAGGAGCGCCGATCTGACCTTTGATGGGTCCTCGGTCGAGTGTGAGATCGCGCTAGCGCTGAAGGATCTTATCATATAAATTAGGCCCCAAAAAAACCGGGGTCGGGTTGCCTATAAGCTTTCCAGCTCACTTGAAGTTCACTGAACGCCCTTTGCCAAGCTTCTCGGTCCCTTTTCCGCTGCGGTAGAGGCCTCTCCCCCGCTTCCCTGCGGCTGTAAGTCCCTTGAAGACCCTGTTCCTCTGGGCTGGCGAGGAGACCCAAGAGAGGTCCTTGTCGGATGTTATCGACGGGTGCGCTGGATCTACAAGGATAACCTCGTACCAGCTGTACCTTCCGTCTGACCCGACCCAATAGCTCCCGATCACATTCATGTTCGGGTATTTCCTGGCTACCCGCTCTTCGGCTACGGCCCTAGTCCCCTTCCTCGAGGTGATCCCCAAGACCCCCATCCTCTTTGGCCGCCTCCCTGAGTTCGGTCTCTCAACGTTCATAGGGCCCCTTATGATCCTGATCCTGGCCACGATGATTCCTTGCTTGGCCTTATACCCAAGAATCCTTGCCCTGTCAAGCCTTGTAGGGACCTCCACTTCGTTTATTGCAGGCCCCCTCCTCCATTTGACGAACCTCTCTGTCCTCATTGACCTGACAATGCCTTCTCGTGGCTTCTTCCATGCTTCGCCTATATACTTGTATGCAGACATCGCCGCACCAACCGCAGACTAAAGCGGCTTAAAGGCGTTAATAATGTTTTCGGCTATTGCGATGGCCCCAGTTACCTGGGCCTCATGAGTCTGTGCGCCTATGTGTGGAGTGGCGACCACGTTTGGCAAGCTGACGAGCTCGATCTCGTGCGGCTCAGCGGGGGGCTCATGTTCGTAGACGTCCAAAGCAGCCCCTGCGAGCTTCCCTGCCTTGAGCGCCCTGAGCAGCGCTGCTGTGTCGACCACCTCCCCCCTCGAGGCGTTTATGAGGTAGCTGCCGTCTTTCATGAGCGAAATGGACTTGTCGTTTATCATCCTTACAGTCTCTGGCAGCAGTGGCACGTGAAGGGTGACGACGTCGGATGACGCCAGTAGAGCTTCCAGAGATTGCGCCCTCTTTGCACCCATCCGCGCCAGGGTTGCGTCGTCCACCACTACATCATACACAATGATCCCCATACCAAATGCCTTAGACCGCTCAGCAACCGCCTTGCCTATCCTGCCAAAACCGACTATGCCGAGCGTCTTGCCATTGAGCTCGCTCCCGTGGAATCGCTTCTTCTCCCAGAGCCCCTTCTTCATAGACTCGTTTGCCTTGTGAACGCCCCTCAAGAGGTTCAGCATCATGCCCATGACGAGCTCGGCGACAGCGACGGTCGACATCTGGGGAGTGTTGATCACCTTAATCCCAGCACCCTCGGCTGCCTTGACGTCTATTGTGTCCAGACCGACTCCCACCCTACCGATCACTTTGAGCCTCCTGGCCTGGCGTATGATATCTGCAGTGACCTTTGTCCTGCTCCTTACGATGAGGGCGTCAAACTCTCCGATTGAAGCTAAGAGCTCCTCACCAGAGATGTTCGGGCGCTCGACGACCTCCAATCCAGCAGCCTTAAGCCTTGAAGGGCAGTCGGGGTGCACCTCGTCAGCGATCAAAACTTTTGCCATAAGCATCCTCAAAGCATACTGAAATGGGATACATCGATAAAACGGTTTCTGCGCCGCATCCGAATCCAATGGTTTTTCGCGACGCAGCTGTATGGCACGCTAGCGCGGGAGCCCCAAGGACCGGGAGAGCTCTCTGCCAGAAGCCATCGCTTCGGTTATTGATCTGTAGTGGGATATCGCGCCCCCAGCAGCGTAGACGCGACTCGTGCTGGTCATGAAGCGGCTGTCGACGATGGCGTAGCCATAAACGTCCGTCTGCAGCGGGAATGGCACGGGAGTCCTTAAGCAGTTGCTAGCGATGACGCAGGCGCCCTTGCCGACGAGGACTAATTTCGAAGGCTTCTGGAATTCAATGCCCTCAGAGGCGGCGATCTGGGCGAGGACCGGGTCGCAGGATAGATCTGCACGGATCTCGACCTTGGTTCTAGGATAGCGACTCACGAGCAGCCGTGCCAGATCAGTCGCGGAATCGTCGCCATCAAGGATGACTACTTTCCCATATTCAGGAAAGTCCCCCGCCTTGACCCACCTCAGCGCGTCTGAGATGTCAACCCTGCCCGTTTCCCTGCATGGGGGCTCGCCTGTTGCCAGGAGGACGGCGTCGAAAGCCTTGAGGGCCGATCCGATGTCCTTGAGCTCCCTCCTCGTCTCGATTTTGATCCCGCTTGAGATCAAACGCTCGATCTCTTTATCCAAGATCCCCTCTGGGAGGCGGAAAGGCGGGATTAGGCGCAGCCAGCCTCCAGCCTGGTCCTCCTTCTCCCATACCGTGACCTCCGATCCTTCGGCAAAAAGGTCGTGCGCCATTGTGAGCCCCGCTGGCCCGGATCCCACGACGAGGTAATTGCCTTTCGGAGTAGATCTGCGCCTCGTCTTGACTTTTACCTCAAGAGAGAGATCGCCGAGCATGCGCTCAATCGAGCGGAAAGGGACGGCTCCTCCCTTGAGGGAGAGCGAGCATGCCCTTTCGCAGAGGCGGTAGCTAGGGCATACCCTCCCTGTTATCGATGCCATGTGCGCCTTCTCCCTCAAGGCGATCGCAGCATCTATGAATTTTCCTGAGGAGACGAGTGAGAGGACTGAGGGTATTGCAACGCCAATGGGGCAACCAGAGATGCAGTTGGGCTCATTGCAGCCCAGGCACCTGGACGCCTCTTTTACTGCCTCTTCTGGCGTAATAACGCGATCGGCCTTCTGGGAGCTCTTGCCGGTTTCCATCCCACTTGCCCCTCCTCATTGCAACAACAAAAGCGTTATAATGGATTTAGGGGCTATCTTGTTTTACGCTTTGCGGTGTTCTTGTTATGGAATCTGACCGGTGAAGGCAATGATTGCGGGAATAGTCGGTAAGACGAACGTCGGAAAGACGACATTCTTCTGCGCAGCCACTTTGGCCCCTGCAAAGATCGGGCCTTATCCTTTCGTCACCATAGAGCCCAACAGGGGGGTCGCCAGTATCAGGATCAAGTGCGTCTGCAAGGAGCTTGGCGTGGTCGATTCCCCACGCAATTCGGTCTGCGTGGATGGGACAAGATGGGTGCCTGTCGAATTGGTTGACGTGGCGGGGCTTGTGCCCGACGCCCACAAGGGGAGGGGGCTTGGGAACAAGTTCCTGGACGACCTCCGCCAGGCTGACGGTTTCATTCATGTCATAGACGCGGCGGGGGCGACAGACGCCTCGGGGAATGCATGCCAGCCGGGCACTCGCGATCCGGTGGAGGACGTCAAGTTCCTCGAGTATGAGATCACAATGTGGATGCTCGGGATCCTGAAGAGGGACTGGGACAGGATAGTGAAGGGGGTGACCCAGCTCAAGGAGGATCCGATTAACCTCATCTCCGAGAGGCTGACTGGGCTCATGGTCACAAGGAGGCAGGTCATATCGGCGTTCAAGGCCGTGAGCGAACGGGGCAAACGCATCGACCAGTGGGACGACGAGGAGATCAAGCTTTTCGTGAATGTGCTTCGGAAGGAATCGAAGCCCATGGTTATTGCCGCAAATAAGATCGATCTACCGTCAGCCGAGGCAGGGATCGAGAGGCTGAGGGCAGAGTTTAAGGGATACACAGTCATAGGGTGCGCAGCCGAGGCCGAGCTGGCCCTTAGGCTGGCCGCGAAGAAGGGTCTGATCAGGTACATGCCAGGGGATCCAGATTTTTCGATCGTTGATGGCGCACCATTGACGGACAAGCAGCGCGAAGGCCTGAAGAAGATCAAGGACATACTGAGCAGCTGGGGGTCCACAGGCGTCCAGCAGGCGATAGAGGCGATTTACCTGAAGGAGCTGAGGATGATACCAGTCTTCCCGGTCGAGGACTCAGGCAAACTGATGGACCACAGGGGGAGCGTATTGCCCGACGTCTTCCTGGTGCCGGATGGGGCGACTGCCCGCGGGCTCGCATACAGGATCCACACCGATCTTGGCACCGGCTTCCTGTACGCCATAGATGCGAAGACTGGGCAAAAGGTCAGCGAGGACTACATCCTGAAGGAGAGGGACGTCGTGAAGATAGTCTCCGCCAAGGGCCTGAAGGGATAATGGGAAGCAGACCTGCCTGCACCATAGGCTCGCCACCTGTACTTCCCGGAGGAGCGGATCCCAATTCTAGAGTGGCTGTTGGCGATCACTCTCTGAAAGCCTTGAAGTAGTGGCCGGCCTTTCGCTGGGGGCCGAAGTCCCTAACCCCCCTCTCTGAGATTCTGCGCCTCAACGAGTTGGCATAGGGGCGTGAGATCTCGCCCCGTCCCTCAAGGTAAGAAATGATCTCCAGCGCCTCCTCGTCGGTTCTGCACCTCTGTATGAAGTCGAGTACTGAAGGGTCGTATCCCCTCCCCCTCTCGAGCCTGAGCCTTGGGCTCCCAGGTCCCTCGTTGTCACTCACCTTCTCTGACCCGCTGCTCGATGCACCCTTATCATTTACAGAGCCATCTGCTGCTGAGATTATCTCCTTGTACAAATTCGGGAAGTGCTTCTTTATCTCGCGCTCTGAAGCGCCTACCATTGGCAACCCTTCTTCATTCAAGCGCCCTCTCGTACTCGTGGAGCAATATTGACTTCGGAACAGATCCCTTTATTATTTCCCATGGGAGGGTGGAATCGACGGGCTTCGGGATATAAATCGAATCGACCTTCCTCCCGAGGAGCCTTGAGATCCTTCTCCACGATCCCAAGTCGCCACTGCCTCCAGACGCGATGTCCTCTGCGAGGCGCTCGAGCGCCAGTGATGCCTCAGCCCCGCCCGTGGAGAGGAACGCCTGTATATTGCCCCACCTGTAGTCCATGCTCTCCACCCTCCTCACGCCAAAGCGGGAGCAGATCCTCTTGAATGATGCGAGCATTCTAGAGTATTGGGGTGCCGAGATCATCGGCACCCATTGGAATGGCGTGTTGCTCTTTGGTACCATGGGGTTCACGCTGATGTGGATCGACTGGGGGGAAAAGCCAGCGGATAGCGCCTCGGAGATGAGGGGGCCGAGTCCGTCGAGGTCCTCCTCCGTCTCGCCCGGTATGCCGAGCATGAAGTACATCTTCAGCTGCCTTATCCCGGCCTCCCTGCACATCCTAAGCAGGACCGATAGGCTGCCCTCCTCGAATTGCTTGTTGATTACCTTGCGGAGGCGTGGGGAGGGGGTCTCCGGCGCGATTGTTATCGATTTCTGGCCTCCGGCCGCGAGCAGCGCAGGGATAGATTCATCCAAATCAGATATCCGGAGTGATGGGAGGGAGAACCGCAAGCGCCTCTCCTTCATCAAAGAGAGAACCTCCTTGAGTGAGGGGTGATCGAAGAATGCAGAACTTATGCAGGTGACGGACCGGGTCTCGGTGAGTTTAAGCCCTTCATCGAGTATCTCGGAGATCCTGCCAAACGACCTTTCCCTCTTGGGGCCGTATGTGAAGCACTCCATGCAGAACCGGCACCCCCTGCTGCAGCCCCTGCTGATCTCGAGCAAGAACGTGCTTGAGAATCCCTCTCCCGCAACCGGGTGGACCTGCCTAAGACTATGGTATGCAGAATCCAAGTTGCGGACGTTTGATCGCGAAGAGGGCACACCTGCCCGGTATATTCCTGCGACGCTCCCGGCCATCTCTCGAGCTTCCCCGCCAGCAAAGGCATCGAGGAAAGGCATCAAGACGGGCTCTGCATCCCCGACTATGAAATAATCAACGAATGGCTCCAGCGGTACCGGGTTCGAGGAGGGGGCTGGGCCGCCTGCTATGACTGACGGGCCTCTGCGCATCTCCTTCCTCATGGGGATGCCTGAAGAATTCAGCATGTCGAGCATCCGAGCGTAATCCATCTCGTGCTGGAGCGAGAAGCCGATTATGTCGAACTTTTCCATCCCCAGCCCAGACTCTATGCTGGTCGGCTTGGTCCGGTAGCCCTCAAAGAAGAAGCGCTCGCATAGGGCGCTCTCGTTATTATTGACCATCTCATAGATGAGCCTGATGCCAAGGTTGCTCATCCCCACCGAGTACGGTGAGGGATAGGCAAGCGCGAAGCGCAACGAGACTTTTCGGTGGTCTTTTATGACCGCGTTCCTCTCGGCGACGTTCCCCCTCATCCCCTACCGCCTTTGCCTTATCATTAGGTCGATCTTCGCTGAGGCTAGGACGCGTGGAGGCAAATCCCTATCGACCGCGATGTGGGGGGCGACCCAAGTCTCTGAGCCCACCTTCACTCCAGGGTATAACGAGACGTTGATGCCGGTCTTAACGCCTTCCCCGAGAAACGCCCCGAGCTTCCTCATCCCAGTGTCGATCTTTGATTCTTTGATCGTGACCCTTATTGGTGCCTCGTCGAACCTTAGGTTTGCTGTGATTGTGCCAGCCCCCAGGTTGCACCGCGGCCCGATTACGCTGTCCCCGATGTATGAGAGGTGACCTATGTGTGAGGCTTCCATTATTATGCTCCCCTTCACCTCGCACCCGTTTCCAACGCGGACCCCCTTGCAGAGGTAGGTGAAAGGTCTGATGTAGCTATTTGGACCGACCCTGCACCCAGGCGAAATCCATGCCGGCCCCTCGATGTATGTCCCGGAGAGGACAGATGCGCCTTCTTCAATGACTGCGTTCCCCCTTATCTGGACATTGGCCTCAACGTCGCCGGCTATCCTGCAGGCAGATATCTGCGATGCCAGCAGTATCCTGTTCGCCTCAAGGAGGTTCCAAGGCCTTCCCACGTCCACCCACTCGGAGTCCATTATCGGGACCACCATGAACTTGTGGCCCCTCGCTAATAGCAGGTTTATTGCTGAGGTGAGCTCCACCTCGCCCCTTGGGGACTTTTGGACCTCGTCCAAGGCACGGAAGATCTCCTCGCTGAGGACGTAAACCCCAGCGTTGACTATGCCTTGTCCGCCGACGGGCGGCTTTTCTAAAACCTTTCTGAGGGCACCCCTATCGATCTCGAGCGCGCCGTACTCCCCCACTTCGCGTGTCGAGACACCTCCAATGAGATCGGAAGGCTGCTCGGAGTACGACTGGAGAAGGCGGAAAAGGACGTCGGTCTTGAGCGCAAGGTCGCCGTAAACCAGAAGGAAAGGATCCTTCCCTGTAAATGTTTCCGCTGTTTTCAGAGCATGCCCAGTACCTAGGGCTTCGCATTGGTCAATGTACGAAAGCTTCAAGCCGAAAGCCTTGCCATCGCCCAATGCCGATTCGATGGCAGCCTTCATGTGGTGTACGACTATCAGAACTTCATCTATGCCGATCGCTTTTATCGACTTCAGGGTGTGGAAAATTAGCGGCGACCCTGCCACCGGGAGTAGATGCTTTGGCAGCTTTTCGGTGAAGGGGTCAAGCCTAACGCCTTTTCCAGCCGCAAGAACGACAGCTTTCATTTCGATCCTCCTACCAACGATTCTACCATTGCAAGGGCGCGCCGTGCTAGATCTTCAGAAGATCGCCTATCGCGCGCCTCTGCCGTTATCCTTATGAGGGGCTCGGTGCCCGACGGCCTTATCAGGACCCAAGACTTGTCGCCCATCGATATCCTGATGCCGTCTGTCGCCTCGATGGACGATCCCTTGAAAGCATCAGATGCTATCGGCGCAATGCCCTCGAGTACTTTTGCTTTGAGGGACGGTTCGCAGCGGATCCTCAGCCTCGTCAAGGAAAAGCGCGGTACCCTAGCAGCTATGTCTGAGGGCGCTAACCCTTCCTCTTCAATCAGGTCCATCATGACGATTGATGAAAGGAGTCCGTCAGGGCAGAGGGAGTGGGTCGGGAAGATCCATGCCCCACACGTCTCGCCTCCAAAGATTGCGCCAGCATCGAGCATCGACCGCAGGATGTGAGGGTCTCCGACCTTTGTCCTGACCACCGAGCCGCCTGCCTCCTCGACAGCGATATCTACTGCTGCCGAGGTGTCAACATTTACGACGACCTTTCCAGCACCTGACCGCCGCACCATCGTCGAGGCGACGAATGCGAGCATTGAATCCTGTGGGATGAACGCCCCCCTCTCATCGACCACAGAGAGCCTGTCTCCATCGCCGTCAAAAGCGAATCCGATGTCGAGGCCCTTGGACCTGACCAGGCCGGAGAGCTGCGATAGGGCATCTTCACTAGGTTCGGCGCCCCTGCCCGGAAAGGCGCCGTCAGGCGCGATGTTGATGGCTGTGACGGAGCAGCCGGCCTCAGCCAAGGCCACCGGCGCCGTAACCACCGCTGCGCCGTTCCCAAGGTCCAGCCCTACCCTCCATTTCTTGCTCAATCTTGCTGCAGAGGCGGCGGAGGCTATGTAATCGTAGAGGCCCGCCCCACGCAGGCTGGAGCCAGGGGAATCCCAGGGGGCCACCCTCAATGAGTCCTTGCTGCGTTCGATAAGGACGCCATATCGGTCCTCGGCGATCGAGGCGCCATTCTCATCAAAGATCTTCACGCCATTGTACTTTGGGGGGTTGTGGCTGGCGGTGACCATCGCCCCGCCACGCTTTTTCCTGGAGTAGAAGGCGACGGCAGGAGTGGGTGCCAGCCCAAGGAATTGG